>Ga0114931_10011846_pt1 | contig 10264 bp, 10 predicted proteins | sample 2SBtaG_FD_89579 | JGI IMG/M metagenome (GOLD analysis project Ga0114931, IMG submission 89579) | Deep subsurface microbial communities from Kolumbo volcano to uncover new lineages of life (NeLLi) - 2SBTROV14_V59a metaG | ecosystem: Environmental > Aquatic > Marine > Volcanic | place: Kolumbo... | reverse complement strand
AGCTAAAAATAAAACAACAATTTCCTGAATAATTCTTGGCCATAACTTCCCGGAATAGGGAAACATGGCAATAACAAAAATAAAGCTAAACTTCAAAAGATTTTTTTTATTGGTCTCGTTCAATTTTAACATAGGGTCTTTCGACGAAAAGTATAATACGGCCATCACTGAGACGACATCTGATATGGCAATACTCAATACGGCGCCCGAAAGATTTAAGGGAGAAACAACTAGTGCAGAAATAATTACTAACAGCCCACTTTTGATAATTTCACACACAATTAACGCCCTGAGGCGGTTCTGAGAAACAAAAACAACGCTAAAAAATATATAAAATGCCTCCCACAATTTCAGGACTGTTAAAATGTTTAGTGAATTTTTGACAGAAACATAAGTAGGGTTAAATAAAAGAGTAAGAAAAAGTTACGGCATGGCAACAATAACAAGAATAAAGGGTAGTATTATATAAATAAGATACTCTAAGTTTCGGTTAAGCTCTTTATTAAACATTTTTAAATCGCGAATGCTACTCAGTGTAGGGAAAAGATATACAACGAAGGCCGTAAAAAGTACGTTCAAGTAATTGGAAATTGACCATGCTGCCTGAAAATAACCGTTACTTTTTAGTCCAAGCTCATGAACAATAATACTACGGAATATTATTAATGTAAAGTAAGTAAGGGCTTTTCTAACTGTTAAAACCGAACAAAATTTAATAGTTTCGTAGATAATTCTTCTTTTGATTTTTCTAATTTTAAACCATGATAATGGAATTGCCCGAATTGCGAATGGTAAAAAAAACAAAAAATTAAAGAGAAGAAAAATAACAAAATTATACAGTATTCCATTAATCCCATAATACCACAACATAGGTGGGATTGAAAGCAATCCAACTATACTCGTAATATTTTGTCCAATGGATAATATTTTAAACTGTCGAAAAGACTTTACTATGTTTTCAGGAAACATAGAAAGGGTATAAATTGGATTTAAAATTGCTAGTAGAACAATAATTTCCACATACGAGGATGAATTAAAAATTAATATTGACAATTTCTCTCTAAAAACAATTATAGATGAAACCAAGAATAGATTACTGATAAAAATTATCAATATAGATAAATTAACAAAATCCTGGGTGTCTGAATTTCTTTCATCCGGGGAATATTTTCCCAGCTTATTTATTAATAAGGGAAAAACTCCAAAATCAGAAATGTTTGCTTGAAAATTGAAAGCCGTTGTAATTTGGCCTAATATTCCAACGCCCTCGACTCCCAACCAGAGAGAAGTCAATTTAGCCCGTATTAAGCCTAAAACGCTTTTCAGGATAGCGGCAGTATTGAAAAATACAATATATCTGAGGTTTTTTTTTTGCATTAAACTAAGGTTCTGAATTTAGGCCACTTTTATCAAATAATCATCTTTTTATATAAACTTCATTCATCCATATGTAAATACGCCTGTCTTTTTTATAAAAAAGAATAGTTAGTCCGCTCCTGTCCCAAAAACACTCGACTACTTGCCAGAATAAGTCCAAAGAACAACCATAAATAACGGTTTTCGGGCAAGTCACCACTAAACATTACTGAAAATAAAGCAGTTGTTGCAGCAGCTATAAATACAATAAAAAGATGATATTCCTCAATTTCTGTTATTTTTATTGTTTTTTTGACCACACTTGTAATTTGGAACAAATGCCATCCAAATAGTATCAAACCAACAGCACCTAATTCGTACAGAATTTCAATGAAAATATTATGTGGATATGGAGCGTTCGTATAGAAAGGAAAAAGCGCACGGAAGGCATTACTACCGTGACCAACAAAAAACTTAAGGAGAGAGTCAAAAGAATGAATCATTGTTCGGGACCAAAATTCTATTCGAATAGCCTCAGTAATTGTTCCCGAACCCTTACCTAAATACATGGATAAATTTGCTTTTTCACCAAAAAGTGACAAATATCTCTCTGTTAAATTTCCTGGTAAAATTAACAAAATTCCTAAAAACAATATGAACACTCAAAAAAAAGTCACCAAAACAATTGATTTTTTCTTCCCGGAATAAAAATACAGAAAAACCATTATTGCTCCCAAAGCGCTCACCAATGGTCCTCGGGATTGTGTAACGATCAAGGCTGTCGCCAGTAAACTGAGCAGAATTAGATAAAAAAACTTTATTCTTTTTTGGGGTTCAAAATAGTAGATAACAAACAACATTACAAAAGCCACGGCAAATATCCGGGCAGATGCAATGGGATTTGCTCCTAAAACGGTTAATCTTATGACATATAGCAATATTTTACCGGTAAGCAAATTAGTGATTCCATCGTAAATCATAATTAACGCAAAGAAGAGTGCCGCCGTAATAAAAATTCTAACAATTCGTTTTAAAGATTCTATTGATTGAATCAGGGTAATAGTCAGAAAAAACAAGGAAACATTAAATATTGAAAATCTCACGGCCTTGGCCAAACCATCCTTAAATTCCGGTGTGTAAGACAAAGTTATAAATATCCAGAGCGAAAATAAAATGATCGGCCACATGAATTTTCCCATGGGCTGCAAGTTTGAGTTACCATAGATTAAATAACGAATGCCGGATACAAGAAAGAGGTAGATTAATAAAAATATCGTGTAATCGATCGATTGAAATACAGGTATATATTCAGCAATCCATTGTTTTGTAATTGTTATAAAAACAAAAGCAATGAGTGGAATTTCCGGGATAAAAACTGATATTAAAAGGAGAAAAAAAACAGCAACAAATAAAATAGGAAAATACCAAATTTTAAAAAAAATAGTCAGAGCTAGCAGAAATACCTGAAGACATATTAAAACAAAAATATACTCAGATTGAATGGCAAGACTCGCATTGTCCTCCGTTACGTTCCGCATTCTTTTCGTATCTCGATTTGTTATTTTTTCCAGAACCGGAAGGTATTTCTGATCATGGCACGGATTTCAGTAAGTTGTCTGGCAACAACCGGATTTTTTCTTGCCTTTTCTTCAAGGTAGTCGGAGGTTATAATATAAATGATATTTAAAACAAGCACGGCTATTCCCATAGAAAGTGATATTAGCAAGCGTTTCGGACGAGCTCTTTTTTCCGGTGGCACCGCTTTGTCCAATACAACTACTGAAGGAGTATCTCGTAATTCCTCTAATTTCGCCTGTTCCAAAAGAGGAGTTAATAGTTCCAAAACCTTCTGTTTAATTAAAAATTCTCGATAAATCCGCATAGATTCCACCGTCAGTTCCGGAACGTCTTTCAATTTTCTATTGATTATCTCCAATTCCATTTCGGTTTTTTTCAATTCTGCATTGCTTTTTGAAAAGGATCGTCGGTATAATTCAATTTTCATTTCCTTAAGAACTTTTTCCGCATAAAGATTAGAAATTGCCTCAAGACCAAAACTGACTTGGTCAGATCCAATAAAAAAACCCTTATTTTGCAAAATTTTTATCCGACTCTCTAATTTTTCAATGTTCTCTTCAATTTGGCGTAATCGAGTTTGCAAAAATTCCTTGCGGATTTTGGCTGTAGAAGAAGTTAGTTTAGTATTATAGTAGTTTATTCTTTCCACAATGTAATTGGCCATGTTGGCGGCTTTAACCGGATTCTGGTCATAAATTCCGATCACTAAGGCGCCTTCGTCGGTAATTTTATACATGGTATTACCATCGAATGCTTTTAAAGCTTTCTCCATTAATGTATCCGGAATATCGTATTCAGAGAACAGATCAAATTTGCGTATCACATCTTCCTGCAAGGTTCGGCTCGTAAGGATGGCAATATAGTTATATGCTCCAGATTGTCCAAGAAAACCTAAACCGCCCAAAATACTGCCTACACCACCACCTAATAAGTTAGAAAAACCACCTTGCTCACTACTTGGGGGAGGAAGAACGACAGTTTTACTTAAATACCATTTGGGGAGAAGAAAAACTATACCATAGGTAATAAACATTGTGAGAATAAAATTTAATGAGATAAATTTGCGCTTTTTTAAGAGGAGATGAATAAAATAAATAAATCCTTTTTGATTATTATCTTCCATTTTGTCCTTTTTTCAACTAAAAATTAATTTGAATTAACTAAAAATATTTTCTGTTTACCGCGTTGCCTTAATAATCGCAAAGGCGCTTAAACCCAGGCTGATTAGCGGCGCTAAAATGGACATATAATCTTTCAGCGCTTCCCGGTTTCGCCGCGGTATGACCACAATATCGCCCCGCTGCACCACCACGTTATCGCCCTTCTCAATTTTACCGGTAGCATTATGGTAAACGTAAATGTCCTTCAGCGGCTTGGCCGTCTCCATAATGCCCGCCAAACCGGCGTAATCCCGGGAAAGATAATTCGCCAGGTAGGGGAAAGCACCCGGCCGAGCAACTTCGCCGCGAACGTAAATCCTGTCCCGGGTTGACGGGATGATGATCCGGTCGCCTTTTTGCAGCACCTCTTCCCTGGCGGCAGAATCATTTTTCAGGAGGTTAAATGAGATGTCCTGGCCTTTGCGAATTAAAACAAGGTTTTCGATATCGGAACGGCGGTTAATGGCGTGGAGCCGGGTCAGAAATGCGTACAGCTTTTCGCCGGGCAGAAGCTGATAAACCCCCTGGGATCCTACATTCCCTTCAATAATGGCGTAATTTTTCTGTAAATCAATTGAGGGAACAAAAATGACGTCGCCGCCCTGTAACAGCGGGTTCGCCCGGAGATTCCCGTTTAAATAAAACTGATTCACATTGACGGTATCGGCGCTGCCGTCCAGATGCCGGAGCTGGATTCGGGTTTCATCCGCCCAGGATAACAATCCGCCGGCCAATTGGGTGGCGTCGCTTAGCCGGTCCGAAGCGCGCAGGTAGTATGTCCCCGGGTTGCGGATTTCACCCACCAAGAACACCCGGAATTTTCTCAGGCGCATCAGACGAACGGCAAATCGGGCATTTTTAAACGCCTTTTTCAGGTAGAATTTTATCTCACTACTGGCATCCGCCAGCGTTTTGTTGGCCACGTACACTTCGGTAATTCCGGGGATGACCACAAATCCTTCGGGAGTAACGGGACTAATAAACTGGTTTTCCAGGATGCCCCAGGTTTTTATAAGAAGCTGGTCCCCCGGCCCCAGGATATATTTAGTGGAGTCAATTTGCTTCTCCAGCGCTTGTTCCAGAAACTGTTGCTGGGGGAGGTATTGTTCATTGGATTTGGATATTTTTTGCTGATCGGCGTCAAAATTGGATGGTCGCTTTTGCGTGGCCTGAGTTTCCTGGGCCGTCAGGCCGCCCAAAAAGAGCAATACTACCACACTCCCCCACAAAAAAATACGCAATCTAATTACTCCCCGTTATTTCCACTTTTTTTCCGGTTATGGTTATGGTAAAACAACACATTTTCAATAATTAATTACATTACTACCTTACTGTCCAGTTAAGCTTAACCTAAATATTTAAACTTTAATTTGATGAAGAAATTTCTCCACTTCATTCGCTCAAGGAGCCTCATTTCGGTTGTGGCATGGCCATCCCTCCGGGAAAATGACTCGAATGGTGTCATTTTGAGCAGGTTGTCCCCTTGGTAAATCGTCCCGAATTGCCGGGATGATGAGTCAAAAAATCTCATAGAGCCAAAACTGTGATTTCGAATTAAATCATCAGTTTCAGGTCCAATACACCTTTGCAATCCACTAAATCCCTATAAATTCATAACTTAACACAAAAATATATTGTTTAAACCATACACCGATGATAGAACTCTTCAACTGCCCGGAAAAACCGTATTATCTACGAAATCGATTTCGTCTGCAATCCCAATTTTTTAACCGCTTCGCTAGCAGCGCGTTGCTCGGCGCTTTTTTTGCTGTGGCCTCGCCCCTCGCCCATTACCTTCCCGCATATCAACACTTCGATAATAAATTCTTTCTCGTGATCGGGGCCGATCTCCTTAACCACCCGGTAGTCGGGAACACCCATGCCGCCGCTTTGAGTATATTCCAGTAAAATACTCTTGTAATTCTTATACAGTCCCTCACGGACAATTTGTTTGTAATTATGCAGAAGATGCTCCCGCACAAAATTATTGGCGGCCTCCAGTCCCTGATCCAGATAAATGGCGCCGACCAAAGCTTCAAAACCATCGGCAAGAATGGATTGCCGATGCCGCCCGCCGGTTTTTTCTTCACCCCAATTAATGAGGATCATTTTCCCCAGGGATATTTCGCCGGCAATTTTGGCCAGCACCGGCGTGCTCACCAGAATCGAACGGACTTTGGATAGCTGCCCCTCGGTTTTTTTGGGAAATTTCTGATAGAGAAAGTTGGTTACAATCAAATCCAGAACAGCATCACCCAAAAATTCCAACCGTTCATTGGAATTTACCCGCGGCTCGTTGTTCACATTCAGAAAGGAGCGGTGCTTTAAAGCCGTAATGAGGAGGTCCGGGTCCGAAAAGTGAATGTTAAATTTTCGTTCCACCTCCCGCACTAAATCCATGGACGGCTCCAAACTTTCAGAAGGTTCTCTCGGGTTTTCATTCCCGGAATGTCCATCCCCGTTCCGAAATAGTTTTTTAAATAATTCCACGCCAATCAATTCTGTCTATTGGATTTTGCTGACCGCAATACTGGCGTTATGGCCGCCAAAACCAAACGTATTGGAGATGGCAACCCGCACCGGTCGTTCCTGCGGTTCATTCGGAGTATAATTTAGATCACAATCCGGATCCGGTTCCTGATAATTAATGGTGGGGGGCACAATATTGTGTTTTACCGCCAGAACGGATGCCACCAGTTCAATACCGCCGGCCGCGCCCAGCAGGTGTCCGGTCATCGATTTGGTGGAACTGACGTTCAGTTCGTAAGCGTGATCGCCAAAAACGGTTTTTACCGCTTCCGTTTCCGTTTTATCGTTATAAGGGGTAGAAGTGCCGTGGGCATTGATATAGTCCACGTCTTCCGGATCGATTCCCGCGTTTTTAATCAGAAGATTCATGGCATGGACGGCCCCTTTACCACCCGGCGCCGGAGCGGTGATGTGATGGGCATCGGCAGTGAAACCGATGCCGTTCAGTTCCGCATGAATGCGCGCTCCTCTTTTCCGGGCATGTTCATACTCTTCCAGGACAACAATGCCGCCGCCTTCTCCCAACACGAAACCGTCGCGGTTTTTGTCAAACGGCCGGCTGGCATGCGCGGGATCATCATTTCGGGTGGAAAGCGCCTTCAGGGAATTGAAGCCGGCGACCCCCATGGGGCAGATAGCCGCTTCCGAGCCGCCGGTCACCATCACATCGGCGTCCCCATAACGGATCAGCCGGGCCGCGTCCCCAATGGCATGGGACGCGGTGGCGCACGCCGATACCGTGGCGTAATTCGGCCCTTTCAATCCATATCGAATGGAAATGTGGCCGGCCGCGATATCCGTGATCATCAAGGTAATAAAATAAGGACTGACGCGGCGCGGTCCGCGCGTCAGCAAAATTTCGTGTTGTTTTTCGAAAGAAATGATACCGCCGATTCCCGACCCGATGATGGCGCCCGCCCGATCCAGATTGATGCGCTCCAGGTCCAGACCGGAATCCCGAATGGCTTCATCGGCTGCGTAAACCGCAAACTGGCAGAAGCGGTCCATCTTTCTGATTTCCAGCGGAGAGAGAACAGGACTGGGATCGAAATCTTTCACTTCGGCGGCAAACCGGGTGGTGTGGCCAGACGCATCAAACAGAGTAATCGGATTCACGCCATTCTTGCCGGCCAACAGTGCTTCCCAAAATTCTTTAACCGAATTCCCGATTGGTGTGACCACGCCCATGCCGGTTATTACAACTCTTCGCTGCATATAGTCAACCTTTCTTTTGGTGCTCTCGGAGCATTTCTCTGATACCCGAATTTTTCCAAAACAAACTGCCGGAAATTAGTTATCAGAATTCTGCATTTTTTTGCCCAAATATTCCACGGCGCTTTTTACGGTGGTAATATTCTGGGCATCTTCGTCCGGAATTTCCACGTCGAACTCCTCTTCGAATGCCATGACCAGTTCCACCGTATCCAAAGAATCCGCTCCAAGGTCTTCGATGAAATGAGCATCCGGCACTACTTTTTCCGGGGCCACGCCCAGTCGCTCCACGATGATATCTTTAATTTTTTCTTCTAAAGACATAATGCCTCCTTAATTGTATTGGTATAGAATTTAATGAAAAATGTTTTTTTCAATTATCGTTAACTCATCACCATTCCACCGTCCACATTGAACACCTGGCCGGTAATATATGCTCCGCCATCGCCGGCCAAAAAAGCGACGATTTTAGCGATGTCGAATACCTGGCCGAAGCGGCCCAGGGGAATTTGTTCCTTCAGCGCTTCCTGCGCGGATTCCGGCAAGGCGGCGGTCATATCCGTTTCGATGAAACCGGGCGCCACGGCGTTGCAGGTGATGTTTCGGGAAGCGAATTCCCGGGCGACGGAACGCGTTAAACCGATTAAACCGGCCTTGGACGCCGCGTAGTTTGCCTACCCGGCGTTTCCCATGATACCCACCACCGAGGTAATGTTAATAATCCGCCCCCAGCGCTGTTTCATCATCATCCGGCTGACCGCCTTGATACAATTAAAGGCGCCTTTTAAATTGGTGGTTAACACGGCGTCCCAATCTTCCTCGTACATGCGCAGCATCAGGTTATCCCGGGTAATACCGGCGTTGTTCACCAGAATATCCACCCGTTCCCATTTTTCTTTGGCGGCATAAATCAGGGCTTTGGCCTGCTCCGCGATGGAAACGTCCGCAGGCACGGCAATGGCCGTTCCGCCGGCCTGTTCAACTTCCCTGCTCGCCGCCTCGGCTCTTTCGGCATTCCGTCCCGAAATGACGACGCGCGCTCCCTCCAGAGCTAATTCCCTAGCAATGCCCAGGCCGATTCCCCGCGAGGAACCGGTAATGACGGCAACTTTATCCTGCAATAGCATAATTCCCCCCATTACAGTTGAGTCAGTTCTTCGACGGTTCCCACGGATTTGCAAACTTTCGCGCGGTCAATCCGCCGCAACAACCCTTTGAGCACCGCTCCCGGGCCTACTTCATAAAAATGTTCGAATCCGTCTTCAATCATATTGCGAATAATATTTTCCCATTTGACCGGCGCTAAAAGCTGCTGTTGCAGAAGCCCGCGGATTTTTTCCGGATCCGTCACCGGCACGGCTTCCACATTGCTGTAAACCGGAATTTTTCCCGCCTGCAAATTTACTTCCTGAAGAGCTTCCGTCAAACCGCTTAACGCAGCTTCCATCAACGGTGAGTGGAACGCGCCTCCAACGACCAGCTCTTTGGCCATCCGGACGCCGTGCCGCGGCGCAATTTCCATGGCGCGATGCACCCCGTTGATGCTGCCGGAAATGACGATCTGGCCCGGACAGTTGAAGTTGGCCGGCTGAACAATTCCCGCCGAAGCGGCTTCCGCGCAGACAGCTGCCGCGATTTCGGGTGTGGCCCCGATGAGCGCGGCCATGGTGCCGGGATTTTTTTCGCCGGAAGACTGCATTAGTTCGCCGCGGATTTTGACCAGCCGCAGCGCATCCTCAAACGACAGCACCCCGGCGCTTACCAGGGCGGAATACTCTCCCAGACTGTGCCCGGCGGCCGCTTCCGGTTCCAAACCCCGCTTTGCCAACAGGGAATTGACCATCACGCTATGCACAAAAATGGCCGGCTGGGTGTAACGTGTCTGTTTCAGTTCCGCTTCCGGTCCCTGGAAACAGAGCGTTCTCAGTGGGAATTCCAGAATTTCCTCCGCCCGATCCATTAAATTTCGGGCTTCAGTGTAGTGTTCGTAAAGGTCCCGGGCCATGCCCACAAACTGGGCGCCCTGGCCGGGAAACAAAAATGCGATTTTACCCATAAAGTTCGACGTTGCCTCCTAAACCAACACAATATTTCTGACATTGGGAATTTTAGGACAGTTTGCTAACCCATTCAAGAGTTTTCTGATTATTCGTGAGCTACAGCGCCCAGCGCAACAGAATGCTTCCCCAGGTATATCCGGCGCCAAAAGACGCCAGGACCAGATAATCTCCTTTTTTCAGCTTACCATCATGATACAGTTCCGACAATCCGATGGGAATGGTTGCCGCGGTAGTATTGCCGTAGCGATCAATATTGATAACCACCTGAGAATCTTCCAGTTTCATCCGCTTGGCGGCCGCGTCGATAATCCGAAAATTGGCCTGGTGCGGTACCAGGTATTTCAGGTCCTTGCCTTCCAAATTGTTTTT
>Ga0114931_10011845_pt1 | contig 10264 bp, 9 predicted proteins | sample 2SBtaG_FD_89579 | JGI IMG/M metagenome (GOLD analysis project Ga0114931, IMG submission 89579) | Deep subsurface microbial communities from Kolumbo volcano to uncover new lineages of life (NeLLi) - 2SBTROV14_V59a metaG | ecosystem: Environmental > Aquatic > Marine > Volcanic | place: Kolumbo... | reverse complement strand
TTCTTAGTTTTTGCTTTGAAAACAAGAGTCATGTTGATATAATGACTGTTTTCAAAGTGAAAAATAAGGACAAAAGAAGTAGCCAAGAAGCTTGATTTATTTTTTCACCGTTCCTTAGACAAAAGATAAAAGATTTCAAGACTCGGGAACTTAACGAAACTTGAATTTGAAGGGCTAGCCCCAAAGCACTAATATTTTAACTTGCTTGCCACCTAATAACCCCTTGCTTACGATTGTTAAGCGTCTTATGTCTTTTATCTAAATTCTTAAAATCTTTAAAAAAACTCAAACCATTTAAATTATTGAAAACGAAGCCTCAAATAGCATTACTGGAAGAGTTGTTTCAAAAATTCCAACCGATGTTGGTCTCCTTTGCCTACAACTATTTGAAATCGGGAGAAGATGCCAAAGGAATCGTGCAGGAGGTCTTTATCTCGGTGTGGAACAATCGCGAAAATCTTCGTTTGGATGGCAATTTAAAATCCTATCTTTTTACCGCGACGCGCAACAAATGTCTCAATTTTTTGGAAAAGCGCCGCATCAAAACGGTTTCTTTGGATGCCCCCCAGCCGGGAACGGAACAGCCCCTCGAACACTTTTTCATTGCCGACCAGGCGGGTACGGAGGAAGCGATGGAACTGGCAGAATTAAAAGCAGTCATTTTCGATGAGGTGCAAAAATTGCCGCCCAAATGCCGGGAAATTTTCATCCTCAGCCGGCAGGAAGAATTGTCGCACAAAGAAATTGCAGAGAAATTGAAAATATCCACCAAAACCATTGAAAACCAGATTGGCATAGCCCTCAAACGGATTCGAAAACGACTGTCGGATTACAAACAGCAGGAACAGTCGGGAACGCTTTTTTTTATTTCTATCGTCTTGATTGCCGGACTTGCAAGCATAATAAAATACCTCCCACTTTGAGGGATTAACTGCAAATTCCGGTAGTAACGAACGACTAGAAAACCAAATAAAAAAATGAAAGAAGAATTGCTCAACATATTAATCCTCAAACATCTGAAAGGAACTTCTTCGCCGGAAGAAAAGGCGCAGGTGGAGGCTTGGCTGAAACAAAACAAAAAGTTGAATTCGGCGCATTACCATCAAATCTCCAGGATTTTTCAAGCTGCCGGCGAAGTAGATTTTGGACTAAATACAGATACCTGCGTGGAATGGGAAAAGCTAAAAGCCGCCCTTTCTTTAGCGGAAGCTAAGACAGGGCGGGAAGCGAAAGTCGTTTCCATGCAAAAGCCTTTTTCGTTCCTTTTAAAGGTGGCGGCTGTTTTGGTGCTAACCATAGGTTTGGGGTGGTTTTTCAAAGAACAGCTTTTTCCCGGACCGGGCGAAATGGCAAAAGAGTTCGTCGTACCCAAAGGCAAAATCGAGACGGTCACCCTCGCCGACGGAAGTATTATCCGCCTCAATGCGGATTCCAAATTGACCGTCGCCGCCGGCTTTAACGCGAAAAACCGGCAATTGACTTTGGAGGGGGAGGGCTATTTTGAAGTAGCCAAAAATGCCAAAATTCCTTTCGTTATCCAAACCGGAAACGTGAAAACAACGGTGGTCGGTACGGTCTTCAACCTAAAAGCCTATCCCGAAACGGAAAGTATCCGATTAACGGTAATTGAGGGAAAAGTTCGCTTTGAGAAACATAATAAAGGATTGCTTTTGGAAGCCAACAAAGCCGCCGCCTACCAAAAAACCACCGCCTCCTTCAAAGAAGAATCCTTCGACAAGGAAAAAGCTTTGGGTTGGCAAAGGGGCAAATTGGTTTTTGACAACATCCCTTTTTCGGAGGCAATTAGAATGATTGAACGACGCTACAACCTTGTCGTAACCGACCGTTCGGGTTCGGGCGACCGACGCGTAAAGATTACCTTCGACACCAGCGAAAAAGCAGAAGCAATCCTCCGCGATTTGGGGCTTCTTTTGGGGTTGAAATTGACGATAAAACAAGAAATTTACACTTTTTCCAAATGACGCCCTCACCCCTCTTTCGTTGCTTGTTTTCCTCGTATTTTCCAGAAAATTTCCCTTCTATTACTCAATCGTTTTTTGTCCTTTTAATTCAAAATAATTCCCTGTCCCATTTTCATAAAACACTGATAATTAAAACTTTGAAAAATTAAATCCTAAAATTTTCTTAAATAAAAACGCTTTTTGGGGGCTGCTCTTTTGGCTCCGGTATAAACTGTTGACAACCCCAAAAAACATTTTTTAAAAACCCTCTTTCCAATCATTTAACAAGCATAATTTCATCTTATGAAAACAATCAACGAAATCCTCTTGAAAACGTTAATTTTGTCTATTTTTTTGGCTATCACAATTGGTGCATCCGCCCAAAAAAACAGCCTGCAAATTCGACCTTTCACCACCAAAATTTCCTTCGAACACATGGTCACGCCAAACATTTCAGTAGGAGCTACCGGAAAAATTTTTCCGGTCTTTCTCAACCTTGAAAGCGATAATGACAAGGGAAGTTTTCGCTACAACAATTTTAGCGTTGCCCCGGAGGTGCGTTTTTATCTGTCAAAGAAAAACGAAAACCGGCCGGAAGGATTTTACCTGGCGCCTTTTATAAAAATGGGATTGGTGCGAGTGAAAACGACGACGAGAAGCAATTCGGATTTGGAAGAAAAAGCAAAATTCAAAGGCTCCTCCTTTTCTTCGGGTTTTGTTTTTGGCTGGCAATGGATTACCCACAAAAAATTCACCATCGGCACGAGTTTGGGTTGGGCCTACACCCGCTTCAACCTCGGCGATTTGAAGGTCACCTATTCCGATGGAACCACCGAAACTGAGACCTTCGACAATGCCCGTCTCGAATACGGACTTCCCGTTTTTCGGTTTTCTCTAGGTTATGCTTTTTAGTTTTGAAATTTAGAGGCAAGAAAGAAATCGGCCATCCCCAAGGAACGTGGGTTTTTGAAAAAAAAATCCGCTAGGAGTGACCCCGTTTGTAGGCGTGTGATAATCAAGGGTTTAGCGTCTTTAGGTGCGTCCCCCAAGCGCCGCGGCTAAAGACGCTCAAATAGGATTTATTGAAATCCTACAAACGGGGTCATCCCTAGGGGGTTAAGGCGCTGATATATCAATCCCCTGTTTTTCACCCGCTCTTTTGAATTGGCTCGTTCCGGTGTGCAGACGGTCCCTTGCTATTACTTTGTTTTCGCAGAAAGCTACGCGTGAAAGAAAAAAGCTGACAAGCCCGAAATTCATTCTGCCAAGCGGTGCAAATACATTTGGATGGTATTTTGTAAGCCGAAATACAAAGCATCTGAAATCAGCGCATGGCCGATAGAAACTTCCAGCAGACCTTCCACATTTTCCTTGTAAAAGCGCAGATTGTCGAGGTTCAAATCATGCCCCGCATTGATGCCGATGCCGACTTCCTTCGCCACGCGGGCACAACGCCGGTGGGCTTCGACGGCTGCTTCGGGATTTTTCAAAAATTGGCGTGCAAAATCGCCGGTGTAGAATTCGACGCGATCCGCGCCTGCTTTTTTGGCTCCTTCGACTTGTTTTTCTTCTACATTTATAAAAAGAGAAACCCGAATGTTTCCCTCTTTCAAGCGACCCGCGACCTCTTTCAAAAAGGCTTCCTGCCCTATCGCATCCCACCCTTCATCGGAGGTCAAAACACCCGGTTCATCGGGAACTAAGGTACACTGATGGGGGCGGTTTTTCAACACCAATTCCAAAAACCGGGGGGTCGGGTTGCCCTCAATGTTGAATTCCGTTTGGACGACTTCTTTCAGTTGCGGAACATCCGCGTAGCGAATATGCCGCTCATCCGGGCGGGGATGAACCGTAATTCCTTCTGCACCAAAGGCTTCGCAATCTTTTGCCACTCGAATTAAATTTGGCAAATTGCCCCCTCGCGAATTTCGCAAGAGCGCGACTTTGTTGATATTTACGCTCAACCTGGTCATTTTCGTTGATTTTAAATGTATGGTTCTTTGACAAATCGTGAGGTAAAACTGGAGAATATAAATTCTCCGCTGGAAACCCTTTTTCAAGCAATTGAGAATCAGTTAATTACCTTTACGGTAGCGGAGAATTTATATTCACCAATTCATTCCGCACCAGATTTGTCAAAGAACGAAAAGTATTAAATGAGCCAATCCGAAACAGATTTTTGAACGAATTGGCAACCCTTTCTTTCTATCTTGTGCAATATAACAAAAATCAAAATTATGAATCATCCCGAACCAAATTTAGAGCCTGACCGTCCCTTGTTCCCGGCTGGCGTCATCCTGGGCTTTTTGTTGGTTTTAATGATTTTTTGTTCGCTGTTGGGCAATGGCATCGTTCTGGGAATCAGTTATTTGAACGGCATTGATTTACAAGCGCTTCTGAGCGATTCGGGAGGAGAAAGCAGCCCTGCTTTGCGCAATTTCTTGCGACTGGTTTTGATGATTAACCACCTAACCACCTTCTTGATACCCGCCCTGATTCTCGTCTTTTGGCGCTACCAGAGAGGATGGGCTTCTTTTTTAAAAATTAAGGCAATCCCCAAATTTTACAACCTCGTTTTGGCTACTCTTCTCATTTTAACGGCCTTTCCTTTGGCACAACTTGCCGTGCAGGCAAATCGTTGGTTACTCGAAAAAACTGCCCTTTTCGATTGGGCAGACGACTTGAGTAGTTCGATGGAAAGGATGATTCAACTTTTTCTCACCATGTCCTCTCCCTGGGAATTATTTTTTACGATCTTCGTCATGGCGGCTGTGCCGGCAATAGGAGAGGAGTTGGTTTTCAGGGGCATCGTGCAGCAAAATTTGGAGAAAGCATTTCGCAAACCCCACCTCGCCATTTGGCTGACAGCCTTTATTTTTGCTTTGGGTCATTTTGAGCTGGAACTCTTTTTCGGAATCTTTTTTCTAGGACTCTTATTGGGCTACCTTTTTTATTGGACGAGAAATATTTGGGTTTCCATCACGGGGCATTTCATCAACAACGCTTTTCAGGTCGTAGGCGCTTATTTTTTTGCCGATAAATTCGTCGGTGCGGATTTGGAAACCGAACTCCAACTGCCGCTTGGCATTATCCTAATTTCTATTATCTTCGTGCTGAGCATCGTTTATTATTTGAAAAAATTGAACTGGCTTCAAAGGGAGGTAATTCCGGGTCCGGATGAAGCGGAAGTATCCGGAAATGAATAATCCATCCAAGCCCAACCATATGAGAGGACTGCTACAAAGAATTTCCACTGCCTTCATTTTCATCATCGTCATGTTGGGTGGTTTATACGGAGGCCGCTATTCCTTCGTTGTTTTATTTGCCATCATCACGGCAATCTGTTTGTGGGAATACCTCGGCATGGTTTTAAAGCACGGAAAAAAACGGGATTCTGTTAGAATGTTCCTTGGAGTTGCTTTTGGACTGACCCCCTTCCTACTCGCTTCTATTCTTCACCTGGGAAAAATTCGTTCCGAACAACAATTCGTCATCTTCTCCTCCATCTCGTTTTTTCCCTTTATTTTCATGGCCTTCATTTACGAACTCTTTACCAAGTCGGAAAATCCTTTTCGCAATGTAGCCTTTATCGTGTTGGGCATGTTTTATATCGGAACCCCTTTTGTGCTGCTCGATTTCATTGCTTTCGCCGGAGAAAAATTTAACACCAACATCATCTTTGGACTTTTTTTGATGAATTGGTCCAATGATACGGGGGCTTATTTGATTGGTTCCAAGTTTGGAAAAAGGCTACTGTTTCAACGCATCTCTCCAAAAAAAACCTGGGAAGGCTTCGTCGGTGGCATCCTGGTTACTTTTTTAATAACCCTCCTGTTAAATGCTTTTTTCGATGAATTGCCAGTTTGGGATTGGTTCGCCCTGATGAGCATAGTCGTCGTATTTGGGTCATTCGGCGACCTGGTGGAATCCATGTTGAAGCGGAGTGTCGGGGTCAAAGATTCGGGCAATTTATTGCCTGGCCACGGCGGCCTTCTCGACCGCTTCGATGCCTTCATTTTTTTGCTGCCTTTTGCCGCAGCTTATCTACTTTGCATCCGGTAAAAAATGCGTTAATGAGATAATGCTTCAATGCGATAATTGTAGCATTATTGTTGCAGCTCCCCAAAGAAGAGATCGGACTGGATTACAGATTAAAAACTGTAATTTTAGTCATGAAAAATCGCAAATGGACTAAGGAACGGTGAATAAATAAATTGAGGTTTTTGGGTTGTTTATTTTGTTCTCAGTTTTTACTTTGGAAACAAGAGTTATGTTGATATAATGACTGTTTTCAAAGTGAAAAATAAGGACAAAAGAAGCCGTCCAAATGTGTAAGTTATTCATTCGTCGTTACTTAAGGGCTTGCGCAAAAATAAACGCTCCGCTTCATGGTGCCTTTTTGACTTCATGCTTCGTTGTGAAATTGGTCATTTATCCAGATAAACTCCTAATTCCACGCCTCGTCTGAAATCAAAAATCCGCTCCTAAACTGAAGCGTTTATTTTTGCGCAAGCCCTAATTTAATTTGCCTTATTACTCCTGGCGTAAAAGGCTACGGCTGGAAGGCGAAAATGGGTTGGATTCCCAGGAAGGTAGGCGCAAAGACCGGCAATACATTCGCAAGTTGGAAGATGAAGTGTCGCTACTTAAAGAGCTACTGGCGGAACGAGTAATGGAAATCGCCCTGTGCGATGAGTTGCTAAAAAAAAGTATCCCTGGGCGAGAAAAAAGACCTAGTGCGCCGCTATGTGGCTCAGGGCATGAAACGAGATAAGGCATCCGGCACCTGCGGCATCAATAAGCATCAATACCATTATCAGGCTTCACAAATACGCATTCTTCACACTAATGATTTCTGCCATGATGCTCAGGGCAATTTCTTTGGCGGTCTTCGCGTGGATGTTCAAGCCGATGGGACCGTGGATGCGTTGGATGTCCTCGTCGGAGAAACCCGCTTTTTGGAGGCGTGCCCTGCGTTTGGCGTGGGTGCGGCTACTTCCCAAAGCGCCAATGTATGCTACTTGTGATTTGAGTAGAAGGTGCAAAGCCGGGTCATCTATTTTAGGGTCGTGGGAAAGGACGACGGCAAAAGAGGAGGCGTCGAAGGTGAACTCCGGCAAGACTTCTTCTGGCCAGTTTGCGAAGAGTTGGTCGGGAGGAACGGGGAACTGCGTTTTATTGGCAAAGACGCCGCGGGGGTCAATGACGATGGTTTCGAAACCGAACGGATTTGCCAAGGCCACCAAATCCACCGTGATATGGGCAGCCCCGACGATAAAAAGTTGGTTTTTGCGGGGGAAGACCTGCGCAAACCATTCCATTCCTTCCTCCTCGATTATTTGATTTTTGCGTTCCCTGAATGCCTGAAGGGCTTTTTCTTTGAGCGAAGAAGGAAGCGATACGCCAACCACTTCGCCGCCTGCATGAACCAGAAAATGGCGGCTTTGATTTTCGGAAAGATTATTTAACAAGACGCAGCCTGAATTATTTCGAACCGCCGTGCGAAGTTTCTTCCAAATAGCCTTTTCATCTTCCTGCTCATTAAAAGCCAAAAATTTTTCAACAAAGACGTCCAACTTTCCTCCGCAACTCAAGCCCACCGACCAAGCATCTTCATCGCTAACGCCAAATTGCAAATGCCGTGGTTTGCCGGATTTCAAAACCTCTACTGCCTCCAAAACCACCACGCCCTCCACGCAGCCTCCACTCACCGAACCTACCATTTCCATCTCGCCCGACACTGCCATCGCCGAACCAATCGGGCGCGGAGAAGACCCCCAAGTGTGAATGACCGTCGCCAAAGCGAAAGGCTTCTTTTGCTGTATCCATTCGTCTATTCCTGGCAAGATGTCTAACATGATTTTTGTGCTATGAAATTTTTGAAATGCCTTCAATTTTGTAGCGCTCAAATGCTTCAAAGTCGAAGGGAGTGACGTCATGCAATTTGCATAAATATTGACAATCAAACCCTAAGTTCGTGCTACTTGACAACTGCCAATTGCCAACTGCCCTAATTTACCCCCGGCGTTCTACCTCTCTCAGTATCAATTCCAATTCGCGGCTCATGTCTCCCGTTATCGAAGCGTTCTCCTCTGCCCTGCGAATGAGGTAGGGTATCACTTCGGGAATTGGTCCGTAGGGCACATATTTGGCAACATTATAACCAGCTTTCGCCAGGTTGAAAGTGAGGGTATCACTCATGCCGAAGAGTTGACAAAAGTTCAAATTCGGATGATTTTTTTGGATGCCTTTTTGGGCGATCAACTCCGCTTGAAGCAGGCAACTTTCTGAATTGTGGGAAGCATTGCAAGAGGCAATTTTTTCAAAATTATCCACGCAAAAACGGATAGCGGTGTCGTAGGCGTCGTCGGTGGCAGCTTTGGAAAGTTGAATCGGGGAGGGGTAGCCCATTTTTTCAGCCTTTTCTCTTTCCTTGTCCATGTACGCGCCCCGGACCAACTTAGCACCCAAAAGATAACCCTCTGCTTCGGCTTTGTAAAAAGAATCCATGAGGTATTGAAGGCGGTCGTTGCGGTACAATTGGAACGTATTGTAAACGACCACTCGTTTGGTGTTGTAGCGCGCCATCATCGAGTTCACCAAATGGTCAATAGCGTCTTGAATCCAACTTTCTTCGGCATCGAAAAAAACCTGCACATTTCGCCTACAAGCCAAATGACAAATGGAATCAATCCGTTTCAAGACACTTTTGTATTCCAATTGTTGCTCCTTGCTGAGCGATTTGGAATTTTGGACGTTTTCCAACAAACCCATTCGGGCCAGCCCGGTAATTTTCGTACTCACCACCGGGACGCTTTCGTTTCTCGAAGCAAACTCGATGGCGCGGATGATTTCATTCATGGTGTTGTTGAAATCTTCTTCTCTTTCCTTCCGCTCAACACCGTAATCGAGAATGGTCAACACCTGATGTTTGAACAAGTGGTTGATGGTGCCCTGCGATTCGAGTAGGGTAGTGCCGCCACAAAATTGGTCGAAAATAGTAGATTTAATAACGCTTTCGATAAGGGGCAGGTGCATCCGAATTGCGGCCAAGCCTACCTTTGCCCCGATGTCAACCAACCACTGTTTATTCATCATTTTGAACAACCAAGCCGTCTTTTTCAATTCCTCGTCGGATTTGCCTTCAAAGGCGATTTCGGTGTTGGAAAAGTCAACGGCGGGTCTTGCCGTTGGATGTTTCAAGTCATAGTTTTTCAAAATTTTTTCCAATTTTGTAAACGAATGAACGGGTTTTGCTTCTTTCTCCATAATCTTTTCCTTAGGCGAGAAATGAGGGTTTAAATGATGACAAAAGTAGTTTTTCAAATAGTATTTTCACCAAAAAAGCGCTGAATTTTTAGAATCAACTCCTCCAAATTTTCCATGCTTTTTCCGCTTGCAGGTACAACATTTTCAAGCCATTGCATGTTCGGCTACCCTTTTCTGCGCCTTTTATCAAAAACAAGGTCCTTTCGGGATTATAAACCAAGTCATAAAGAAAGTGCAAATCCGTGAGAAATTCATACGGAATGGCAGGGCATTTTTCCACATTTGGCGCCATTCCCAAAGGGGTCGTATTGACGATCAAAAGATGATTTTTCAGCAGGCGCGCATCCATGTCTTCGTAAGTCAAATCGGCTTTGCCGGGTTGCCTCGAAACCACTTGAAAACCGATGCCCAACTTTTTCAAAACATAAGCCACCGCTTTGGCTGCGCCCCCCGTTCCGAGAAGGAGGGCTTTGAGAGACGGCAGTTGGGCTTTCGTTATTGGCAGTTTCAAAAAATCTCGCAGCGATTGTTCAAAACCGAAAACATCCGTGTTGTAGCCGCAAAGAAGGCCATTCTCGATTTTAATGGTGTTGACCGCGCCAATCACCTTTGCCTCTTCCTCCACATCATCGAGGTAATCGAAAACCGTTTCTTTGTAAGGAATCGTCACATTCAGCCCATTTAGATGGGGGTGTGTGTTTATCAATTCCGGCAGTTCTTCTATTTTTTTTAATGGAAATAAATCGTACCTGCAATTTGTAATGCCTTCATTTTCAAACTTTTGTGTGAAATATTTTTTTGAAAAAGAATGAGAAAGCGGATAGCCAATCAACCCAAAAAGACGTCCTGATTTCATAATTTTCCTAATTTAATAATCACCTTATCTTCTGCGTTCTCCCTTTTTCCAAGTCTCTCTCACTCTCTCTCACTCTCTCTCACTCTCTCTCACCTCTCTCACCTTCTCTCACTCCTCTCACCTCTCTCACCTCTCTCACCTTCTCTCTCACTCTCTCTCACCTCTCTCACCTTCTCTC
>Ga0114931_10011844_pt1 | contig 10264 bp, 7 predicted proteins | sample 2SBtaG_FD_89579 | JGI IMG/M metagenome (GOLD analysis project Ga0114931, IMG submission 89579) | Deep subsurface microbial communities from Kolumbo volcano to uncover new lineages of life (NeLLi) - 2SBTROV14_V59a metaG | ecosystem: Environmental > Aquatic > Marine > Volcanic | place: Kolumbo... | reverse complement strand
CGTGTTTCGGCTCGGTCTTGGTCGCCGGCTCCGGCTTCGCGCTGTCGTGCCGCGGCGAGCGCCGGCCGCTCTTGTGGGCGACGCTGGGCTTGGCGGCGCCGGCCCGGGCCATGGCGCCGAAGAAGCTCTCGGTGTAGCCCTCGCGCACCTTCTTGGTCGTCTCCAGGGTCTGGTAGCCGTCGAGCTCGAGCCGCAGCACCCGGGTGCCGGCGCCGACGTCGCGCAGCGTGAGCGGTGTCTCGCCCCGCGGCGTGCCGTCGACGACGACTCGGGCGCCCTGTGGCCTGGAGTCGATCTCGAGGATCGACTCCATATGCTCGACCGACGGCTCGGCGCTGGCGCCCGGCCCCGGCTCGGTCGCGCTCGGGGCCGGCGCCCGGGCGGCGGTGTCGCCCGGCTGTGTCGCCGCCGGCATCGCGGCGGTGGAGGTCTCGCCCCCGCCGCGCAGGAGCAGCGTCGCCGCCACCATCGCCCCGGCCAGCAGCACCGCCCCGCCGACGATGACGAACGGCATCATCGATTTTCGCGCCGGCCGCTCCGGCGTGGCCGTGGGCGCGGCCGCCACCGGGGCGCGCGCGGCCGGGTGCCGTGCCGCCGTTGGCGCCGTGCCGCCGACCGTGGACAGCGCGTCCCATACGCCGACCTGCAGCACCGACGGGTTGGGCAGCGCCCGGGCCATGGCATCGGCGGTGGGGAAGCGATCACCCGGGTCCTTGGCCAGCGCCTTCATCACCACCTGCTCGAGCACCTCGGGTAGGTGCGGGCGCAACACGCGCGGCGGCGTCGGCGGGTCGAACAGGTGCTGGGTCACCAGCTCGAGGTAGGCGTCGGCGACGAACGGCGGCCGCCCGCACAGCATCTCGTAGAACATCACGCCGACGGCGTAGACGTCGGCCCGGTGATCGATCGTCTGCTCGGCCCGCGCCTGCTCCGGCGCCATGTAGATCGGCGTGCCGACGACGGCGCCGGTCTCGGTCAGCCTGACCTTGGAGTCGTGGGCGTCGATCACCTTGGAGATGCCGAAGTCCATGATCTTGACGAAGTCCGGGTTGTCGCCGCGGGCGGTCAAGAAGACGTTCTCCGGCTTCATGTCGCGGTGGACGATCCCTTTGTCGTGGGCCGCCGACAGGCCGCGCAGCACCTGCTTCATGATGTGCGTCGCCCGCGCCGGGTGCATCGGTCCGGTCTCGATCAGCACCCGGGACAGGTCGTGACCCTCCAGGTACTCCATGACGATGTAGGAGCGGCCGTCGTCGGCCTCGCCGATGTCGATGATGTCGACGATGTTCTCGTGGCCGATGCGGCTCGCCGTGCGCGCCTCCTGGTGGAAGCGGCGCAGCACCTCGCGGTCCTCGGCGTACTTGTCGAGGAGGAACTTGATCGCCACCCGTTTGTCCAGCACCACGTGGTCGGCCTCGTAGACCACGCCCATACCGCCCTGGCCCAGGCGCGCGCGCACCAGGTAGCGGCCGCCCAGGGTCTTGCCGATCAGGGGGTCGTCGGCGTCACTGGCTTCGACGATGGCCCCGCCGTCGACGGGACAAAAGCGCTCGCCGCTGGGATACGGCATCTTGCACTGCGAGCAGTAGCGCACCGGCTTGCTGATGGTAGCGCACATCGCCCGCGCCGCACGCTCGCTGAGCCGCCCGCTGCGGATTCTTCTGGAACTCGCGCGATTTCTTGCCGGTGCCTGGATTACGCGTTCACAACTTCGGAAAGAGTGGCTCTCAGCTGCTGGAAACTCTTCGACGAGTTGTTCGCTGGGTTCATTCTCTCCGCGATCTCCCGAGCCGCCTCGATCTTCCGCAGTCCTGTTTTGTGATAGCCGGCTCGCTGAAGGACGCGCTCAAAAGCCTCCCAGGTACCACCCTGGATTGCATCACTATCTCTATAGCGTGCCTGCGCTGGCACGCTTTCCGGTACACGAGGGAATGCTTGTCTGACTGCTTCCCAGTCACCAAAGTACCAAGCCTCTAGTTCCTCAATCGCGATTCGGTTGACGATGCTCCACGGCTTCTTCTTGGTGGCCCCGGCGCGGCCCTGAAGACCGGCTTGGCGTGCAATTTCGTCGAGCTTCTCTTTGAGTTGCTCACAGTCAGCATCGTCGCGGTCGACAATGACGACGATACGCACATTCTCGCGATACCAAGCGTTGCCTCGTCGGAGTTGAGCGTAGCCTCGCAATCGTGCTGGGAGCCGGTTCAGTAGGTCATCTTTGCATTGATGCACGTAGACCTCGAACGAGAGACCGTTCAGCATCTTAGGCAGCAATTCCCGCAACGCCGCCTCCATCGACGGTTCTTCGACCAAGAAGTCCAGGTGTTCCACGGCCATTGGGATCAACTACCAATTCGACGACCACCGGCATTCACAAGCGGGTCGCCGACCCCCAACCGGCCCTCAAGCCACAGATGGCCCATGGAGGCGCCGGCAGCGATGAACGCCGAAACGCCAGGCACGTCACATGCGCGGACCGCCTGGGAGTATCCTTTTTCGTCGCGAAACAAGACGCGAACTTCTTCAGGTCTGAGCGAGTTCAGGAAGAACGGCGAGTGTGTCGTAACGAGGAGCTGCGATCGTTCGGTAGCGGCGCGACATTCTTCGGCCAACTCCGGAAGCAGTCGGGGGTGCAGGAAGTTCTCTGGCTCCTCGATCCCGATGAACTGTGGGGGCTCGGGATCGTTCAGTACCGTCAGGTAGGCTAGTAGCTTCAGCGTTCCGTCCGACGCGAACCGTGATAGCACCGGCCGATCGAACGGAGCATCCTTTATCTGCAGCAGTAGGCGCCCGTCCGGCATGGGGTCCGCAACGACTTTTTCCAGTCGAGGCACCCGACTCTGCAGAACTCGGAAGATTTTATCCAAGCGTTGAGGATGCTGTTCCTTCAGATACTGAATCACATTGGGAAGGTTGTCACCCGTCTTGCTGAGCCGCTCTTGTGGTCCCGCTTCCGGCTGGCCCCGAGTGTCATCGATTGAGAGGTAGGAGACGTAGAAGTCAGTGATGAACTCGCGAAGTGCTGCGACTCTTGGGTGCTCTGCAAACTGCCCGAGCGTGTTGACGGCGATCAGATCAGATGAGCGCAAAGGGGTGTCTTTACGCTCATCTGTCTCGTCAGGCATTTCACCGCTAATCGCCTTGCCTTGGCCGTTCCTGTAGTCCAAGAATCGAAACGGCTTACCCCGGGTTCCCCGCCGCCAGGCCAACCATTCTTCGGCGACTATCGGACCACGTGCTCCTTCATCGATAGCGAGGTGGTACGTGATGATCGGCTGATGACGCCGTTCTCTGTACTTGATTTCGATTACGACCGGTCCGTCTTGCCCCCGCGTTTTCAGTTCTTTCGCTCGGCCGCGGCGATCCCATGCGTGGCGAAGCCCGTACTGAAAGCACTCGGACAGGAAATTGAAGACATCAAAGACGGTCGACTTGCCACTTCCGTTCGGGCCAAGCAGAACTGTCAGTGGTGTGATGTCCTTCAGTTCCACGGCTCGGAGAGCCCGGTAGTTGCCTACCCGCAAATACTCGATGCGTGCAGGACCGCTTTGCCGACTCGGTCCACCCTGGGTGTTGTTCTTCTTCTTGTTCTGCTTCTTTGCGGCCATCTCGCCGTCCTCGCCCGGGCCATAGTGTCCTACTCTGTAGCCGCCGTGGCGAGAGCCGCCAGCCTGCAACAGAGGTCACAGCCGCAGTATATCTCGAACTACCCGCCGGCTTCGGGGTTGGTGGCGCCGCCGTCGTCGGTCGGCTTGGCCGCGTGGCGGTAGACCAGGTCGCTGGGCTCGCCGGTCTCGCCCAGCGTGTGCGCGCCGCGGTCCTTGGGATTGACACCCCGCGGCACCTTCCACGGGATGTCGAGGTTGGGGTGGTCCCAGGTCTGGTCGGCCATGAACCGGGCCCACATCGGCACCACCGTCATGTACGCGGCGTCGTCCTTGCCCAGCGGCCGCTGGCGGATGTCGTCGCCCATCCACACCGTGGCGATCCACCGCGAGGTGTAGCTGACGTACGTGGTGTCCATGGTCGCGCTGGAGGTTCCGGTCTTGCCCGCGCCCTTGACGTCGGTGGCGCGAACCACCGACGCGAAGCCGTGGCGGACCTCCTGGCGCAGGAGTTTGCTGGTTAGGAACGCGGAGCGGGCAGGGATCGCCTGGGCCGGCTCGTCGCCGGCGGTGGCGGCAATGCGGTCGAGGGCGTCGGGCGGCGGCAGCATCGGGTCGTACGGGACGGTGTTGTCCTCGAGCACCACGCCGTCGCGGTCGAGCACGCGGCGGACGTAGACCCAGTGGATCTCCTTGCCGTTGCGCGCAAAGATGGCGAACGCGTGGGTCAGCTCGGGCATCACCGTGCACGAGGCGCCCAGCGCCAGCGCCTTGTCGGCGATGATCTTGGTGGTGAAGCCGAGGCGGCGGGCCCACTTCTTGACGTTCTCGGCGCCGACCTTGGTGAACAGCGACACCGACGGCAGGTTCTTGGAGAAGACCAGCGCGTACTCCAGCGTCACCTGGTTCTCGAGCGCGCCGCCAAAGTTGGTCGGCATCCACACCTCGCCAGTGACCGGGTCGACCACCTGGATCGGCTTGTCCGCGAGCAGGGTGTCGAAGCCGTAGCCCTTGTCGAGGGCGGCCGAGTAGTAGATCGGTTTGTAGGTCGAACCCGGCTGGCGGCAGGCCTGGAACGCGCGGTTGTATTGCGAGCGGCGGTAGTCGTAGCCACCGACCATCGACAGCACGTAGCCGGTGGTGTGGTCGGCGGTGAACATCGCCGACTCCGGGTGCGGCACCTGATCCAGCATCACCGCGTGGTCGAGGTCGCGGTGGGAGTGGCGCATCTGTTCTTCGGTCCGCGGCGGCAGCCAGTGCGGGTTGTGGCCGTCGGGGATGTGCCAGTCGCGAAAACGCCCGCGCACGTGCGGCTCGCGCGACACCCAGACCACGTCGCCGACGCGCAGCGCCTCGCGGAGATCGGTGATGAGGACATCGTTGACCGCGTCGGTGGGCGACCATTTGCTGGCCCAGTCGGCGTTGCGCAGCGGCAGGTCGTAGTCGACGGCGCCGACCTCGACCGTGGCGTGGCGCGAGGTGACGTTGGTGACCAGCGCCAGGTAGCGGCGCTCGTCCTGCAGCGGCGCGGCGCCGTACATCTTGGCGGCGCGCTCGAGGAAGACGTCGCGCGCGTGCCCCTCGAGGTACGCCTCCGGGCCGCGCCAGCCCTGGCGCTTGTCCTGCTTGCGCGCGCCGAAGTCGACCGTCTCGTAGGCGGCGCTGTCGACCACTGGCTGCACCGCGGTGTCGACGGTCAGGCCGTCCTCGAGTAGCGCCTTGGGGCCGTAGTCGTCGCTGTCGACCAGATACCGGCGGACGTGCTCGGTGTAGTACGGCAGCACGTTGGGGAAGACGTCGGGCGGCGGGTTGACCTCGAGCGGCGTGGCCTTGGCCTTGTCGCCGGCGGCGGCGTCGAGGCGGCCGAAGCGGACCATCTTGTCGATAACCGTGTCGCGCCGCTCCTTGGCCAGCGCGGGGTGGCGCAGCGGGTCGTAGCGCGACGGCGCCTGGGCCAGCCCGGCGATCAGCGCCGCCTCGGGCAGGGTCAGCTGGTCGATGCGCTTGTCGAAGTAGCGGCGGGCGGCGGCGGCCACCCCGTAGGCGCCGTTGCCCAGGAAGATCTGGTTGAGATAGACCGACAGGATGGCGCGCTTGGAGTATTTGGCCTCCAGCCGCCGGGCCAGGATCGCCTCGCGGGCCTTGCGCGCGAGCGACTTTTCGTTGCCCAGGAACTGCTTGGCCACCTGCTGGGTGATGGTCGAGCCGCCCTGCTCGAAGTCTCCGGCGGTGACGTTGGCCCAGGCGGCGCGGAGGATGCCGCGGAAGTAGATGCCGTTGTGGTCGAAGAAGTCGTGGTCCTCCGTGGCGACGACGGCATCGATCAGCATCTTGGGAATCCGCTCGTACGGAACCACCTCGCGCCACTCGGCGGCGAACTCGCCCAGCAGGGTGCCGTCGCCGGCGTAGACGCGGGTGACCCCGGGAGCGACGCTGGCGTAGCGCGACAGGTCGGGCGGCGACGGGGTCTCACGGGCGAAGTGCGCGTAACACGACACCCCGCTGATCGCGATGGCCCACAGGATCAGCAGCACGGCAAACCCGTACAGCTTGCCCAGCCAGTAGAACAGGCCACCGTCGGCGCGATTGGCGACGACGATCCTCTGCGGTGGAGGTGGCGACACCAGCGTGGCAGTATACATGGCCGTGCCGGGTCGAGCCCTTGGAGCGGTCGCCGTCGTGGCGACCATCGCGTTGGCGCTGGTCATCTGGTTCCGCCACCAGGACCACGGGTCGGGGACCTCCCCGGCACCCGCCCGGGCGGCGGTCACGGCCGGGAGTGGCGCGGAATCGCAGGCTCTGCCGCCGGCGAGGTCGCTCGCCTCCGCCCCTCGTGCCCGGCCGGTCCTCGAGGTCCGGGACGGCGGCGCGGCTGTCGCCGGGAAGCCGTTTGCCGACGAGGCCCCGGATCCCGCCTGGGCCGACTCGCAGGAGGCCGCGGTCGGCCGCATCGCGCGCAAGGCGCTGGTCAACGGCAAGCTGGGGGACGCTGCCGACGTGTCAAAGGTCGACTGCCGGGCCACCCGCTGCCGGTTCGACGTCACCGCCCGCGACCCCGCGCGCCTGCCCGACGTCCTCGCCGTCCTCGAGGACGACCGCGGCTTCTACGGCGTCGCCAAGGAGCTGGCGGTGGTCGCCATGGATCGCAATGACGCCGGCCTGCCGGTGCGCATGACCATCGTGCTCACCTTCGACCGCAACCCGCCCGGCGGCGACCCCGAGCACTGAGCGCGGGTGCCGGCGCTACGCCGCCACCAGATCCGCGATCGGGCTCTCGTGGCAGACGCTCCCGATGCACCGCCGCAGGTGGGCGCGGATCTTGTGCTTTTTCGAGTAGACCGTCTTGAGGCTGATCGACATCTGGCTGGCGACCGCCTCCGGTTCCAGGCCCTGCGCGTAGTAGAGCGCCAGGAACCTCCGGTCCTTGTCCGAGAAGTCGGCGAGGATGACGTTGAGCGCGCTCCAGCGCTCCTTCTCGATCAGCATGTCGAGCGGCGTGCGGTCGGATTCCCCGTGGGGGTCGGGCGCGCCATCCAGCCGGTCGAGCACCGGCCGCCGCCCGACACCGCGCAGGAAGTCGTAGGTGCTGTTGATGCTGATCATCCCGATCCAGGAGCTCAGCTTGGTTCCGCGGGCCGGGTTGTACAGGCGCAGCTTGCGCATGTCGTCGCGGAGCAGGTTGAGCAGCACCTCGGCGAAGATCTCGTCGACGTCGGCGTTGGTCATCGACGGGCCGTACTTGCCGATCACCTTGGTGATGCAGCGGTAGATCAGCGCGCGGTACCGGCGCAGCATCTCCGCCCAGGCGCGCTCTTCACTCCGGAGCACGCGGCGAAGGAGCTGGCGCTCGGTCCAGTCGGCCGGGGTCGTTGCTGGGGGTCGGCGGGCAAGCACGGGCATGCCCGCTCCCTGAGCAAGCTGGATGCCACTGCCAAGCGCCCGGAATCATGCGCTCGAATCCGGACTAGCATGGTGCCCCAGACCAAGGTTTGGTTTTTTTCACCGGCGCAGGGAAGGTCACATGGGACCTCCCCGTACAAGCTTTTCCCGCCGGGCTACGCCTTACCGACGGCGACCTGCCAGCGGGAGCGGATCTCCTCGACGTAGCCGCGGTCGGCGGCCGGATCGAACCGCCGCTCCTGGCGCCAGACGTCGGCGATCTCCCGCTTGCTCTTCCACACCCCGGCCCCCAGGCCGGCGAGGAAGGCGGCCCCCAGCGCCGTGGTCTCGAGGATCTCGGGCCGGGCGATGGCCACGCTGAGCACGTCGGACTGGATCTGCATGAGCAGATCGTTGGCCGAGGCACCGCCGTCGACCTTGAGGATGGTCAGGGCGCGGCCGCTGTCGCGCTGCATCGCGTCGAGGAGGTCGCCGATCTGCAGCGCGATCCCCTCCAGCGCCGCCCGCGCGATGTGCGCCCGGCTGGTGCCGCGGGTGATGCCACTGATCAGGCCGCGCGCGTCGGGGCGCCAGTGCGGAGCGCCCAGGCCGGCCAGCGCCGGCACCAGGGTGACGCCGCCCGAGTCGGGCACCTCGCGGGCGAGCGCCTCGACGTCGGCGGCGTTGTCGATGATCTTCAGCCCGTCGCGCAGCCACTGGACGGCGGCGCCGGCGATGAAGGTGGCGCCCTCGAGGGCGTAGCTGGTCTCGCCGCTCTCGGCGCCGGCGCCCAGCTTCCAGCCGACCGTGGTCAGCAGGCCCGAGCTCGACGCCACCGGCTCGGCCCCGGTGTTCACCAAGATGAAGGCGCCGGTGCCGTAGGTGCACTTGGCGTCGCCGGGGGCAAAGCAGGCCTGGCCGAACAGGGCCGCCTGCTGGTCGCCGGCCATGCCCGCGATCGGGATGCCATCGGGCAGCCCCGGCACCCCGCGGGTCTCGCCGTAGATCTCGGCGCAGCTCTTGACCTCGGGCAGCATCGCCATCGGTACGCCCATCCGCTGGCACAGCTCGGGGTCCCAGGCCAGGTCGCGCAGGCCGAACAGCAGCGTGCGCGAGGCGTTGGAGACGTCGGTCACGTGGGCGGCGCCGCCGGTCAGGCGGGCGACCAGATACGAATCGATGGTGCCGAAGACCAGGTCGCCGGCTTCGGCACGGGCCCGGCGCGACGGATCCTCGTCGAGCATCCAGCGGATCTTGGTGCCCGAAAAGTACGGGTCCAGAACCAGCCCGGTGCGCCGGCGGAACGTGGCCTCGTGGCCGTCGCTCTTCAGCTGCTGGCACAGGTCGGCGGTGCGGCGGTCCTGCCAGACGATGGCGGTGCGCTCCGGCCGCAGGCTGGCCCGATCCCACAGGACCGTGGTCTCGCGCTGGTTGGTAATGCCGATCGCGCGCAGGTCGGCCGGCGAGACCCCGGCCTGGCCCAGGGCGCCGGCGATCGCCTCGGTCACGGAGGCCCAGATGGCGGCCGGATCGTGCTCCACCCAGCCCGGTTTGGGGTAGATCTGGGGGAAATCGACGGTGCGGCGGCCACGGACAGCGAGCTCTTCGTCGAGCACCAGCACCGTCGTTCCCGTCGTCCCCTGATCGATCGAAATGACGTAGCCCATGACGCTCCTTGCGGTATCACACCGGTGCGTACATTGACAGTAGGGGAACCCGCAGAATACAACCGGATTTGGCCGAGCGGCCCCCCTCTGGGTGGCGTGGACCGCGCCCCATGAGTGAGTGGAAGACCCGGATAACCAAGGTACAGATCGTCAAGCCACCGACCGGTGGCGGCGAGTCCTGCCTGGTCCTCATCTACCCGCCCGGCGGCGACATGGGCAAACGGTTCGCGCTCGATCGCGACGAGGTCGTGCTCGGTCGCGGCAGCGACTGTGACGTGCAGATCGACCGCGACTCGGTGTCGCGTCGTCACGCCCGCATCTTCCGCGTCGGCGACCAGTGGGTGGCCGAGGATCTGCAGTCGACCAACGGCAGCTACGTCAACGACGTGCCGATCCAGCGCTCGCCCCTGCGCGACGGCGACTTCCTCAAGATCGGCGCGGCCATCTTCAAGTTCCTGTCCGGCGCCGGCGTCGAGGCGTCGTACCACGAAGAGATCTACAAGATGACCATCGTGGACGCCCTGACCGGCGCCCACAACAAGCGCTACTTCCTCGAGTTCCTCGAGCGCGAGATCGCCCGCTGCGCCCGCTACGGTCGCCCGCTGTCGCTGCTGATGTTCGACATCGATCACTTCAAGGCGATCAACGACACCCACGGCCACCTCACCGGCGACTTCGTGCTCAAGGAGATGCTCCGCCGTCTGCTCCAACGTGTGCGCAAGGAAGAGCTGATGGCCCGCTACGGCGGCGAAGAGTTTGCCTCGGTTCTGCCCGAGACCGACAACGAAGGCGCCATGCACGTGGCCGAAGAGTTCCGCGCGATCGTCGCCAACGAGCCGTTCGAGTACGAGGGCGACACCATCACCGTGACCATCTCCATCGGCGTCGCCACCCTACACGGCGAGAACGTCGACCCCGCCCAGTTCATCAAGCGCGCCGACGAGAACCTGTACCAGGCCAAGCACGACGGCCGAAACCGCGTCGTCGGCTAGTAGCTAGTCTCGACTTTGGCGGTTTTGCAGCAGTAGTTGGGATGGCAGGCGAGTGACGTGATGGCGCGGGTGCGGGGCTGCGGGGCCGCTGATCGGCGGGCGGCAAGTAGCGCAGCCAGAATGT
>Ga0114931_10011843_pt1 | contig 10265 bp, 9 predicted proteins | sample 2SBtaG_FD_89579 | JGI IMG/M metagenome (GOLD analysis project Ga0114931, IMG submission 89579) | Deep subsurface microbial communities from Kolumbo volcano to uncover new lineages of life (NeLLi) - 2SBTROV14_V59a metaG | ecosystem: Environmental > Aquatic > Marine > Volcanic | place: Kolumbo... | reverse complement strand
CGTCCGGATTCGCCTGATGAGTGATGTGCCGCTAGGTGCTTTCCTCAGTGGCGGCATCGATTCCAGTTCCATCGTGGCTCTGATGAGTCAGGAAATGGACCGTCCAGCCAGGACTTTCTCGATTGGCTTTAAGGAATCATCCTACAACGAATCCAGCTATGCCCGCACCATCGCCAACCATTTTGACACAGAGCACCAGGAGTTCTGCATTGAGCCAAACGCGGTCGACCTGACCGAAAAACTCTTGGCGCACCTGGATGAACCGTTCGGCGATTTTTCTATTTTCCCGACCTATCTGGTTTCCAAAATGGCTCGCGAATACGTCACCGTGGCTCTTTCCGGTGACGGCGGCGATGAGCTGTTCGCGGGCTATGATACCTATATCGCGAATCGAATCGGCATGGCGTACGGTAAACTGCCGCACTCGCTTCGCAACGGTATGATCGGGCCTCTTCTCGACCGATTGCCACCCACCGAAAAAAAGAAGGGTCTGATCAATCGCGCTAAACGGTTTCATGAGGGCGCGAAATTGCCAGCGGATTTGCGGCACACGCGCTGGATGATTTTTATGCAAGCAGCCGAGAAAGGGATGCTTTATTCGCCGGGCGTGCAGCAGCAACTGGATCGCTATGACCCTTACACTTTTATTAGAAAACACTTTAGAAAGGCGAATACGCCCGACGACTTGAACCGGCAACTTTATGTCGATATCAAGACCTACCTTGTAGACGATATTTTGGTAAAGGTCGACCGGATGAGTATGGCTTCGTCATTAGAGGCACGCGTACCGTTTCTGGATCACCGCGTGGTTGAATTTAGCGCACGGGTCCAGAGTAATATGAAATTACGAGGATCCACCACAAAGTATTTACTTAAGAAAACGATGGGATCATTGCTACCCGAACAAATCCTGCACCGCGGGAAAGAAGGCTTTAGCATCCCGATCAAGAATTGGCTAAAAAGTGAGTTGCAGCCACTCATGCAAGACGTACTCGCCGCAGACAAAATCAAGCAGCAAGGCTTTTTTGATGCGGGTTATGTCGAACGTTTGAAAAGCGAGCATTTGTGTGGTAAGGAGAACCACAGCCACAGGTTGTGGGCGTTGATGGTTTTCGGCGTTTGGCAGGATATCTATTTGCGCACCGGGTCAAGACATGAACGCCGGACGAAAGCCATTCAGTCCGAAACCGCAGCCGTCTGAACTGAGGGAGCCAGTATGAATCTAGGAGAAGCGAATGTCTTTGGCCGCCACTGAGCGTGATAAAGAGAACTTTACACTTAGCGATCCCCTGCTTGAACAAATCCGGCAATATTGGAATGAACACATTCATGACCTGGAGCTTGCGAAACACCCGGTGGGCACGCTTGGCTTCTTTCATGATCTGGCGGAGTACCGTTTCGACAAATTAAGATACCTGCCGCAGGTGGTCAATTTTGGCGCCTATCGCGACAAGGAGATTCTGGAAGTCGGTTGTGGGGTAGGCATCGATTTGATTCGATTTGCTAAGGGTGGGGCGGCAGTGCACGGCATCGATCTGGCCGAACAGTCGATCGATCTGGCACGGCAATATTTTGCACACGAAAGCGTTGCAGGCTAATTGACGCTGGGAAATGGCGAGGATTTGCAGTTCGCTGACGACAGCTTTGACATGGTCTATGCCCACGGCGTCATCCAGTATACCGCTCATCCGCAGAAGATGGTAGCGGAGCTACAGCGTGTCGTGCGGCCTGGCGGCGAAGTCATCATGATGGTTTACAACCGTCATTCGTGGTTGAATTTTTTGTCTGAAACGCTTGGGGTTGGGCTCGAACATCAGGATGCTCCGGTCTTGCGCAAATACACGATTGCGGAATTTAAGGAGTTGCTAAGCGGTTTCACGCACGTGCAAATTGTGCCGGAACGCTTTCCTGTCAAGTCGCGCTTGCAAAAAGGCGCGAAAGCCGCCTTTTTTAATATGTTCTTTGTTCCAGGCTTCAATCTCGTTCCGCGCAGCATCACGCGCAAGACAGGTTGGCACCTCATGGCCTTTGCCACGAAATAACACCTGGCCTATTGCGAAAAGCTTTCATGCAGAGAAATTTAGAAAAGCTAAAAACTCGCCAATTTGACGTCGTAATCGTCGGCGGCGGTATCTATGGCGTTTGTTGTGCCTGGGATGCGGCGCTCCGCGGATTGTCGGTAGCTTTGGTCGATAAAAACGATTTCGGTTCCGCGACTTCTTCAAATAGCCTCAAAATTATTCATGGCGGACTCCGGTATTTGCAGCATGCGGATTTCAGGCGCATGCGAGAATCCATCACCGAACGCAAGAACCTGATGCGAATCGCGCCGCATCTGGTCGCGCCGTTACCTTGTATCATTCCAACCTACGGTCACGGAATCAAAGGCAAGGAAGTGATGGCTGTGGCGCTGGCTATAAACGACCTCGTCGGATTCGACAGGAATGGTTTGCCGGATCCCCAAAAGCACATGCCACGTGGGCGCGTCGTCTCACGCGAAGACTGTCTGAAAATTGTGCCGGGCATCGACGAGAACGAGCTCACCGGCGGGGCCATTTGGTATGACTGTCAAGTGCGAAATTCGGAGAGGCTGCTGCTTTCCTTCTTGCACTCGGCAACACGGGCCGGCGCCGTAGCGGCCAACTACGTCGAGATGACCGGTTTTTGTATCGAGAAAAATCGAGTAACTGGTGTAAAAGTCAGGGACAACATCAACGGGACAGATTTTGACATTCATGGACGACTTGTGATAAACAACTGTGGTCCCTGGCTTAACACCATTTTGATGAATCTTAACGGTCATACGCCAAAGAAAAAATACAAGATGTCGGCCGCTATGAACCTGGTTGTAAGAAAAAAACTGTTTCCAGAGTTTGCCGTCGGCATCTCCAGTAAGACCGAATTTCGTGACCAGGATGCCCTGATTGACAAAGGGTCGCGTCTGTTTTTCATAACTCCGTGGCGTGACTATTCTTTGATCGGAACGACCCACGTTCAGTACGAAGGCGACGCCAGTGATTTCACTATCACAGAGGCCGACATTCGAACGTTTATTGACGAGATTAATGCAGCATATCCGCCAGCTAACTTAAAACGTGAGGACGTCTGTTTTTTTTATGGGGGTCTGTTGCCAGAAGACGAATATCCGGTTACAGAGGGAGATGTGCGGCTTCTGAAAAGCTACAAGATTATCGACCATAGCCTGGACGGCGGTTTGGATGGATTGCTGTCAGTGGTAAGTGTCAAGTACACAACTGCCCGAGATGTTGCAGAGAAGACAGTCGACCGTGCTCTAAGCAAACTGGGTCGAAAGCAGGTTTCTTCCACCACATCCCTCACGCCAGTATTCGGCGGAGAAATTGAGCACGTCTCCAACTATTTGACGAAAGAAAAGGCGCGTGCCTTTGCTGGCCTAAACGACGAAAGCATCGAACATCTGATCATGAATTACGGTTCAGAATATCCGGCTGTCGCGCGCTACATTTCCGAGAATGAGTAGTGGCGGCAACGGCTCTGTGACAGCAGTCACGTCCTTTTTGTCGAAATCGTTCATGCGGTTCGGGACGAGATGGCGCTCAAGTTGTCTGACGTGGTGCGGCGGCGGACTGAGCTGGGAAGTGCCGGCCATCCCGGTAAAGCAGTGTTGCAGGCGTGTGCGAAATTGATGGCTGAAGAGTTGGAGTGGGATTCCAAGCGCGTAGAAACTGAGATTGCTGAGACTGAAGCGCTTTATGTGCCGCAATCGTAGCAAACCAATCAATACAACGATATGAAAAAAACAGCGTTCGTTACCAGCGGAAGTGGCTTTACTGGGGGTCATCTTTGTCGCGTTCTGGGTGAACGCGGATACAGAGTAAAGGCCCTCGTACGAGAGAATAGTAAGGTTGCTCACCTCAAGGAAATGGGTGCGGAACTTGTCACGGGTGACCTCGCCAACCTGCAGGCACAGAATGGTGTTCTGAAGGACGTTGACATCGTATTTCATGTAGCGGCTGCCTACCGGAGTGAAGGCATTTCAAAGGATCAATTCTGGAAAGTTAACGTTGATGGCACGAGGGCGCTTCTCAATTATGCCTACGAGAGCGGGGTGAAGCGATTTGTGCACTGCAGTACGGTTGGTGTGCAGGGGGAAATAGCGCATCCACCGGCAAAGGAAAGCGACCCGTACAAGCCGGGAGATCACTATCAGGAATCAAAAATGGTCGGAGAGAAGCTGGCGCTGGCGTTTTTTGACACGCATGCGATGGCAGGCGCGGTGGTTCGACCTGTGGGGATCTATGGTCCGGGCGACACCCGTTTCCTGAAGTTGTTCAAATTCATCAACAGCGGGAAATTCCGCATGATCGGGAAGGGCGATGTTTTGTACCATCTCACCTATGTCGAAGATTTGGTAGAAGGCTTCATTTTGGCAGGGGAGAAGGAGGCCGCGGTCGGCAACATTTACACTATAGGCGGCAATGAATATCTGACCCTGAAGGAGTTGGTCGCTCTGATAGCTCACGTTTTGGGTAAGCCCACCCCGAACAAGCGCGTTCCGCTGGCGCCAGTTTACTTAGCGGCAATAATTTGTGAAAGCATTTGCCGACCCCTGCGCCTTGAACCACCTCTCTATCGACGCCGTCTGGACTTTTTTACAAAAGACCGCGCTTTCGATATCAGCAAGGCGCGCACTGACCTGAACTACGCACCGAAAGTGCCGCTCAAGCAAGGTTTAAAGAAGACAGCGGACTGGTATAAAGAACACAAACTGATTTAACATATTTACAAGCATCGCAAGTATTGTTGACAAACGAAATAAAAAGTAGCAGAGTGAGCACGACACCAGCGGAATCCATCCAGCCTATGATTCAGACGGCCTCTGCCGGTCGCGGCAGCAAACACTGGCTGATGACCGGTTTCAAGGTTGCGGTCAGCGCTTCTCTCATTTATTATTTGGTGAGCCAGACAGAGCTCGGGAAGATCGGAGCCGCCCTAAGTTCTGCGAATCTGGGTCTAATCGGTCTTTCATTTTTGTTGCACGGCATCGGATACTTTTCAAGTTCATATCGGTGGCAGCTCCTGCTACGGGCCCAGGGATTTGAAGTGCCGGTCGGCTATCTTGTCCGGTCCTACGCCATCGCTATGTTTTTTAACAACCTGTTGCCGTCAACCATCGGTGGCGATGGTTACCGTGCCTATGATACCTCCCGGCGTGGTATTCCCAGGCTGAAAGCGCTTGCCATCGTTGTCGTCGAGCGATTCCTGGGACTTTTTGCGTTGTTAGTGTTCGCCATTCTTGCGCTCGCGCTCGCGACGGAACTCACCACACAAATTGAAAACCTTTGGATTTGGTCATTGCTTAGTTTCGTCTTGATGGCGGGCATCCTCTGGTTCATATTTTTCAAAGAGGGGGGTGCTCTGCTACCGGGAGGTTTTGCGGCCTTGCCGGGCTTGTCGCTGGTTAAGAAGCAAACCGATAAGATGGCCGAAGCCTTCTCGCCATTTCAAGGCCAGACGAAAGCGCTGATCGGTTCGATGGGTCTTTCCTTATTGCTGCAGCTCAACGTCATCTTTCACTACTATTTGATTTCGGAGGCGCTTGATCTGGGAATCCCGCTGGTGAAATATTTAGTCATCATTCCTCTGTCGATGTTTATTCAAATGGTGCCGATTTCTATTAATGGCATTGGGCTGCGCGAATCGTTTTACGTGTTTTTCCTGACCACGATCTACGGCGCCCCCATCGCAGCGGCCCTGGCTTTTTCGTGGATCGCCTACGGCATGATTTTACTATTAGGCATACTGGGCGGCGCGATCTACGCCATCCGCCGATAAGGATGTTGCAATAGAAATGTTTGAGTCCAAGGAGATATAGATGAATCAGAATAATAACCACGACATCATGGACACGCAGAAAGATCTTTTCGATGAAAAGAAATCAAAGATGGCCAAATATCAGGAAATTTTCATTGGGAAGGCCGGCATCTTTGATATGATAAAATACGAACTGATCGTAACACTTTTCAGTTGGGTGCCCGGCGCCTTGGGATTATTTCTACGCCAGCTCTTTTATCCGTCTATTCTCGGTTCTATGGGGCGTGGAGTTGCCCTTGGAGCCAATGTTGCCATTCGACATCCACACAAAATTCAGATTGGAGACAATGTCGTCATCGATGACAACTGTGTCCTGGATGCGAAAGGGCAGAGCAACAATGGCATCAAAATTCATAACGGCGTTTTCGTGGGTCGCGGCACGATCTTGACTTGTCACAACGGTGATATCGAATTGGAAGACAACGTTAACATCGGGTTCAATTGTGTGATTTCGTCCCTCAGCTCAATCGTAATCAAGAAGAATCATTTGATGGCTGCGTTCTGCTATCTCGTTGGCGGTGACCACGACAGTGACCGAACCGATATTCCCGTGTTGTTTCAGGGACGCTCATCAAAGGGTATCATGATTGAAGATAATGTTTGGTTGGGCGCCGGTGTGGCTGTTCTCGACGGCGTTACCATCGGTCGGGATACGATTATCGGCGCCGGTGCGGTCGTCAATAAAGATGTTAAGGAATATGCCATCGCTGCGGGCTTGCCAGCCAAGTTTCTGTGGGATCGCCGCAAAGGCAAAGAACACAACGAGATCCTGCGGGAAGACAAACCGAAGCGTAAGCGGACCGCGACCAGGGAGAGCAAATGATTTATGGCATAGTACATCGAGATATTCAGGGCCAGGTGGACAAGAACGGCCTCCTGACATTCAAGGGCAGTCTTGAAGCAGCAAGTACTTATGTGAATCAGAATGTCGCACTCGCGACTGCTAACACTGGCGTCCAGCCGATCGACGACGCCACGGGTCTTGCTTTTAGTGAAGACAAGCAGATTGTTGTCGCTGCCAGTGGCAACATTTACAAGAATGGCGACAAAGACGTGCCGCAGAGTACATCAAGAATCGCGAAAACGGTGCTGGCACAATATGAGATTTTAGGTGAGAACGCCTTCAAATCCCTGAACGGCCAATATGCGGTTGCGATTTGGGACGGCAGGAGAAATCGCTTTCTTCTTGCCCGTGACCATCTTGGCTTCGAGCCGCTTTTCTACTACTGGAACGGCCAAAAATTGCTTTTCAGCTCTTCGTTCAAATCACTTGCTAAACATGCTGACGTAGACGAAGCCTTCAACTTCAGGGCCATCAGAAACTACTTCTTATTCAATTACAATCCCGGGTTGGACACCTTCATCAGGAGCGTTAAAAAGGTTAGACCCGGTCATTGCCTGATCCTTGAAAATGGCCATCTGCGCAGCCACCGTTATTGGTTTTTGTCCTATCAAAACCAAAATGGCCGGCAGATGGATTCCTTTATTGAGGAATTGTTGGACTTGACGAAGGATGCCATTCGAATCCGAACCGATGATAAGGTTTCGGATCCTGGTGCATTTTTGAGTGGCGGTATGGATTCCAGTTCTGTCGTCGGACTTCTCAGTGGTTTGACCGATGCGCCAGTGCACACTTTTTCATTTCGCTGCGACGACAAATATGTCGATGAATCGCATTTCGCGCGCGTGATGGCCCGGCATTACCAGACGAAGCACAACGAACTGGACTATGAACCTGATGAGTTGAACAATCTCGCAGACATGACGGAATGGATGGAAGAACCGCTGTGTGATATTGGCGTAGAGTTAGGGTCTTACATTCTGGGGCGGGCGGCGCAAGGTAAGGTAAAATATATTCTTACCGGTGACGGCGGGGATGAACTATACGCAGGGCATCCGGTCTACGTAGCCGACCAAATGGCCGAAAAATTTGATCGGATTCCAGCGCCCATCCGGTGGGGCGTCACGACGCTGGCCGGCATGCTGCCAGATTCAGAACAAAAGAAAAGTCTGAGGGTTAAGGCCCGGCGTTTCGCCTACAGTTACGGCTTTCCCGGCACGCTCCTGAGCAATCGCTGGCGCATTTACTATACAGATTCGGAGTTGGCGGCACTTTGCCAACCAGAAGTCGTGGCACAGTTCGGTCAATTGAACTCATACGAAGACATCACTGGCTTGTACAGCGACGCGGACGGGCCGGACCATCTGAGCCAGAGCCTTTATGGCGATTACCAGACGCTGGTACATTTCCATGTGGACCGGCTGCGATTGACGCGTGCCTGGGGCATCGAGGCTCGTTTTCCGCTGCACGATTATCGTTTGATCGAGTTTTCGGGCACTATTCCGGCCGACCTGAAAATAAAGGGCGGTCAAGTTAAGTTCATTCAAAAGAAAGCCATGGAAGGTGTCTTGCCGGACGAAATTGTGTTTCGCAAAGACAAGATGGGTCACAATGTACCCATGAAAAACTGGATGCGGAATACAACCCTTTTCAGAGATCTTATCCACGATGTTTTGTCGGAAGACGCGATTCGAAAGCGCAATTTTTTTGATAGTCAGACCGTGGCGTCCATGATGGATTTGCATCTGTCCAAGCGTAAAGACTTTTCACACCGTCTCTATGCCCTGCTGGTACTGGAACTTTGGATGCAAAAAAATCTGGACGGGTGAGCAAAGCGCTGGAGGACGAACGCTAAATCAGGTGGCTAAACAGCTAAAATTATTCACGCTTTACGGTTATAAAATGAGGCCGAAACATTAAGGTCGGTCATTCCCGAAATCATTTATCGGGAATGCAGGTTTTGTAAGCGTGGACCTCCGATAAAAACATTCGGGGATGACATTTACAAACTTTTGCGGAAGGACACGACTAGAGCCTATCATGCCATTGCCGGTTGGACATTCTCTCATGGGGTACGTACTGCGCGAAACCACGCCCGTTGGCCGTGATGGGGCCAGGTGGAAGATGTTGGCGCTCTTCGTGATCGTCTCGAATTTGCCGGATTTGGATTTTCTGTTCGGATTTGTGCTGGATGACCCGAACCGTTTTCACCGGCACGTAGCCAGTCATAGCATCGGCCTGTCCGTCCTGGTGGGAGTTGCCTGCGGGCTGTACTTCAAGTTCGCGCAAGGAAAACATTTCACAGCCTACTGCCTGACTTTTACAGTGGTTTGTTTTTCACACGTGGTTCTGGATCTGTTTTCTGTGGATAACACTTATCCTTATGGCGTTGCGATGTTCTGGCCGTTTTCTGATACGTATCTTATTTCCCCGGTGCAGTTGTTCATGTCAGTCCAGAAGGGCGGAGATAACAGTTCGTTCTTTCGCAAGTTTTTTGTGGAACACAATCTAGTAGCCGCGCTGTGGGAGTTGGCTCTTTTTGTACCGGCCCTTCTCATACTAAAGTTCAAGAAAAGCCGGGAAAATATTGCCGCGCGTGCGGCCTCACAGACGATGCGCCTGCAAGAGTAAGGCCTGATGAAGAAAAGAATCGAATATTCCATTGTCGTGCCTGTAATGAACGAAGAGGAGAATGTCGAAATCCTGTTTCGCCGTATCTCAAACGTCATGCAGCGTATGGGACAGCCGTATGAGATTGTGATGGTGGATGATGGCAGCAACGACCGCACATTTACCATTCTCAAGTCATTGCACGAAAAGGACTCCCGTTTGAAAGTGGTCAAGTTCAGGCGCAACTTTGGTCAGTCGGCTGCGATGGCCGCCGGTTTTGAACTGGCCACCGGCAAGATCGTGGTGTCGATGGATGGAGATCTCCAGAATGATCCGAGTGACATTCCAGCCATGGTAGCAAAACTTCAGGAAGGATACGATATCGTCGCCGGCTGGCGTAAGAACCGCCAGGATAAGATGTTGATTCGGAAGGTACCTTCGAAGATTGCGAACCGTATCATTCGGTTCTTTACCGGCGTACAGCTTCACGATACGGGTTGTTCACTCAAAGTGTACCGTGCCCGCGTCATCAACAAGATCAGGTTGTATGGCGAGATGCATCGGTTTATTCCTGCACTTGCCCGCATCGAGGGGGCCCGCATTGCCGAAATGGTGGTGGGGCATCACGCTCGCCAGTTTGGCGAGTCAAAATACAACTTAACACGAACCTTCAGGGTCGTGATGGACCTAACGACGCTAAATTTGTTTATCAAATACCTCACCCGGCCCATTCATTTTTTCGGTATGATTGGATTCCTGTTCAACGCGGTAGGCCTTCTATCCCTATGTGTCTGCGCATATCTTGCGCTGACGGGCACAAGCGATATCGCCGCCGTAGATGTCATGGCGGCACTCGCTTTCTTACTGCTGACCGCCGGGTTTCAATTCATCCTGTACGGCTTGATTGCCACCATGGTGGTCAAAACGGGTGAAAGGCAAAATGGACAACTAATGGAATACT
>Ga0114931_10011842_pt1 | contig 10265 bp, 11 predicted proteins | sample 2SBtaG_FD_89579 | JGI IMG/M metagenome (GOLD analysis project Ga0114931, IMG submission 89579) | Deep subsurface microbial communities from Kolumbo volcano to uncover new lineages of life (NeLLi) - 2SBTROV14_V59a metaG | ecosystem: Environmental > Aquatic > Marine > Volcanic | place: Kolumbo... | reverse complement strand
TGGGAGAGGGGTGGAGCCTGATCGGCCGCCGCAGCCCCGTACCCGCGGCCGCCGATGGCGACGTCGCTTTGGAGAGAGCTGAGTTGGAAAACAACGGACGAAAGCGATGAAGTATGACGGTTCGACGCTCGCGGGTGAGCGAGGGAGAAGGTTGTGACCAATATGAGTGGAAATGATAAACCAATTTCGCCGCCGAGCGGCAAACTCGGTGTCCTGCTTCCCGGAATGGGAGCGGTATCGAGCACGTTGGTTGCGGGCATCGAGCTGTACAAACGCGGGCTGGGGCAGCTGGTCGGATCGCTGACGCAAAACCAGTCCATACGCCTCGGGAAACGCTATGAAGGCCGCTTTTGCCCGATCCGCGAGTTCGTTCCGTTGGCCGAACCCGAGGACTTGGTCTTCGGCGGCTGGGACATCCGCGACGATTCCTTGTTTCAGGGCGCCATAACCGCCGGCGTCCTCGCTCGCGAGCAGCTCGAGCCGGTGCGTGAGGCGCTCGAGGCCGTCCAGCCGATGGCGGGTATCTACGACCACCGCTACCTGCACAACCTCGAAGGCACACACGTCAAGCAGGGCGCGACCAAGATGGAACTTGCCCACCAGGTCATGGACGACATCGAGGCGTTCCGCGAACGACACGGTTTAGATCGGCTGGTGATGATCTGGTGCGGGTCGACGGAAATCTTGCCCGAGGCCTCCCCGGTGCACGGAAGCCTGGAAGCCCTCGAGCGCGGCCTTGCCGACAGCGCGCCGGAGATTCCGCCGTCGATGATCTATGCCTACGCGGCGATCAAACTCGGCATTCCGTACGCAAACGGCGCTCCCAACTTGAACGGCGATACGCCGGCTTTGCTCGAACTCGCCGGTGAGACCGGTACGCCGATCGCGGGCAAGGATTTTTAGACCGGCCAGACGTGGATGAAAACGTTGATCGCGCCCGGGCTCAAGGCGCGCATGCTCGGACTCAACGGTTGGTATTCGACCAACATTCTCGGCAATCGCGACGGGGAGGTGCTCGACGACCCGGGTGCGTTTCGGACCAAAGAAAAGAGCAAGTTGTCCGTGCTCGATTCGATTCTCGATGCCGAAGCCTACCCCGAGCTTTACGGTCACTTTCAGCACAAAGTACGCATTGACTACTACCCGCCGCGCGGAGACGCCAAAGAAGGCTGGGACAACATCGACATCTTCGGCTGGATGGGCAAGCCCATGCAGATCAAGATCAACTTTCTGTGTCGAGATTCCATTTTGGCGGCGCCGATCGTGCTCGACCTGATCTTGTTCATGGACCTCGCCAAGCGGGCCGAGTTGAAGGGCATCCAGGAATGGCTGTCGTTTTACTTCAAGTCGCCGCAATGCCGGCAAGACATGCAGCCCGAACACGATCTGTTCATCCAGCATCTCAAGCTGCAAAACACCTTGCGAATTTTGATGGGCGAAGAAGTGCTCGACCACTCAGGACTCGACTACTACGAACCCGAGCGCGGTGCCCGCGTCCCCTCGCGGCCGCCCAAGCCTCTGTAGAGCGCGACTCATCGGCCCGGCACCGTTGCCTGCGGCCGCCACTCGTCGTAGGCCGACGAGGTGCGCGCACAACCGACCGTACAGGTATTGGCGCACGGCTTGGCTACGTGAAACTGGCTGCGCAAATCGGTGTAGGTATAACTCAGCAGATCGCGGTTCAAGACGCCGCGAGTCTGCGAACACCACTGCACCTTGCCGAATTCGTCGACGTAGAGGTAGCGTGCGCCCGAGCGGCAGCGGAAGGGGGCGCGGCCGTCTTTGGTCAGGCGGTCACGGTAGTTGTGGGCTTCGGCGGCCTTGCGCCCGATGCGGCGCTGGATCTCACGGTAGGCGTCCATTTCCTCCGCCGTCAGCTGCAAGCGCCCTTGGTCGTCGTGGATGAGGAGAACCCTCGGGGTGAAGCCGGCGCGTTGCGCGAAGTCGATCACCTCGAGCGCTTCCTCGGGCGGAGCGCTGCCGATCACTCCGCTCATCACCACCTCGAACCTCTTGTGACGCGCCAGCATCGAAAGCTTGTCGCGCAAGTGCGAGAGCACTTTGGTGGTGACTTCGTTTGCGACGACACCGTCGACGCTCACCTGCATGTCGGTGAGCCCGCACTCGTTGAGGGTCTCGACCAGCTCGGGTGTCAGGCGCACGCCGTTGGTGATCATCATACGGCGGCGAAAACCCAGACGACGCATTTCGCGCAGCAGTTCGGGCAGGTCGGGATGCAGCGTGGGCTCGCCGCCGGTCAGACAGGCAGCCCAGCAACGTAAGTCGCGCAGCTTGCGCAGGCGCGCCATCAATTGCTCGGTGTCGACCGGGTCGGAAACACGATCGAATTCGGAACAGTACCCGCACTTGAGGTTGCACCTGCGTATGATGACGATCTGGGCCAAAAACGGTCCGTAGCGCAGCCACTGTGTTCGGGTAAGCGGGCGAGAGTCGTCGCCCGTGTGGACTACCCACGGTTGCGGGACGGCGCCGGTGCCGTCTGTTGCTTCGGACCGCTTGTTCGCGTTAGCTGGGAACGACACGCGTATGTACTATACCGGTCGCGTGAGAATAACGACACAGTGACAAGCCCCACGCGATCTTTGGCGGCGGCGCCCGCTGCGCCGGCGTCGCCCGCCGCGACGACGGCGGCGGCCGCCCAAACCCCGGCCGCCGTCAACACCGCCGTCATCGTCGCCGCCGGTATCGGAAGCCGTCTGAGGGATGACGACGATGTTCCCAAGCCGTTGCGGCCTTTGATCACGGTGCCGTTGATCGCGCGCGTCATGGCCGCGGCGGCGCGCGCGGGCATCGGCCGTTTCGTGGTCGTCGTCGGTTACCAGGCCGAGCGTATGAAACAGGCCCTGCCGGCCTGGGTGCCTCCGGGATGTATGCTCCAAATCGTTGAAAACAAGGAGTTTCGTCGCCCAAACGGGGTGTCGCTCCAAGCCGCTCTCGACGTCGTCGCCGAGCCGTTTTGCCTGCTGATGTCCGATCACGTGTTCACCGATGACCGCCTGCGCGCGGCCCGCGAGGCGTTTGAAAGTAGCCGCCGAAGCTTGCTCGTCGTCGAGGACGCATCCTGTTTCGAAGGCGACTTGGACGATGCCACCCGCGTCGCCACCGGCGGCGGGCGAGTCGTGGCCATCGGAAAAGAGTTGGCGACATTCGACGCCATTGATACCGGTATGTTCATACTCGACAATCGTGAATTGGCTCGTGCGTTTGTCGCCTCCGGTGAGGCTCCGAGTATATCCGACGCCATGCGCGTACTCGCCGCGGCCGGGGAACTCGACGCTTTCGATCCGCGCACCGGCGTGTGGCAAGACATCGACACCCCCGAGGATCTCGTCGCGGCCGAACGCGTGGTCTATGCTTCGTTGCGTAAAGCCGCGGACGGGTTCATGGCGCGTATCCTCAACAGGAGGATAAGCCTGTTCTTCAGCAAGCGGCTGTGGCGGATGGGGGTCACGCCCAACGTGGCCACGGCATTTACGTTGCTGCTCGGTCTCGCGGCCGGAGCGGCTTTCGCGCAGGGAGGCACCGTAGCGTGGGGGCTACTCGGCGCCACACTGTTTCAGCTTCAATCGATTCTCGACGGAGTCGACGGGGAACTCGCCCGCCTTTTGCACCGCGAGAGCCGCTTCGGTTTCTGGTTCGATGTCAGCGCCGACAATCTCACCCACATTGCGGTGTTTCTCGGCATCGCGCGCGGTCAAGCGGCCTCAGGCCTCCCCGGACCTTGGACGGTGCTCGGTTTGGTCGCAGCGACCGGCGTGATCGCGTCCTTTTTGAGTGCGGTGCCGCTTTTACCGGGCCGGCCGGGCCGGCCGTCGCCGAGGCAACACCACGCCGCGCTCGACCGCGTCGTTTCGAACCTTACCAAGCGGGATTTTACCTATCTGCTTTTTCCTGCGGCGCTGTTCGGTTGGCTGGGCGTGTTTCTGTGGGCCGCCGCCGCCGGCACGTGGCTATTCGCGGGGACGACGGTCGTTGCGCGCATCGCCTCGCGAAGCAACTGACGGCGCCGAACCGAGTGCGCCGAGTGCCGTCACTTGACCTTTGCCGCAGTGCATCTAAAAAATACGAATTCGTTGTCAGTTGGCCGGGACCTCTGGCGCGACCGGCGCGCCGGCGCGCCGACGCGAGCGGCATCATCCGCGAGCGGCGTCAGGCTGAAGTTGCAAGGAAACACCGATGACCACCGCTGTACGTCCCCGTCGTAGTGTCCTTTATATGCCCGGGTCCAATGCGCGGGCTCTGGAGAAGGCCAAGACCATCCCCGCCGATGCGCTGATTCTGGATTTGGAAGATGCCGTGGCGCCCGATGCCAAGCAGTTGGCGCGCGAACAGGTCTGTGCCGCCGCCACCTCGGGCGAATACGGCTACCGCGAAATCGTCATTCGTATCAACGGCCTCGATACTCCTTGGGGCCACGACGACCTCAAAGCGGCGAGTGTGGCCCAGCCGGACGCAATCTTGGTGCCCAAGATCGACGGCCCGAGCATAATCCGGCAGGTCGAATCGATTATGAGTCAGTCGGGCGCTTCACCGGCGATTCGACTATGGGCTATGCTCGAAACTCCCCGCGGCCTTTTGCACGCCGAAGACGTCGCCGGCGCCAGTAGCAAGCTGGAAGTGCTCGTGATGGGCACCAACGACATTGCCAAGGAGTTGAAAGCCGCGCATCACTCGGGTCGAGGCCCGTTGCTCACGAGCCTGGGGCTGTGTTTGCTGGCCGCGCGCGCCCATCGTCTGACGATCGTCGACGGTGTTTACAACGACATCAAAAATATCGAAGGCTTCGAAGTCGAGTGCCGGCAGGGTGTGCACATGGGGTTCGACGGTAAGACCCTGATCCATCCCTCGCAAGTGGAGCCGTGCAACCGAATCTTTTCTCCAAGCGAGGGAGAGTTGGAGAACGCGCGCAAGATCATCGCGGCGTTTCACGAAGCCGAGGCGGCCGGCAAATACGTCGCTACCGTGGACGGCCGCATGATCGAGCACCTGCACGTGGAAAACGCCAGGCGTGCCGTTGCGATGTCGGAGGCCATTGCGGCGCGTTTGTGAGGGGAGAACCCGATCGCTATGGTTTTTGCGATCCGTATCGTGCGGCGCGTATGGTGACGTCTCCATAATGCCGTCTGCATAACGCGGAGAGACCGAATAGGAGAGACGATGCGTAGCCCAAGACACTTCTTTACACCGCTGGCGCTCGGCGCGCCGACGCCGCTGCGGGAGATCCCCGTACGGCCGTCGCGCATGATCCATTTCTTCGACCCGAGTAACGCAAAAATGGCGGCCAAGGTCCCGGATCTGGCCAAGAAAGCCGACGTCGTGCTCGGCAACCTCGAAGACGCGATCCAGGCCGACAACAAAGTTGCCGCCCGCCGAGGGCTGATCGAGATCGCCAAGAAGAACGACTTCGGCGACACTCAGTTGTGGACGCGAATCAACAGCTTGGATTCCCCCTGGGTCTTGGATGATCTCGTCGAACTGGTCAGCGAGATCGGCGACAAGCTCGACGTCATCATGGTGCCGAAAGTCGAAGGAGCGTGGGACATTCACTACGTCGATCAGTTGCTCGCTCAGCTCGAGGCCAAGGCGGGCCTCGAGCGACCGCTGCTCGTGCACGCACTCCTGGAGACCGCAATGGGTGTGGCCAACGTCGAGGAGATCTGCGGTGCCAGCCCTCGCATGCAAGGGCTGTCTCTGGGACCGGCCGATCTGGCTGCTTCCCGTCGTATGAAGACCACGCGTGTGGGCGGCGGTCATCCCGGCTACCTCGTGCGCACCGATCCCGACCCCGACGACCCGGATGCTCCGCGTCCGACCGCGCAGCAGGACCTGTGGCACTACACGATGGCGCGTATGGTCGATGCGTGTTGCGCCAACGGGATTCTCGCCTACTACGGACCTTTCGGCGATATCAAGGATACCGTCGCCTGCGAGGACCAGTTCCGCAACGCGTTTTTGATGGGGTGCGTGGGGGCGTGGTCGTTGCATCCGGTCCAGATCGACATCGCCAAGAAAGTGTTCAGCCCGGAGGTCGACGAAGTGTTGTGGGCCAAACGTGTCATCGACGAGATGGGCGACGGTACCGGCGCGGTGATGATCGACGGCAAGATGCAGGACGATGCGACCTTCAAACAATGCAAGGTGATGGTCGAACTCGCTCGCATGCTCGCCGACAAAGACCCCGAGTTGAAGCAAGCCTACGGATTCTGATCGCGGTCCCGATGTCGTGATCGCGAGTTCGAAGCCGGTCGTGCCACTTGCGCCTCACGAACGGCGTTGTATATAGGCACTCGGTCCTGGCGCGTTCCGAGCCCGGCCAGGCGCTTCGCGCAGCGTGCGGCTTGACGGCTGCGGGCGCAGGTGGGCGGCCGATCGGGGCAACAAGGGGAACATCGTCGGGCGCGGGCCCCTTGTCACGGGTCTTTTGTAAGGAGGATCGTCGAACATGCGCTTTTACGAGTTCGAAGCGAAGCACATCCTGGCCAAACGCGGCATTCCCGTCAATCAAGGAGAGGTCGCGAAAACGGCCGCGGATGCCGAACGAATCGCCTCTGAACTCGGCGGCTCGGTTACACTGAAGGCGCAGGTTCTTTCGCCGGCGCTGATCAAGTCGGGGGCACGAGCTTCGGCCGATAGCCCGGCATCCGCCAAGCAGGAAGCCGAACGGCTGCTTGCCGCGGACGACGGCGGGCGCGGGCCCCACGGCGTCCTCGTGGAACCCGCGCGCGAAGCGCAGGCGGAATACAGTATTGCGGTTACCTACGACGGCACGGCTAAGCAGCCGGTGATGGCCGCAGCGGCCGCGGCGGGCAATATCGAAGACCTTTCCGACGAGCATCCCGAGCGCGTCGTACGAAGACACTTCTCCGCGTTGCTTCCTTTCTCCGATTACCTCGCCAAGGAATTGGTAGCCGGTCTCGGAGTGACGGGGCCCGACCTGAACCGGATGACGGCGATTGTCGCACGTCTCGCGCGCCTGTTTCTCGACTACGATCTGACGCAAGCCGATATCTCGCGTCTGGCGAAATGCGATGATGGCAAATTCGTTGCGCTCGACGCCTATGCGGACATGGAGGTCGAGGGTCGACCCCGGCAGAAGCCGTTACTCGACGAGCTGAAGATTGCGCCCGAAGACCCGCGCGCGGTACGCGAGCCGACGCAGTTTGAACTCGACGGTGCGAAGATCGACGATGACGATCCGCGCGGTATCGTCGGTCCGGTGGTGGAGTTCGACGGCAATGTGGGTCTCGTGATCGGCGCAGGCGGTGGCTCGCTGACGTTGACCGACGCGGTTCGCAAACACGGCGGCCGTCCCGCCAACTATGCGGCCATCGGCGGCAACCCGAGCGTAGGCAAAGCGGTTGCGCTCACGAAGTTGGTGCTCTCGAAGCCCGGGGTGGAAAAGATTGCGGTGATGTCGAACGTGGTTTCGAACACGCGGGCGGACCTTGTGGCGCGCGGGGTCATCAAGGGGGTCATCGAGCTGGGATTCGAACCTGCCGACAAGATCGTCATTTTCCGCGTCCCCGGAGCGTGGGAGGCCGACGCCGTGAAGATTTTGAACAAGTACGGTGTCGAGTACTGCGATCGGTCGGTCTCGATCAGCGAAGCCGCCAAGCGTGCCGTCGCGAAAATCGGAGGCTGAGGGAACTAGCCATGGGTGTCATCGTTCACAAGGATTTCCAGTTCATCGTTCAGGGGATCACGGGCCGAGAAGCCCTCAACTTCACGCGAGAGTGTCTTGAGTACGGTTCCAAGATCGTCGGCGGTGTAACGCCGGGCAAGGGCGGCAGGCAAGTCTACGGTGTCCCCGTCTACAACACCGTACGTGAGATCGTCGAGAAGGAACGGGTGGACGGAACCATCATCACCGTCCCGCTCGCGTTTGCTCCCGATGCCTCCTACGAGGCTATCGATGCCGGTATCAAAGAAATCATCATCATCACCGAAGGCATCCCGCGTCGCGATGCCTCGGCGGTCATCGAATACGCTGCCATGCACGGCGCGAGGGTGATCGGACCCAACTGCCTCGGGATCATCACGCCGGAAGTCTGTCGTTTCGGCAGCCTCGGGGGGCCGGCGGTCGATTGCCGCAAGGCGTTTCAACCCGGGGTGGTAGGGGTGATGTCGCGTTCGGGAGGCATGACTACCGAAATCTGCAATGCTCTGACCGGTTCGGGGCTGGGCGTCAGCACTGCCATCTCGATCGGTGGCGATCCCGTAATCGGGTCGACCTACGCGGAACTCATGCCGTTGTTCGAAGCCGACGACGAGACCAAGGCCGTCGTGATCTACTCCGAGCCCGGGGGGTCCGCCGAGGCGGAGCTGGCTCGCTGGTCACAGGAAAACAAAAGCCGACTGCCGATCGTTGCTTTCGTATCAGGACGTTTCATGGACGAAATGCCCGGCATGAGCTTCGGTCACGCCGGTACGGTGGTCAACAAGAAAGTCGACTCGCCGGCCGACAAAATCCGTCGTATGAGAGCGGCCGGGATTTCGGTTGCCGACGAAATCGGCGATATCCCCGATCTGGTTCGAGAGCGTATCGAAGGCGGAGCAGGAGCGTAATCATGGGTATGTTCATCGATGTCCAGTTGGACGAAACCGTAGTTGCGAAAACTCCCGGACTCGCCGCCAAGCTCATCGAGGTCTGTCCGGTGAAAATCTTCAAAGCCGGGTCGAGCGAGAACTCGGCGGTAGTCGTCGAAGACAACGTCGATGAGTGCACCCTCTGCGATTTGTGCACCGAGGCTTCGCCCGAAGGCGTCAAGGTCATCAAGCTCTACGAATCCTAGCCCCACGCGGCTTCAGCAGACTACTTCAAGCGAACTTTGTAATTGCCGCGGCCTTCGTCGTAGTCGAGGTGCACTTGACCGCGTTTTTCGGCTTCTCGAAGCAATTCGCCGAATCCTTTGAAGCCGAATTTTTCCTCTCCGAAGTCGGGGTACACCCGACGCATCGTCTGCTTGACAAGCGAACCCCACAGCGGATCGTAGTCGTCCTCGAGCGAGCCTACGATGTGGAGAAGCTTGTCGACGGCCTCTTGTTGGGGGTCGGCTTTCTTGCGGCTTTTGGTCTTCGGCTGTTGTTTCTTCGCCTCAGCTTTTACGAGGTCGTCGTAGTAGATGAACTCGTCGCAGTTCCCGACGAGCAGATGTGAGGTGGAACTTTTTACGCCGCAACCGATCACCCGCTTGTTGTTTTCTTTGAGTTTGGAAACCAACGGCGAGAAATCACTGTCTCCGGACAGAAGAACGAAAAGGTCGATATGGCTTTTCGAGTAACACAAGTCCAGGGCGTCGACGACCATGTGGATGTCGGCGCTGTTCTTGCCGCTCATCTTGCTCTGCGGAATGTCGACCATTTCGATGCCTTGGGTGTGGAATTCACGCACGGAACTGCGGTAGTGACTCCAGTCGCAGTAGGCGCGCTTGAACACGATGCGTCCTTTTTCCAGCAAACGTTTGAGCACCAGTTCCACCTGGAACTCTCCGGACTTCATGTCGCGGACTCCGAGGGCGAGATTCTCGAAATCTACAAAAACGGCGATTAAAGGCTCTTCGGCCACGATAACGAACTCCTTTTTGCGAACATTCTTCTTTTACCGGTGGGAAGGTTGATTGGAAAATTGCATGCGATGGTAGGCTCGGACGCGGGCGATGAAGTCCTCACGCGTGAGCGGATCCGCGAGTCCGGCTTCATCCTCGACGGGCAGCGAAGGCATCGACCGTAACAGCGACTCGGTGAACAACCCGCGTCCGCAGGCGGAGGTTTGGCCGTGGACGGTAAAGACCGGCACGTCCCGGATGCCGCAGCTCGGTGAGCCTCGTTTCAAGATGAACGCGCTCACCGCGAGTCGCTTCAGCTCGCGGATCCGCTGTCTCGCGAAACGCTGCGTGATTTGCGACCAATCGCGCCCGCTCCCGGCTGCGATCATGCGCACGCGACCGCCGCTGCGCACCAGGTGCAACCTCTCGCGCGGCACCGGCATGCCCGCCTCGAATTCCGGGCAAACAGCTACCAGAGAAAACACTCGGCCGAGAATGTCGGTTACGTCGGCGTTATACTTGTGGCCGCCGTCGTAGCGCACCGGCCGCCCGAGAAGGCAGGCGGAGACTCCGACGCGGATTTCTCGGTTGCAGGTCTCTGCGGACTCGCTGGTGCAAGAACCCATAGCGACGCCCCTTATAGCAAGTACGGGGAACGACCGAAAAAGCCCCGCGTTCAGCGTGCGCCGGGCACCTGCG
>Ga0114931_10011841_pt1 | contig 10266 bp, 9 predicted proteins | sample 2SBtaG_FD_89579 | JGI IMG/M metagenome (GOLD analysis project Ga0114931, IMG submission 89579) | Deep subsurface microbial communities from Kolumbo volcano to uncover new lineages of life (NeLLi) - 2SBTROV14_V59a metaG | ecosystem: Environmental > Aquatic > Marine > Volcanic | place: Kolumbo... | reverse complement strand
GGGCCCTCGACGCAGCCGCATGACACACAGCCTCGGCGCTCGACGCAGCCGCATGACACGCAGCCTCGGCGCTCGACGCAGCCGCCTGACACGCAGCCTCGGCGCTCGACGCAGCCGCATGACACGCAGCCTGGGCGCTCGACGCAGCCGCCTGACGCGCAGCCTGGGCGCTCGACGCAGCCGCCTGACGCGCAGCCTCGGCACTGGACGCGACCCGCCGACCGGGTAGGCTGACGTGCGGAATCGGATGGCCGGGAGCTTCGCCATGGAGTGCCGGGGAGCGGATGGACCGAGCCGGGCAGCCGGGCCGGCGAACGGCGCCGCCGGCCCGGGCCGGACCTAGCTCATGGCGGGCCCGGTGGTGTTGACGGGGGGCACGGGGCTGGTGGGCGGCGCGCTCCTCCCCGAGCTCGGCGCGGGCGGCCACCCGGTGCGGGCCCTGGTCCGCGGCGAGCGGCGGCCGGAAGGCGTCGAGGCCTTCGCCTGGGATGGCCTCCACCCGCCGCCGGCCGCCCTGGCCGGCGCCGAGACCGTGGTCCACCTGTCGGGAGAGCCCGTGTTCGGGGGCCCGCCGACGGCCGCGCGACGCGAGCGCTTGCGGACGAGCCGCGTCGCATCGACTCGCGCCTTCGTCACGGCCCTCGGCGAGCTGGCCGAGACGGAGCGGCCGAAGTCCTTCCTGTGCGCCTCGGCGGTGGGCTACTACGGCGATCGGGGAGACGAGATCCTGACCGAAGCGGCGCCGCCCGGCGAGGGACTGCTCGCGGACCTGTGCGTCGACTGGGAGGCAGCCGCCGCGGAAGCGGAGCGCCACGGGCTGCGCGTCTGCTCGTTTCGCATCGGCGTGGTGCTCTCGAAGCGCGGCGGCGCGCTCCCGCGAATGGTCCGGCCCTTCCGCCTCGGGCTCGGCGGGCGGCTGGGCGGTGGCCGGCAGTGGTTTCCGTGGATCCACTTGGAGGATCTGGTCGCCCTGCTGCGAGCGGCTACCGACGACGCGCACTTCCGCGGTGTCGTGAATGCCGTCGCTCCGAGCCCGGTCCGCAACGGAGAGCTCACGCACGCGCTCGCTCGGGCGGTCTCGCGCCCGGCGATCCTGCCCGTGCCGGCCTTCGCCGTGCGGGCGGCCCTGGGCCCGCTCGCCGTGGAGCTGCTGGGAAGCAAGCGCGTCGTGCCCGAGCGGGCGCTCGCGCTCGGCTTCGAGTTCCGCCACCCGGAGCTGGCCGGGGCGCTCCGCGCCGAGGTCGGCCCGTCACGGGCCCGGGGCGATGCCGAAGGGCCCGGCTAGCGGCCCCGTCGCAGGCGTTGGACGTCGATGTAGCGCCGCAGATCGCCGCGCCGCGGCATGGTGCCGTGGGAGTCCCAGAAGTCGAGGCGGTTGCCGGTGCCGGTCTGCACGTTGGCGATCGATTCCGAGACCACGCGCAGATCTCGCGGCTCGTCCACGCCTTCCCAGCCCGGGTACCACTCGCGCGCGGCGATCCCGTCGAGATCGTCCTCGCTCCAGCGGTGGTCGTGCAGGGTCAGCTTCCACAGGGCCCCCGTCCGGTCGTAGGCGAAGGAGTAGAGCGGGCTCAGGGTCTGGCGATCGAGCCAGAGCTCCTTCTTCTGGTACGGATGCGTCGGGTCCTTCGGGACCATCTCGAGCACGACGGCCCGGCGCAGCTCCCAGCGGTCGCTGGCGTAGGAGAAGCCGCTCGGGCCGAAGCTGCGATCCGACTGGCGGGGCTCCACGTACGGGAAGCCCAGGCGCCGGGTGTTCATCGGGGCGAGCACCCAGGTCTCGCGAAGGCACTTCCAGCGGTACTGGGCCGGCAGGCCCGAGAAGGAGAAGAGGTCGTCGAAGCTGAAGTCGGTTCCGGCGACGGCCGCGCTGCGCTGGGTCTCGGAGATCTTGCGGATGCGCCGGATGTCGCGGTTGTAGATCCAGGTGTCCTCGGGCTGCGCGGTGGCACGCGGCCCCAGGGAGGCGGCGTAGCGATAGGTGAGCGTCCGCGTGCCCTTGGCCTCTTCGGGCTTCTCGACCTGGAACCCGATGACGGCGAATCGGCGCTCGCCCTTGAAGACGTCGCCGCCCTGGCTCGCGAACTGGGGCTCGAGGCGGTACTTCAGGAAGTAGGCCGACGTCATCCCCTGGTAGGTGAGCGGGAGCTGCTCGCCGCGGTCCCAGTAGGTGTACCGGAAGTGCGCCTCGGCGCCGAAGCCCTGCCACCGGTAGTTGAAGTTCCAGATGATCTTCGAGCCGGCGTCGGCATCCTGGCACTCGACGGCGTCCATGGGGAACGGCTGGCCGCCGCGGTAGCCGAGCAGGGAGCCGTCGGGCCCGAGCCGGGCACGGCCGCGATTGGCCTGGCTGGCCTTGCGGTAGAGCGCGGGCGGGCGGTAGTCGCGCTCGGTGGGCCCGATCTCCATGTCCATGCCGTCGTAGAAGTAGAGGTCGCGGTGCGCCCAGATCGGCGCGGGGACCCACGGCTGGAGGGTCTTGCGCGCGGCGAAGTCGACCCGGTCGCCCTGGGCGAACGGAAAGTCGGCCGGCGGCTCGGCGCCGCTGGCCCGACACGGCGTGGGGACGAGGGCGAGAGCTCCGAGGGCCAGGACGGCGAGGAGCGGGAGGGGCTGCTTCATGGTGGCTTCAGACGCTTCCCGGGCCAGGGCGGTTTCGGGGCGAAGCATACCCGTTGGACGGGCCGGAGCCCGAGATTATTTCCCCGGATCCGAAGGGCGGGAGGCCGGAAGGGAGGGCAGCGCGAAACGGGCTAGGAGCGCGCGGGAAAGGCGTCGAGCAGTACGTCCCGCAGGAGCGGAAGCTCACCGCCGGGCTCGACCGTCGCGAAGCCCAGCGCGACGGCGGGCGGCTTGGGGGCGGCCGTCTGCTCGGCGAAGGACTGGAGCAATCGCTCGACCACCTCCTCCGCCTGGGCCCGCGTCACGTCGGTCAGGAACAGCACCGAGCGCTCGCGGGTCATGCGGAAGATCGTGTCCTCGATCCGCAGGGCGCTCTCGACGAAATCCATGAACTCCGAGATCTGGAGGTCGCCGTCACGGCCGGCCACGCCTGCGACGACCGATCCCACGCCGTGCTCCTGGGCCAGCGCAGACACTCGACCCATGAGCTCGCGCAGCCTCCGGGGATCCGTGCGGGCCCGCTGTTCGCTCTTGGCATCGCTTCGCGAGGTCGTCACGGGCCCTCCATCGGCGGGACGCCGCGGGTCCTGAAGCCGTCAGGGTTCGGTCCCATAGGGTAGCTTCCCTCTGCCGGTCGAGGGGCTAGGCTTCCGCCCGCTCCGCCGCGCTTCGCGCAGCGACCCGAACGGAAGAGGCGTTGACCGACTCCATCCCCGCACAGGATCGGCGGCTGGCCCGCAGGCTGGCGGGCGCGTTCGCGGCACTCCTGGCGCTGACCGTCGGGCTGATGACCCTGGGCGCCCTGGTCCGGGCCCACGGGGCCGGCCTGGCCTGCCCGGACTGGCCGCTCTGCTTCGGGCAGGCGATTCCTCGCATGGACGTGAAGGTGGCCTTCGAGTACGGCCACCGGGTCCTGGCCGGAAGCGTCAGCCTGCTGTTCGTCGGCCTGGCCCTCGCGACCCTGCGACGACCCGGGCTGGCCGCCCTGCGCCCCCATCTGGCGGCCGCGGCCTGCCTGCTGGGCCTCCAGATCCTGCTGGGCGCGCTGACGGTCTGGCACCTGCTGGCGTCCTGGACGGTGACCTCGCACCTGCTGACGGGAAACGCCTTCGCCGTCGCGCTCCTGCTGACCGCGCTGCGCCTGCGCGAGCTCGCCGCGCCGGCCCCACCGCGGGCGCCGATCGGATCCGGCCTGCGCGTGCTCCTGGTCGGCGCCGCCACCCTGCTGGCCGGCCAGCTCGTGCTCGGCGGCCTGGTCTCCTCGACCTTCGCGGGCCTGGCCTGCCCCGACTGGCCGGCCTGCAACGGCGGACAGTGGTTCCCCAGCTGGCGGGGATCGGTGGGCCTGCATCTGCTGCATCGGACCAACGCCTATGGCCTGTGGCTGCTGCTCGCCGCCCTGGCTCTGGCTGCGCGGCGCGTCCGCGGCCTCGCCGGCCTGGCGCTCTTGGCATTCGGTCTGGCGACGCTCCAGGTGCTCGTCGGCATCGCGAACGTGCTCTCGGGGCTGCCCGTCGAGGTGACGGGCCTGCATTCGCTCCTGGCTGCGCTGCTGGTGTTGACCGTGGCCGCGACCCTGCGCCGGGGCTTCGGACCGGCCGCGCCCGTCGCCCGGGTCTTCGCCGGAGGCGAAGGTGCTACAAGACAGACGCCCCGGTGAGCCCGCAGAGCGCCGGCCGGCGGCGGAGACTACCATGCGCGCCTACCAGGTCTTTGCAGCAATGGATCCGAAGCACGCCGAGGGCGTCCTTGCCGCGCTCGGGGAGAAGGCACCGGGGGTGACCGCCCAGGCGGTCGCCGTCGCGGCGGCGACCATGAACGCCCGCCCCCAGTATCTGCGCCGTCAGCCCTTCGAGAAACGCGCCGCCGCGGTCCGTCGGGCGCTGGCGCGAGTGAAGGCCAACGACATGGCCGAGGAGGTGCTGGCGGTCTACTTCCTCGAGTGCCGCAAAGAGCTGCTCGAGGAGTGGCTGGGGCTGGTCGGCCTCGAGCACGAGGATGGCGTGCTGCAGGACGATACGCCCGAGGCGCCGCCGGCCGAGGCTCTGGAGGGGGCGGTGGCCCGCTTCCGTACGGCGGCCGACGACCCCGACCGAAGCCTTCTGCTGCGCGCCTTCGCCTCCCAGACGTCCATCGACTGGCCCGCCCTCGACGCACTCGTTCTCGGGGACGTTCGTTGACTTGTTGAGTTTCGGCAGCCGAAACTCAACAAGTCAACGAACGTCCCCGCCTTGGAGGGCCTTCATCACGGCTTGCATCTCGCCGGCGATGGAATCCGGGATGGTGTACTCGGACGGGTCGCGGATGGCGTCGATGTTCGCGGCGATCTCCTCCACGGTGGCCGGCTCGCCGGGGCCCTTGGTCCAACCCGGGGTCAGGCCGATGAAGACGCGCGCATAGCGCCCACCGCCCACGTCGAAGATCTCGTGAGTCAGCTCGCACTGCTCGCTCACCAGGTAGACCGAGAGCGGTGTCACGCAATCGGGCTCCAGCTTGTCGGCCATGGCGCCCAGCAGCTGCTCGGTGAGGCGGGTCTTCGCGATCGGCGCGATCACGTTGCTCTTGATGCCGTACTTGCCGCCTTCCTGAGCCAGCACGTTCGAGAGACCCACGAGGCCCATCTTCGCTGCGCCGTAGTTGGTCTGGCCGAAGTTGCCGAAGATGCCGGCTCCCGAGGCGGTGAAGAGCAGGCGCCCGTAGCCGTTCTCCTTCATGTTCCGGAACGCGGGCTGGGAGACGTAGAAGGCGCCCTTCAGATGGACGTCCAGCACGATCCCGAGATCCTCGGGCGCCAGCTTCACGAACGTCTTGTCGCGGAGGATTCCTGCGTTGTTGATGACGATGTCGACCTTGCCGAACTGCTCGATCGCCGTCTGCACGATGGCCTCGCCCCCCTCGGGCGTCGCGACGGAGTCGTAGTTGGCCACGGCCTGGCCACCGGACTCGCCGATCTCCTTCACGACCGCGTCGGCCATGCTCGAGCCGGCGCCGGTGCCGTCCGAGGCGCCGCCGAGATCGTTCACCACCACCGAGGCGCCGCGACGCCCCAGCTCGAGGGCGTAGGTCTTGCCGAGGCCGCCGCCGGCGCCGGTGACGATGGCGACGCGGCCGTCGAATCGAAGGTCGGACATGGGGATCTCCTTTGAGTGGGAAGGCTTCCGGCGCCCGGTCTCGCGGGCCGCGTCGGCCGGGGTCGGCCACTGGCCCGGAGCGCGCGGGCCCGGGCGGGCCGCAGCATAGCGCGGATCGGCGCGAAGTTGACCGGAGAGTCAACCGCCCTTGGCGTCGCTACCGGCTTCGTCCGGGGCTGCGAGGCTGCGCTTCATGGCCGCGCCCAGGATCCGCCGGGCCCAGCTGCGCGGAATGGCCGTGGTGAGCGTCGAAACCGCTTGGTTGGCGAGGCCCGGGACCAGCACCAGGGTCCCCTTCTCGAGCCCGGCCAGGGAGGCGTCGACCACCTCCTCGGCCTCCTGCCAGGCGAAGTTCGGGATCTCGTCGGTGCCGGCGCCCGCGACGTCCTGGAACTCCGTGCGCGTGAAGCCCGGGCACAGGGCCTGGACCCTCACCCCGGTGCCCTCGAGCTCGTCGTGGAGCCCCTCGCTGAAGGAGGTCACGAACGCCTTGGTGGCCGCGTAGGTGTCCATGTAGGGCGCCGGCGCGAAGCCGGCCATGGAGGAGACGTTGACGATCCCGCCGCGACCGCGCTCGATCATGCCTGGGAGTGCGGCCCGCGCGATCCGCAGCGGCGCCAGCACGTTGAGCCGGACCTCCGCCTCCTCGCCATCGGCGTCGAGCTCGGCGAAGCGGCCCACGGTGCCGAAGCCCGCGTTGTTGATCACCAGCTCGAGGCCGGGCTCGCCGGCGATCCGATCCTCGACGGCCAGCAGCTCCTCGGAACGCGTGAGATCGGCCGGAAAGACCTCGAAGCCCGCGCCATACTGCTCTCCGAACTCCTTGGCCAGAGCCTCGAGTCGGTCGGCGCGGCGCGCCACCAGGATCAACCGGTAGCCGTCCCGGGCCAGGCGGTTCGCAAAGGCGCGCCCGATTCCGGAGGAAGCTCCAGTGATCAGCGCGGTCCGGTCGCTTCGTGCCTCGGAGTCGGTGCGCTGGTTTCGTGCCTCGGAGTCGGGGTGCGGCTCGGTCGTCATGGGGGCCCTCCCTGGGGGTGAAGAGGTCGCGCCGATAGCATCGCACAGGGCCCCGACGATGTCCGCGCCGGCCGGTGCGACCCGCCCCGCCCGTAACGGCCGCGGCCGATTCGACGTAACGGGCCATGTCGGCCAGCATCCATGGAGGGACGACCCTTATCGATGGAGGCTCGACCCGTCCCGGCAGACGGGACGCAATGGAGGAGTCCATGTCCGAGCCCGGCCAGCCCGCGAGCGACGCCGCAGCGACGGCGCCGGCTCGCAGCCCCCTGCGGCTCCTGGCGATCGGGCTCGCGGCCCTCGTCCTGCTCGGACTGGGCAGCCAGGCGGGGCCGGCCCTGGAGCACTTCCAGCACTGGGTGGCCGGCCTCGGCGCGTGGGGTCCGATCGCCTTCGTGCTCGGCTACGCGGCCGCCACGGTCGCCTTCGCCCCGGGCGCGGTCCTGACCCTGGCCGCCGGACCGATCTTTGGCGTCGTGGCGGGTACGGCCTACGTGTTCCTCGCCGCGACCCTCGGGTCGGCCCTCGCCTTCCTGGCCGCCCGCCACGTGGTGCGCGCCAGCATCGAGCGCCGCGTCGCCGGGAACGAGCGCTTCGCCGCCATCGACCGGGCGATCGCCCGCGACGGCCGGCGCATCGTGTTCCTGCTCCGCCTCTCGCCGGTGTTTCCCTTCAACCTGCTGAACTACGCGCTCGGTCTGACCCGGATCGGCTTCGGGGACTATTGCATGGCTTCCGTCGGCATGATCCCGGGGACGGTCCTCTACGTGTATCTCGCCTCCCTGGGCGGCCAGGCCGCCGTCGCGGCCTCGGCGGGCGGCGAGAGCCAGCTCCTGAGCTGGGGTGTCCGGCTGCTGGGCTTCGCCGCCACCGTCGTCGTCACCGTCCTCGTCACCCGCATCGCACGCCGCGCCCTGGCCGAGGCCGCCGTCACGGAGGGAGATCCCCGATGAGCCGCAATCCGAGCGTCGTCCCGGGCGACCGTCACGACGCGATGCTGCTCGCGAACGTCGCGCCCGAAGACTGGAAGAACCCGGAGCCGACCGGCCGCTACAACCTGGTGGTGCTCGGAGCGGGAACCGCAGGCCTGATCACGGCCGCCCTGGCCTCGGGCCTGGGCGCTCGCGTCGCGCTGGTGGAGCGGCACATGATGGGCGGAGATTGCCTGAACGTGGGCTGCGTGCCCTCGAAGGGCGTGATCCGCGAGTCGCGCCGCGCCCACGAGGCGCGCAGCGCCGCGGAGATCGGTCTGCCCGCCTCGCAGCCGGCCGACGTGGACTTCGCGGCCGCCATGGCCCGGATGCGCTCCCGCCGGGCTCTCATCAGTGAGGAGGACGCGGCCGCCCGCTACCAACGGGAGCTCGGCGTGGACGTCTTTCGAGGCGATGCGCGCTTCGCGGGCGGCGACGTGGTCGAGGTCCGCGCGGCGGATTCGGGGAGCTCGAGGCTCCGTTTCAAGAAGGCCGTCATCGCCACCGGCGCCCGGGCCTCGGCGCCGCCCATTCCCGGACTCGCGGAGGCGGGCTACCGCGACAACGAGACCCTCTTCGCCCTCGTCGAGCGGCCGGAGCGCCTGGGCGTGATCGGCGCCGGCCCGATCGGCTGCGAGATGGCCCAGGCCTTCCGCCGCCTCGGAAGCGAGGTCGTGCTGTTCGAGCAGGCCGAGCGCATCATGCTGCGCGAGGACTCCGATGCTGCCGCGCTCGTCCAGCGCCGCTTCGCGAGCGAAGGCGTCGAGCTGGTCCTCGGCTGCCAGATCGAATCCGTCGAGTCCCGGGCGGGCGAGAAGATCGTCCACGTTCGCGGCTCCGACGGCACGAGCCGCGAGCACGTCGTGGACGAGATCCTGGTGGGTGTGGGTCGGGCGCCCAACGTCGAGGGCCTGAACCTCGAAGCGGTGGGCGTGGATCACGACCGGCAGGGAGTGAAGGTCGACGATGCCCTGCGTACCAGCCAGCCGGCCATATTCGCCGCCGGGGACGTCTGCATGCGCTGGAAGTTCACCCACGCGGCCGATGCCGCCGCGAAGATCGTGGTCCGCAACGCGCTCTTCCCGTTCCTGCCGAAGCAGAAGCTCTCGAGCCTGGTCATGCCGTGGTGCACCTACACGGACCCCGAGGTGGCCCACGTCGGCCTGTACGAGGCGGAGGCGCGCGAGCAGGGACTCGAGGTGGAGACGATCCAGATCCCGCTCGAGCGTGTGAACCGTGCGGTGCTCGACGACGAGGCCGAGGGGTTCGTCAAGGTCCACCTGAAGCGCGGGAGCGACCGCATCCTCGGGGCCACCATCGTCGCCAGCCACGCCGGCGAGATGATCAGCGAGATCACGCTCGCGATGGTCGGCAGGCTCGGGCTCGGAACGCTCCTGAACGTGATCCATCCATACCCGACCCAGGCCGAAGCCATCAAGCGCGTGGCCGGGGAACATGCGCGTGGCCGGCTGACGCCCCGGGTCGCCGGAATGCTGCGACGCATCCTCGCCTGGAGCCGCTAGGCCGGGCGCCAGGGAGGGACCGTGGCCACCACAGACGTATTCGGCGATGCGCTCTCACGGCTCGAGCGGATCGGTCGCGACCTGGACATCGACCCCGATGTGATCGCCGCCCTCTGCCAGCCGAAGGCCGTGCTCACGGCCTCGATCCCGGTCCGCATGCACGCGGGCAACACGCGCTACTTCACCGCCTACCGCTGCCGCTACAACGATGCCCGCGGGCCGACCAAGGGCGGCATCCGCTACCACCCGGACGTCACCCGTCTGGAAGTGCAGGCCTTGGCTCTCTGGATGACGCTCAAGTGCGCGGTGGTCGGGATCCCCTTCGGGGGAGGCAAGGGCGGCGTGGTCGTCGATCCGAAGACGCTGACACCCATGGAGCTCGAGCGTCTGTCGCGCGGCTACATGCGCGCCATGGCCGACTTCGTCGGTCCCGAGACGGACGTTCCGGCCCCCGACGTCTACACCAATGCGCGCATCATGGGCTGGATGGCCGACGAGTACGAGACGATCCACCGCTGCAAGGCCCCCGCCGTGATCACGGGCAAACCCATCGCGCTCGGCGGGAGCCTCGGACGCGACGAGGCGACCGGCCGCGGGGCCTACCTCGTGATTCGCCGCTACGCCGAGCGCCGGGCGCTCGAGCCGACCCGGACGCGCGTCGCCATCCAGGGCTTCGGCAACGCCGGCTACCACGTCGCGCGCCTGCTCCAACACGATGGCTACCTGATCGTGGCGGCCTCGGACTCGAAGGGGGCCGTCTACTCCGAGAAGGGCTTCGACGTGGAGAGCCTCCAGCAGCAGAAGCACGACACGCGCAGACTCGAAGGCGTCTACTGTCACGGCTCGGTCTGCGAGCTCGTGCAGCACGAACGTCTCACCAACGAGGAGCTGCTCGAGCTCGACGTCGACCTGTTGATCCCGGCGGCCCTCGAGGGTGTGATTCACCGCGGCAACGCCGACCGGATCCGGGCGCGGACCATCGCCGAGGTGGCCAACGGGCCC
>Ga0114931_10011840_pt1 | contig 10266 bp, 5 predicted proteins | sample 2SBtaG_FD_89579 | JGI IMG/M metagenome (GOLD analysis project Ga0114931, IMG submission 89579) | Deep subsurface microbial communities from Kolumbo volcano to uncover new lineages of life (NeLLi) - 2SBTROV14_V59a metaG | ecosystem: Environmental > Aquatic > Marine > Volcanic | place: Kolumbo... | reverse complement strand
TCTTCATTTACGGCGGGGTTGGACTTGGAAAAACGCACTTGCTACAGGCAATCTGTCTGGAGACGCTTGAACTGCGTCCGGATGCCAAGGTTGCGTATCTGCTGTGCCATGATTTCAATTCACAGTGCATCAGCGCGACCAAATCCGGTAACGGCGATGCCTTTCGTGCGCGATTTCGGTCGGTTGATCTGCTGGTGATAGATGACATTCAGTTTCTTGAGCAGTGGGCCAGCGTTCAGGAGGAGTTGTTTCACACGTTCAACCATCTGTTCCAGGGGAAGAAACAGATTGTTTTTAGTTGTGATAAAAAGCCTTCCGAGGTTCCCAGTCTTGAAGAACGGCTGGTGAGCCGATTCGGGAGCGGGCTGGTGGTGGAAGTCTTGCCACCCACGTATGACACGCGGGTGCAGATTATCAAGCAGAAGGCAGCGATTCGCGGGCTTGAGCTTGCCGATGAGGTTGCGTGTGAGATTGCTTCGCGTACGGCGCGGAGTGTTCGACAGCTTGACGGCGATCTTTCGACGCTGCTGGTGCGGAGTCAGGTTGAACGCCGACCGATCGATCTTGCACTCGTGCATGAAGCGCTGGGGCCGAGCGAGATGCCGGCGGCACCATCTGCGATTACAACCGCGCGCATTGTGAACGTCGTAACGTCGTACTACGACGTTACGAATGAGCAGCTTGTTTCTAAGAGTCGACAACAGTCGATCACACGCCCACGTCAGATCTGTATGTTTCTGACCCGTGAGAAGACGGATCATTCACTTCAGGAAGTCGGACGCCAGTTCGGCGGACGAGATCACACGACCGTGATGCACGCTGTGAAAACGATCAAGCAACGCATCATGGACAATAGTGAGTTTGCTCAGGTCATTGCGGAACTGAAACGGCGATTGACTGAACCGATGTAATGCACACCGGTTGAAGCGTAACGTATATCGATTGTGGAGTGCGCGTTTTTCACCGGCGATATCGTTGTGCGTAACGATATTGTTGATGTGTATGTCTTTTGGATAAGTTGTCTACGAACTGATTGGTGGATCCTGCCGCAGGTGTCGCGCTTGTTTCAATTGAGCAACAGCAAAGCGGATCTTTCTGTTTATTGAATGAACCGGACAGCTCGCAGACAGGTTGTTCACAAAGACCGTGCGCTCGAAAACCAGCGTCGTTTCAGGCACTTTCGTGTGCTTGTGCTGCTCTCTCCACAGAGATGCAAGCGTCTTTTCTAAGAAGAGAGAGATTTCTTTCTCTCTTTCCCAGATAGAGATGTACTGTTCATAGCGCCGTTTGACGGTTGGCAAACCGGACAGTGAACGGTTGTACGCTGTGCGATGGTTCTGCCGATGAGGATCGCCTTGCAGCGGATGCAGGGTTTTCCTGCGCGGGCATAGACCTGGTGTTTGCTTTGGAAGCTGCCCGGTTGATCGCGTAGTGTTCGATAGTCACGGATCGTTGAACCGCCGGATGTAATGGCGGCACGAAGGATTGCGCGGAGTGCACGGGTGAGACGTAAATATTCATCGTGGGTGAGTGATGTGCACAGACGCGCGGGGTCGATGTGAGCACGAAAGAGGGCTTCGTCGGCGTAGATATTGCCGACGCCAGCGAGGACGGACTGATCGAGCAGAGCGGATTTGATGGCTCGTTGAGAGCGGGTGATGCGCTGCGAGAGTGTTTTTGCAGTGATTGTGAGTGCATCGGGACCTTTGCCGGCCCAGCGCGATTCGTACAGGTCGTGCCTTGCACGGAAAGTGTGGATGCCTCCAAATCGGCGGGGGTCGCGGAAGATCAATCTGCCAAGGGGTGTTGTCTTTTTTGAAGTGAGGGTCCAGATGACATGGATATGTGTAGAGTTTGGTGCCAGAGTGTGTGGCGGGAGGTGAAGAAGTTGACCGGACATTCCCAAGTGAATGGTGATAGCACGTTGGGAGCCGGCAATCAGAGCAAGTTCCTTCCCGCAACGGTCGATGTTGGTGATCGTTGAACCGCGCAGGAGGTTTTGTGATCTGGACGGACCAATGATGATGTCGCGACGGTATACGCGCACGTTGGTCACCGTGGCGCCACAGAGGACCGGGAGCAGATCGAGACGGAGGCGCTCGATTTCGGGCAGTTCGGGCATGGGATCATGCTACGACGGTGAACCAGAGTTGGAGAGAGCGGTATGATTCGGCGGCACACGGGGTGCCGGATACGAAGCAGCTTGAAGGAGCGTTCCTGATGACGGATCCACTCGCGGGCGAGAGCAACTTGACCTCTGCTGAACCCGAGCAAGCGGTGGCGTAGGTGCGTGAGGCGTTTGAAAAGCTGACGCACGAAGTTGCCAAGGTGGTGGTTGGGCAGGATGAAGTTGTCGAGCAGCTCTTGATGAGCATGTTCTGCCGGGGGCATGCGCTGGTGGTGGGCGTGCCGGGCCTTGCCAAGACGCTGCTCATCTCGACGATCGCCAAATCGGTGTCGCTAAGTTTCAGCCGAATTCAGTTCACACCTGATCTGATGCCCAGCGATATCACCGGCACGGAAGTGATCGAAGAAGATCGCACAACGGGGGCGCGTGAGCTTCGATTTGTAAAAGGGCCGGTGTTTGCAAATGTGATTCTTGCCGACGAGATCAATCGCACGCCACCGAAGACGCAGGCGGCGCTCTTGGAGGCGATGCAAGAGCATCAGGTGACGACGGGCGGGATGCAGCACAAATTGCCCGAGCCGTTCTTTGTGCTTGCAACACAGAACCCGATCGAGCAGGAAGGGACGTACCCGCTGCCCGAGGCGCAGCTTGATCGGTTCATGTTCAACGTGACGATCGGCTATCCGAGTGAGGATGAAGAGGCGGAAATTATTCGCCGGACGACTTCAACAGTTGAAGGAAAACCCACCGCTGTGCTGGCGGGCAGCGATGTGATGCGTGTGCAGGAGCTGGTGCGTGAAGCGCCGGTTGCCGAGCATGTGATTCGTTATGCGTTGCGATTGGTGCGAGCGACGCGCGTGAAGGAGGAAGGTGACAAGCCACAGATGATTGAGGATTATCTTGCCTGGGGTGCGGGGCCGCGTGCAAGTCAGTATCTGATCCTTGCTGCAAAGGCCAAGGCGGTTTTAGGCGGGAGTTTTCATGTGACACCTGAGCACATTCGCGCCGTTGCGCATCCGGTTTTGCGGCATCGGCTGCTGACAAACTTCAATGCCGAGGCGGACGGCGTATCGAGTGATGATGTGATCGAATCGCTGCTTGAGGAGATTCCAGTTGAGGGGTTGGGTGCGGGCGAGAAGCGTCAGATGGATGCGGTGATGCGGTAGGGGGAATGAAATGTGTAGTGATGCGGGTGGGATGGTTCGGTTCGGCTGGAATGTCTTGAGAGGCGTTGGAAACATGCCGAATTGACCAACCGCACCGCAGGTGACCTGTAGAATCCGCTGACGCGATGCCTGATACCAAACCAACCGCCAATCAGCAGTTCAGAGATGTCGAGCGCTCAGTTGAGCACGATGCCACGCTGTACCTGCACCCGCAGACCCTTGCTCGGCTGGGGACGTTTGAGCTGCGGGCGAAGATGATCGTCGAGGGCGTGATGAGCGGGATGCACCGCTCTCCCTACCACGGGTACAGCGTCGAGTTTGCCCAGCACCGCCCGTATGTGGCGGGTGATGATCTTCGGCACCTTGACTGGAAGGTCTACGGGCGGAGCGACAAGCTGTATTTGAAGCAGTATGAGCAGGAGACATCGCTTGATCTTGTGGTGCTGGTTGATTGCTCAGGGTCGATGAATTATGGCAGCCGAATGTTTGCTGATGCCTCGGGAACGGGTCAGAAGGTTGGTCCGAGTGGTGGTGTCAACTGGACGAAGTACGACCACGCAACTGCAACGGCTGCGGCGTTCAGCTATCTGGCGCTGAAGCAAGGGGATCGCGTAGGGCTTGGGATATTTGCCGATGCGCTGATTGATGCAGCGGACCGGACAAGCGCTTCGAGTCAGTGGCGGCGGATTGTGAACATTTTGTCGAATCATCCGGTAGGCGAGCCGAGTGATCTTGCGCGGGTTGTTGATCAGACACTGGCGAAGCTGAACAACCGGTGTCTCATCGTGATAATCAGCGACTGCTTTGATGATCCGAATCGCATTCGCACGGCGTTTGCGCGGATCAAGCACCGGATGCACGATGTGATTGTGTGCCAGATCGTTGACAGACAAGAACGTGAGTTCCAATTCAACGATGCGGCGCCGTTTGAGGGACTCGAAGGGGAAGGGCGGGTTCGGCTCGATCCGCGGGCGATTCGCAGCGCCTACAGAGAAGCGTTTGAAGGACATCTTGATCAGGTTGAAAAGCAAGCGCGGGGGTTTGGGTTTGACTATCAGCTCGTCGATACACACGACTGGCTTGCGCCGCCGCTGGCAGCGTTTATGGCGCGGCGGAATGCGATTTTGAAGAGGAGTAAAGTCGGGTGAGCACATACGGCAGGGCCAATACGGACAGAGCTCAAACCGGTGCGCACGCGATGCGATCAGTCGGGGGAATTGGGGTGGAGTTGTGACATTTCTTCACACCGGGTTGCTGTTGGGTGGGGTGGCGTGTGTGTCGATCCCGATCATCATTCATCTGCTGCTTCGGCAGCGGCGCAGGCCGATCCGGTGGGGGGCGATGCGATTTTTGCTCGAGGCGTACCGCAAGCAGCGGCGCAAGCTTCGGATTCAGCACCTGCTGCTCTTGATCACGCGGTGCATAGTGATTGCGCTTATTGCCCTTGCGCTTGGACGACCCCTGCTGGAGAAAGCCGGCTTGTTAGGCGGAGCGACGGGGACGACGCTGTATGTGCTGATTGACAATTCGCTGGCATCTTCGGTGCGTGATGCGCAGACGGGCGAAACGGCGCTGGATCGGCACAAAGTTGAAGCGCGGGCGCTGCTTGACGGGCTTGGTGTAAGTGATCGCGCAGCGCTGATTGCACTTGGAGGTCCGGCGCAGGGGTTGGTTGTTCCGGCATCGAGCGATATGTCATCGGTGGCATCACTGGTGCGTGATGTGCGTTCGACGGACAGCGCCGCAGATATCGCGGGTGCAGTGGAACAGGTTGCAGCCGACATTGGTGATTCGAGCATTGATGAACGCGGCCGAGTTGTTGTGGCGGTATTGAGTGATTTTCTTGAGGGGTCAGCAGACCCGTCGCGGGCACTGCCTGCGGCGCTTCGTGCAATCGAGGGTGTACGTGTAGTGGCGTCGCAGCCAACACGTCAGAGCCCGTCGAATGTGCAGATTGTTGATGTTGAGCCGCTGAGTCCGGTGATATTGACCGGGACAGGTGGCAGCAGCGGCCGTGGAGAGCGCGAGAATGTACGGGTCAAGCTGCGGCGGTCGGGTTCGCGATTGGATGAATCCCAACTGACAACGGTTCGGCTGCGCGCCAGTGGTGGTGAAGCGAGCGCCGAGCGTGCGATGGTGCAGCAGGTGATGCGGTGGAAGGCAGGTCAAGCGGAAGGTGAAGTGACGCTTCAGATCGAGCCAGCGGCGATGGCGTTGCACCAGAATGTGCGCTCGAATGTGCTGATTGCTGAGATCGACCGTGATGCAGTGACGGGGGACAATGTGTATCGACGGCCTATTGCGCTACGCGAGGCGCTGCGGGTGGGGGTGATCGGTCGGCGACGGTTTGGATCGATCAGCGGGTCGGTGGGGGAACTGACGCCTGCGGATTGGGTTCGTCTTGCGTTGCATCCTTCAGATGCAGCGCCGATTGATGTGATTGATGTTGATCCGTCGTCGATTGATGCGCCGGTATTAGCATCGCTTGATGCGGTTTTTGTGACTTCACCTGAGCTTGTGCCCAAGGAGAGCTGGAGGCGGATGCGCGGGTTTGCAGACAACGGCGGTCTGGTGGTTGTGACACCTTCAATTGAATCGAGCGTGCAGCTTTGGACGGATGTATTTGAGAGTGCGATGGGGGTCGGGTGGCGGATGGCGCGCGAACCGATCGAGTATGCGCAGGGGATCAGTCTTGATGTGCAGATCGGACAATCTCAGATTGTGTCGATGCTGCGCGGCGAGCTTCCCGAGCTCATTAAGCCGGTGATGATCTGGAAAATGCTGCCTCTGGAAGAGTGGGGCAGGCAGGCGGATATTTTGCTGCGCGCAGCCGATGGGCAGCCCTGGGTGATTGCATCCGGTGTGGGTGAGGCAGCCACAGGCGAAGCCAATGGTTCGGGTCGTCCAGGGACGAGCGGGGATCGCACTCAAGAGAACGGCGGCGCAATCAGCACGGATGATGGGCGAGGGCTTGTGGTGTATCTGGCGTCAGCACCGTCACCTGAATGGACCAATCTGCAGGCAACACCATTGATGCTCCCATTGATTCAGGAGATGAGCCGACAGGGGTACGGGCTTGCGGCAGGGTCATGGACGGCGATGGCGGGCCGGCGCCCTGCGCTGCCGGCACGGACTTGGCGGGCACAAGCGGTTGAGTCTTCAGGCACAGAACTGGAAATAAGTGAAGGTGGCGTAGCAACTGAGGCGGTGCGCCAATCGGGGGTGTGGGAAGCGCGCGATGAGGCCGGAAGGCATCTGGGGTTTGTTGCGGTCAATGCTGATCCGCGCGGGGGGCAGATGCAGATCAATGATCCAGAGCAGGTTGAGCAGTGGCTGGGTTCACTGACCGGCGCTGTACGTGGAGTAAATGGTGGAAATGATTCGGGTGAAGAACGTGTGGCGTTTCTAGACCCGGAGGCACCGTCTGCGGTGTTGTCATCGAGTGAAGCGGAATCACCACTCAGTCTGCCGCTGTTGATTGCGGCACTTGTGCTGGCAATTTGTGAGTTGATGATGGCGCGGGTATTCAGTCACGCGATTGTTGATCGGGGGGAACACGGCGTGCGCATGGGCAAGGGGATGGGCAGCGCAGTTGGGGGAAGAGCAGCATGAACGAGCTTCTGCGCACACTGCTTGATCTCAACCACCTGTCGTGGGGTGAGCAGGGGGTGGCGTTCGGATTTGAGCGCCCACTGGCGGCGTGGGCTTGGGGGCTTGTGATTGTGGGGGCTTTGGGCGTATCGCTGTGGAGCTACTGGAGACTAAGCGGACTGCGTGTGATGCGTGGTGTACTTGGGCTGCTGCGCGGGGCGCTGCTTGTGCTGCTGGTTGTGCTCATTGCCGGGCCTCAACTCGTGCAACGGTCGGAGAGCGTTGAAAACGATTGGGTGCTGGTGATGGTGGATCGATCGGCATCGATGACGATCGAAGATGGTGTTTCGCCGACGACTACCAGTGGGCGTGAATCGCGCGAGGCGCAGCTGCGCGAAGCGCTGGGGTCAAGCTGGCCTATGTGGAGAGAGCTGAGTAAGGACCGGGTGGTTGTGTGGCTCGGGTTTGATCGTGGGGCGTACGACCTTCCAATGGGTGGATTGGATTCAGGTAGTAGCGAAACCGGGGAGCTTGATCTGGGAGAGCCGGATGGTGAGCGCTCGCGGTTTGGAGCAGCATTGGATCAGGCGCTTGCGCGTGCGTCTGCGAGACCTCTGGCGGCAGTGGTTGTGCTCAGTGATGGGAAGTGGAACGATCAGCCGACGCGCAGTGCAGTTCGGCGGTTGCAATCCGAGCGCGTGCCGGTGCACACAGTTGCGCTTGGAAGCCGGGATGCGATTGCAGATATAGCAATACAGCGGATTGATGCGCCGAAGGTGGCATTTATGCGCGATCGCACGCCGGTGCGTGTGCATCTTGAACGGATCGGCGGTGATCCTGCGCAAACTGCAAGTGCACTGGTTCGGTTGATCGATCGCGCAACAGGAATAACGCTTAGTGAAGAGCGTGTGCAATGGGGCCCTGGGCAGACGGATGCCAGCGCGGCGCTGCTGACGAGCAGTGATGTGAGCGGGACCAGGCGGTGGGAGATCGAGGTGATTCCGGATGGGGTTGGTGGGAGCGGGGGGGATTTGATTTCGGGGAACAACACACAAGAGATAGGGATCGAACTGATCGATCGGCCGCTGCGTGTGCTCTACGTCGATGGATATCCGCGCTGGGAGCAGCGGTACCTGAAGAATCTGCTGGTGCGTGAACAATCGATCACGAGTTCGACGTTGATTTTGGCGCCGAACCGGAAATATCTTCAGGAGGGGGACATCGTTCTCGATGTGCTGCCGGAGTCACCGGAGGAGTGGGCGCAGTTTGACGCGGTGATCATCGGTGATGTGCATCCGGAAGTCTTTACCGACGATCAGCTTGCGAATCTGAAAGAACATATCTCGCGGCGCGGGGGTGGACTCATCTGGATCGGGGGAGAGGGGGCAACACCTCGGTCGTGGTTTGATTCACCGATTGGTGATCTGCTTCCATTTCGGCGCGATGCGACGGATGGGTCTGCGATTGGGACTGAGGTTGTGATGACTGCGACACCAGTTGCAAAGCGATTGAGCTTGATGCAACTGGGTGAATCTGCGGATCAGTGGTGGCCAAGTGAGCTTGCAGATCCGACGACGGGGTGGTCGCTGTTGCGATGGGCGCAGCGGATCGAGCGAGACCGTCTCAAGCCAGCGGCGGAGGTGCTTGCCCAGTCGATTCCGGGGCAGTGGCCGCTGGTGATGACAATGCGGTATGGAGCGGGGCGTTCGATGTATGTCGCGACGGATGAAACCTGGCGCTGGCGGTACGGTCGGGGTGAACTGTTGCAAGAGCGATTCTGGCTTCAGATGATTCGCCTTTTGGGGAGAGAGAGTCTTTCGCGGTCGGGCAAGCTCGCTGATCTGGAAATCGCACCGAGGCGGGCGGATGTTGACCAGCCGGTGCGGGTGACTGTGACTCTTCTGGATCAGGAACTCATCGACGAGGGGTTGGCGACGATCGGTGTGGAAATGACCCGGCAGGTCGTTGGTGAAGAGCAGGACACCGCCGGAGGCTCGACCGTAGGACTCGTCCTCAAGCCGACGAGCAGCTCGTTTGAGACATACTCTGCGGTGTGGCTGCCACCGTTTGCGGGGGTGTGGAACGCGAAGGTGGTGGATTCGCTGCTGTCGGGGTTGAAACTCGAGGGGGAACTGGTGGTTTCACTGGCGGACGATGAACTGCGTCACCCGGAGTCGGATCATGAAAGTTTGGCAAGATTGAGTGAAGCGACTGGTGGTTCGGTGATCCAGCCGGGGAATCTGGATTCGCTGGCAGAGCGGATACCCAACCGCAGACGTGTGCTGCTCAATGAGCAGAGTGAGCCACTGTGGGACACCCCATTTGCGCTGATTTTGGTCATTTTGCTGCTGACGGTTGAATGGGTGGGGCGCCGGGTGATTCGGCTGGTCTAACCTTCTGCTAGAGCATGGTTCCGGGGCGGTGAGTCGATTGGCCTGGGTGTAAGTGGGTATTGGGGACAAAAAGAGGGGGTATGGGGCGGGAGTTGGTTTGTTCGGATGGCTGACGTCCGATGATGGAAGGGGCTGAAATGGTGGTGCTTTAGGCATGAATGGACTTCCCAACCAGGACGGGCACATGATTGAGCCGACTGGCGCGGTGCAGGGTGTTATTGGCTCGCTGGAGCGGCTTCGTCGCAGGGCGCGAGCAGCGCTGGTGTCGAGTCGAAGCCTTGCTCTTGTGAGTTGCCTGCTGGGGCTGGTGCTGGTTGCGGGCGCGATTGACTACTGGCTTCGGTTTCCGATGTGGCTTCGCACTGCGGGCTGGCTGGCAGGGGTATCGACGACGGCATGGTTTCTCGTGCGGTATGTACGACCGGCGTGGCGGTTTCGTCCGTCGCTGACGGATATTGCGCTGCGTGTAGAGACACATGAACCTGCACTTCGGGGGATGCTTGCGAGTGCGATTGACTTTGCCCGAGGTGGGGACGCCTCTCGTCGCAGCCACACGGAGACAGGGGAAACGGGGATCAGCAGCGCTCTTGCGCAGCATGTTGTCGCTGAGGCGGGGCAGCGGTGGGCGTCGTCGGGTCATAAAAGCAGGCTGATTCGGGGCGGTCCTGTAGCGCAGCGAGTGACGGTGTGTGTAATGCTGATCGGGGTACTTGCCGGGGCGTATGGGGTGTGGCCTCACCTGTGGGGGATTGGTGCGGCGCGGGTATTGACACCCTGGTCGGATGTGAGCTGGCCCAAGCGAACGGAGATTGTTGATGCAACCGGGCAGCAGGTGCACCCACTGGGAACGGCGCTTGCGCTGCGCGCGGCGCTGGTGCGATCGACATGGGGCGCCGATGCAACGGATGTTTTTGTGCGGTATCGACCGATCAGCGGTGGTCGCAGTGGTGAGGCTCGGCGGGAGTTGCTGACCTGGCAGGGCAGGGAT
>Ga0114931_10011839_pt1 | contig 10266 bp, 5 predicted proteins | sample 2SBtaG_FD_89579 | JGI IMG/M metagenome (GOLD analysis project Ga0114931, IMG submission 89579) | Deep subsurface microbial communities from Kolumbo volcano to uncover new lineages of life (NeLLi) - 2SBTROV14_V59a metaG | ecosystem: Environmental > Aquatic > Marine > Volcanic | place: Kolumbo... | reverse complement strand
TGGTATGAACGCTCTCACATCGGCTGCGGGCATGCGAGATGCCGTCGGAAACGTCTGCGGAACGCCGCCTGGACCCGGCACGTCGCGGCAGCGGAGTGTCTCGAGGGGCTGCGGCAGGTCTTCGGGCGCCGCGTTGGCGCTCAGCGCACACACCGGTGCCTCGCGCTCGCGCGTTCAGAGCACGTCGAACAGCTCCGCCTGCACGGGCTCGCCGAGGCGGCGGCGGATGACGCGGCTCTTGAAGAAGGGCGGCCCCCTCGCGGGCGCGAGCGTGGGCGGCTCGGTGGGCTCGCCGAGCCAGCGGAGGTAACGGCGGATGCCGGCGGCGGTGACGACCAGCGCGCGGAGCTTCATCCTGCCGCCGCAGTGCTCGCAGTGCTCGACATCGATTTTGAAGCTGCGGCGCAGCAGCTCGCGCCATGGGCGATATCCGCAGCGATGCGTGGGCGGCTTGTCCTTCTTCTTCGTGCTGCACGTCGCGCAGTGCGCGTGGTCGTCGTGCTCGTCGTCGTCGTCGTCGCCCGGCGGCGGCGGCGGCGGAACAACCCGTCCTCTCCACTTGCTGTGTGCAGCGAGCACGCCGCCGTACCTCATCGTATTGAACCGTGGCGGGTGCACGGCCGCCGCGAGTCGCGCGAGAAGGGACAGAGGGTCCATCTCGAGCGCGACTGTTCCATCACTGAACGGCCGCTCGAGGACCAGGCGCACGAGATCGTCGCCAGCGAGCTGTACGCGCTCCTGCGAGATCGGCGGCCGCAGGATGTACTTGCAGAGCGCTTCGCGTCCGGCGGCGTCGCCAGCGCTCGCCGTCGTCGAGGCGTGGAGCGAGAAGCCGCGGTCGGCGGTGACTTCCAGGCCGCTAGAGGAAGAACGCGTAGCCGAACGACACGCCGAGGTATGGCGTCGAGATCCCCGTGGGCGCGCAATAGCGGCGGACGGGATAGGAATAGCCTTGGGTCGGCTTGCATTCCGCGCTCGCCGAGTTGCCGAGCTTCCGGTAGCCCACATACAGACGCCATTGGAATCCGCCGCTGCTGCGGTGCTCCAGCGAAAGCTCGTAGTTCGACCAGGCCGCGGCGCTAAAGTGGTATTCGGCACCCGAGCCCGCACCGGAACATGGACCGAACAGGCCCACACAGTCCTGGCTGCCCACCGTGTAGGGGCCTCGCGAGACGCCCGCGCCGAAGCTGAATGCCAAGCTTCTCAGCGGCAGACGTAGCCGCGCCAGCGCAGCGAGCTGCACTCCGTCGTCGGCGTAGCCAGCGCCGACTTCGATCGGGAAGAAATAGACCGGCGCGACTTCATACGACACGCCGACGCCGAACGGGTTGCGCAATCCGAGATGCAGACTCACAGCAGCCGGGCGTTCCCAGCCGAACGCTGGTTGATCGGCGCTGGTCGGGGGGCGCGGTCCGGCAGTCGCGGACGTCGCAACCGGCAATACCGCCGCGGCGCAGGCCAGCGCGAGCCAACGCCGTCCAGCGCTCACGTCACCAGCCCTTCTCGAGCGCGTCGAGCTCCGCGGTGCTGAAACGAACGAAACGGCGGACGTACTGGCCGTCCATGGCGGACAGGTGCGGTTGGTTAGTCTCGCCGGCGAGGAGGGTATCCTGGGAGACCGCCATGACTCCCCAGTACGCACTCGCCTGCCGCGGTGGGATCTGCCAGACCTTGCCTGTGGAGAGCTGGGCGACAGTGATGGGGCACGTGTCCTGAGGGCAGCCATGGCTGGCCGCATAGTCGCCGCCGACTCGCAGCTCCGTGTAGCCGCTCGTGTCGGCGCTGGCCGGGATCGGAACGGGGCCGTGGATCTTCAGGCCCGAAGGGTCCGTCGCAACTGGCGACCAGTACAGAGCCGCAGACGTGAACCGGTATTTCGCCCAGTCCATCCCGTCGACCACGATCCACGCCATGGTGGTGTCGCTCAGCGCCACCGACCACACCACGCCCTGCTTCAGTTTGACGAGCGTCTTGATGCCCCCCGAAACGGTGTAGCTCTCGATAGCGTTCTGCTTGCCCCCGTCGCTCGCGTACCACACCACGAGCTTGCCGCGACCGTACACCTCGAGGTCGTTGCCGGAATGGACGATCTGGAACGCGGTCTGGTCGGGCGAGGTGTTCACGTACAGGGCGCCGTTCATGCCTTCGCCCCAGCCGTCGTCCCAGGCAAAGGCGCCGCCACCGAACCCGCTCCACGCGAGCCAGTGGCTCCACGCAACGGATGCACCCGGCTCGGTGCCCGAAATGCTGCCACCTCGATCCCGATGATTGAGTCCGAGAATGGGAATCACGAGCGCCATGTCGTTTGCCGTCCCCACTACCGCACACTTCACATTGCGTTCCTCGACGGCGGCGATGGTCGCTCCGTCGTCCAGCCGTGACACGCGGGTCAGAATCATGCCCGGTCTCTCGAACGTCGCGCGGAGGTAGAGCCTGCCGTCGCGCTCGCTGGCCGTCGTCCCACCCCAATACACACCGTGATCTCCCGTGTTGCCTCCGAATCCGGACATCGCTATCTGCGCATCGCTCACCTCGCAGCCCGTGCCGCACGACGACCACTGGCGCTTGGGAAAAGGATCCGGCACCACCTTCGCGACGTACAGCCCGCAGCCGCCGTTGTCCGGCACAGGCGTCCAGATGGCGGGATCGCTCAACATGTTACCGGCGTCCCAGTCGCTGCCATACACGTCTTCCGCCGCGTCGCCGGCTTCGGGAATCGCCGCGTCCGGGTTGTCGACATCGCTCGGCACGTCTGGCCTCGCGTCGTGGCCCCCGTCGGGCGCTCCGCTTGCACCCGAGCTGTCCGGCGAACAACCCGAGCACCCGGCTAGCACCGCCGAAAGGACGAGCACGGCAGCACGTTGAAGCACGTTTACAGCGTATCCCACTTACCGCCTGACTGCTTGAAGTCGTCGGGCTCGAGTCGCACGAAACGCGTGCTGCCGCGACGGTTGACGGGCAGGAACACCCCGTCGCCGCTATTGAGTGGTTGTTGAACGATAACGCCCTGGCCCACACGCCAGCCGTTCCAGGTGAGATGCCCCGCCTCGTCCAGGGCGAAGTCGTAGGCGACCCAGGCGTGCGAGTAGCGGAGCTGACCCGTCAGCACCCAGGTCCCATCACCGCGCGCAGTGAGGTAGACACTGCCCAGTGTGCCCGTCCTCGGGAGGACGAGCGACACGCTGGATTCGAGCGGAGCCGTGTTCACGACCACCAGGCGCGCGACCGGCGTTCTCCTCTTGTCACGGTGGTGGCGGGCGTGCCGGTACCCGTGCCATCCCGGGTTCCCGCCATTCTTCTTGTCGCCGTCGTCGTCTCCGTCGTCGTCATCTGGAGCGACCGTCTGGTCGATGTACGCGAGTTGGTTCTGCGACGGGTCGTAGCTGGCGGCGAGAACGTCGAACGGTGCGGGATCGTCGAGCGTGCCGCCCAGCGGTGACACCAGCTCATCCCACGTTCGCCCGACCAGATCATAGCGCCAGATCTCCCGCGCTTGCTCGCCCGACGACAACGTCCCACCCACCATGTAGACGGCCGACTGCTTCAAGGTGAGCGCGTACGCGGGCGCAGAGCGCGAGCCCGGACCGACCGGAGCGATCTGAGCGGATGAGCTGGTGAGGGCACGGCGGTCGATGAAACTCTCGAGGCCTAGCGTCCGGCCGTCGAACACCACCCGGGTGGGCGTGGTGCCAGTGGACCAGTCTCGCGGCATCATGACACTCATGACGCCCGGCGTGGCCGTGCCGGTGTGGAGAACCTGGTAGCCCCGCTCGACGGCAGGAAGGAAGACCAGATCAGGATCCTGGATGTACTGATCGAGCGGCGAAACGATGGCGTTCGTGACGTCCGCCGTAGCCGTCGGGCCGACTACCGAGCAGCCCCCGCTGCAGGTCAGTAGCCCCTCGGCGGGGGAAGTGGCGACCAGCGACGGGCTGATGACGGCCTCCGCCGGAGAAACCAGCAGGTCTGCGCTCCACTGCGGGTAGCACGGGCCGCCCGCGCACTTATTCAGCGATGGAGCGAACACGTGCTGGACGGCGGGCGTCTTGACGTAGGCGTAGTTGTCGCGAAGTCCGCCGTTGCTGAGGCCCTTGGCACCATCGTAGTAGTCGTGGTCGCGCTGGGAAGCGTAGTCGACGCCGTTGTCTTCCACGTGGCTCCAGAACGCGCCGGTCGTCTGCGGATCGGTCTTGCCCGTCACATAGAACGTCTGCACCCGGCCCGCGGCTATGTCGGCGTCCTGGTCCCAGAGCAGGTCCTGGGGCTCACCCACGCGCTGTGTTTCCTTCGGGCCGTACGGATGATTCAGGAAGTCGAGGCTTGTGGAGGTCGTGAACGTCGGAGAGACCGTATGGTCCAGCGTGCCCGGAGTGCTGAAGCTGTTAGGCGTCAAGGGCACGCCGGGAACAGAAGGATAGGTCTGCGTGGTGACGTGGAACCACGTTGTCTGCTCGTTGGGTTTCGGGTTGTAGCCGCTGGTGGGGTTCTTGGTGCAGCCGCCGTTTCGTTTGATGCACTCGTCGAGAGGGATATCGCCCAGAACTGGATCGTGACAATTGCACCAGCGGAAGCCGGTCGTGAGCGACAGCGCCGGTGGGATCGCGCCGCCTTTGGCCGGATCGTTTCCGACGCCGGCTGTGGCAGTGAACCACGTGCGTTTCGTGGGGTCGAAGAGATCGAACGGATGTGTTGTGCCGCCGATGCCGGGCAGCACGTCGGGGGCCAGGACCATACGCGCCGAGTACAGCGGCACGGGGTCGCATTCGTCCCCAAGTACCTCGGCGCCCTTGAGACCTTCGAGGCTTTCGCGGATGTCGTTGGAGTTGGCGAGAATCGTGTTGCCCTGGACGCTATCGCAGCTATCGCACTCGCCACCGATGCCGTTCTGGTTCACGTCGTCGAGCTGCTGGCTGCAGCGGCCGTAGGAGCCCGTTTCTACGCAAGAGACGTTGCTGCGGCAGCCGGCGCTGCCCTGGATCGCGTAGCAGGCCCAGCCATCGGCGTCATCGCACTTGCCGTAGCTGCCGATATCTATGCAGAAACCGTTCTTGTCGCCGGACGAGTACTTGCAGTCCGCATCCGTCTTGCACGGCTTGACGGGGTTGCGCCTGTCGCAGTCGTCGCACGCTGCTCCCACGCCGTCGTTGTCCCGGTCATCCACGACGCTCGGCGCGTAGTTGCTGCTCGCATTCTTTGTCATGGGGCAGCTGTCACACACGTCGCCTACTCCGTCTCCGTCCGCGTCGGCCTGCGGCCCGAACTTTGCAGGGTAGGGGTTGGCGCACTCGCTGCGAGGCAATCCCCGTAGATCGCACAGCCGTGGCGGGCAGTTGTCGCAGGCGTCGGGCACGCCATCCTGGTCGCCGTCCGTTTCGCCGTTCGCGCCGTAGTCGTCACGGTCGAAGTCTCCCTGGGGGTCGGAGTACGGATCGAACGGACACGGATCGCACCCGTCGGGCATGCCATCCTTGTCCACGTCTGTGTTGTCCAGCTTCGCATCGGTCCACGGACGCGGGTCATTCGCGTTGCACTGGCCGACGAAATGCGTCTTCGACTTGTCGAGGATGTGATCCTGCAGGAACGCCTGGCTTCCCGAGCTCTGGAGATCGACGTGCTTCGTATACCAGCGCGGCGCCGGATCGGCCTCTGGCCCCCACGCGCTGTTCACGCCGCACAGGCGCCCGAGAGACGAGAACAACGCTCCCCCGGAGTCCCCGGGCAACGTACCGTAGTACGATGAAGTGACCAGCCAGTCGTTGCGGAAGAGGCCGCCGTCCTGGTTCCAGCCGCTGGACGTGAACTCCTGTCGGACCCGGGCATCGTTGCCGGAAGGAAAGCCGATCCCGATGTTGTCATTCCCATAGCCCACCACCGTGGCGGTGAAGTCGCCCGGATCCAGGCCCGCAAGACAGTCCGGCGAGAAAGTGAGCGAGTCCAACCCCAGGATCGGCGGGTGCACGGGGGCGACGAGGTCCGTCGACACGCGCTGGTCGAGCCGGATCAACGCGATGTCCTTCTCTATCTCGTCACCGTTGCAGAAGTTCACCGGCGACGTGTTCCGTACCAGGAAGTCTCCCGCTGTTGCAGCTGTGTGATAGACGGTCTTCGACGGCGTGAGCGGGTAGTAGCCGTTCCCCGTCGGCAAGAAGAATTTCACCGTCGCGCCCAATGATAGATCTGCGATGGGTGGGCTTTTCGCGATGGTGCAGGCGAGCCCTTCGCGGAACGTTCCAGTTACGCAGTGGTTGGCGGTAAGAACGTAGAACGGTGTGACCAGGGTGCCGCTGCACGCGGTCGTTTTCCCCGCCTCGGTGCCGTAGACTCCCGGATCCACGTCGGCCTGTACTACCGCGTCGTAGACGCCGTAGTAGTCGGTCACGCCGTTGCCGACGGCGCTCTGCCGCGTGGCCACCTGTTCATCGGCCGGCGTGCTGCTCGCACAAGCCGGAATCGCCGCAGCTATCGTGAGAAGCAGGACGACCAGAAGCCAAACTGGTCTCCGGGAATGCGCGGAAACTTCCCGCTTCCCGCTTCCCGCTTCCCGCTTCCCGCTTCCCGCTTCCCGCTTCCCGCTTCCCGCCCGCCATGCTGCCTCCTCGACCGTACGAAAAGGTCGCCGGCCACCTCGCAAGCAGGCTCGCTCCATGTCGGTGGAGTGTCAACCGCGAACAAGAGAACGTGGCTGCGAGCCAGTTTCCACGTCTTTCATTCACTCGTATTGCCTAGACGGCTCGTTACCCTGGGAATCAAGTCTTCGCGCGCAACTCAAACTCAACAAGGAAGACCGACCGCGCTTCCCTTTGCTGGTTCTACTGCGTCACTTCTGGGCCGGCCGCCTGCAAAGCCCGGGCGTCGGCGCTCCTCCCTCGTCCCCCGAATTTCCGTGGACATGTCTCCGCCGCGTTGTCACGCTGAAGAGCGGTGGGAAGCTTCATGCGGAAACGTGGAGGAGCGGGCAGCGCGGCGCGTAGTCGAGATGAACGCCCCTCCCGTCGCTGCTGCAGGTCACGTTCCCAGCCTCGGTGGCAGTCTACGGGACAATCTGCTCCGGTGCGAGGCGAGGCTGGCCCGGGATCGGCCGGGCGCGCGTTGCATCCGGGCGCCTGGCGGCGATGCAGCGAGCACGCCGGCGTAGCGGACCTGGTTCATGCGCGGCGGTGGCACGGAGCTCGCGAGCCGGACCAGCAGGCTGAGCGGATCCATCTCGAGGGCGAAGGTGCCGACAACGTCCCTACACTGCCTGTGTTGTCCGTGACGGCGGTGGCACCGACACCGTCACTGTGACCTCGCCGGTCCACCCGCTTGGCGGTCGCGTGCTTGCCGTCGTGCGCTGGGTCCGGCTGCGGAATGGGCGCCGATACGTGGATGTGCGGCACCCGGATGGGAGCGTGCTTCGGCTGCCTATCGATCTCACCGATCGCGGAAGCCCGCGCGCGGACGTGGCCCGGGCGCGAGTCTCGCCGTCGGGCTTGTTGCAGCTCGCGGCGGCGGTCGCGGCACGCCGCGCGGAGCGCGAGAAACTTGCCTCGTCTGGGGCGGCGGAGCCTACTGATAGGCAAGCTGAACAAACGCGCAGCACACATGCCGGATCGCGGGAGAAAACCGGCCCTGGAGGCGCCGCTGACGATGACGGTGCTACCGACGGCGACCCCGGAGGTGGTGGGGGCTTTGGCGACGCTCGTCCGCAAGCTGTGGTGCGCCCGAGGAGGTGAGCAGGATGGCCACGAGCGACAAGATCCAGCACGTCCATTTCGAGCGGCGAGCAACTGTGTATCTGCGGCAGTCGACGCTCAAGCAGGTTGTCGAGCATCGGGAATCGACGGCGCGACAGTACGCGCTGCGACAACGCGCCATCGATCTGGGATGGTCTGAGGATCAAATCGATGTGATCGACGAGGATCTCGGCCAGAGCGGGAAGAGCATCGAGCGACGCGAGGGATTCCAGCGCCTCGCGGAGAACGTCGCGCAGGGCCGAGTCGGCGCGATCTTCGCGCTCGAGGTGTCCCGTCTGGCACGCTCGAGCGCGGACTGGCATCAACTGATCGAGTTGTGCGGTCTTGCCGACGTGGTGATCGCCGACGAGCAAGCCTGCTACGCGCCACGCGACTACAACGACCGGCTGCTGCTCGGTCTCAAGGGCCAGATGAGCGAGGCGGAGCTGCACTGGATGCGCTTGCAACTCCAGGGCGGCAAGCTCAGCAAGGCGCGCCGGGGAGAGCTGTACGTGCGGCCCGCCCCTGGCTACGTGTGGAACGCAGTCACGAGACGTTTCTGCTTCGATCCCGACGAGCAGGTACAGCGGGCGGTACGCTTGATGTTCGAGCGGTTCCGGATCGATGGGAGCACCGGCGCTGTGCTGCGATACTTCGCTCGCCACGGTCTGCGTATGCCGGCGCGTGCCGGCCAGAGCGACGTCTTGCGGTGGATCGCTCCGAGCATCAACCCGGTGAAGTCGATCCTGAAGAACCCGACGTACACCGGCGCGTACGTGTACGGACGCAGCGAGCAACGCGCCGGTTGGTTTGGCGGGAAGCTGCAGCGACACCGGGTCGCGGTCGAGGCACCAGAGGCGTGGAAGATCTGCCTGCGGGATCATCATCCGGCGTATATTGGCTGGGACGAGTTCATGGACAACCAACGCAAGCTGGCCGCGAACCGGGTCAACCACGCCGTGCTCGATCAGCGAGGTGCTGCACGCGAGAGCTCGGCGCTGCTGCAAGGTCTGGCCGTGTGCGGTCGGTGCGGTCGGCGAATGCGGGTGCACTACCAAGGCAAGCACGAGCAGGCGCAGTACCAGTGTCGGCAGCTCGATCCGGGCACTGGCCAGTACCCCTTCTGCCTGAACATATCGGCGACACGCATCGACGCGGCGGTGTCGAAGCTGTTCCTCGCCGCGGTCCAGCCCGCCGAGGTCGAGCTCGGTCTCGCGGTCGTGCGCGAGGTGGAGCGGCAGGCCACTGACATCGATCGGCAATGGTCCTTGCGTCTGGAACGAGCCCGGTACGAGGCGCAGTTGGCGGAGCGGCGGTACAAGGCGGTCGATCCGGACAACCGGGTCGTGGCGCGCTCCCTGGAGCGCGAATGGAACGACAACCTCGGTGAGGTCGAGCGGCTCGAGCGCGAGCACGAGCTGGCGCGCGACCGCGACAAGCTGGTGCTGGCACCGGAGGACCGGGCGGGCATCATGAGCTTGGCGCGGGATCTTCCCGAGGTCTGGAACGCCGGGACGACGACGCACGCCGAGCGCAAGAACCTGCTGCGGATGCTGATCCGCGATGTCTCGCTGGATCTGGTCGATGTACCCGCGCGCCAGACGCACGTGCGAGTGCTCTGGCAGACCGGCGCGGTCAGCGACCTGATGGTGGATCGGCCGGCGAAGAGCGCATGGAGCACGCCGCAGCCCGACATGTTGGCGCTCGTCGCGGAGCTGTTCGCGGCGGGCAAGAGCGACGAGGAGATCGCCATCGAGGTCGAACGCCGTGGGCTGCTCGCTCCTCGCCGCAAGGCGTGGAGCGCGCGCTCGGTGGTCGATCTGCGCTTGCGGCTGGGACTGCGACGCGATGGCCGTGTCGATCCACCACAGCGGGTCGATGGACTGCTGCCGCTCCGCAGAGTCGCTGTGCGGCTCGGTGTCTCGACGCGCACGGTGCGCCGATGGGTCGAACGCGGACTACTCGTGCAAGCCGGAGGCGGGCGCACGACGCGCTTGTTCTGTCTGGATGATGCCACCATCCGCCGCCTGGAAGCGCTGAAGAGTGGCGCAACGTCCGCGGTTGGCACCCCGCCGCGTCCAGCGCGGCTCAAGGAGGCATTGTGAGCAGGTCGTCCCATCGCTGAAGGGTCGCTTCAGGGTCAGCCGCACCAGATCGTCGGCGACGAGCTGGACGCGCTCCTGCGCGATGGGCGGGCGAAGGATGTACTTGCACAGCGCTTCTTTTCCTGCGCGATCCCCGGCTGCGGCGGTTGTTGCTGCGTGCAAGGAGAAGCCGTGCTCGGCGGCGCACAGGCCCTTGGTGTGTGCGAGCTCCGCCGTGCTGCGGAGCTGGATGGGATCCTGCCGGCGCAGCGCGGGGCCGGCGGGTACGGTGCCGGCGACGGAGGCCGCGGCGAGCGCGGCCAGCGCAGGCTGCTTGTCCTCGAGGGCTGCGTCCGCCGTCACGACGCTCGCGTCGCTCTCCTCGTCATCGGCGATCACGCCCTTGCGACGCAGCAGGCGGACGATGCGCGTGCGGGCGATCTGCAGGAGGTCGGCGACGTCGGTGTTGG
>Ga0114931_10011838_pt1 | contig 10266 bp, 8 predicted proteins | sample 2SBtaG_FD_89579 | JGI IMG/M metagenome (GOLD analysis project Ga0114931, IMG submission 89579) | Deep subsurface microbial communities from Kolumbo volcano to uncover new lineages of life (NeLLi) - 2SBTROV14_V59a metaG | ecosystem: Environmental > Aquatic > Marine > Volcanic | place: Kolumbo... | reverse complement strand
TTCTGCCAGCGCGTCCCAGGGAATGCACTGGCTCATCTTTACCCAGCGGTTGTGTTCATCCAGAGCGGTCTGGAAGGGCCAGTCAAATTCAGCGAGGGAGAGTTGTTTGTGGCTGTGATAGCGGATCATAGGTGCACGCTTTTTGGTGGGGCTGGCTTGTTTTTCGTGCATTATTATACCGCATAACTACGCGTTATTACATCTATATCAACAAGTTATACTTTCTGAGCAGGCTCTAATTGATAAATGAAATCGAGCATCAAGCTCACGGGAACCCACGACACCATCCCTCCTACTCAGATAATGCCCGACATACTGCCTCACCGAATGTCATTTCTGGAATCATCAATCTTTCGCCCGCAACTCTTGCCCCGGTCTTTAATTCTTTATATCGCTCAGTATTATTTAATAGCCCTTCAATTTTTTTCCGCAGGTCTGGGGTAGAATTAGGTGCATATAACAAACCATTTATGTTGTGCCGAATAAGATAAGGAAACGGTCCAAAATCAGGGGCAACTACCGGCACGCCTAATATCAAACCCTCCATTACTGACATGCATCGGCCCTCTGGAAACTCCTTACGAGTTGGCGCCACCAATAAGGTACTATTTTTGATGATAGCAACAATTTTCTCATGATTGATATAACCAAGAAATCGAACTTTATTTGTTAATTTTAACCGCTCAGCGGTTTTTTTTAACTCCTCTAACGCCGACCCTTTTCCAATATAAACAATGCTAAGATCGGGCATGATAGACAATGCTTCCGAGCATGCATCCAGCAAATCAAATACGCCCTTTTCCTTTTCGATTCGTCCTACATATAATATATATTTTTGATATTCAGCTATCCTAGAAATTTCATAATCGTCTATGATTTCGGAGTTTCTGGACAAGTCGGTAAATTCCACATCGAACTCATGAATTTTTGATGCTGGAACATCAATAGTTATCAACTGTTCTCGCAAATATGGGCCGTGGCAAATCACGCTGTCACAATGACGAATACACCAGTTGTCTATCACCATCGCGTAATGCTTCAACAAGCCATTGCTCTGATCAATCACCCTATTATGACAGGAATAAACAATAGGAATGTAATTAATCCTCGATAGTAAATAGGACACCCAAAGAAACCCGCCCTTAGTCCCACAAATAATTTTAGTAGGCCTGTAAAACAATATCCGAAAAAAAAGATCTATCGTTGCGAATAGCCTTCTAAATGATTTCAGGACTATATTGCCGTTAGAGGTGTATATGCGGGCTGTAATGTTATTTTTTTTATAAATTGCGTTTCTACTGGACCGTGAGGCTACAAATACGGGAATTTCATGTATTTTTGACAGGAAATCATATATAAAAGCATCGGGGCCACTCGTTATCTTGGCATCTCCTGAGGCTTCAATCCGCTGCAATTGAGCCACTACATCTCCATTCTTGATATAGACGTAACGGTCCTTTTTATTCATAAGGCAAAATCTTTATATCTATTCAGTTAGATGGCACTTGAAATGGTATGTGGAGCCCAACTCGTCTCCGAATATAGGGAAAATTATTTAGAAGCCACATTCGCCGCTTGCTGATATACCACCAAAGTCCGGCTTGCAATTTTATCCCAATTATAATTATCGCTAATCAATTTGTTATTATCCCTATTAAGCTCTTCCCTGCGCCCTTCTTTCGCGAATTTCTTTAGCATCCTCGCAAGGCAGGAAATATCCCCCAAAGGAAAATAATCGCTGATCGGCAGACCAACTTCAAGATTCGCGGGTATATCACTTGCCAATATCGGCAATCCATAACTCAATGCCTCTAGCATCGCTATGGGAAGACCCTCGTGCGATGAAGGGAGAACAAAGATTCCGGCATTGGCATATAGTTCGGAGAGGGATACACCGCTCTGAAATCCGGTCATCACTATATCGGGCGATTGCTTTGAGATTGACTTAATTTTCCTAGAGTATTCGTCAGGATGATCTGCATCGCCAACCAATACAAGTTTCCAACGCTTTAAATGCGCCTCTTTAAACGCATTAATAAGGTCAAGATGCCGTTTCTCCTGGACGAAGCGACTTACCAGCAAAACATAGCGCCTCTTATCAAGGCCGAATTTTTCTAGCGCGGATGTTGAACTGGGAATCACCGGGAATGTAACACCATTCGGTATAACTACTGTATCTATGCTATATTTTTCTTTCACCAATTGATTGATAACTTTTGATATTACGATCCTCTTATTGGCGTAACGCATACCCCATTCTTCACCCAACTGCAATAACCGGCGCGCCATATTTCCCCATTTCTCACGATCGTAATCGGGCCCATGGTGAGTCACTACCACGCGCAGCCTCATAAATCTGGCCAGAGGGGTTACGATAGCAGGCCCTATCGCATGTATATGCAATACATCAGGTCGCTTAATCGCAGCATATAGAACCCCTAATATAGTATGGATCAAGGCTTCAATTCCTGTGACTCTAGGAGCCCATAATCTATGAAATGTAATCCCTCTCCAGGATCTATGTTCGCGAGGCATATACGGCGACCGGGTAATGACATCTACCTGGCATCCCGATTTGGCCAGCAATGGGTATAAATGTTCGGCATGCTTCTCGACTCCGCCCTGCACATCAGGAAATCCGCGGAGACCCAAAACCATTACCTTAATTGGTGGGAGATTCATGGGGCTGGATAGGCAATGACATTGACATAAATGCGGAATAACATTTCAACAAGAGACGCCTAGTTCTCGGTAAAGCGTCAGCATCCTATCGCGGTATCTTCCCTGTGAGAATTCGACCTCCGCCCACGTACGACTATTGCTGCCCATCTCAGATATGCGCGACGCGGGGAGGTCGGATACCTTTCTTAATAGTTCTGCCAAATCTTCCGTTGATCCGGAAGTAAATGTGAATCCTGATTCATCATGGCGGATCATTTCCGGAATGCCGCCGACATTCGCACCGATGACCGGTTTGCCCAGTGCATATGCCTCGATCACCGACATGGGTGCGTTCTCATACCATTCCGAGGGGAGTATGACAGCTTTGGATGAGCGAATGGCATCATGCAAGGCCGTACCATTTAGGTAACCCATGAATGTAACATCTGATCCGATGTTTTCAGACATTTTGCGCAACAGCCACTCGTCAGGGCCTGTGCCTACTATTCTTAAGGACACACCGGCGAGCGATGCGGCCTTGATCAAAGTCGTTAAACCTTTTTCCCTACTCAGTCTTCCGAAATATATGAACGATCGACCTGGATGATAATCGGGCACGAATGCCGATGGATCGATTGCATTGGGAATATGTACGAACTGCTCTCGATTCCAGCCCCATTCGACCATTTTTTCAAGATAAAACCGACTGGGGACGACAAAACGGTTCACGTAGCGCTCGAAGGTGCCAAGCGTCCTGTGCAGCAGACCCTCAGCCATGACGATAGCGCTTAGGGCCATAGATCCTTTTATACAACGGTGTAACAGTACATTGTGAATTCGGCCACCCTTGCAGCGTTCACAGATCCCGTCATTGGCCAGCATATTATAGGCTGGGCAGGCGAGCTTCAAGTCATGAAGCGTCAATACAATCGGCACATCGCGGCGTCGAATCACACCTAAAATCGAGGGAGAGATGTGATGATAGATATTATGGACATGGCATATATCAGCCGGAAAGATATCGAGAAGATTGCCAATCTTTCTCTGCGCCTCAAATGAGTAAATGACTTTCGGGACACGTCGAACTTTTTCCCATACCGAATAATATGACCCCAATTCAATTTCCTCCACAAAGAATCGGGACCAGGGCGTATCGGAATTATTCAAATGTTGCATAGCAAAGGGAGCCACGCGCCAACCCATGTTTTCAAACAGAGCATTGTGCCTCAGGAAGACTGCTTCTGCGCCTCCGCGCAAATAGTAATAATTATTTATGGAAAGTATTGCCGGCAAGTTGATGATTCCGTATCTAGCAGGAGAATGTCGCTTCTATATTAATAAATAACTTCTCAGATTATTGAGAATCTTAGTTCCACTCGACGCTTCAGATATGCTCGCCACTTCATCGCAGGAAATGATCAAATTAAGTGACAATCAACATTTCCTATCATTTTCATCAAAACAATAAGCTACCTATTATTATTCTGGATTGATTGCCAGCCTACTGGATGCGTAGTAGAAGGCTGGGTCATTACAGATTTTCCCTCAGGCAATTGGACAGGACTTGCCTTCCTAAGCGCATAACTTTTTGCAGCAACATATCCGGAAAGGTACCATAACAAGGCACTCAAATTTTCAGATACGAAAATATTCTTATATGGCAATGAAACAACAACGATCACTATCACACTGGTCCATCCAAGCGCGAACGCTCCAGGAAAGCCGCCGGTTCGCGCCATCCAGCGCGCATCTTTGTAGATAAACCAGAAAAATAATAGATATAGGAACATTCCTAGTACGCCGATTTCCCAGAGAAATCTGGATACTGCGTTTCCGAATATACTATACTGCTCAAGAAATGAGTATTGGCCGGCGAATAGTTGTAACTTTGAGGTCGATGCGTTGCCTATCCCAATTCCCAGCAGTAATTTTACTGGATCATTCGATAGCGCCCTGAGAGGTAGAATCATTTCGTCGATCCGACGTGATGAAAAATCCTCTGCATCAAACGCAGGAAGAGCGCCAACCACTGGGTTACGCGGTTGCAAGACCGTATCTGGATCAACTTCAGTTGACTCTCCAGAATATAAATAATTCGTTATACCCTTATCTGGATCTTTAGTGAAAAATGATATCAACCCTCCCGTCCCTTGGACAGAATTAAAATACACATTATAAATCACAGTAAAGCACGTTAGCATTATAGCCAATGTGCCTACGCCCATAATAATCTGAGAACGTTTCAGATTTCCCACGAGCATAATAACTAGAAAACCCACTACCATTAAAATGAAAGTTCCCTTGGATTCATTCAGTGTTGTCGGGATAAACAAAAGAAATGCCAAAATTAAGAAAGTTCTTCCACCAATAAATCCTCGAAAATAAAAAGCCATCAAAATAACGATAGCACTGACCATAAATATCGACATGAATGAACCGAGCCCGAATGTTCCGCCTATGACATCATTTCCCCAATGTAAGACAAAGAACTGGAGAATAACTAATGGTAGCTGCAATAGAGCCAATGCTACGAGGAATTTAAACTGGCTCGTCATTTCCTTATCAGAGAAAGGATAGACGAGAGGAAGCAGGAAAAACGGCATATACTTTAAATAGCTCCGAATTCCGGCAACCATGACGGCAGGATCAAGGGAATTGGCGACTGCGCCCACCATAAAGTGCAGACAGAGTGCAAGAAATAGAAACAGATACTTCGGGCTTATAGAAAGAGATTTATGATAGGCGCAATAAACTAATGCTATGAAAAAAATAGCTCCGGAGACTAGTTCAATCAGCAGAACGGCCGCTCCCGGGAGTATATTCAGGCCCCTCGACAATATGGGAATAAAGAAGACCGTCAGAAAAACAATATAGGGGAGTCTATTCATATAAATCGAATATCATCGCAATTCTGACAGGATAGTTTCCAACGTCAAATCTCCCATCTCAATCATCCGTATTCTGCAGCATCATGTTTTATACTCGCTGAAGATTCCATTCAGCAGCACCCATTCCTATGCCGGTAGGGCTGGATTATATTTGGCCTATTATTCCTCATTGAATATATGGAGCTATATATTTTCTCAGTAAGGAAGACACAACCCCGAGAGTAAATTTCTGACGATAAATATCATATCCACGCTGCCCCATCTGCGCACATTTCTCAGGATTAGACAACAAAAATATCAACAAGTTAGCCAGCTTATCAATATCATTTATTTGGATTAAATATCCATTATCTTCGTCAAGAATAAATTCCGGAATGGCACCTATATTTGTGCCAATAACTGGCAAGAAAAAGCTCATAGCTTCTATAAAAGCTATCCCGAAGGGCTCTCGCCGAGTTGGGAGACAAAATACAGCAGATTCATTGTAATATGATCGTATCTTCTCGCTTGAAGCCGGGCCGACAACCTTAACGTTCGGTACATCTACTGCCGGGTTACATCCAATTATAATCAGACACGCATCAGGTATTTCATGTAGCACGCGCTCAAAAGCAGCAACTAAAAGGGGCCCGCCCTTTCTCTCCCACTCAAGCCCGACAAATAAAATTTTCTTACTTGAATATTTATTGACATCTTGATTACTCATTCTATCTTCAATAAATGGCGCATAGTAAATACACTCAACTTTATCAGGATTGCACATATAGTCTTGGATCACTGAGTCTCTTACAATAAGCGAGCGAGTAAATACCATCTCTGCATCTATATAGATCATGCGCTCTAAATTCATCCAAGCCTTAGAGAGAAGGTCTCTTCCCTCATCAAATTCGGGATAGTTTCTATTGGCCAGTACTGTATGGTCTGTATAGACAAAATGCGGGATACCATGTAGCTTTCCATTGAATAGCGAGCAATCTTGTATAGAAAATATGAAATCATGTCCGATACTCTCATTCAATAGACGCTTTATACTATGATAAATATAGGGGGTCCCAAAGAACCGATTATAAATAACGTTCTTGCCTTCAAAGAAGGTTTTTACTCCATAGATATACAACATATGAAATAGATTAGTAACGACAACATGTAAGTTTTTTTTCAGTATTCTTTTGACATCGATAATTTCCAAATTATAATCAGGGAAGGTATGTTCTAAAATTTCTATTATTTGCCTAATGATTGTATGATTTGATCTGATTTTTATAAATGCATACCTGTTTCTGGCAGCCGTTTTCCCAGCCCCGTCATTTATGCTCATATCGCTAACCTGCTTCTCTGATACAACTGAACTCATCTAAAATCATACCCGTATGATTTATTATGATTCCGAACGACACAAGCCACCATCAATATATGATGCCTTATGTTCCATTCACAACTCATATAAGCAACATCATAGATATACAAGACATTTCCTCTATAGTAATTTGTAATATGTGTTTTCAACTATATCTGCCATTTTAGAATTTGTCCTATACTCCTCTACATATTTCCGTCCTCTTAGTCCCATTTCTCTTGCAAGCGATGGATCATCCAGGAGGTTAATTATTGCTTCGGAAAATTTATCTTCACTCCAAGGAGAGCAATATCCCGCGCCACTTTCCTCAATTACCTGACTCTGCTCAGGATGGTCATTCGCCACTACAGCTTTTCCCATGGCCATATATTCAATTAGCTTTGTCGGAGAAGTGGAATTTAATATGGGGATGGGATAATAAGGTGACAGACATACATCCGCATCAGCCACATACGCTATCGCTTCCTGCATAGGTAGTTGCCCTGTTAATATGACGGTTTGATTTAAGCCCATCCGCTTTATTTCGGCGCAAATTAATTCTTCATCCTTAGGCTGCTCTCCCTTCCCGACTAAATATAATTTGGCATCAGGAAATTTTTTTACAACTTTACGCATTACTCTCACCAGAAAGTCCAGCCTTCTGACGCTTATTAATGTCCCTATATAGACAATTTTCTTATAGCCAAGTGAGTGTTGCCTTGAGTTATCTTCAGACAACGGCTTATAAGGTATTTGATCAAGACTCAATGAGCCGGGTATCGGAGTTAATTTATCCGCAGGAATACCTTCAGAAATTATATCCCTCTTCATCTGCTCGCTTTGTACAAAAGCATGGTCTGCATACGGCAAAATCAATTTATAGATGACAAAGCGATATGCTATGCCTTTAAAATAGGTTATCCAGCGGTACCTTGCATACGCCATTTTTGCCGAATAAAGTGAAGCCTCGGCATGTGGATATGCCAGCCAATAAAAATATTTAATCCTCTTGAACTTAGCTAGCATCAGCGCCAGTAGAGCCGCCAGGTACTTGTCTTTGACTTGCACAATGTCATAGTCAGACCTTTTGATAAGACCGAACATACGAAAATCATTAATGATATCTAGGATATGTTTTCTGAGGCGATTCCATCTCGATTTTCCGTCATCTGTTGCAGAAATATAGGCCGTTCCATTTCCATATGACTGTTTATGGGACACTTCGCAATCCTTCTCTGCCTGAATCAGCCAATCGATAATATGCCCTCTTTTTACCAATTCTTCACCAAAGATAGCTCGAGCCGCCGGCCTGATTGGTGGATATTTATCCGACGTAATGAATAGGATCTTCAATTTACGTTTCTCAGCATGCATACAGCTCGACCCCTTTTTCCACCAACATGATTACAGATTAATCACAACTTTCCATTAGCTTCAGGAATCATTACGTCTATTTATTCACAGACGAATCTTTAATTTCCCTCGTAAGAGAGCAGTTTTTTTGCCTCTCGGTATCTGGGCATACAAATTTCCTCTATGAAATTCGCTTTCCTCGCGGGAAACTGCTTTGACTTGCCAATACTTTTAGAGTGAATTTTACCCGCGTATTCTTCTTTATAGGGCAATCCTATAAAATTATAGATTTCCGGTAGCATTCGATCTTTTTTCTGCACAAGCTGATCATAATCAATTACCATCAGCTGGTCGCGGTCTAGCCTTTTATTTATTTCTATAATCTGCTCCACCTTGGCATTATAAGAAAGGCAGGATCGCGTCAAACGCGTAACCGCCAAGACTCCGAATTTCTCATATTGCTTTTTTTTGCGCTCATCCAGCAGTAATGAACCACAGCGGTTAAACAACCGGTTTAAAGCCGCCCTCTTCCAGTTATAGAGCATTGAATATACCACGGACAATGGTTGCCGAATTACCCATATAAGCTTATAGCCGCTATGCGAGAAATATTCGGGATAACTATCGTTCAGATACGTTGTTTGAAAGCAATACCGGCCTATATTAGGATGATTTATATATCCGGATAATATGAGCGCCGCATCCAATTCATCGTCTTTGCCAAAAGCAAAATTTACCATGCCATCGCTGGCCGTTATCAGCCTGGATAGCGCCGTGGTTCCCGATCGCTGACAGCCCGCGACAAGAATTGCATCATGAAAATTATCCAGCTTTGCCAGTAATTCGCCTTCTGAGGCTCTTATAATTTTCTCAAATCTGGCCCAGCTATTTATATTTTGTTGATTGTCGTACTGCATATGTACTCTATTTAACGATATCCAATGTTATAGCGCGCATTTCTAAATCACGGAGCTTATTCGCTCTTTCAGCTTGATATTGAAGATGATTTCCACGGTGAGCTTGACCGGATACCGAATCTGAGTACCCGGATCTATCTTCATCCACCTCAACCGCCAAGGATTTGAGTGAAACTCGATCCATCGAGCGTCCATTATCATCTCCTTAAACAAAGGTAAGTAATAATGGACAGTTACACAATCAAATTTACAGCCTCTACTGCGGGCAGTACGGCACGAGCATTCACGAACGACGCCAGTAGGACGTGCTCATATTGGGAAGATCAATGTCCCCGCGCGATAGCGTGTGCTGGAACCGGGATTTTGAAATGACCTTGCGCTACTTAATAAGCAAGTAATATACCCGAAATATTATATTGATAAAACAATGAATTACGCATACGTCATGCCAAGGGTTATTAGAAATTGTCAGGAATTTCGACATCCTGCCCATTGTCATCCGACACCCTCGGCCAAAAAGGTGCCGGCCCGGGAACTCAAATTAGGTAGGAAATGAGGTCTTGAAATCTCTTGGGGAATAACCATTTTCAACAACCGGAAGCCCTGCTCCATTTAATCGTATATAAAGGGCTGATTTACATCTCCGGCAAGGGCATCAAAAGCTTCAAGGTTATCCTTGCTAAGCTCCTGTTTCCATCTTTCGTCCAGCCGGATACCCATGCCAATCTGATCGTAATAAGTCTTGTCAAAATACCCCTCCATTTCCTTGGGATCTATCCCGCCACGGGCTTCATCCGGTTCCGCCGAGAACATTTCACGGTATTTCCAGATCAAAGAGTTGGTGCCGGCATTGCCCGCCACTAGGTGGTGGTCATGGGTCCAGTACCTTAACATCGCCTTTTCATAAGGGATATCGAGAAACTCACAGAGCCTGCCAGTCACCGCCTCCGGCTGAGAAGCAAGTTCCTCGTACTTTACCTTCATCCTACGCGAAGGTTCGAACTGCTCATAGAAGCTGCTCATATCATTAACCTGCCGGAGCCAGGTTTTGATAATAGCTTCTATGCCTCGTTCCGGATACTTTCTCAGGTAGGAATTGACAACTGCCCGC
>Ga0114931_10011837_pt1 | contig 10267 bp, 7 predicted proteins | sample 2SBtaG_FD_89579 | JGI IMG/M metagenome (GOLD analysis project Ga0114931, IMG submission 89579) | Deep subsurface microbial communities from Kolumbo volcano to uncover new lineages of life (NeLLi) - 2SBTROV14_V59a metaG | ecosystem: Environmental > Aquatic > Marine > Volcanic | place: Kolumbo... | reverse complement strand
TTATCTATCTTAATGGCGCGCCCGGAGAGATTCGAACTCCCGACCGCCTGGTTCGTAGTTAGCAAACTGAACGCTAACTATTTGTTTTTAATTGTAATAACTGGAACGTCCGTTGCCCATTCTGCCTAATAACGCTGTACGGTTCAGTGCTGATCCCCGCAAAAGTCCCGCATGAAAAAATGCTGGATACACGCGGAACACACAAGCCAGCCTCTATCATCTATCAGGAGGACCTGGGAACCAGTTTCCCGGTATCCGGATCTACTTTCCTTTCCTCACAGCTCGCTGCGTAGTTTGCCGAAATCCCCCTAAGCAGCGTATTGGTGATCTCAATAATCGGGCGATCTTGTTCTGCATTGGAGCCGTTTGGCTTCCAAGTCGGGTGTTCAATGGCGAACGTCATCAGGCGCTCTCCCCAATCAGCATTTTTTGAGAGCCGTGCAAGTTCTGGTAAGGCGCCACGGGCCGACTTCATTAAGTCCTCACCAGACTTGGCACCTTTGATTGCCTTTAACACCTTCGGTTTCGCCGACTCTTGAGCACCATATTCAGCCGCGATTTCCCACAGCACCATACCCAGCTCATCGAGCGTGAAATTGTACAGCTCGAAGTCAGGCTCCGATATGAAAAATAATCCACACATATCATCCCGGGCCGCTGCTGTCTTTACGGCGCGCACAAAATCATCCCTGTCACCGTCCAGGACGACGATACTGAAGATCCGAGACTGTTTGTCATTCCGGAGTGACTCACGAAAAGCAACCCCCTTTCCCCGCTTCTCGATCACGTTGCCGCTCAAATTTACAAGCTCTATCCCGTTCGACTTGGCTATAGCGCTGGCAAATGCACCATATTCCGTGTCCCCTTCAACGTAACAACGCACGCGCACGCCATAATCCAGCCCATATTGCCGAATAAGTTCATTCGCGACGTTTCTCGGCGCGTCCAGGACCCGTTCTGAACCATAGAGCATCTTCCTGGCGCCTTTCATCCACTGACCAAATCCCAGCTCATCTTCTTCCCGCAATTTCTTATCGAAAACATCCTCCAGCGTCCGGCGAATCATCTCTGCCATGGACAGGATCAGCACCGAGCCACCTATCTCCCCTTTCAATTTCTGCCGTGCCCGCGAATTCATAAGCCGGAGGAGAACATGTATGACTTTATTATCATCCAGCATCTCCGCATCAATGCAGAGTTGGCCCCGCATTTTTTCGGCAGATTCCAGTCCGGTATTCTTGATAACGCTTGTAACGTGCCACTTATGTTGGTCGAGCTTCTTCTCCAGAGAAGTCTGATCATCAGGATGACGCCAGCGAATCTGATTAAATACCTGCCTGTATACGACAGGTTCTATGGAGGCTGCCAACTCCGCGATCTGATTCCATTCCAGGATTCTGGGGATGAATTCCGGCGTTGCTGTCCAGTGCTCCAGTCCATTCGTGACATACTCCATAACGTTCGGCATTCGTTCCAGCGACCAGAGAAACTGGAAACAATGTATATTCAGCGCGAAAACGCGCTGCAGGTGGTAAAGCACATAGTAGCGGAATGGGTGAAAATACAACTCGACATCCGAGGGTACCTTACGCTGCGGATTTACAGCGCTGGCCCATCCTTTGGTCCGCCGCCTCGGCTTGCGGTCATCTACATAAACATGGCCCTTGCCGGCAATTTCTTGCACATAAACCAGGCCTGCCCGGGAGATCTTTCTGGGTGATACGACTATATCGGCACGGAGCAATCCGAGCTGCCAAATATCACGTATGGCGGTGTCGCCCAGCAAAGGAAGACCTTTTTCGTGACAAAAACGTGATAGCTCGCTGGCCTGTAATAAATCAAACTGATATATCTCGGAGTGTCTGGCAAGCCTAACCCTCAGATCCAGAATATTTTTGTCAGTCATACCAATGCCAGTTCAAGCCTGTGCTTCCTCTTGTCCCAGTCCGGCATCACCTGCTCCAGCAGACGATAAAACGCTCTCGAATGGTCCTTATGTTTCAGATGGCATAGCTCGTGCGTGACGACGTAGTCGATACATTCTCTGGGTGCCCGTATCAGTTCCCGATTCAGCGTCAACAGCCCCCTTGAGGACAGGCTGCCCCATCGTGTTTTCATGCGCCGGATATGTATGGCTGGTGGAGCATAGCCCATGCGCTGGAATTGCGGACTGCAACGGTCCAGGCTCTCTGCGAACTTGATCCTGGATCTACCCAAATACCACTCGTCCAGAAGTCGGCGAACATTATCCGCGCTGGGCCTGCCCGAGCATACAACAAAGATAAATCCACGCGAGACTTTTACACTGCTCTCTTTCCCCGCAGACACTTTCAGGCGATATCGCCGTCCCAGATAGAGGTGTGTTTCACCACTGACATATTGCCGAAGTGGTGTACGGGGACGAAACTGCTGGAAATAATCCAGCTGCTTATTGATCCAGCGCGCACGACGACTGACGCGTTGCTTGATATCAACATCAGATGCGGCTCTTGGTGCCTTCACCACAACACTACTGTCCGGATGGACGGCAATCTCCATCGTCTTCCGATCCGAGACCAAGACAGAATAGGTAATTGCCTTCCCGCCGTAATCAATGACGCCCCGGTATTGCATTATGCCGATGTCCGGTGCCTGGCAAGTTGCATCGATTTCTCGATGATTTCATCCATCTGATCCAGCCCGAGCTCAAAACCCCGGGCGCCTCTGATCTCATCATAGAGATAATCGTCGATATCATTCATGGCGCGTTTCTGCGCATCGGCATCATCCCAGAAATGCACTTTCCGGTGGCGATGAATGATGGTGTTGATCGCCAGCGCCGCCACCGAGGCCAACTGGTCCAGCTGTTCCGAAGGCTTGGCGTCCCCATCAAAATACGGGCGGATGACACCATAGAACGCCATCGCATCCTCGTTACCCTGCAGGTTCTCCGGCACATCGTCGTGCTCGCGCTTGACAACCTTTTCGCGAATCTCACTGGCTCGTTTCAGATACTCCATATCTGAAATCCGCCTAGCCTTGAAATCATCAATGGCCTGCTGGATCAGTTTGGAGAACTTCTCATAAAAGGCTGGATCCTCCTCCATCTTCTCGGAGATCGCCTTTTTGGTGGCGTGGGCAATAGCGTCTGCTTTCGCGGCCGTGGTCTTTACCTCATAGATACCGTGCTGATCCTTGATTTGGGCAAACGTCTTCTCGTCGAAGATATTGACCGGCTCGTTGAGCTGAATAACCTCGCTGGCCGAGATATGGGTATCGAGCAGTTTCCGGATCTTCGGTTCATAGTCCCGGTAGTCAATGGCCTCGGCGTAACGCATCTTCACGGATGCCTTGAGATTCTGAAAGCACTTAAGGTCATCCTTGTACTGCCGGATCTTTTCATCCGGGGTATTCATGATGAATTTCTCGACCGACAGCGCGATTCCCAGTGTCTTGCTGTACTGCGTCAGACGATCATAGAATTCTTCCCTGAGCGCATCATCGCCAAGCAATACCTCATAGGCTTCCTCGTCATACTGATTCTTTACTTCCTTGAATAGATCCCACAGATCTGAATAGCGCTGTGGCAGCTGTTCCACCTCTGCCTGCACGGAGATCAGGGTACCGGCGAGGTCTTCCTCCTCAAATCCCTCAAGCTCACTGTACATGGCCAATGACTTGTCCAGCTCCCCAAGAATGCTCGCATAGTCCACGATGTAGCCAAATTCCTTGTAGGCCCCGCTGTCGTCCTCATAAATACGGTTAACCCGGGCGATCGCCTGGAGCAGAGTGTGTTCCCGCAGAATGCGGGTCAGGTAGAGCACGGTGTTACGCGGCGCATCGAATCCGGTCAACAGCTTGTCTACAACAATAAGGATTTCCGGCTCTTCCCCGAATTTGAACCGATTGATGATCTGCTTGTTGTATTCCTCCTCGGAACCATAGCGCTTCATCATCCTTTGCCAGAATTTGACCACTTCATCCGTTGAGTCCTTGTCGACGTCATCGTAACCCTCGCGGGTATCGGGGCCGGAGATAACCACCTCGGACGACACGTAGCCAAGATCTTCAAGATAGTGGTGATATTTCAGCGCGGCCACCTTACTCGGCGCGACTAGCTGTGCCTTGTATCCGGTTCCCTGCCAGTTGGCCCGGTAGTGCTCGCTGATGTCGAAAGCGCGCATATAGATGACTTGGTCTGCCTTATTGAGCATCTCCGCCCGGGCATATTTCTTTTTCAAATCGGCCTTTTGTGCGTCGCTCAGCCCCTGTGTATGGCGACTGAACCACAGATCGATGGCTTTCTTGTTCTGCTCCATCTCCACATGCCGCCCTTCATAGAGCAGGGGCACAATGGCACCGTCCTCGACGGCCTGATCGATGGAATACTGATCGATGAGCCCACCAAACTTGGCAAAATTATTCTTCTCCTTCTTCATCAACGGCGTGCCCGTGAAGCCGAGATAGCAGGCGTTCGGAAACATTTGCCGCATACGCGCCGAGAACGAACCAAATTGGGTACGGTGGCTCTCGTCAATCAGCATGAAAATATCAATGGACTCGTCCCGGTACTTCTTCACGTTCAGAGCCTTGTCGAACTTGTGGACCAGCGTGGTGACAACGCCCGCCTTCTTTTCCGAAACCAGCTCCAGCAGGTCGCGCCCGGTACTCGCCCGCTGCGGCTCCATATCACAGGCGGCGAAGGTATCCTTGATCTGTTTGTCGAGATCCTTGCGGTCCGTGACCAGTACAATTCTCGGGTTATCGATACCCGTGACTTGGGCGAGTGAACGGGCCAGCATCACCATCGTGAGGGACTTTCCCGACCCCTGTGTGTGCCAGACGATGCCACCACGGCGGCGCCCTTCATTGTCGAGGTTCTGGACATGCGCCAGGATGCGTTTGATGGCGAAGTACTGCTGGTAGCGCGCAATCTTCTTGACGCCACCGTCAAACAGGTTGAAGCGGTACGCCATTTCCAGCAACCGCTCCGGCCGGCACAGGCTATGGATCGTTCGATCCTGCCCGGTGACCTGTCGCTCGCCTTCGGCTTCCAGCGCATCAAAGAACTTCCTTGCCACCGAAAATTCACTGGAAAACAGGACGTCCTTCTGCTTGTCCAGTAGTGGCGTGTTGATGCCTTCGCTGACCACCGCATCCATATCTTCCCGCTCTTTCCATACCGACCAGAACTTGGCAGGTGTGCCCACTGTGGCATACCGGGCCTCATTCTTATTGACTGCCAGCACGAGCTGACCATAGGTAAACAGCTTCGGGATGTACTCGTCCCGCTGGTTCCGTATGGACTGGGAAATGCCTTGTTCAACTTCGACCTTCGGAGACTTGCATTCAATCACTGCAAAAGGAATACCGTTCACAAAGAGCACGATGTCCGGCCTGGCGGTTTCTGTACTGCGTGTACGCTCGACACTGAACTCGGCTGTCACATGAAAACGGTTTGCACTCGGGTCCTGCCAACCGATGTAATACAGGTTGAAGCTCTTAGAATCCCCCTCCACGGATTGTTCCATCGCCGTGCCCAGGGTCATCAGGTCATAGATGGCCTCGTTTGTTTTCAGCAAGCCATCGTATTTGACGTTTTTCAGCTTCTCGATGGCCGACTGAATGTTCTCTTCGCTGAACAGGTATTCCTGACCCTTGTGCTGAATACGATTGATTTTCTTGAGTTGCGCGCGCAACACCTCTTCCAGCAGGACATTGCCGGTTTTTCCCTGCCGTGCGGTCAGGGCCTGCTCCGGTGACAAGTACTCGAAGCCCAGATTGATCAGCTGCTGGAGCGCAGGAATCTGGGAGAGATATTTCTCGTTAAACCGAAATCCTTTGGGTTTGTTGTCGGAATGTCCTGTCATGGTGACCCTGCCTATGCTCCGCGATTCCATAGCGGGTGCTCTTTCCAGTCGTCGGGCATCCCCATCGAATTTCGCCAATAGTGCTTGTTCGCAATCGGCTGCAGCAATGCAGTTACGTGTTCCTGCCAGTGCTGACCATCATGATGGTGATTCATCATGTGGCGCAATATAAGAAGAATGGCAAATAATCTGCGATTGGTAGGTGTAACGGGTGATCGCCAGTTCAGATCATGACGGGGCAGATCCGGCGCATTGGATAACTCCCGGTTCCACAGTCGGGCATGGTGTGCGCAGACATTACGAATATAGGTCAGGGTCCGAACCCAGGAACGAAGCACAAAGGGATGGATCTCGTAGGCTTCCGCGACCCGTCTTTGCTCATTTGGCAGCATACCTTCATACAGTCGGGACAGTGCACCCAGGGAAATCACCTCGGTCGCCATCCAGATCGGCAGCGTCGGGAAACCCTCGTATCGGGTCTTGAAGTGCTCAATAAAGGCTTCCTGGGAATTACGAGCCTCCCTCTCTATCTTTTCAGTCCATCGGTCATGTCGAAAACGGTTCCTGAAATTCCCCGGATCGGTGTGCGCATAAGTGCCAAAGGCATGCGCCAGCGTGTAGGTTATGGATGTGCGGAGCGCGATCTCGACACGCTCAATGGCATCCATCACCTGGAGGCGCAAATGCCGGTCGAATTCGTAGAGTTGAAGTGCCACATCAAACCGTGCGCCCGGCCTGAAAGTATCGTCGTTATTCTTGACCGGATACCAGTAGGCGCTTAGTCGGTAATAACTGATCCGCTCCAGCGCATGCAGCGCCTGCCCCTGATCAGGAATTTCCAGTCCGCGAGAAGCGAGCAGCTCAAGCTGTTGCTCGAAAGTGAGTGGCAGCTTGTCATATTGCATAATGACTCACCGCCAGACAGGCATAAAAAACCCACCATGGTTGCGCGTCACGGTCGAAACCGGATAGGCGTGGCGGGTGTGTTATGGATATTATCGTCCAGAACCAGCCAAACTTCAAGTATAAAACCGGCTGTTTTTCAATGCCTTGGAGGTCTGAAAATAGCTCCGCGGGTTTCAGGCCTCCAAGATTCTGGCTAACAGTCGGCTCCTGTGGCCCTCCCTGGGACAGTAATCTTTCGTAAAAAAGGCATCCTGATCTCATCATGACCACAACCTATGCGAATACTCCAGGTGGTGGCAGCAAACGTCGAAATACCCGTTCTGCCGAATCCGTATAGCCTTGTCGCTCATGGGACTTGGCTTCGGCCACGAGCCGCTTGGCTCGGGCAACCGCATCCTGCCTCAATTTCGTCGTCAGCAGCCCTGCCTGCAGACCCTCGACGACATCAAAGAAATAATCTTTTATCTGGGTATTCGCCGACAGGATGGAAAACCAATAGCCATGTCCGACAATCAGCTGCTCAAGTTCATACGAATCGTACGGATAGCGATTCTGTGCATTCCAGTATTTCATTATCCGTACGAGCGGTTTGATCAAGTTGTAATGCGACTGGTTTTTGTTGGTCAGTTCCTGGTTAAACCCGGTCGGGTCAGTATCCATCCAGTTGAATAACGACGACGCCTTTGCCGGAATGCGCAACCCATTGAACCAGTCATCGATCGCCGGTACCAGCTCGAACCGGATATGGTTGAGTGATAAGACAATGGTTGGATTCGATTGCGCAATCTCAGATCGCGCATAGTCCGTCTCGACAAAACGCCGCAGGCGATTCAGATAGGTTTGTGGTTGATGATTGCTGTCGGCGAATACCACCATGTAATCGATATCCGAGCGCTGATCCATATGCCGGGGCAGGATGGTTCCACGGCTGTACGACCCGAATATCACGCTACGGTTGATGTCTCCGCCGAAATGCCTTCGCAGGCGCTCCGATAATGTATTGATTGATCGCTGGATGCCTGCCTTTTCCTGGTCACGGATAATGGCTGCATTCGCCAGGTTGGTGAGATAACTATTTACAGTCATGGCTTCGACCTGTCGGCCTGATACCGACTCCGGCCCTCATCGATATCCTTTTTCGCCTTTTCGTAGTCCTTACGTGGAATCCCCGGCGCGATCTGATTGAGCTCATCCCGGCTACTGGCCAGTTCCAGCAATCGCTCCCTGGCCTGCTCCGGATCGGCACCAGTCGCCAGCTCAATTTCACGGAAGATTCGGGTCTGGTTCCTTAAAGCAAGATACTGATCTGCTACCGCCTTATGGTTTTCGGCATGCTCCGAGGGTTTGAGGAAGGTTAGCACCGTGGTAAGGGCGGCCGTCAGGATAGCCAGACCGCCGGCAAGTTCCGGATATTCCTTGAATGCCGCAGCACTCGCGATAGCCGCCAGCACGGCGGCGGGAAGCCCGAGCCATAAGTGGCAGCGGCCCCAGCGGTCGGCCGCGTTGTAATGTCCCTTGGCGGAATGTTCGGCGTCTTCCTCGATCCGCCGGGACTCAGCAGCCAGCTTGTCGAGTAATGACTCAGTCATGCGACCGCCTCCTTGGCGGGCTTAACCTGAACCTTGCCGGTCAGAAGTTGCTGCATCAGGCCTTTTTTCTGCTCTTTGAAGGCATCGAGTTGCTGTTGAAGTAAACTGATCTCCTTATCAAGGAGATTGAACACCTGTGCAATGCGTTTCTGCTCCTCGATATCTTGTGGCATCAACAACTTTAATAGCAGAAATGCATCTAACTTGACTGCCATTCTTTCAACCAGAGTCCCTTCGGTTTTCGTCGCGTAAATCGAGACTTGTCTTGAGCTGGTCAGCACATGGCTAACAAAGTCGGGATCTACTCGATCTACAAGTATTTCCAAAACCTCGTAAATGGGTGATACCACCACCTTGTGGTGAACTTTAGATCTGGCAATCGCTCCCCAGCGTAAGTTAGCCGGATTAAATACAATGTCCTCCGGATGAACGATTTTATATTTTTTGTTTCCCTTGTCTTTAACGAGAAACTCGCGGTTATAGCGATCAGTTTTTGCTGTTACCCCGCTTTCTATGGTCAACGAATAAAGCGGCATCTCCTCTGAAGGCACTGCTTTTTCTTTTCGAGGTCTTAGTACCTCGCTTAATCTGACCTCCTGCCACGGCTTGGTGAAACCCGGAAACCGTCGCTTGCCGGACAGCAATTGCTGCATGATTCCCTTGCGCTGTTCCTGCTTGGCTGCAATAAGGAGTTCTGCAAGCGCTACAGCATTAGTCCAATATGCGAGGTGATTTACTATCCAAGTCCTTTTTTTATTTGGAGGCCAGTAAACAGGCAGTTTCCGAACATCCGCAATATTTATCCCTTTAACCGCTTGACCAATCGTGTGGTACCGGATGTACTTCTGCGATGAGGGAGATTTGAGTACGTAATATATGTAGTCTCTATCTTCCTCACCTGCGATTCTTATTCTTGCTGAGTCTTGCGTGATATTGGCACCTTCTAATTCTGGCGGCACAATCGCAACATTCCCTGTAGATCCACGTATTCCCAGAATGATATCTCCAGCTCGGAGGCGTGAGCGTTTATATTGTTCGTCAATTTCATTCGAGGTATGGATTACAGCGCTTGCATCGATGGATCCGTTACTAAAGTTCTTCACTTTTACAACTGGAACACCTCCACTAACTTCAGGGCCTGGCTTAAGTATCCCGTAACATATCGGCGCATCACTACTGATACAGTCATTCAGTAAAATAGTATCTTTTGGTTTGCTCACAAACCTAGCTCCACCATGGATTCCGCCATTTTCTTTTTGACTTTCTGCAGTTCATTTTCCAAATTCAGAATAGTCTTCTGAACAGCAGTAATATCTACTTCTGCCTCTTCTTCGAACGTATCCACATACCGAGGAATATTAAGATTGAAGTCGTTCTCCTTGATCTCCTCAAATGGCGCCACATGTGCGTACTTATCAACGTCCTGTCGCTGCTGATACGTCGTGACAATCTTTTCTAGTTGCACCTCCGTTAGCGTGTTCTGATTCTTGCCTGATTCAAACTCCCGGCTGGCGTCGATAAAGACCACATCCCGCTGTTTTTCATTGGCGCCGCCTTTCTCCCGTGTGCGGTCAAATACCAGGATGGCCACCGGTATACCCGTCGTCGGAAACAGGTTGGCGGGCAGGCCGATGACGGCATCCAGCAGGTTGTCTTCGATCAGCTTGCGGCGGATACGACCCTCAGCGCCACCGCGAAACAGCACACCATGCGGCGCGACCACGGCGACACGGCCTTCCTTCTCCAGCGCTGCCTCGATCATGTGGCTGATGAAAACGTAGTCACCCTTGCTCTTGGGCGGGATACCGCGCCAGAAACGGTTGAAACGGTCGTTCTCGGCCTCGTCCTGGCCCCACTTGTCGAGTGAGAACGGTGGATTGGCGACTACGATATTGAATTTCATCAGCCGGTCATTTTCCACCA
>Ga0114931_10011836_pt1 | contig 10268 bp, 5 predicted proteins | sample 2SBtaG_FD_89579 | JGI IMG/M metagenome (GOLD analysis project Ga0114931, IMG submission 89579) | Deep subsurface microbial communities from Kolumbo volcano to uncover new lineages of life (NeLLi) - 2SBTROV14_V59a metaG | ecosystem: Environmental > Aquatic > Marine > Volcanic | place: Kolumbo... | reverse complement strand
TCGCAGCGTTTCACTGTCGGGACAGTCACGGCCGACGCCTGGGCTGTCGAGGTAGCGGCGCAGTGGCGAAGTGCCGATTTCGGTGTGTTCCAGCCGCTGGTACTCCTGCTCGACCCAGGCTTGGGTGATCGCATTGAGCCGTTCCAGCGTCAGGTCGGCAAACCCTTCCAGCATTGCCATGAGACGACCTTCGATGGTGCCCCAGAAGGCTTCCTGCTTGGCGTTTTGGACTATATGGCACAGCGTCGTTTCGTGCAGGATGCTCAAGGCATGCAGTCCCTGACGGAAACCGTCGGCCTGCATCGCCGAGCCGTTGTCAGTCATCAACGCCCGCGGCAAAGCACGTTTCTGCCCCGTCCAGGGCCGAACGGACGCCTCGAGGCTTGCGCAGATAGTTGGCGCAGTGCCGCACACCGCCACCGAAACAGCCCCTCTTTTGTTTTTCAACAGCGAGGAACCGATCGATGCGAAACAGCAGATGATAAAAACTGGATCGACTCAGAAAAGCGTGGCACACCAGGAGTCTGTCTTAGAACAGACCGATCTACTGCGACCAAGCCTGATTGGTCAGATTTCCAGATCATTTTCGTTAAATAGGCCCACTATTCTCCTCAAGTGATCGAAAAATTTGGCCCAATCGGTCTCGCCCTCGCTACGATCGCTATTCTAGGACAGCTTCCTAGGATTGTCTCCGTGTAGTTTTTGTCGAAACAGTAGGAAACAACCCCCTTGGATAATGTTCAAGTTATCTGAGGGGGATTTTTATGATCCATCGTTTAATTTGATCAGATTTAGGGGAAAACCCATCAGATAATTTGTTCACTCACATGCTCCAATTCATGGTAGCGGAGACGACTACCCATGGCGAACACGTATCGCGGAAATCGTTTACTGATCCGCTCAAGATAGTTGTGTGGAATTTCGGCAACTATGGTCTCACCGTAGTATTTAGGTGTTCGTTGGTGTTTCATGAAAAGGGTCACGGTTCCTCCCGGCCGAACCCACTAAACTTCCATCCAACCCATTAATGAAACGTCCAGATCCGGACAATATGCCGATGAAAAAAGAACACCCGGTACACGCCTCTCGCGCGCTCGGCCTTGGGGCCGGGGGCTGCTCGTTCCTGCTCGCTGCCTTGTGCAATGCCGCAGCGGTGGACGACGCCCAATTTATCGATCAGCAGCTTCCTGTCACGACAATGCAAACCGACGAAAAGAACCAGATTTCCATCACGATGAAGAACACCGGCACGGATGTTTGGACTACGGAGGGCCGGTATTGCCTCAATGCCCAAAATGCGACGCAGAATTGGAAATGGGATGTTTTTTATTTTATTTGGGCGGGGCGCGTTTGTTTGGACGATGGCGACCAAATTGCTCCGGAGGAAACCAAGACGTTCACCTTCAACATCGAAGCGCCAAATACCATTGGCACCTATAACTTCCAGTGGCAAATGGTCAAGTCCGGCGTAGAGTTCGGTGAGATGACACCCGCCGTTCCCATCTCCGTCGTCTCACCCGTCTTCCAGGTCAAAAGCATAACCCACGTCAAGCGCGCCGGTGGACGAGTCGACTGGTCCCCGTCGGGAAACGATCTCATCGCCTACGACCGAGTTGGAAGAGACGCCTACGACGACAAGAGCAAGGACGGCTGTTACGATGTCTGGACTATGGCTCCCGACGGCTCCAACGACAAATGCCTCACCTGTGACGCTCCTGAATTCGCCAATCGGCACCTCGGCAACCCAACCTGGCATCCATCGGGCAACTACATCATTTTTCAGGCAGAGAAAGAGCAGGTCGGCGGGTGCAGCGACTTGAGCAGTCCGGGGCTTGGGTCCGCGAACGAGCTTTGGGTGATGACGAGCGACGGGCAGGATTTCTATCGGCTCACCCATGTGACCGATGTCCCGTTCACAGGAGTCTTGCATCCGCATTTCTCGGCGGACGGCCAAAAGCTCAGCTGGAGCGAGATGTACGAGCCGAGCGGCACGGATCCGGGAAAGGTGTATGGCTATTGGAAGCTGAAGACCGCGGATTTCATCGAAGACCCGGCTAACCCTGAGCTTGCGAACGAACAAGAGTATATCCCGGGTCTTGACGCCCTATACGAAAATCACGGATTCTCACCCGACGGCACCAAGCTCCTGTTCTCGACCAACGCCAAGATCGAGGAAGAAACTTACACCCTGGGCACCAACTTGAACATCTACAGCCTCGACCTGACAAGCGGTTCTGTCGTCGCGCTCACAGACGGCGAAGGCTCCCACAACGAGCATGCCATCTACTCTCCGGACGGCACAAAGATTGTCTGGATGACAGGAATCGACAACTGGAACCAGGGCACGGACTTCTGGCTCATGAACCCGGACGGAAGCGCAAAGTGGCGGGTGACAAATTTCAATCGGGCCGGTCATCCGGAATACGTCGGCGCCTTCCAACCGCAGCTGACTGCCGCCGACAGTAGCTGGAGCCCCGACGGACTAAAGATCGCAGGCTATGTACAGCAGGACGTCGGCGGGCAGGAAGGCGGGATTTATATCGTCGAGCTGATGACGGAAAGCCCGGTGACAGGCCATTACGCCCCACCCACGCGCCTATTTCTTCGCCAGGTATTTAAATAGCCAGGCAGCAGAGGCGTGACCGCGGGTGAACGGTGATCCTATCAGCCTCTTCCGGACCGCATGATCCCAAGAAACGCCTATCGCCATCCGTACGATACCAGCATTAAAAGGGTACGGAGCCTCGGACCCCGAGCCGGCAACGGTTGGCGGTGACTCCACAAAATCTGACTGAGCAATTATGAAAAATTCAGCGCTTTCTTCTCAATTTGCGAAGCCACGCAAATTCTTTCTTTTCGCCTCAAACAGAGCAGGCCTAGTAAACTCGCTATTGGTACTCCTGCTCTGCGGCGTCCTGGCTTTCGTTCAAAACGCCATGGCCGGCGATCTGGAGCTCTCCTGGGAGCCCGCGGCGGACAACCCGGTGCCGGTCTATGAAGTGCATTACGGCACCCAGAGCGGAAGTTACGAGGCCCTTATCACTACCGCCACCAACAGCGTGTCGATCACCGGACTGGCGTCCGGTCAGACATACTACTTCGCAGTCAGAGCTTGCAACTCGGACAGTTCGTTTTGCGGTGAATTCTCGCCTGAACTCAGTGCAGCCGTTTCTTACGCGGAACCACAAGCGGCTTTCAGCGCCGATATCCTTACTGGTTCAGCGCCTGTGGCAGTCAATTTCTCGGATAGGTCGACCGGTCCGATAGACCGTTGGGAGTGGGATTTCGGCGACGGCACCGGCGCCACAACCCAGCATGCCCAGCATACCTATGAGGTTGCCGGCACCTACAGCGTGAGCCTAATCGTCAGCGGACCGGGTGGGACAGACAGGCAGACCAGAACGAACTACATCTCGGTGGCACCACCGCCGCCTATCGCGGCGTTCACAGCCAGCCCCCGTTCCGGGGTGGCACCCCTCACGGTCACCTTCTCCGATACGTCCTCCGGCCGGATTACCGAGCGGACATGGGATTTCGGCGACGGCAACTCCAGCTCCGCCGCAATAGCTCTATACACCTATACTACTCCAGGCATCTACAGCGTGACGCTTTCGGTCGTTGGTCCCGGCGGAAGCGGCCAGGAACAGAAGATCGAACTCATAGAGGTCCAGGATCCGTCGCCACCGGTCGCCGATTTCTCCGCTGATATCCGTAGCGGTGCGGCACCGTTGCAAGTGCAATTTCAAAACACTTCGAGCGGCGAGATCGACTCCTGGCTGTGGGAGTTCGGCGACGGTTCGACAAGCACCCAGGCACAACCAACCCACACCTACATGCAACCGGGAAGCTACCAGGTCAAGCTGACAGTAGCGGGGCCGCAAGGCTCAGATCAGGTGACGAAGACCGACTATGTCCAAGTCGGCGAGAACGGACTGCAGTTCGAGGTCGGTGAGATCACAGTCGACCAGGAGTGGCAGCGGGTCACCTTTCAGCAGCAATTCACGGCCCCGATCGTCATCGCCAAGCCCATGAGTGCCAACGATCCAGCCCCGGCGGTTGTACGGATAACCGATGTCACGACCGATGGATTCTCAGTTGTAATCCAGGAGTGGGACTACCTCAACGGAGTCCATGCTCCCGAAACCCTGAGCTATCTGGTCATGGAGCGTGGGCGTCATCGCTTGGCAAACGGCACATGGATCGAGGCAGGCCGCCTGGCGACGAGTGCCACCGATACCTTTGTCCGCACCGCCTTTAGCGAGCCCTTCGTCAGCCCCCCGGTGATGCTCACCGCGATCACCTCGTATTCCGAGACTGATGCGGTGGCCACGCAAATTCGCAATATCGATTCCGACGGCTTCGACATCGGACTGCGCGAGCAGGAGAATAATATCCAGGAGCATGCGACCGAGTCCATCGACTATATCGCTTGGGAGCCCTCAGCCGGTGTGGTCGGAGACCTGCGTTTCGAGGTGGGACGCACCGAGGACAAGGTGACCCATAGGACATTTACCATTGGCTTCGAGAGTCCGTTCAAGCTGCCGCCGGTATTCTTGGCGGACATCCAGACCACCGACAACCAGGACACGGCCAATCTGCGCTGGCAGAACAAGGGCACCGAGACAGTCGAGGTCTGGGTCGACGAGGAGCAGTCGGCGAACTGGGAGACCTGGCATGGAACCGAGATCGTCGGCTACCTCGCGCTCGAGGCCATCGATCCCCTCGCCGATCCCGACCAGGATTCATTGTCGACGAGCGAAGAGACGACCCGCTACGGAACCGACCCCTTCTCGACGGATACCGACGAAGACGGCCTGGACGACGGCGAGGAGGTGCTGGTCTGGGGCGACCGCTGGGCGGCCGATCTCGATGGAGACGGCATTCTGAACCTGCTGGACAGCGACTCGGATGGCGACGGCTTTTCGGATGGCGTCGAGGTTGATCTGGGCTTCGACCCCGGCGATCCGAACGACCGACCTGGGAGCAGTCTGCCATTCGAGATCGGCGAGATCACGCTGGACCAGGAGTGGCAATGGGTTCCTTTCCGGCGGAAGTTCACCGATCCGATTGTCATTGCCAAACCCATCAGCAGCAACGATCCGGATCCTGCTGTCGTGCGGCTGTCCAATGTGGATACCGACGGCTTCTGGATCGCCATTCAGGAATGGGACTATCTCGATGGTAGCCATGAGAGTGAAACGGTAAGCTACGTGGCCGTAGAACGTGGGGTTCATCAATTGACCGGCGGGGTTTGGATCGAGGCGGGGCAGCTCTCGACCGGCGCGACAAACACCTTTGTTCGCACCGTTTTCGACCAGTCCTTTGCGAGTGCGCCGGTGGTCCTGACTTCGGTCACCACGGTCGCGGAAGGCGATGCCATAACGACGCAGGTGCGCAAAATCGATCCCAACGGCTTTAGCATCAGGCTGCGCGAGCAGGAGGCGAACCAGCAGGTCCATGGGACCGAGACCATCGACTACATCGCATGGGAACCCTCGTCGGGCGAAATCGATGGCCTGCGCTTCGAGGTGGGCCGCACCAAGGACAAGGTGACCCATAGGAGCTTTACCATTGGCTTCGAGAGTCCGTTCGAGCTGCCGCCGGTGTTCTTGGCTGACATCCAGAGCACCGACAACCAGGACACAGCCAATCTACGCTGGAAGAACAAAAGTACCGGGGCGATCGAGATCTGGGTCGACGAGGAACAGTCGGCGAATTGGGAGACCTGGCATGGAACCGAGGTCGTCGGCTACCTGCTGTTCGGGCGCTGAAGCCCGAGCGACTGAGCGGAGTTCTTCAGTCTTCGAGCCACAAAAGGTGGGCCAATATAGAACGCTCGCCCATGGCACGCCAAGAACAGCTCTTGGCGTGTTTTTCGTCGATCGTTTGGCGAAAAGGCGCTTCGCCAACACATCAAGATAAAGACCGAGCAACCCAACGACATGGTTTCAGGGCACTTCTAACAGACGTCATGAAATGCCTTGACAGCCCATTCACCAAGTGTTGTCATTAACCATTTCCACAATCACACAAGGAAAACACACAAATGTTCTTAGTCGCCGGAGCAAGCAGCCTTACAGGGCGCCAAGTCGTCATGAAACTGCTGCGGGAATCGAGGCCGGTTCGCGTATTGGTGCGCAAGGACTCCGATGCGGAGCACTTTGCCGCTCTCGGCGCGGATGTAGTTAAAGGCGATATTCGAGATCAGGACGCGCTTCGGCGTGCATGCCACCAAGTGGAAGTTGTCATCTCTCTTGTTGGGCGTCACTTTGCAGCAACAGAAGCCGGCTTTCGGGAAGTCGATCTGCAGGGAAACGAAAACCTTGCTCGCGCTGCATACGAAAATCAGGCAAAACATTACATTTTAATCTCGGCGCTTTGGGCCGACCACGATCCTGGCCCGATTATCTTTGGCGTCAAGCGGGAAGCGGAAGAAGCGGTCATCCAGAGTGGACTTTCCTATACAATTTTGCGCCCATGCACCTTCGCCGAAGGGGCCAACAGTTTGATCGGCATTGTTGGCCCAACCATCGAACGATGGGGACTTGCATTGATTCCCTCGCCCGATTCCAAGCCGGTTTCTTTCATTACGATAACGGACCTGGCCGATGCCATTGTTCAGCTGGCATCGAATCCTACGCCGTATAAAAATCAAATACTCGAACTTGGGGGACCGCAATCACTGACATTGGGCGCGGGCGCGACGCGGATCGCAGAACTCTTGGGAAGGAAACTTCGAGTGGTTCGCCTGCCCCGAAGCGTCCTAAGCATGCTACGCACCATTGCTAAAGTGCTCGGGTTCGGACCTTATGAGGCGGTCCTGTTTCTCGAGATGCTGCGAGATCATGGGTTCTTCTGTGATGCAACGCCGTTGCGCGAACTATTGGGCCATGAGCCACAATCGATCGATGAGGTCTTGAAGGAGTACTACCGCCAAAACAAGCGTACGCCCTGGCGTGATTCCATATACGGAACGCTGCTGATGCGATCCAAGTGAAGAAAAGCCCTTCCCTGCCGCAACGGAAAATGTGGGTTTTCGCCGGGTTCCTGTTTTTCTTTTCCGGAAGGCAAATAACGGACCGAGCTGCCGCGTGGGGTGGATGGGCCTTTCCCTTAGCCCAAACGGTCTGATATGCGTCATCCACTCGCGACATCGCGACATGCAATCGGCTAACAAACCACGGAAAAACCGTGTTTTTCGCCCAAAACGTCAAGCTTTTCGATGGTCGCAATGTCCAATTTAACCCCTAAGCTGGTGTTCTGATAGGAGCGCTCCAGGGCTAACAGCAAGGTCTCCGCCATACACGCTAATATTATCCCCTCATCGTGCCCCAGCCCTAAGTCGAATCCCAGGGGAGGGCTCCCCGGGATATGAACAAGCCCTCCTTCAATGAAAAGAACATCCGGTCTGTGCGATTTCGCTTCTCTGCTGACGTTAAAAGGAAGCGATAGTTCGCAAACGATTGCGTTCTGTTTGAGATTTTCGGCCCTTATCAGGCTCTCTACTGAATTGGTTGCCGTCACCACCACATCCGCCTGCGGAAGGAAACGAGTCAGATCTGTCGTTATCGTGATATCACCAAAGCGCTGTTCAATTTCCTCGGCCAACCTCTCGAAATCTGCATGCGTTGGATGCGATGGAACCTTGGAAGCCATTGAAACAAGGCGAGAGCCAAGCGTGCCCCGGACAAATTTTTTCCCTTGGCGGACATGATCTTCCCACAGATGAAGCAGAATGATCGCAGCGACGTCTAGAAGGCGTCTTCGGCTGCGTTCCGGATAATCGTCCGGTTTTCCAATCAATATTATCCGTGATACATCCTGAGACAAAAGGATCGATATAGCACATCCGACTGCCCCGGTCGCGCCGACGACCGCAGCGATCGAGGTGGACAAATCTTTGTTGCGGCGCTTACATGCCATTTCGACCGCTTTTTTTCCGGTTGCTGCCGTATACGAATTACCGGTGGTCAAAGGTAAGCAACCATCATCCATCAACGCGAGCCCCCCCTGGGTGGCAACGGATGTGAAGCCGCCCAGCCCCACGATTCTTGCACCCCGGCTTTTGGCAACCTCGATCGCAAAAGTAATTTCAGCCCGGGCGCGCTCATAAGGCATTCCCATCAATTCTCTAGCGGTGTAGTTCACCATGATGAATTCGCCGTAGACCTTCTGTCCGGTCCGAGATTCGAAGGCAATCGCTCCGATGGGTATTGGGTCCAGAAAGCCCAGAAGGCGATTCTTGAGCTCCGCGATCTGTTCTTCGCTGAACACATGCATGCTTGGATCGAAATTAACAGAGTCGCTTATATCCTTCAGGTGAACAAGAAAAGCGAAACGGCCTTCTTTTTCATCCACCCGGCTTTCCGGAACAGGCCGCTGACCAGGATCATCGGCTTTTCCGGATGCCTCCGTCCTCGAAACGAAAGAGTCTGAATTCACTTCGACCCCGATCAAATGGCCCAACAGGCACGCGGAATTGCGATTGGACAAAATATCCAAGGTTCGATCCAATGCACCGATAAGCGCTTCGCATTCGCGCCACTGTGCAACAAGCGGCGGCTCGATGCGAAGAACATCTGCCGCACTCGCCGTTGGAGCAATTCGAATTTTCTCCACATTCAGCATATAGCTGGCAATCAAGTAAGACAGCACTTCTTGTTCTGCGAAATACCCTAATAGTCCAGGCTTACGCGAGAATCCCTCGAAATTTAGTTGCATGCCCAGCATATAGCCCTTTCCCCTGATCGACTTGACAACCTCAGGGTGCTTCTCTTTGAGGTTCACCAAGGCGCGCTTCAACGCAGCACCATTCTTCGCCACGGTGCGTACGATGCTCTGATCGTCTTTTTCTAAAAGGTCCAGCGCCGCCAAACCGGCCTGACAGGCCAATGCGTTCCCGGCAAATGTCGAGGAGTGCTGAAAAGCGAACTCTTCGTTGTAGACTTTCGCATTGCACAGGCATGCGCCAATCGGCATCAACCCACCACCCAATGCTTTCGCCAACGTCAGAACATCCGGGGTGATCCGTTCATGATCACAAGCAAACATCGTCCCCAAGCGCCCGAGCCCGGTCTGGACTTCATCGATTACCAACAGCGTGTCCATTTTTCGACACACCTCACTGACTTGCGCCAAATAGCCTACCGGGGGTTCGACCATTCCTCCTTCGCCTTGGATCACCTCGATAATAAATGCCGCATAGTAGCCCTTTTTGTCTGTGAGCGCAGTTCTCAGCGCATCGATATCGCCGAACGGAATGTGGTCGAACCCATCGATCGGCGCTCCAAAAGCCGCCTGGTACCTGCGATTTCCGGTGGCGGATAGCGCTCCCAAGGTCTTGCCGTGGAAACTGTTGCGGGTGGCGAGGATCCCCTTGCGTCCGGTCGCCGAGCGGCATAATTTGATCGCAATCTCCACCGCCTCGGCGCCGCTGTTGGCGAATGTGACGTGCGACAAACCGCGTGGAGCTATTTGAACCAGGCGTTGTGCCAACTCCCCTGCCTTAGTCAATACAGAGGGTTGAACGAGGTTCGGCCACTGCACCTTCCGCAGTTGTTCCAACGCTTCCCATATTTCTGGCGGATTGTATCCAAAAGGCAAGGCACCGTATTGCGCAATACAATCGATATAACGCTCTCCCTCGCGGTCATACAGGAAACATCTTTCGCCGCGAACGAAATGCTTGTCCATATTCAGTTGGCACAATAATTGCCCTAGATAGGGATTCACGTGCCGAACATAAGAATCCGCATTTTCAAGTGCGGATGCATCAATATGCCGCATTTTAGACAACGAGGAACGTGGAGCCGCTTCGTCCTTAAGTAAAATCGCCAGAATCTCCTCTTTTCTCTCAGAAAGCACTGCACGAAGGGCCGGAGTTAGCACGCCCCTTGGCGCATTACAGTGCAGCCGGTTGCCCATAGCCCGGAGTTCGACACCACTGCGGCGAAGGTCGTTCAAAAACGCCGCCGTCTTCAAACTTCCACCTCTTCTCGATCGTCTGCAGCGGGGGAGGTCGACGGAGAAATGATTTCCTCCAAAGACGGTTCAGGGCTAACACGTTCATCTTCGGAATCCGGGGTTCGGGCAACCTTATCGGACAACGGCGCCGATTGGTTGGATTCGGATACCTGGTCGACCAGCAATTCAACCAACCGAGACACGCTGGGACCGCGCATCAGTTCCACTGCGGGCAAATTCAACCCCAGATTGCCTTCAACCCAGTTCCTCAACTCAACACCCATCAACGAATCGAGCCCAAGCTC
>Ga0114931_10011835_pt1 | contig 10268 bp, 12 predicted proteins | sample 2SBtaG_FD_89579 | JGI IMG/M metagenome (GOLD analysis project Ga0114931, IMG submission 89579) | Deep subsurface microbial communities from Kolumbo volcano to uncover new lineages of life (NeLLi) - 2SBTROV14_V59a metaG | ecosystem: Environmental > Aquatic > Marine > Volcanic | place: Kolumbo... | reverse complement strand
TTACAACTCGTGAATTTGAGACTACTAAGGGAAACGAGCCGTACAAAGTGTATTACAGCGAAAGCACCATGATGCCGGTTATGAATGGCGAAAAATTAAATGAGCGTTATAAGCCAAGATATGAGTTTGCTGTTCAGGGAAAACCGATGAAGGTTCCCAAACACAGCTTTTTTGTAATGGGTGATAGCCGGGATAATAGCGAAGACAGCCGATACTGGGGTTTTGTTCCCCGAAGTCTAATTGTCGGACGCGCGATGTTCGTGTATTGGTCGTGTGATCGAGGCGCAAGCGGCGGTGGATTTTTCGGTTGTCTAACCAATCCGCGCTTGAGCCGAATCGGAACGATGATTAAGTAGCTTTGGTGAATTCCGTTTTATAACTACCCACAAAAATGCATTTTCAAATACATCCCGAAGTATCTGCCGCGCTTAAAACCAATCTTCCGGTTGTCGCATTGGAATCCACTGTAATTGCTCACGGATTGCCCTATCCGCAAAACCTGCAAACCGCAAAACAAATGGAGAAAATCGTGCGAGAAAATGGTGCTGTGCCGGCAACCGTTGCCGTTTTTGATGGTAACTTTCATGTTGGTTTGAATGAGAGTCAACTCGAAATCCTTGCGACCGGCAAAGAAATCCGAAAAATTTCGAGGCGCGATCTTCCTATTGCGGTAGCCAAAAAACTCACCTGCGCTACAACCGTTGCTACAACGATGTTCATTGCGAACCGCGCCAATATCAAAGTTTTTGCTACGGGAGGGATAGGTGGCGTACACAGAGGTTTTGCTGCAGATATTTCCGCAGACCTAAACGAACTTGCAAACACGCCAATGATTACCGTCTGCGCCGGAGCAAAGATCGTACTCGACCTCGCCGCCACCCGTGAATGGCTTGAAACCTTCGGAATTACAGTTTTGGGATACAAATGTTATGAAATGCCCGCATTTTATTCGCGACAAAGCGGCTTAGCAGTTGACGAACGCGTGGATTCCGTAAAAGAAATTATCGAGATTTATGAATCCCGAAATAGCCTCGGTCTAAATAACGCGATTCTTGTAACAGTTCCGGTTCCAAAAACATTTGAGATTAGCCGAACTAAATTGGAAGAAATTCTCTCCGATTCTCTGGCTATTGCCGAGGGAGAAGAAATCAGCGGAAAAGAAATCACACCCTTCTTATTAACCCAGATGTCAAAAAGGAGCAAAGGAAAAACACTCGAAACCAATATCGCTCTTCTTAAAAACAATGCTCAAGTAGCCTCGCAAATTGCGATAGCACTAAACAAGATTTAATTCTTAGATTTACGAAGCATCTTATTCTGTAGAGCAATCAGCCTTTTCTTCGCTTCAAAAGCCTCTTCAGATTTTGGAAATTTACGAGCGATTTCAAACCACGAATCGCCGTCGTAATGGTACGATTTGGTATCTATATTAAACAAAAACCTAATTCCTAGTTTGCGATATCTATCGAGACTTGAAAAATTTAGATAGAAGCTGTGCAAAGGTGCGCCTGAAGCAGCCATTTCTCTAATGTCGAGTTTCCGCGAGGCTTTCTTTGAAAGTGACAGAGAAACTTCTTCAATCAAATCGCCCAGCAATAAGAGCATCGATGGACGCAAAGCGGATTGCGGAAAATAAGAAAGAAAAAACATGATCCTTTGGAGCCGCCCAAAACCGTCTGAAGCCTGTATTAACATTGCGAGACGGCGATCATCCCCCTTTCGAAAATTTCCTACGATCGCTTCCGATTGAACCCATCCCGAATGATTTGGCAGTGCTCTAACCTTGAAAAACACAACGCCGTCACCTTTTTTCGAAGCCAAAACGATAACCCGACGCCCCCTTCGCATTCTTTGTATCGGTCGCGCATAGAGACTCGGGCTTGTTCGCAAAACAGAAAGACGTTCATCAACAACGATCGCTTCTTTTCCTTTTGGCTTTTTTGCCCGCAATTTTGCTTTCTTTTTATATCTTGACGATGAGTGCCTTCTTTGCGCATCCGTTACCGAGCAAAGCGTTAATAGAAATGTGACTATCAGAACAAAACCGAGTGAGTGCTTCATAATGTAAGATCCTCTCCGAGGTAAATTTTATGGGGTAGAGTTGTATAAACATCAGTTAATTTATGCTTTTTTTGTCTTGTTCTCAATACCGATATTGTGAAAATGACAAATAGCAATGGCTAAAGCATCCGCGGCATCATGAGGTTCCGGCACTTTTTTTAATTTGAGGAGGATTTTCACCATCTCCTGAACCTGATGTTTTTCCGCATTCCCGTAACCGACAACCGTTTGTTTTATAAGTCGCGGACTATATTCGCCAATACTGAGTCCGGATTTTTCGCCGAGTACTAGAACGGCTCCCCTGACTTGTCCCAACTTCAACGCAACTTTCACATTGTGAGCGTAAAATACTTCTTCAATCGATAGCGCATCCGGCTCAAATTTTTCAATTACTTCTTCAATCCCCTGATATATTTTCAAGAGGCGTTTCGAGAAAGATTCGCGCGGATTGGATTTTATCGTTCCATAGGCGATACCGCGATATTTTAGCGCCTTGCCTTCGACAATACCCCATCCGAGCGTTCTGCTTCCGGGATCAATCCCTAACACTCTCACGCTCTTTTTCTACTCCCCAATTTCCGCTTCATCAATATCAAAATTTGAATACACATTTTGCACATCATCATGATCATCAATCGCGTCGTAGAGTCGAAGCATTTGCTGGGCTTCGGATCCTTCGAGTTTTATCAGATTTTGCGGGATCATTGAAATCTCAGCAATAACAGGTTCGATTCCTGCTCCCGTAACCGCATCGCGAACTTCCTCAAAGCTATCCTGATCGGTAAAAATCTCGAAATTACTTTCATCATCTTTTAAGTCATCCGCTCCAGCTTCAATCGCGATATCAAAAAGTTCCTCTTCGGATTTTGCCTCCTTATCTACAACGATATAGCCCTTTCGATCAAACATCCACGCCACGGAACCGGATTCCCCAAGATTGGCGTTATTTTTTGAAAGCAAATGGCGTATCTCAGCGACCGTACGATTCCGATTATCCGTTACAGTTTCGATCAAAATCGCAACGCCGCCCGGACCATACGCCTCGTAAGTGATCTCCTCATATTCAACACCCTCAAGCTCACCGGTGCCCCGCTTAATCCCGCGTTCGATATTGTCGTTCGGCATGTTCTTGGCTTTTGCATCGGAGACCGCTTTTCTCAAACGCGGATTCATAGCGGGATCACCGCCGCCCTCCCTCGCCGCGACGGTTATCTCCCTGATCAACCGGGTAAAAATCTTGCCGCGCTTTGCGTCAAGCGCGCCTTTCTTGTGCTTTATACTGCTCCACTTGGAATGTCCTGACATTTATTCGTCACCTATTTATTGCCCTTTTTTATTTATTTGAGTATGGAAATATAACACGGATTTTTTTTCTTCCGCAACCCTCTATTTTTTTGCGTAAGCATCTATTGTTTTCGTGTTGACGTTAAACACTTCGACGGTTTTTCTTTTCGAGGTATGTCCTCGAACAATCGTAACTTCCCGTTTCGCAACACCAAAAGCTTTTGAAAGCAGCTTTACAAGCTCTTTGTTTGCGGCTCCATCAACCGGAGGGGAAGAAAGTTTAACCTTCAAGGCTTCATCATGTTCCCCAACTATCTCACTTTTTGATGCTCGCGGGATCACGCGAACGTCGAAAACAACTGAATTGCCTTTTTTTGTAAATTTAATCAACTATTTTAACAAAACTCCCGCAACAGCCATCTGCAAAAAATTAAGCAAGAAAAGCACGACAATCGGCGAAATATCAAACATTCCTATCGTTGGTATTATCCTACGAAACGGAATGAGAATCGGATCAGTCAGCTTTGCAAGAAACAGAAACAACTTATTCCCTCCAGACATGACCCAAGACAAAATAATTCGAACTACGATCATTAGCGAATACAGCCCCAAAACCCCATAAAGCAAAAAACCAACAACTCTTGTAATGCTCGCCTGCCGCATACTCTTCACCACACCATCGACCGTAAAAAATACGTTTTGGAAAAGCTGTAGTACAAAATACGCAACCACGCATACCGCCAAGATGGTAATCAGCGGCGCTATGCGAGTATCGATTTTCATTTTTGCCAAAAAGCTTGCCACGGGGAAAACCATGCGATCCGTGTGTTTTTTGAGCTTGTATGAAAATCGCCCGACAAATCCAAAAGGATTGGGGTCGGTAAAATTAAATATCAAGCGCAAGACCATCAAAATAACGACGATCATTACGACAAAAACAATAAATCCTTGAATAACTGGATAAACTACTTGCAACATCATCAATTCCTTCTATCTAAAAACCTACAGGCAATGTAAGCGGCAAAAACGAGATCAAACCCGATACACGCCCCCGGATAAAAACTAGGTACAAACGTAATCTTATCCGAAAAATGCAACCCTATATCCCAGAAAACATGAAATGCCCAACCAAGCGACAAAAGCCAAACCGTACGCCTCAAACCAACCCGAGCAAACGCGAAATATATCGCAACACCAAGAAACTCTATCAATAGCCAGCTAATGGACGCCCACCCAAACAGAAATCCAACCAACGCAAACCCAACGTAAATCAAAGCTGCCAATACAAGAGTATTGGCAAAAAACTTTCGCGCTCCTCTATTGCTAAGCCCACGATAGTAATAAATTAAAATTGCTGCTAATATCCCGCCAAATATTATTTCCGTTAACAACATAATTTACTTCAAATCAGAATTCGGATTCTATTTTTCAAGCGCGGTTATTTTATCAACTCTTCTTGCGTGTCTTCCGCCTTCAAATTCCGTACTAAACCAAGCATCAACAATTTTAGGAATGTCATCCTTTGGGGTAGTTCGTGCGCCAATCGCTAAAACATTTGCGTCATTATGTTGTCTCGCGAGCCCCGCGGTTTCAGCATTCCAAGCAAGTGCAGCGCGAACGCCATCGATCTTATTTGCCGCAATCGAAATCCCGATTCCCGAGCCGCAAATAACTATTCCCTGTTCAACCTCACCGCTTGCAACTGCTCTTCCAACCTTTTCTCCGTAATCCGGATAATCTACCGACTCATCCGAAAAAGTGCCCAAATCGACATATTCAATACCAAGTGAATCCAAATGCCTCTTTATGTTTTCTTTTTCCTCAAATCCAGCGTGATCCGCACCAATCGCAATTTTTTTAACCATGAAATTTTTCCTTAATTCGTATCCACCAATTTCCTCTAATTTTAACCGAAACTAGAATTATTACGAAATTAAGTTTCCGAAAATTGAATTTCACCTATATTAGTAGGGAATGAAATAACAATTGATTATGGGGATGGGCGGAAACTCGTCCGCACTATTACCGGAAATAGCATTCATTACATTCTGGATAACGAGGGAAGAATTCTAGATGCACTACCCGGACTCTATAATCCGAAAGATTTTCTTAATTATTTAACCGTAACTAGTTTTCTAAATCAGGCACCGAAAAGAAATAAGAACTATTGGAACAGATACCGAGAAACACAACGTACAAGGCTTCTTCGAAAATGGGAGCGCGATTTAATAAAGATTGGAGCCGAAGTTAATTTACTTCCCAAATCAAATATCACGATTCCAGCTGGGAAAAAGAAAAAAAAGACTAGGGTAACGGCGGAAAATAACAAAAAAGGTAAAAACCCGACCGCGCTAAAAGCCGCCCGCCTTGCTGTTACCAAAGCCGTTGTAGAGCTGCCGACGGTAAGAAGCATCTCTTATAATGTCGATTCCTTGAAAAAAATTACGACGTTTGATGAGTGGAAAAAGCTCGCTCAGCTATATGGGAAAAAAGGAATTAGCAGAGAAAGCAAAATGTATGCCCGATTAAAATCAGGCAGAAACAATTTATCCGATAAAGAGTTTGTGAGTTTAGTAGCAAACCTTGAAAAATACGTTTCGATTGACACGGTTCAAAACGAATATCTTTTCCATTTAAAAATATACGCGTGGCTAAATAGCAAGAAAGTTTGGAACATAAACTCCTTTAATGAAAAAGTTTATACAGAGCTATTTCTTACGCCAAAATCCGATAAGTGGTTGGGACTCTATTCCCCCGATATTTTTTCCACAAACGACAATAACGGAATAATCAAATAAACGTTTTGATTGCATAATTTTTCTAAAAAATATACATTGTGCTAAATGGCGGGTTTGCCCGCCATTATCTGTATAATTGGCACTTTAGCTGGAGAAATTATGCGCTGGTCAAACTTCTTTATCCCTACTTTACGTGAAAACCCTGCGGATGCTTCAGGAGTTTCACACAAACTCCTGCTTCGAGCCGGAATGATTAGACAGCTTTCTGCGGGAATCTATTCGTATCTACCTCTTGCTCAAAGAGTTGTACACAAAATCAACGAAATAATTCGCGAAGAAATGAATGCTATTAGCGGACAGGAATTTTTCCTGCCTGCACTCAATCCACGTGAAATTTGGGAAGAATCTGGTCGATGGGAAGTAATGGGAAGCGAAATGTTTAGGCTCAAGGATAGAAAAGGTGCCGATCTTTGTCTTGGAATGACCCACGAGGAAGTTTTCACATCAATAGCCCGAAACGAATTGCGTTCTTATAAACAGCTGCCGCAAATCTGGTATCAAATACAGACGAAATTTCGTGATGAGCCGCGTCCAAAATCAGGTCTCTTGAGGGTTCGTCAATTTACAATGAAAGATTCATATTCCTTCGACGTTGACGCCGCCGGTTTGGACACCGCATTTGAAAAACATCGCGAAGCCTACAAAAGGATTTTCTCGAGATGCGGCTTAGACTTTGTCATGGTTGAGGCTTCTTCCGGTGCGATGGGAGGAACCGCTTCGACGGAATTCATGATTAAAACAGATGCCGGAGAAGACCTGATTGCGACCTGCGGCAAATGCAACTATGCCGCAAATGTCGAAAAAGCGACATCCCGAATCGAAGAAATAACCGACGAAGAAGGTTTAGACTCTCCACAAGAATTTTCAACTCCAAATATCCGAACTATTGAGCAATTGGAGAATTTTGAAGATGGCGCGGAAGCAAATTGTCAAATAAAGACTTTGGTGTACGCAGCAACAATTGCCGACGAAACGCAATATATTATCGCGCTTCTACGTGGAGACCATCAACTTCAGGAATCGAAACTTCAAGAAGCACTTCAGGCAAAGGATTTTCGTCCCCTTCAAGATGAAGAAATTTTTGCACTGCTTTCTGCCCATCCCGGAAGTTTAGGTGGTGTAACGGCGAAAGAAAATGCAAAGGCTTCCGGAAAGGACGTTTTTATCATCTCCGACGAGTGCCTTAGATACCGCAGAAATATGACCACAGGAGCAAACAAAGATGATTTTCACCTGCGAGGCGTCGATATCGAACGCGATATATCCATCGATAAATGGGCTGATTTGCGTGCCGTTAATTCGGGAGAAAATTGTCCAGGCTGCTCCGAAGGAGTTTTGGAAGTTGCTAAGTCTCTGGAAATAGGACACATTTTCAAACTCGGTACAAAATATTCGGAATCGATGAGCGCAAATGTTTTGAATCAAAATGGAAAGCCAGTTCCAATCGTAATGGGAAGCTACGGAATCGGTGTCGAAAGAATTATGGCTTCGGTAATTGAGCAAAACCACGATGAAAACGGAATCATATGGACCGACAACGTAAAACCTTTCGACATAATAGTTACGATTACAAACCCGAAACAGAAAGATTTATTGGAAATTGGTGAAAAGCTATACGTAGACTTAATCGCTCAGGGTTTCGAGGTGCTTTTAGATGACAGAAAAGAGCGACCTGGTGTGAAATTCAAAGATGCGGATTTAATTGGTGTACCTTTTCGAATCGTAGTTGGAAAAAATGTAGGTGAAGGAATTCTTGAATTGAAGTCGAGACGATCATCCGAGGTTTCCGAAATCCCAATCGCAACTGCCGTAGAAAAACTTAAAAGCTTACTTTCTTCCGGGAGTTAAAAAGTTAGACTTCAATACGATTCATGGAAGACGTCTTTTTCCATTCAAAAGATTTGTTAAAATATTATTTTGAATAAATTTATTTCCCATTAATCGGTCGTGAACTTCGCAAACGAAAAATGTGTTTTCGATCTGAATCGAACCCGCATTCTTGTTTGCTCTTTCATCCGCGAATAATGATCGTCTGGTCACGCGCCCGTCGCCCGGGGCAAACATTATTTCTTTCAACCTTTTAGAAGATACCTTTACACCCTTCGTAGTTCTAAAAGATTTGGGTCGAGTCAAAGTGACCCATTTATCCTTTTCCAAGTTTTTGTATATTACAAACCCATCCAGAGTCTCGCGACAATCACTTCCGACCAGATAATACCGAAAAGTATTTTTCCTTCGCGGGCTTTTTGCGCTTATCGCTTGATGAAATCTTTTTGCGCGTTTCAAAACCATATCGATAAACGCCTCAACCCTCCCAAGCTCAGCCTCTGAAAAACCTTTCATCACACCGTTACGTCCAAAAACTGACCAACCATATTTCTCCCACGTCTTAATATTGTAAATATCTACATCCAACGGCTTTAAATTTTCGTCAAAAAACCTAGAACTATTTTGATAAGGAAGCAATTGAAAAACCGATGGCATCGTAACAACCTCGACCGCCTTTAAATCCTGAATAAAAGGCAAATTGACCCCCTTTATAACGGGGTATCCTTCCAGCAATGTCTGCAAAGCGCCTGCCGCCCCTTCATTTGGAGTTCCAATCAAAAAGGCTCGATTAATGTGTTTCATTCCTCGCCAGTTTGGACGCGGAGAATGCTTTCCTTTAGGCAATCCGGTCTTGCCGTACATGATTGCGTAACGTGTAACCAATCCCCCCATAGAATGCGCGATAACGTCAAATTTAACGCTATGTTGTTTGGTTTTCCTTTTTAGAGCTTCGATTTTTTCGATGAGAATACGTGCGGTTTCTACGTTATCTCGCCGCCAATCGTAGGGAAAAACGAAAAACGTATCATCAAGAGTTTTCGGCGGCTTTTCCCACGATGCTTCTGTATAACCTCCATACTTCCCAAGCGCATCAACGATTTTTTGGTAAATATCGACATCACTGACTATTGGCAAATCAAGCTTACGGACAATATCTCCCGGCACAAGATTATCACCGCTAAGCATTAGATTCAGCGCTATCGGCAGTCTTAAATCGTCGGTTTTCGAACGTTTTAGAGAAAACCAAACCTTCTCTCCTGTTTCCTCATTAATAAGCTCAGACCCCATTATCCCCGGGATAAAAATAACCGGACGTTTGCCTTTTTTATTCTTGGATTCCGCAAAAATCCTTTCAAGATCGGGCTGCACCTGGGCGAGTATTTCCGCCGGGGCAAAAAAGACTATAGTTACAAAAAACCCTATAAGAATTTTTAGCGTTATCTTTTGCGTAGATTCTAATTTTCCCATTTTCGATTGATCAAACTCGCGACAAATCCTGCGCCAAAACCATTGTCTATATTTACGACCGTTACATTCGAAGCACAGGAATTTAACATTCCCAAAAGTGCGGCAATCCCTTCAAAAGAAGCTCCGTAACCAATGCTGGTCGGTACCGCAATTACCGGCACTTTTACAAGCCCCCCAACGACGGACGGTAAAGCTCCTTCCATCCCGGCGACAACCACCACCACGCGAGAGCCTCGTAAAATCTCTCTTTCTGATAGAATCCTATGAATTCCCGCGACCCCCGCGTCCCAGATTCTCCTAACGCCATTGCCCATAGTTTCAGCCGTTAACGCCGCTTCCTCCGCAACCGGAATATCGCTGGTACCCGCTGTCACGATAGAAATTTCTCCAACCCCTTGCTCACCTTTTTCGCCAACTACACGGATTAGTTTTGCAGATTCATGCCATTCGGATTCGGCATGCATGTTGCGGATTCTCCCAAAAACCTCCGCATTTGTTCGAGTTATCAAAACATTTGGCGACCGCTCGATTAGCTTCCCGAAAATACCGCAAATTTGATCAGTCGTTTTTCCTTCACCAAAAATAACTTCTGGAAAGCCTTGACGTTTGGCTCGCGCATGATCAATTCGCGCGTAGCCAATGTCTTCATAAGATTGATTTCCCAATTTTTTCGTTGCTTCATCAATCGAAATATCGCCATCGGCGTGTGAGGTTAAAATATCCCGAATCTCTTCTGTATTCATGTATTTATTTTAACTGTATGAACCGCTTGGAACAAAACTACCCTAGCCTGGATATTGCACGAAGGGAATGGATTTTCTGGCTAAT
>Ga0114931_10011834_pt1 | contig 10269 bp, 25 predicted proteins | sample 2SBtaG_FD_89579 | JGI IMG/M metagenome (GOLD analysis project Ga0114931, IMG submission 89579) | Deep subsurface microbial communities from Kolumbo volcano to uncover new lineages of life (NeLLi) - 2SBTROV14_V59a metaG | ecosystem: Environmental > Aquatic > Marine > Volcanic | place: Kolumbo... | reverse complement strand
TGGCACTGAACTGGCCTCGTTTCATCACGGTCCGGTGTTAGACCACTGACAATTTGGCACGAATTAAGCAACTGTCAGGAGGAGATTACATTGTTACCGGACTCCGAGTTGCGCTGTAAACACCGCACCCCATCCCGCATCGACATCCGACCCGCGAACCTCTGCGGCTGCGGACGCAAATTCTTCGTTTACGGATGTGACCTCTACGGCGAGTGCAGCGACGGCAAGAAACATTCAGCCATACGGTCATGTCGGGCCTGCGAGATCGTCCGCAGAATAAACTCAGTTGACGCCGACAACCCTGCCGATACAATGAAACCATGATCGACACGAGCAACTACATCACCGCCGCCGAACTGGCCCGCCGTTGGGGCGTCTCGCGGCAGTACGTCCACGCGCTCGCGAAGCGGGGCCGCATCCCATCTGTTGTCCTGTTCGGCCGCCGATTGGTGCCGCGGTTGACCCGGCGGCCCGGCGAACTCCGCGAAAACGCCCGAAAAACCCGGTAATTGCAGGGCGAAAAAACTTTCGGAAATTTTCGGGAATTTCCCTGAATCTAGTTGACAGTGTCAACCGATAGTCTATAATAGGGTCAGTTGAGGGAAACAAACGAGTCTCAAACGAAGGGGAAAGGAAATGAAAACGACCGACACAAAACGAACGATGAAACCGAGACCGAAACTCAAGCGGCTAGGCACTGGAGTCTATTCATTCAGCGTCTGCGACCGTGAATTCGTCGTGGAGCGCGACGAAGCCACGACGGGATACGGACTGCACTGTACCGTTCCAGTCTGGAACCTGTATGCTTCCGCCGACGAACGGCGGGAATGGCTCGACGATTTTCCGTCCCGACTCGATGCAGTGGTTCACGCGCAGGCGGTCTCACACAAGGATTGAACCGATGAAGATCATGGATTGCTTGATTGACACGAGCTGGTACGGCGCGGAGCTGTACTACACGGCAGACGGCCGCTGGTACGCCATCGTCCGCGGAGACGTTGGCGGATGGCCTGCGCGAATGACGATGGATGAAGCGTACCGCGACGTCGTCCAGGCAGCCATTGAGCTGGGCTGGATTGAGGCGTGTGCCGTCTGACAACTGAATATCAGGCCGATTGTCGGCCTACATCACTGTCTCTTTATGGGGAGAAACAAACGATGAAAACTCACGAACGAATCCATGCTGAGTACCTGGAAGCTGGTGGTTCGGAATCACTGGCGGAAGACCTACTGTCCGTTTCGGCTGATGTCGAGCTGGACATGAACGGGCCGGATTGCGATGAGCCGTACATCGACGTCCGATTGCGGTATCACGACGGCTCGTTCAGTCTGCTAACTGGTGATTCATCCTACGACCAGGATCATCGGGGTTTCTGGGGATGTTCCGTTGTCGGCGCCGACCTGACAACGGACGAAGCGCGAAGCGTTGCCGACGACCTAATTGAGCAGGTTGAGGACGAAGCGGCGCAGTGTTCCGTCTGAGAACCGACTATCCGGTCATTCCGTATTGGAGTGGCCGGTTGTGTCTGTTTTCTGGAATGTCTCACAAATTGGAACGAAAGGGTTTGACGATGGAATACGACGAACTATCTGATAGCGAAAAACGCAAGATATCTGTTGCTTTGACGTGTATGGGGTTTCCACAATCGGAAGCGGAATCCGTGGATATCTGCGAAAACGGCGAAGTGTGGGTAGGCCTGGTACAGATTCTGCCGCGTGAATCAGTTAAGGCCGCTTGTGACGACTGAGAACCGACTCCGCGCGCCGCTTTCGGGCGGTTCGGAATGAGGGGCCGAGTTGTTCGGCTCTGTTTACTGTCTCTGTTTGGGAGTTGAACCGATGTGTGAATTTGGAATCTTTGACGATTCCGGCCTATTAGAGGGCGGTTTCTACACGCGAGAGGCCGCAATGAGCGCGATGAGCAGATATGCGGAAGACGGCGCGCACGTCGGCATCATCTGCCCGGAGCACGAGGAACAGGAACAGGATTACTGCGAAGAATGTAACGGGTGAAAATCGACGTGCACGCCGACGGCACGCACGAGGAAGCAGAACATTGGGATTGAGTGACCGGTTGTGTCTGTTTTCTGACTGTCTCAAAACTGGGGAGAGTGAACCGATGAAATCAACTGACAACTTGCCACGGAATGACGATGGTACGCTACAATCATTCGCCTGGCCTGGCGGATATCCGATCTTCTACCTTGCAGCCGACAACGGGATTCTGTGTCCAGACTGTGCTAACGGGAAGAATGGTTCGGAATGTCAGAATCCGGAATGTCAGGACGAGGATCAATGGCGAATCGTTGCGGCAGAAATTCACTGGGAAGGTGAACCGCTTGTGTGCGAACATTGCAACGGTGAGATTGAATCAGCATACGGAATAGGCGACTGAGAACCGACACCGCGCGCCGCTTGCGGGCGGCCCGCATTGTCTGTTTTCTGGATTGTCTCACGAATTAGGGAGAATGGTACGATGTCATACGGAATTCACGTTCGGGGTTACGGGTTTTTGCGGTCTGGCGACATTCAGGCACGGCTTGCGCGGTTTGATTCTCCGGAGGCTTTCGCTCAAATTGCCGAAATTGAACGGCTGGAATGTCGCGGGATTCAATACTCGAACCAAGATGTCGATGTCCTGAGTGAGGCGTTGCGGGTGTTGCGCGAATTGAAACTCACGCCCCGATTTCACGTCGGGGATCGCGTGAACTTGTCTGCTGCACCAAACGCAATTCCGCAACCGCAACCAGCAATCAACGGGCTAACTGTGGACACAGTGAAGATAGTAGACAACAGTTGTCCGCACATCCGGCTGGTGGCAACCGACACAACCGGGCGGCTTGCCGAAGCTTGCCAAGACAATTTTGAGTTGTGCGAAGACTACGATCAAACCGACATCGATAACGACGAATGGGACGTCGAAATTGAAATGGAAGAATAAGACTGATCGGATTGTCGCGCCGCAACGGGCGGCTCGATGATCTTGCCAGTTAGCAGGACCGACCCGGCGGCTTCCGGGACTGTCTCGAACGAAGGGAAGAGTCATGGCTACGACCGGCACAAAACGAACGAAACTGACTGACAATCAAATGTACTATCTCCGGCTAATCGCGCGAACCGGTATGACGAGTGAACATCGTGTCGCAAAGCGGCTAGCCGCAAGGGGTTTAATCACAATCCGTGACACTAAGTATGAGAGAGTAGAATGGAACCGGGTTGTTGCCCGACTGTCGGTCTGTAGTCTGACCGATGAAGGCCGATCACTGATCGGGGACTGACTGACCGGATTGTCGGGCCGCTTTCGGGCGGCCTGGCTACCCTGCCAGTTAGCAGGACCGGCCCGGCGGCTTCCGGGACTGTCTCAATACAGTGAGGGGATACGAATCATGCAAGCTACAGAATCGACGTTACGCCGTTACGCGGAATTCCGACCGACCGGCTGTGATTCTCGCGGGTTGGGCCTTGACAACCAACAGGACTGGTTGGTTGCCCCCGTTTGTCGGACGAGGGATTCCGGCCCGTTGGAACAATCCAATTTCGCGGCCGCGCTGGAACAACTCGGTGGAGAATCCGAAACGGTTGAAGTTCACCGATTCGGCCACTGGGGACCGGGTTGGTTTGATATCGTCATCGTGAACCCGTCCGATACAGCACGGGTATCGATTGCGGAGGGAATCAGCCGCCGGCTGGAAGACTACCCGATTCTCGATGAGGAAGATTTCAGCGAACGGGAATCGGACGAATTCGCGGATTCGTGGAATAATTGGGGCTGTGCAGAGTATCGCCGTAATCTCATACGCGATTTCGGATTGTCAGAAGCAACCGAAGAGCGGCTCGATGAAATCGACGATGAATCGTTGTGCGAACTCTACACGGCGCACACAAGCGAAGCCTACGTATCGGAATCGTCCGGCGTATCAATCCCAGCCGATACCGGTTCGTTGACACGCGATGAGTTGGCGGCATTCTTGCGTGAGCACAAGTGATACCCCGAACGAACGCGCCCGCCAGTCCGGGCGCTCTGTTGGTGGTTTACGTCCGGCCTACGTTGGCCGGTTTTCACAGTGTCGATGTCTCAACACAATGAGGGGAGGGCAAAACGATGAATAGCCTGGGATATTGTACGCCGACAAAGCGGCGCATCGAGGAACTGAAACGAGACTTGCCTCCCGTGCGCGTCACGTTCAACGGGCGGCTGTGGTGGGGCAAAGTGACGGGCCGCCTAAATCGGTTCGCCAGCGTGTCGCCCTATCAACGGGAGGAGCACGGGAGGATTATCACGATTCTCGGGCCAATCGTGACGTTCAGTTGGCCGGCCGTCTGCCGGGCGGTGGTGTCCGGCGTACCGCTCGATTGTGATCCCGTGGACGTCAGCGGCTAGCACGGCCTCCCCTACCGGGCCGCTTGCGGGCGGCCTGGAATGAGGGGCCGATTGTCGGCTCTGTTTACGATTCTCTACAGCGAGGGGATGAGAAATGAAAGCGACAGCACAGGCGGAACGCTACGCGATCTATCAGGCGCCGGGTTGGCATGGTCAACCGGACGATCCGGTGATCTGCACTACTGACGACGAAACCAGGGCCGCAATGCGGGCAGGGTGTCGCGCCGATATCGGTATGCCCGGCGACTGCAATCATTATGACTGCTATGCCGTCGATACGGAGACGGGCGAGCAGGTAGAGCCGATCGAGTCATACTGTTGCGACGATTGCGGAGAATTGAACGAGTGGGGCGGAGACGGGCCGATAGGCACAATGGACGGTGAGATACTCTCTTACCCCGATTCAGCCGAAAAGCACCTCGTCCACTGGGTCTGCGAGGACTGCGCGTCCGATTACGAGGACATGAACGCTTGACGGCGACACGGACAACGTACTGAGGGACTAGCGCGACCTCTCACCCGTCCCGCAGACGTTGCGGGCCGGAATGAGGGGCCGATTGTCGGCTCTACTCTGTGTCTCAAATTGGGAGTATGGAATCATGTTGACGACGAAAGACGCGATTGAATCGGGCCGAATTCCGGCAAAACTGATCCGCTCTGTAATCAGGGCCACGGGCCGCGAGAACCTGCCAGACATTGCCAGGCACGGCATTGACGGCGGCTTTGCGGGGTTCACCTACTACTCTGATACGTCAAAGTTCTTTCGGCGCAATCGGGCGGATATCGTGGAGATTGTGCGGGAGATGGCGGAAGATTTCGGGCAAGAGCCTATCGCATTCGTCGCGGGGTTCAACAGCCTGGACGACGACACCGAAACCCGCGAATCAATCGCACGATGCCTGTACGGCGGGCGGCTGTCTGACGACGACGTGATCGTTGAGAATGCGCTTGCGTGGTTTGCGGGTGAGGAAGTGGCCCGCCTGATTGCCGACGATTGAACGCGACCCATCCATCAGACCGCCCGGAGATGTCGCGTTGACGGGCGGCTGGTGGCTACCAATTTGAGGGGCCAACCGTGCGGTGAAAGCGATAGGCCGGGATTCGCGCCCGGCACCGCATTTCTCGATACAGCAAGGGGATCGGAATTGACAAGTACGATTGGAGACCGTAGTATGTCTGCATGGAAACAACAATCGACGACGCCGACATCAAACGGCGGATTAGCTACAACGTCAACCGTGCTCTCTACAAGCAGGGGCACTCCCGCTATTGGCTCGCTAAGCAAACCGGCGACTACGAGGGGACAATCGCGGGAACCTGCAACGCCAAGCACGTCCCCGGCGCTGGGCTGCTCGCCCGGATCGCAAAGGCACTCGACGTCCCCGTTGACGTACTCCTTACGCCAATTCCCGAATCCGAACAGAAAGAGGTTTGACAACTACGACAGAATTCGATAGTATCAACCCCGTCAGGTGGCGGGGTTTTCTTTTGCACCGGCCCGGCGGTTCCGGGCGTCTCAAGAGAAGGGGAAAGTCATGGCTACGAAAATGGACGTACTGAACTGGAAGCCGGGATATGGATACCGCCACGATAGCCCGATGCAGGCGGTATCGATGGCCGGCGTATCGCGACAGGCGATTGCGGGCGCTGTGCGTCGGGCTAACGCTCGATGCACGGAGCACTACTACTGCACATCGTCGGCCCGGAAACGTGACGACGGACTGTGGGACGGTGAACTCTGGATGGAACTGATTCGTTGACTGACCGGATTGTCGGGCCGCCACGGAGGGCGGCTCGGCGACCTTGCCAGTCGGCACGGCCGGCCCGGCGGATTCCGGATGTCTCGAACGAAGGGGAAGAGTCATGTCTACGGCAACACAAAGTAAAGTGGCGTACGTCGAAGTACGATCCCAGCACGCAAGCGGGACATGGCCGTCATGCGGACCGGACACGTACGTCACCGTGCAGGTTGTCCCGGAAGGCGTCGAGAAACTGAAATATCTGAATTACAGAGTCGCCGAGAAACGCGGAATAGAGTTGATCCGCGTCGGCGAGGGCTACCGCGACCGTCAGAAAACTACTCGCTCCGCGTTGGGGGCTGCTATCGCCGAGGCACGGAGGATTGCCGCTGAGATCAACGGAGACACCGTTGACTGATCGGATTGCCGGGCCGCAACGGAGTGCGACTCGGCGACCTTGCCAGTCGGCAGGACCGGCCCGGCGGTTCCGGGCGTCTCACGAGAAGGGGAAGAATTATGTCACGCTACTACGTCTACCGTTACGGTTCAAACGGTTTCAACCAGCAGCTTGACGCGGAACTGGCCGACGAGGTTGACGAAAAGGAACGGGACCTCGACGACCGGGTAAACGTCGTCAGCGACGACACGGGCATTGACTGCTGGGACCAGCTGCCGTTTGAAGATCAAATGGCGATGTTGGAAAACTACAGCAACAAGGAATGAGGGGCCGATAATGGAAACTGTCACGATTACGACGCGGATCTGCAAAACCACGGACAATGAATCGGACTCCCTGTATGCTCTGGGATGCGCGCAGGCGATACCGGACAAGAACGGAGTCTACGTCACTACGACCACGGGCAAATCGTTGGCCGTCAACCGCTGTGGGGGGACAATCAGCGAGCCTACCCTAATCCCGCAAGCCGTCTTGCCGACGCGCAAGGCGGGGGCTACGCTCCGGCTCAACAGGCAATGGGAGTCCAGGCAATGGGAGTCCAGCGACGGGAAGTCTGCGCCGCTTGTCGATGACGATTCCCGATTTCCGCGTACGGTGTCGGTCATCGGTGAGGCGGAAGAATCCGATACCGTCATCGGCATCGACGCGAAATTCCTGTACGAGTTGGCGCAGTCACTCGGTTCTGACAATCTGACTCTGATAATCGACGATTCAGAATCGGCTGTGCATGTCCTACCGGCCCACGGTGACGGCCCCGACGCTGCCGATTCTTTCGGCGTCATCATCCCCTGCTCCGTGGTAAATCGTCACGTGACGTCAACCGATTGGAAGGCCCGGTACAACACGCTTGCCGCCGAGTATACAGCGGCCGTTAACTCGTTCCGCGACTGATCTGACCTTGTGTCTCAAGAATGGGAGAACAACATGAATGCGAAACTTGCCGACGCCATCCGACAGGTGACGGCCCGCGTCCAGAAGGAAATCGAGAGCGGCAACCGATCGCGGATGATTGACGCCGATGACCTGGTTGAGATTCTGCTATCAATCGCGGACCGGCTCGATCCGCCGTTCAAAACCAATGTCTGTCCTAAGTGCGGTGAATTCGACCGGGAAAAACTGGCATGGCAGGACGACGGACAAATCTACTGCGGTACTTGCGGGACAACCTACTAATTGTAGCTGAGAAGGGGAAAGAGAGATGAAAGCAGTATTAACTGGGGACCCAAAGGTCGCAACCAAGTTTGCGGAGGAGTGCAGAGAGGAAGGAAGTGGGTATTATGATTCGGAATGCGGATATTCAACCGCAGTCAGATGTGGCATGAGAAACACGTTTGGCATTCACCTGCTGCCGTGTGGGGGTGTTTCTCCAGAGAATGCTCTGGCGATTCTGATATGTGTGGCCGAGAGACTGCGGAGAGAAATTCCCCCGGTCTACAATGGTTTGGGCATCCGATACGAAGATGAACCCGTGATCCCAGAACTGACGGTACAGTCACTTTTCCGTGAATGGAAGCAGTTTCCCGATTCGTTCGGAGGGTGGCTCACCAGCGGCGGCAACTTGACGGTTGTTGGGGGTGAGTGGGAATACCGCGATGGTCGCCGTCACGGTTTGAGGATGTGTTTCCGTGATTCGCGGGATTATTGTTATCTTGAAACTCAGTGCCCTGAGGCACACCCGGACCAATGCGATCTTGAGCCTGAGTCAGTGTGATTTATTTCCCAGCCGGTGAACCGCGCCGGTGAGACAAAAGGCGGTGTCCGGCGGTTGGTTATCCGGGGTTCGAGTCCCCGGCGTCGGGCTTGACTCTCGGCTCCGTCTCAGAGAGACGGGCAACTATTTCAACAAATCTGAACAAGGAAAGAGTAAGAACCATGCAACTGACAATTGACGACCTCAAGGCTTTGATCGGAGCGGGAGTACATTCCTGCTCATTCAATGTTGGTGAGAAGTATCTGATTCGTTCGGTCACGTTCTACCACACCGGACGAATAACAGCGATCACCGACACCGACATTGTGCTCACGGATGCAGCGTGGATTGCATCAACGGGCCGATTTTCCGACTGTCTCCGCACGGGGGAATTCGACGAGGTCGAGCCATTTGTTGACGAAGTGATTGTGGCGCGTGGCGCGATCATCGACGCGACGGTGTGGCCGCACGAATTGCCAAGGGCGAAAAAATGAACCAAACGCTCACTCGCATGGCTTATGAGCAGTCGCTGTCTTGGTCGTGGTCGCTGTCGTGGTCGCGGTCGCGGTCTGGGTCGCGGTCGCGGTCGCGGTCGCTGTCGTGGTCTGGGTCGTGGTCGTGGTCGTGGTCGCGGTCGCGGTCGATGTCGCGGTCGCGGTCGTGAACATGAATCTCTACGCGATTAACACAAGATCAGGCCGGCGGATTGTACTGCTCGCAGCGACGATAGATATCGCAATTGCCCGGCTGTGGGATGAATACGGCGAGAAGCCGTTGACAATCGAGAGACTCTGACAATGGACGGACCCATAAATTGCACAGACTCAGAACTCTCCACTTATTTGCAGGGGCTGGCGGCGGGATTCTTGCCGACTTGCTCCTCGGACATCAACCAGTCTGTGCCGTCGAGATCGACACCTATCGCCAACAAGTCCTATCAGCACGGCAAAAGGACGGTATCTTTTCCTGGTTTCCCATCTTTGATGATGTGCGTGAATTCGACGGAACCAAGTGGCGGGGACTCGTCGATGTCGTCTGTGCCGGATTCCCCTGCCAACCGTTCAGCGTTGCCGGCAAACAGCGAGGGGACGACGATGAGCGGAATATGTGGCCCGAAACCATCCGCATCATTCGCGAAGTGGGACCGGGACTCTGCCTCTTGGAGAACGTACCCGGCCTTGTTTCCAGTGGATATATCGGAACTGTCCTCGGAGACCTTGCCGATGCAGGGTACGATGCGGAATGGGACATTGTATCGGCGGCCGACGTTGGTGCGCCACATCTCCGCAAGCGGCTCTGGATACTGGCCTACGCCGCAAAAGAGCGATTGGAAGGGGCCGAACCTCTCAACAAAGAAACCAGAGAGCAACAGCCAACGTTCGCTGGCGGCGGCCGTAGTGAAGCGGGAGAAATTCCCGACGCCGAAATCGTCGGACGGACCGCACGGAGGACCGAATCAGCGGCACGGGACGGGGGGGCTTGGCTCTCCCATCGCACGTGACACGGTGGCCGACACCATCGGCGAGCGACTGCCGAGACAGGGGCAATTTATCGGACCCGTCGATCCAGAGAAGGCTGAGGATCGGGAAGCAGATCAACCTATCAATGGTGGTAAAAACTCAGGCTGCTGGTGGGACACTGAGTCCGGATTGGACAGAGTGGCTGATGGGGTGGCCGATCGGACACAGCGGCTCGCGGCAATTGGCGATGGACAAGTCCCCCTCTGTGCCGCGATGGCATTTTGCCTTTTGGCTGGAATCAAACCGCCGCGCGTTGGCGGAGATGTTTCCGATGAATGACTGATAACGAAAGGATTCGACATGTTGGTACTCGGACGCAAAGTCAACCAGACGATCCAGATCGGTCCGGACATCACGCTGACGGTGGTGCGGTTGACTGACGGGGCCGTGAGACTCGGCGTAGAGGCTCCGCGGGACGTCGTTGTCCTGCGGGGCGAACTGCTCAACCCGCTGCCCGCTGAGGCAGCCTGTGACGTGAAAGG
>Ga0114931_10011833_pt1 | contig 10269 bp, 12 predicted proteins | sample 2SBtaG_FD_89579 | JGI IMG/M metagenome (GOLD analysis project Ga0114931, IMG submission 89579) | Deep subsurface microbial communities from Kolumbo volcano to uncover new lineages of life (NeLLi) - 2SBTROV14_V59a metaG | ecosystem: Environmental > Aquatic > Marine > Volcanic | place: Kolumbo... | reverse complement strand
TTCCAGCAAATGCCTGGGAATACTGGCGTCTGCGCACAATCCGGGAACATGCATATTGTAATTACGCAATTGCAGGGCCTTGATGCGCTCCTCATCGGAATCGATAATGACCGCCGCCATTCCGGAATCACTGAGCCCCCGGGTCAGGACACTGCCCGTGTCGCCAAAACCACAGATAATATAGAAAGGCACCTGAATTCGACCGACACTGCGGGAAAAACGCCATTCCGCCAGCGCCCTGACAAAGAACGGATTCTGCAGCAGCTGCACGATACTACCGATTGCATAAAACCAGGTGATCACGCTGACATAAAGACAGATAATCGCCCAAAATCGCTGGGCATTGCTGAAGGCAAATGGGATCTCGCCAAAGCCCGTGGTCGTTGCCGTATAGGTCATGAAATAAAACGCATGAAAAATGCTCATGTACTGCGTTTCACCATTGATTTTTGGCCCGGGAATGAGCACCATGCCCAGTACGGAAACGGTATAGACCACGATCAAGGTAATGATCGGACGGCGCATTTCACGCAGTACGATGAATGTGACCCGGCTTAAATTGGATTCAGTCGCAACTGCCATGGTAACTGAAAAAGGGAACGTGCTATAACCTGGACATCAGGGTCTCAGTGACCAGGATGACCACGGAAATGATGTTCGCCAGCAGCGCACCGGCGGCCAAGGAAACGATGCTCACCATGACATCGGAGGTCAACCCCGTTTCGGCAATATGTACCGCCACCGTCCAATAGGTGGCGGCGGCAATCAACTGCAGATCGGCAACCAGGCTGGTGGCCAGCAATATCGCACCGATCTGGGAACGGTCCCCCAGTTTCAAACCGGTGGCGATAAAGTTGACGATAATCACCCCCAGCAATTCATAAACGTTATGATGCAATGGATTGCCCATTTCACCAACAACGAAACCGAAATTCAGGGTCAATGCAAAAATAATAAAGAAACCAAAGATAACTTTTTCAAGATTCATAGTTGATTCTCGGGCATACTGCCCATCGAGGAAAATTTTATCCAGACAATTTCATTGTCTGCCAAGCCATCTTCTGTACAGCCAAAGAACGATGTACTGTCCGCATGTGAATTTTCTGTATTCCCGGGGCAATCCTTATGTCGAGGGCAAAGCGGAAAAATACCGCTACAGCAGTCTATTGCAAGTTTTTCAAAGCCGCCAGCGGCAAATAAAGGGCAACCGGGGTACTGATAACTCATCTGCGGAGAAGATATAATGAAGCAGCCTGAACAGTATTCATAGCCTCAATAAAGTCGGGATAAGAAATGTGGATTGAACGGTATATTCTACCTGAAAAGTATAGCTGCCATGCAGCATTTGCTCCGCCCGACTTGAAAAAACCATCGCCGCACTGGCTTAAGCCAGCTCTTCACTGACAAATGACCGCAGATTTCCCCCTTGTAACCGACGAACCATCTCAGGAAAAAGATGACAAACGATAACTCCTGGTATATTATTCAACGCTAATATTATTTTTTATTTTTACCTTTATTTTTACCTGGAGAACTCCAATGACAATGACCGCCATGGATTTAGTCGCTGAAGCCAAACAGCACATTACTGAAATCGATATCGATGAAGCAAAGCAGGCTATCGCTACCGACCTCGCGCTGGATGTCAGAGAACCAGCCGAATATGCAGCCGGCTGTCTGCCGGGCGCCATCAATATCCCCCGCGGCGTCCTGGAATTCAAAATCACCAGCCAGCCTGAATTCGAGTACAAACAGGACTCAAAAATCATCGTCTACTGCCTGAGCGGTGGCCGTTCAGCATTGGCCACGGAAGCACTGCACAAGCTCGGCTACAAAAATGCCGTCAGTCTGAAGGGGGGCTACAAGGCCTGGGTGGAAAGCGGCCTGCATGTCAGCAAACCTGAACCTGCATGACATCGGAAAGCGATGCCATCCGCCTGGACAAATGGCTCTGGGCAGCGCGCTTTTTCAAAACGCGCAAACTTGCCGCCGACGCCGTTGCCGGTGGCAAGGTGCATGTCAACGGCCAGCGCAGCAAACCCGGCAAAGAGGTCAAAATCGGCACCCGCCTGCTGATCAGCAAAGATCACTACAGCTGGGACATCACCATCAGCGCAATCAACAGCCAGCGCCGCCCGGCAAAAGAAGCCGTGCTGCTCTACCAGGAAACCCCGGAGAGCCATGCCAGGCGGCAGGTACAGGTCGCCCTGCAGCGTCAACAAAGAAGCCTGTTCGAACCTGGCCGGGAGCACCGTCCCAATAAAAAGCAGCGCCGGCAAATACACCGTTTCAAACAGGGCTGATGCTGCGGCTTACAAACAGGTTGGCGGCTTGGGCAGGCCGGCTATCATGCAGGCAAACTTGAGCGGCCCATCCGGAAACAAACGCTGCAGATACCGGCTGTTACCCTTTTCAGCACCCAGAGCTTTACGAATCGCCTTGACGAACATACGCGAATTGGGCAGATGCCGGTATTTAAGGTAATAATTCCGCATGTAAAGAATTATCTCCCAGTGCGCTTCAGTCAACTCAATTCCCTGGTGCAGGGCCAGCAACTCGGCAACGCCTTCATTCCAGTCTTCCAGGCAGCATAGAAACCCCTGATCGGTGGTTTGCAGGCTGCGTCCGTCAACCATCAGCACCATGACTGAATCACCGGATTATCCTCGGTCAACTGCACGAACCCGCTATAGTCCATCACCTCTATGCCGGGTAGCAATTCCCCGCTATCGATTCCCCGCAACTGCAAATCGGCATGCAGCGCCACGAGCCGGTTTTGCGCCAGCATTGCCGTAAGCTGGTCAGCCAATCCGCCATGCCGTAAAAGTGCCAGTACGGCATTTTCCACAAACAACAGCACATCACCGGGAGCGGTGCGCTGTAAAATTGCCGTTTCAACCGGGGACCGGGAAATGATATGTAACATCGCGATTCATCCATCGAATTTTGGCTGCCAGACTGTTCAAAAAGGAAAAAAGACAGCGCAGGGTTTTGCCCGAAAATCCAGAAAGGCAACTGATTTTTCCAGCCTCATGCAAAAAAACCTGAATTATTCTACAATAGATCTTTATCAATACAATAATCCGGGATCGGCATTTTTATGACCAGCAAGTCATCCTTTGCAATCACCAATGAAAAGGAAATGCTCCGTAATTTGACCTTGCTGTTTAAAAATAAAAGCTTGCTTACCGCTCATTTTGGCGATCATGACGAATCATTCATCACCACCATTTTACATATCGATCCCAAGGAAAACATACTGATTCTGGACTATGGCCCTAAAGAATACCTGAACAAAATGCTGCTCAACTCCAGCAATGTCGTATTTAAAACGGAGTACTGCGGCTTCAAAGTGGATTTGCCGGGAGAAAAATTGAGTAAATCCCGACATGTGGGGCAAGCGGCTTTCTCCATGCCGCTGCCAAAACAGCTGATCTGGCAGCAGCGCCGTGGGTTCTATCGGGTCAAATCACCACTCTCCTGCTCAGCCCATTGCCAGCTGACCTTGAACGAGGATCTGAACGTCGATCTGAAACTGTTCGATATCAGCCTCTCGGGGCTGTCCCTGCTCAATGAAGAAAAAGCCATTTCCAACCAGCTGATACCGACGGCACAATTTGAAAACTGCCGGCTGATACTTCCCGATGCCGGGGAAGGTACTGTTTCCCTCATCATTCGCAACAAGCACCCCGCCAATCCGGAAAAACCGGATCATATGCAACGCCTGGGCTGCGAATTCACGGCACTGGAATCCTCATTCGAGTCAACGATACAGCGCTATATGCAACGCATCGAACTGCAAAACCGCAAAAAATCCTAGAACAGCATCCATCAGCAGGTTACCACCTGACCGAATTTGCAATAGCGTAATTGTCCTGTAGCTCGCCTGTTCTGCTGTATTCGATATGGGTCACACGTTCCCAGTCTGCATGACCATGGAGATAGCGTCGGCTGACGTGGCGGTTATGCTTCAGCCGGTAAATTTTTTCGCTGATGCGGTCCAGACGGCGGTGTAAACGCCTTAGATCCCGTTCACACAGGTTGCCATCATACCCCAGGCGTCTCTCCAGCCTGAACACACGTCTCTGTGCATGGCGCAGCTTGCGCACCTCCGCTACCGTCAAAGAACCCTGCCGGATTCCTGAGTCGATTCTTTGCTGCTGTCTGTCCAGCCTGCTCCCGATACTGTCATCATACACTGGATATCTGCTATCATAATAGGCAGCTGTATCGATGTATTCCACATTGTGAGCATGGGCAAGGGGCATGCTCAGCAAAGCCATGATGACGATAATAATCTGTTTTGACCACAACATAATGACCTCCTGCAAATAGTTAGCTTCATTACCAAGATATCACCTGCAAATGAATAAGAACTGAACCCCCGTCCATACCCTTTGCACATGCAGGCATCCCCCACCTTTTTCCGCGCGCCCGCCCCTGAAGCCGCGATCTACACTGTTTCCCAACTGAACAGGGAAGCCCGGGAACTGCTCAATGAACATTTTTTTACGCTCCGGGTCGAAGGGGAAATATCCAACCTGAGCACCCCGTCATCGGGGCACGTCTATTTCTCGCTGAAGGACGCCAATGCCCAGGTGCGCTGCGCGATGTTCCGCAACCAGAGGCGACGCCTGACTTGTACGCCAAAAAACGGTGACAAGGTCATAGTCGATGCTCAGGTCAGCCTTTACGAACCCCGCGGCGACTACCAGCTGATCGTGGAAAGGATCCAGCCTGCAGGCGCCGGCGAACTACGCAGGGCATTCGAAGCACTGAAAGCGAAGCTTGCCGCAGAAGGGCTTTTCGATACGGAAATAAAACAGCCCCTGCCAAGGCTGCCTGCAGCGATCGGCGTAATCAGCTCGCCCAGCGGCGCAACCCTCAGAGACATACTGAGCGTACTGCAACGCCGCTTCCCGGCCATACCAGTTATCATCTACGGTATTGCCGTGCAGGGCGACAACGCCAGACAGGAAATCGTCCAGGCCCTGCAAATCGCCAACCGCCGCAGGGAATGCGATGTCATTATCCTGGCCCGTGGCGGCGGATCACTGGAGGATCTTTGGTCCTTCAATGAAGAAATTGTCGCCCGCGCCATCCATGCCAGCGAACTGCCGGTCATTACCGGAATCGGCCACGAAATTGATTTCAGCATCGCCGATTTTGTTGCCGACCTGCGGGCAGCAACGCCTTCGGCGGCAGCTGAGGCAGCCAGCCCGGACTATCGGGAATGGCTGCGAAAATTTCAGCAGCATGAGTCGCACCTTATCCAGCTACAGCAAAAACGGCTGCAACATCAGCGGCAGTTGCTGGACTGGCTCACCAAGCGTCTGCTGCTGCAGCATCCCAGCCGACAGCTGACGAATAAAAGCCAGCGCCTGGACGACTTCGAACTGCGACTCAATCAGGCCCTGCAGAGAAAATTGAGCCAGTGCAGCCACAGGCTGTCCGGGCAAAGCGCCAGACTATGGCAATATTCACCTGGCGAAAGAATCAAGGCATTCCAGAGCCATCGGCACAATCTCGGCAGGCGGCTATGCACTGCCATCCAGCACAATCTGCAAAAATGCCAGCAGCGTCTGGCCCGCAGCAGCCAGACACTGCATGCGGTCAGCCCCCTGGCCACCCTGGATCGCGGTTACGCCCTAGTGACCCGGCAGGCGGACCGGAAACTTGTGCAATCGAGCAAACAACTGGCTAAGGGCGACATCGTGACGACCCGCCTCGCCGAAGGTCAATTCATCAGTCAAGTACAGGAAATTGAAGATGTTTAAGAAAATAATCATGACATGCCTGCTGTCTTTCTCTTACAGCGCCTGGTCGGCGGCCCTGCCGGAGCAACTGCCTGTTCCCGGTGGCATTGTCGAGCTTGCCGTGGGGGATTCCGGCAATCCCGCGCCGAAGGTCTATTTTCAGGACAGACGTGTCCTGGTCATAGCACAGGAAAAACGCTGGCTGGCACTGGTGGGCATCCCGCTGGACAGTAAACCGGGTGAATACAGTATCGATATCATCAATTCTGCCGGCAAAAGTCAAATGCGCTTCACGATTGCCGACAAGGAATATCCGGCCCAGTACATCACCATCAAAAACAAACGCATGGTCAATCCCAATCCGGAGGATCTGAAGCGCATCCGGGCTGACCGCATCCCCATCGGCAAGGCGCTGCGCACCTGGACGGAACGCCGGCAGGTCGCCACCAACTTCATCCCCCCGGTGGATGGACGCCTGAGCAGCCTGTTCGGGCTGAAGCGGTTTTTCAACAACCAGCCCAGAAACCCGCACAGCGGACTGGACATTGCCGCACCCGCCGGAACCCCGATCAAGGCACCGGCAGATGCCGTGGTGATCGCTACCGGCAATTACTATTACAATGGCAACACGGTATTCCTGGACCATGGACAGGGCCTGATTACCGGCTATTTCCACATGACCGAAATCAAGGTCAAACCAGGCCAGAAAGTCAAGCAGGGAGATATTTTGGGAACCGTCGGCGAGACCGGCCGCGTCACCGGCCCGCATCTGCACTGGAACGTCTATCTGAACCGCACCAAGGTGGACCCGGCACTGTTCATTGCCGAATACATGCCCATACTGGCGGCCAGGAATAAAAACAGACACTGAAGAAGCCGAAACTTGTCATATCCTGTGCAACGACAATCATGCTTTGGTATAGCATGAGAATTATTAGCATTTCGGTGGTTCATTTTTTGTCGAGGGCAAGGCGAAAAAACGCCGCTGTAGCAATCTGCAGCAAGGTTTTTCAACGTAGCTATCGGCAAAAAAGGGGCTGCCGGGGTGCTGAAAAAATTCATGTGCGGTGAGTATAGTCAAGCAGTTGACTGACATTGCCGTAGCGGAACTTACTGACGTAGAAATTATCGACCTTGCGCCTCGATATTAAACAACACCCCTAAATGCCAAAAATCACATGCGCAGAAGCTGTTATCCCTGCCGTCAGCCACGAATTTGCACAATGAGTCCAGCAGGTTGTTGTATCCTGGATTGATTAAATAAAGCGTTACCTGCAGTCAAGATAGAGTTATATTAAGATACTGGCGGGTTACAATGCGCGGGGATTGATCTGCCGGGTACCTGGGCAGGTCCACCATAACAACCATCCAGAAACAGGGTTCACCCTGGAAAGCACCCTGCATCAGAATCCTGTATCGGCTGAACGGAGGGGGTATGAAGATGGCGAATATCCATGACCAGCGGTTTTCAATGAAACAACTGCAACCGTCCAAATCCGACTGGCTTGGTAGCATTCTGCAGCGGCGCCTGCTCGACCCGGGCAAGCGGCTCGATTACCTTTACCTGGTCATGCTTGCAATGCTGCCGGTTCTGATTTCCAGATGGTTGCATATTGACGCTTCATTCTGCCTGGAACAAAGCCGTGGTCAATGCTCCGGAGCCGATTTTTTTCAAGGGTATTGGGACAGTTATAACTGGACCGGGCTCATCATTATGCTGCCGCTGGGATTGTTTCTGTTGCGCTGGGTGAATAGAAAACTTTTTGGCGCTTCAACGCCGCTTGACGCACATGATGACGCCATCCCGCCAATTCTGTTAGCCTTCGATTCAAAGCGGCGGGCGGCAATGCAAACACGGCTCATAGCCTTGTCCCATGACGGCTGGAATTTTATTGTTGTGTTTTGCCTGACCACCGGATTCCATATCATGGATTTATGGCAAATCGGCCATGATTATCTGGGATTCTATTTTCCCGACATGGCCCGGGATTGCAACGGTCTTGAAATTAGCTGGCAAAATTTTTTTCTGGCAGGAAAATGTCATGCCTTTAGCAACCCATCCGTAGATGTCTTGAGCAATCTGGCATTGACACTGGCAGCTTATCCGTCACAATTCTGTATCGTTTTTATCGCGTTTATGGCGATTGTGCTGTTTACCCGTTTCAATCTGTTTTACCTGTCCCGAATCTACCAACGCCATCGGGCATCCGGTCAGGACAAGTCCGATTATATCGTGCTGGATTTCGATGATATCGCCCATTCGTTCGGTTTTCGTAAACTGCATGTCACTTTCAACATTCAACTCCTGACCTTGATTATTGCCGGAGTATTTGTGCTGGTCAGCCGGTACGGTAATGTTGCGCCGGAAGATCGTCCTGATTTAGGCGAACTGATCCCGCAAAAACTCAAGTTTCAGGAACTGCTGGACTTGTTGGAAAAACTGGATATCTCCGTATTTTTCCCCACCACCGGTTAAATCATCATGTCTCTTTCCTGGATACTTGCCTTTTCCATCGTGTTACTGCCAACTCTCACCAAATTTTTGCCATTTTTATCCGCAACCGTCAGGGCTCGGGGAATGAACATAACCGACTACCTGCGCGAATTTATACCGCCCGATGCCGAACAGACTATCCACCCCCTGACCACCGATGCCGAAGTGAGCGACCTGGCCGGAAAATTTGCCCGTAACTCTTTTTGGCCGGCAGGCGATGAAATTGCAAGGTTTTTTCTGTATTTTGCCTTTTTCGTGTTTTTGATCATTCTGTTTCCACTGAACATCAATGATCTGCCCGGCATCCTGGGCATCGGTTTTTTGTTTATGTCCGGCATCGGCATGGCGCACGGCATCCTGAAACTGTTCCGCTTTGCTCTGGGACATATTGACCAGAGACTGGTCTGATCCCGCACTGGCAGCTCATTTTTTCCTGATCACTGCTGAATCGACAAGTTGGGCTGGTGATATCTGCTGGGTGAGAGTAAATATTCAGAGCCCCTGCTATTTGATACCCTCATCCCAGCCTTCTCCCGGGGGGTGAAGGAGATATTGAGAGGGTCTCTGGATTTACGGGGGTGAGAAGCATAAGGAAAATGTCCGGGCCTGTCACAAAACCTTAAAGGAAACGCAATCGATTTGTCACAATTGCAATCTATTCTTGAACTGTCATTAAAGATAACAGGAATAGAGCAATGAAACTCATCAATGCCATCCATGAGTATGATGTCAGTCTGTTTACCTGGCTGACCAATAGCAGATTGCGCTCCCTGTCAGTGAATTTCTGCAAGGTCATTTCCTGGACCGGCGACGGCCCCCTGTACCTGGTCCTGGCAAGCGCAATCTTCTACACTGAGGGCTTTCATAATCCTCTGCTACGAGCCATCCTGATAGCCTTTTTACTCGAACGGCCGCTTTATTTTGTCTTGAAAAACGGCTGTAAACGCAATCGTCCAGGCGCAGCATTGAAAAATTTCCAAAGTTCAATTATACCATCCGATCAGTTCAGCTTCCCTTCCGGACATACCTCGGCAGCTTTTTTAATGGCCACGCTGCTGGCCTGTTTTTATCCTTCGTTACTGCCTGCGCTGTTTTTCTGGGCTGGTGCGGTCGGCTTTTCCCGTATCATGCTTGGAGTACATTTCCCTACCGATATCCTGATGGGCATGTCCTTGGGAATCACCATGGCAGCAATGAGCCTGGGAGCTGTTCTATAATGAAAATTTTTTATGGCGTACAGGGAACCGGTAACGGCCATATCACCCGGGCCAGAGTGATGGCCAGGGAGCTGTATGCTGCAGGTCACGAGGTGGATTTCCTGTTTACCGGCAGATCCCCGGACAAGTTCTTCGATATGCAGATTTTCCATCACTGTCAATTTCGTGAGGGCCTGACATTCAATACCGACAAAGGCCGGGTCAATTACATAAAAACCATCCTGCAGGTCCATCCCATCCAATTCATCAACGACGTCAAATCTCTGCCATTGTCAGACTATGACCTGATCATCAGTGATTTCGAACCGGTAACCGCCTGGGCCGCAAAATACCATGGCCTGCCAATCATGACGCTTGGCCATCAATATGCCTTCAAACATGACATTCCCAAGGCCAGGGCAGATCCCCTGGCGCATCTCGTCATGCAATATTTTGCCCCGGCAGAAACTCAGATCGGTCTGCACTGGCATCATTTCAACCAGCCCATCCTGCCACCGATCATCGAAACACCTGAACCGCCACGGCAGGTGCAACAAAACAAAATCATCGTCTATCTGCCCTTCGAAGACCAGCGCAAGGTGGTGCAGCTGTTGAGCCCTTTCCAGGATTTCGATTTTTATCTCTATACATCGGAAAGCATCCCTTCCCGGCAGCGGCACATCATCATCAACCCCCTGTCTAGGGAAAATTTTCAGCGCGACCTCTATGACAGCGTCGGCATCATCAGCAACGCAGGTTTTGAACTGGCCAGTGAATCATTGCAGCTGGGAAAAAAGATTCTCGCCAAACCACTGCAAATGCA
>Ga0114931_10011832_pt1 | contig 10269 bp, 11 predicted proteins | sample 2SBtaG_FD_89579 | JGI IMG/M metagenome (GOLD analysis project Ga0114931, IMG submission 89579) | Deep subsurface microbial communities from Kolumbo volcano to uncover new lineages of life (NeLLi) - 2SBTROV14_V59a metaG | ecosystem: Environmental > Aquatic > Marine > Volcanic | place: Kolumbo... | reverse complement strand
GAGCGATTTTGCACGTGAGCCCCACAGGGGGGAGTCCCAGGGATGGGACGAATAGAAATCGGGGATATTTGGGCCCTTCTCCCGCCGGCGCAGTAGATTGGCCCTAAGTCCGACAGACTCCTTGAGCGGGGTCGACACGGGGACCATAGAATGGTGAGAGGACGATAGCGTAATGAAAGGTGCACTAGGTAATCTGATGAAGCAGGCCCAGAAGATGCAGTCCGAGATGGTCAAGGCCCAGGAGGAACTGGCCAAGGCCGAGATCGAGGGTCAGGCCGGTGGTGGCATGGTCACGGTGGTCATGAACGGCAAGCACGAGGTCAAACGGGTCAAGATCGACGACAGCCTCCTCGGCGATGACAAGGAGATGCTGGAGGATCTGGTGGCCGCCGCCATCAACGATGCGGTACACAAGGTCGAAGAGACCACCAAGGACAAGTTTTCCGGGCTGGCCTCGGGCATGGGCCTGCCTCCGGGCATGAAGCTCCCCTTCTGACCCGGGCCCCACGGCAGCGCCGGTCGCTGGAGGCTCGCGATGTCTGAGCACACCGATCTTCCCCTGCTCCAGCAGCTGGTGGAGGCCTTGAAGTGCCTGCCCGGGGTCGGCAACAAGACCGCGCAGCGCATGGGTTACCATCTCCTGGAGCGCGACCGGGAGGGTGCAGTGCGCCTGGCGGACCGGCTGCGCGAGGCCATGGAACGCATCGGCCACTGCAGCCAGTGCCGTACCTTCACCGAACACGAGGTGTGTGCCATCTGTTCCAGCCCGCGCAGGGATCGCACCTTGCTGTGCGTGGTGGAGAGTCCGGCGGACGTGATGGCCATAGAGCAGAGTGCCGAGTTCCAGGGCCTGTACTATGTGCTCATGGGACGTCTCTCACCCCTGGACGGGATCGGTCCGGAGGAACTGGGGCTCAAGCGCCTGGAGGCACGCCTCGACCAGGGCGAGATAGCTGAACTCATCCTGGCCACCAATACCACCGTGGAGGGCGAGGTGACGGCCCATGTGCTGGCGGAGATGGCGCGCAGACGGGGCATTCGTACCACCCGGATTGCCCAGGGGATACCGATGGGCGGGGAGCTGGAATACCTGGACAGCTCCACCCTGGCCCATGCCCTCAACGGGCGGCGCAGTTACTGACCCAGGTGGGGGCGTTCCTGTTGCAGGGCCCCATACCGCTTGGGGTGGAGTGAACCCTTCATGGGTTCTGCCCCTGGATCGAGCGGAGCAGGTGCCGGTAGCTCTCCAGGCGGCGGGGGTCGATCTCACCCGCCCTGGCAGCGGCCATGATTGCGCACCCGGGCTCATTGGTGTGGGTGCAGTTGTGATATCGGCAGTGGCCGGCATGGGGTCGAAACTCGCGGAACCCCCTGTGGACCTGTGCCGGCGTCAGCCGGGGGGGCTCGAAGGTCCGAACCCCGGGCGAGTCGATCAGGTCTACCCCCTGGGGAAGGTGGTAGAGCGTGGCCTGGGTGGTGGTGTGCCTGCCTGTCGTACCCTGGGCCGAGAGCCGGCCCACCGCGATGCCGAGCTCAGGCAGAAAACGCTGCACCAGGGCGGACTTGCCCACCCCCGACTGTCCCACCAGGATGCTGGTCCGCCCGCGCAGCGCCTCCGCCAGGGCCGGCAGGCCCGCACCCGTCACGACGCTGGTGCCGAGGGTGGCGTAGCCGGCCCGCCGGTACACGCCCAGGGCCGCGGGGGCCGTCTCGCCGGCCTCGATCAGATCGGTCTTGTTGAGCAGCAGCAGGGCCTGCGCGTCCATTGCCGCGGCCGCGACCAGGTAGCGGTCGATGAGGTCCCACTGCGGGGCGGGGCACGGGGCGGAGACGATCACCAGCTGGTCCACATTGGCGGCAATCGTCCTCAGCCGGCGATGGCGGTCACGGCGGGTGACCTCATTGTGCCGGGGATACACCTCGGTCAGCACGCACCCTTCGCGCCCGCTCGATTCCCAGGCGATGCGGTCGCCGCATACCGCCCCCCCCGCGCGGCGACGGGAATGACAGTGATGCACGGCCCCCCCCTCGTCCTCGATCAGGATCCGGGTCCCCGAGCGGGAGAGCACGCGGCCCTGTCCGGATGTCTTCACGGCCGGCCGTGAAGACAGCGGGCTGTGGCCAGGCGCGTGGAGCGGGCTATTTGGTCGGGAACTTGTAATAGGTCTTGTTCAGGTAGGCCGTGACGTCGTCGATATCCTCATCGAACATCTTGAACTCCAGGCTGGCATCGCAGCGGCGCACCTGCGCCTTGAGGGCGCCCAGGCTGGTGACCCGTCTGTCCTTGCGGGTGTAGATCAGCGACCCATCCCCACCTGTCATGCCGATATGGCAGGAGGTGCAATGGGCATCGTGGAGTTTCTTGCCGTGCGCGATGTCCGCCGCCCCGGCGGTGGTGGTGGCAGACAGCAGCACCGCTGCGAGTGCAAAGTTCCTCATATCATCCTCCTGGCCTTTACAATGGGGTCGAGTCTGTTTATACCTGTCGTCCTGGGTGTTTCCTGATCTCCAGGTCCTGCGGTTCTGGGTACATGCTGGCGTTGGCAACAGTGGCATGAGCATCAGATTCCGGCCTGCTCCTGCGCCCGGATTCGCGCACCTGTACCACTGCAAGAACCGTGAGACAGATGGATCGATCCGCCAATTTTATCACTAATAGACCGACTTGACCCCATCGAATGGCCCCTGTGAAATCTACCGACAACCTGATCTGGATCGACCTCGAGATGACGGGGCTGGTGCCGGAGTCCGATCGCATCATCGAGATCGCCACCGTGGTGACGGACAAGGAGCTCAGGACCCTGGCGGAGGGACCGGTGCTGGCCATCCATCAGGACGACGCCACCCTGGCCGCCATGGACGAGTGGAACACGCGCCAGCACGGCAAGAGTGGCCTCACCGAGCGGGTGCGGGCGAGCCGGCTCAGTGAGGCGCAGGCCCAGGCGCAGACCCTGTTCTTTCTGCGCGCGCTCGTCCCGGCGGGGGCCTCGCCCATGTGTGGCAACAGTATCTGCCAGGACCGGCGCTTCCTCGCCCGCTATATGCCCGAGCTGGAGGCCTTCTTCCACTATCGGAACCTCGACGTCAGCACCTTGAAGGAGCTGGCCCGGCGCTGGGCGCCGGAGATCGCCAGGGGGTTCAAGAAGGAGTCCTCGCACCTGGCACTGGACGACATCCGCGACTCCATCGCCGAGCTCAGCTACTACCGGGAGTACCTCCTGCGTCTGGAGTGATCCCGATCCGCAGGGGTGCGAATGCCTCCCGGCTGCCGGGTGGACGGAGCACGGTGTTCACGTGGTCGAGCCGGGGATCTGCCTTCGGGTAGTCCAGGGTATAGTGCAGGCCGCGGCTCTCTTTGCGGGCCAGCGCGCTGCGGATGATCAGATCGGCCACGGTGGCGAGGTTGCGCAGCTCGATGAGGTCCCCGGTGACCCGGAAGTGGCTGTAGTATTCGTCGATCTCCCCGATGAGCAGATCGACTCGGCGCTTGGCACGCTGGAGCCGCTTGCTGGTACGCACGATGCCCACATAGTCCCACATGAAGCGGCGCAGCTCGTCCCAGTTGTGGGAGACCACCACCTCCTCGTCGGAGTCGGTGACCTGACTCTCGTCCCAGGGTGGCACCGTGACCCCGGGTGCGGCATCCCCACGCCCGGCGAGGATGTGCTCGGCGGCGGCACGGGCGAACACCAGGCACTCGAGCAGGGAGTTGATGGCCATGCGGTTGGCCCCGTGCAGGCCGGTGAAGGCCACCTCTCCCACGGCATAGAGGCCACCGATATCGGTCTGGGCATGCAGATTGGTGACCACGCCCCCGCAGGTGTAGTGTGCCGCCGGGACGACCGGGATGGGCTGGCGGGTGATGTCATAGCCGAAGTGCAGGCACCGTTCGTAGACCGTGGGAAAATGCGAGCGGATGAACTCCGCGGGGCGGTGACTGATGTCCAGGTAGACGCAGTCGGCGCCCAGGCGCTTCATCTCGTGGTCGATGGCACGGGCCACGATGTCGCGCGGCGCGAGCACCCCGCGCGGATCGAAGCGGTGCATGAATTCCGAGCCGTCCGGGAGCAGCAGGCGCCCGCCTTCGCCACGGATGGCCTCGGTGATCAGAAAGGACTTCGCCTGGGGGTGGTAGAGGCAGGTGGGGTGAAACTGGATGAACTCCATGTTGGCCACCCGGCAGCCCGCCCGCCAGGCCATGGCGATGCCGTCTCCGGACGAGGTGTCCGGATTGCTGGTATACAGGTAGACCTTGTTGGCGCCACCGGTGGCCAGGGCGACGCGGGGTGCCTCGAAGAATTCGATCCGTCCGGTGCTCCGGTTCTGGATATAGGCGCCCAGACAGCGGTTTCCCTCGCCGGTCAGCCGGTGGGTGGTCACCAGGTCGATGGCGATGTGATCCTCGAGGATGTCGATATTGGGGTGGCGCCGTACACGTTCTATGAGTACGCTCTCGATGGCGCGGCCGGTGGCATCGGCGGCATGGGCGACCCGCCGGTGGCTGTGACCGCCCTCCCGGGTCAGATGGAGCACGTGCTCGCCCTGCGGGTCCGGGACCTCCGTGAAGGCCACGCCCAGAGACTGGAGCCAGCGGATGCTCTGGCGGCTGCGCTCGACCGTGAAGCGCACCACGCGCTCGTCGCACAGGCCGGCGCCGGCGTTCAGGGTGTCGGCCACATGGGACTCGATGGAGTCGCGTTCGTCCAGTACGGCGGAGATGCCGCCCTGGGCATAGTAGGTACTGCCCTCCTGCAGGGGGCCCTTGGAGACCACGGCGACGCGCAGGTGGCCGGCCAGATGGATGGCCAGGCTCAGTCCGGCGGCCCCACTGCCGATGATCAGGGCCTGCGGATGGCGTGTGGGGGATTGTCGGGTCATGGGGCAGGCCTGGGTCTCGGGGCTGGGTGTGGGGTGGCGATCTTCGGTGTGGAGATGGAAATATATCGTATCTGGGTGGTGGGTTTGCAAAAATAGGGAATTCCGTGTGAACGGGTGCGAACTACGGAAAGGGTCGTCTGTCAATTAGGGTAGACGCACGGAGGCGTCTTGCGAAAGGGGGAATGCCCGGATGGGCGATAACAATAATGATCTGGAACTGGTCCGGCGCGTCCAGGCGGGCGACAAACAGGCCTACGATGCCCTGGTTCGTAAGTACCAGAACAAGATCATTAAGCTGGTTTCGCGCTATGTGCACGACCCGGACGCTGCCCAGGATGTGGCGCAGGAGGCATTTTTAAAGGCCTACCGAGGTCTGTCTTCCTTTCGGGGGGACAGTGCCTTTTATACCTGGCTGTACCGCATCGCGATCAACACGGCCAAAAACTACCTGGTGTCCAAGGGCAGGCGTTCGCCCGAACACGAGGTCGATGCCCAGGAGGCCGAGCAGTACGAGGGGCCCTCCGCCTTGAAGGAGACGGGTACACCGGAACACGAGCTGTTGAGCAATGAGATCGAACAGACGGTGTTTCAGGCCATCAAGGACCTTCCGGACGACCTTAAGACGGCGATCACGCTCCGGGAGATCGAGGGGATGAGTTACGAACAGATCGCCGAGGCGATGGATTGCCCCATAGGTACCGTACGCTCGCGGATATTCCGTGCCCGCGAGGCCATCGACAAGAAGCTGCGACCCCTGCTCGGTGAATGACGGGTTGGAATCACTCACAGGACTATTTGTGCGCAAGAGGCGATAGGCATGAACCAGAATCAGGATGAACTCATATCTGCGTTCGTTGACAACGAGACTACAGAATTCGAAACCCGCCACTCGATCAAAGAACTCATCGACAACACGGCCCTGCGTCGGCGTTGGGAACACTATCACCTGATGCGCGATGCCCTGCAGCGCAACCTCTCGGAGGCCTATGACCGGGCGTTTGCGGACAGGGTGATGGCGTGTCTCGAAGACGAGACCCTGCGCCTGGAGCCCGACCTGGCCAGTGGTCGCTGGCGGACCCCCGCCATCGCGGTCGGTATGGCCGCTGCCCTGGCCGTCGTGGGTCTGGTGGTGGTGAAGTCACTCGACGGTCCGCGGCCCGGTCTGGGGATGGCTGGCAGCGGGAGAGGGGTGGCGCTGCCGATGCCGGTGGTCGCCACCGCAGGCGCGCGGCCCGATACCCAGTCGGTGGTCTTCTCCGGCAGCGACGGGTCCGGGGATAGCAGGCGGGGTGACTCGGCCCCGCCCCTGGCCCTCATCAGCTCAGGGGGGCAGCGCCCCGAGGGCGGGGCCGTGCGCTTCCCGCGGGGCGATCGCTCCTCCGCGCGGATGGACAGTTTCCTGGTGAACCACGCCCAATATGCCGTCCCCGTGGGGGTGATGCCCTATGCGCGGGTGATCGGCTATCAGACCGACCGCCCCTAGGTCCGGCCGGATGCGCATCCTGGTCCTGGTTTGGCTGTGCGGCGTGCCGTGGGGGCTGGTGGCAGGTGGCGAGGACCAGGCCGCCCACTGGCTGGAGAAGATGGCCGGTGCCGCCGAGGCCGTGAACTACAAGGGGGTGTTCGTCCTCATTCGCGGCGACGACCTGGACACCATCCAGGTCGCCCATGGCGTGGGTCCGGAAGGGGTTCGTGAACATCTGCTCTCCCTGAACGCCGAGGCCCGCGAGCTGATCCGCGACAAGGACCGGCGCACCTGTGTCTCCCCCGCACACAAGCTGGTGGTGGTCGAGGAGGGGTCCCAGGGCCACGGCGAGGGGATTGCCGGGATCTCCTCGCGCGAGCTGGACCGCATCGAGGCCCACTATCGACTGGTGCTGGGGCAGGCCGGGCGGGTGGCAGGCCGGGCGTGCCAGTGGATCGAGATCCAGCCGCGGGACATTTATCGCTATGGTTACCGCCTGTGCGTCGACAGACTCACCGGTCTTGCCCTGCGTTCGGAGACCCTGGGCGCCGGCAGACCCATCGAAAAGATGGTCTTCACGAGCCTGGAGGTCCTGGACCGGCCCGATGGCGGGGACTTCGAGGCGACGATGATCGCGCCGGACTTTACCTGGTATTCTCCGGCGGACAGCGCACACGGGCCGGAACCGGACGCGGCATGGGGCTTCGATGAACTGCCCCCCGGATTCAGGGTCATCCGCAGTGTGGTGCGGTCCATGGCGGCGGTGCCCGGCCCGGTGCAGCATATGGTGCTCAGCGATGGCCTGGCCTCGGTCTCGGTATTCATATCCCGTGGCGATGGTCCCGAGGGGGGAGGCGACAGATGGGCACAGAGTGGCGCCATACATTCGGCCACCCGCGTAGTGGACGGACACCAGATCACCATGGTGGGCGAGGTCCCGGCGGTTACCGTGCAGATGATCGCCCGCTCGATCCGTCACGGGAGGCCGCGCAGCGGTAAGCAGGGAGCGGGAGTGGATTCCGGTGATTGAGGAGAGTGCGACCGTGGTGCGGGTGGAGGCCGGGTACGCCTGGGTCGATACGCGCGGCAAGAGCGGATGTGGTGGCTGTCATCAGTCCGGAACCTGCGGTGCCTCGGTCCTGGATCGCCTGTTCAGCGCGCGCCGGGAGCCCGTCAAGGCCTTGAACCGGGCAGGTGCCTCGGTCGGGGAGACGGTGGTGGTGGGGCTGAACGAGACCGCCCTGGTGCGTGGTTCCCTGCTGGTCTATTTGTTGCCATTAGCTGGTATGATGGGCCTTGGACTGTTGGCGAGTGTGCTCACGGGCGCGGATGGCGCGCGTGAGGGAGTCACCATCGTGGCCAGCATGGCAGGTCTGGTGCTGGGCCTGATGGCCGTCGGCCACCGCAGCCGTGGGTTGGCCGGGAACCCGCATTACCTCCCCGTTGTCCTCAGGCGCCCCCCCCTGGGATGAGCGGCCCCTGGGGGGCCAGTCCTCTATCTCTATCTCTATCTCTATATCTATTTGGAGTCTTCTATAAGATGCGATCGGTCAAAGCGGTCAGCTGGTTCAACGTGGTCTTCCTGTTGGTGGCGAACGCCTGGGCGGCGAGCGCCTACGCCAAGGGCGGGCTCCCGGATTTTACCGGGCTCTATGCACAGAATTCCCCCGGCGTGGTGAATATCAGCACCACGAGCAAGCACGTCTCCCGGCGCGGCCTGCCGCGGGGACTCGAGATCCCGGAGCTCCCGGAAGACCACCCCCTGGGCGACCTGTTGCGGAAGTTCTTCGGGGAGCTGGATGAGGGCGGTGGCGGCGGCGGTGAGGAGCACAGCTTCAATACCAAGTCCCTGGGGTCCGGTTTCATTCTGTCCGGGGACGGTTATGTGGTCACCAACTACCATGTGATCAAGGATGCCGACGAGATCATCGCCAAACTCAGTGACCGTCGGGAACTCAAGGCCAAGGTGGTGGGCACCGATGCGCGCAGCGATATCGCCTTGCTGAAGATCGATGCCAAGGATCTGCCGGTACTGAAGATCGGGAGTTCGGAGAACCTCAAGCCCGGAGAGTGGGTGGTCGCGATCGGTTCGCCCTTCGGCTTCGAACACTCGATCACCGCGGGTATCGTCAGTGCCAAGGGCCGCAGCCTGCCCAGCGAGAACTATGTCCCCTTCATCCAGACGGACGTCGCCATCAACCCCGGCAACTCCGGGGGTCCCCTGTTCGACATGGACGGCCAGGTGATCGGCATCAACTCCCAGATCTACAGCCGCACCGGCGGATTCATGGGTCTGTCCTTCGCCATCCCCATCGAGGTGGCCATGGATGTGGTCGATCAGATCAAGACCAAGGGGCATGTCTCCCGTGGCTGGCTCGGGGTGGTCATCCAGGAGGTGACCCGCCAGCTGGCCGAATCCTTCGGAATGAGCAAGCCGAGCGGGGCACTGGTCGCCCATGTGCTTCCCGACAGCCCGGCGCAGAAGGCCGGTCTGAGGGTGGGTGATATCATCGTGGCCTTCAACGGCAAGGATGTCCCCAACTCGGGCGCTCTGCCGCCCATGGTGGGCCGGACCCGGGTCGGGGAGACCGTGCCGGTGGTCATCATCCGCGACGGGCGGCAGAAGACCATCAAGGTCGAGATCGGGGAGCTGCCCGAGGAGCCCGGGAGCCAGATGGGTGGCAAGACCGTGACCCCTCACAAGGAGCTGGCCCTGGGCCTGGAGGTGGCCCCCCTGAACGATGAGCAGCGCAAGGAGCTGGGCATCGACAAGGGGGGGGTGCTCGTGACCGAGGTCCACGAGGGACCGGCCAAGAGCGCCGGGATCCGCAAGGGGGATGTGCTGCGGATGATCAACAACACGCCGATCACCGACGCCGAGCAGTTTCGCAAACTGGTCAAGGAACTGCCCAAGGGCAAGTTCGTCTCGGTCCTCATCCAACGTGAGGGCGGGCCTGCGTTCGTACCTATCAAGGTGCCGAAGTAGGTGTTCAGGGATACCCCTGACACTCGACCCGGGTCCCGCTTGTCCAGGCGTCTGTCCGGGTCGCTGCGCAGGCGCCACAGCGGTCCGTTGTGCTGATTCCTTGAGGCGTAGGGTAGGCGCCGTGCGCCTCAAGGGACCACAAGCCTGGGCTCGTCGTGCCACTTTCCCGGGACGCGGTCCACATGGCTCGGACTGGCGCATGAGGGCCTTGGAACTGCTTGCCGTAGGGCCCATACACCTGGGTCGTGTACCTTGACCTGCACGCAGCGCCACGCACTCTCAGGCCCCTAAATCCGGGTGTGAGGGGTATAATCTGCGCCGGTCCGGCCCTCAGGGCGATTGGCCTGTGAGGCCGTCGGGCCTCGGGTCGATGTGCTGCATGGGTTGGGGAACCCCACACGAGACCACTCATTGCCGCCCCATCCCCGGGGTTCATCCCGCGGGGGCAGGCGAAGCGCTGTCCCCGCCCGGTGGCTACCCCTGGCGGAACGGAAATCACAGGCCTGATGGATCATATACGCAATTTCTCGATCATCGCACACATCGATCATGGAAAGTCCACCCTCACGGACCGCTTCATCCAGCTCTGCGGCGGGCTGTCCGCGCGGGAGATGGGGGATCAGGTCCTGGATTCGATGGACCTGGAGCGGGAGCGGGGAATCACCATCAAGGCGCAGAGCGTGGCCCTGGAATATACTGCACGCGACGGACAGCGGTATCAGCTGAACCTGATCGACACCCCCGGACACGTGGATTTCTCCTACGAGGTCTCCAGGTCTCTGGCCGCCTGCGAGGGGGCGCTGCTCGTGGTCGACGCCTCCCAGGGCGTGGAGGCCCAGACGGTGGCCAATTGTTACACCGCCATCGACCAGGGTCTGACGGTGGTGCCGGTCCTCAACAAGATCGACCTCCCGTCGGCAGAGCCGGAGCGGGTCAAGGG
>Ga0114931_10011831_pt1 | contig 10269 bp, 9 predicted proteins | sample 2SBtaG_FD_89579 | JGI IMG/M metagenome (GOLD analysis project Ga0114931, IMG submission 89579) | Deep subsurface microbial communities from Kolumbo volcano to uncover new lineages of life (NeLLi) - 2SBTROV14_V59a metaG | ecosystem: Environmental > Aquatic > Marine > Volcanic | place: Kolumbo... | reverse complement strand
GCGGTCGAAGCAGGGCAGCGCTGAGTGAGTTCGAAGCAAAGCGTTTTCGCAGCGACCGAATCTTCAATGCCAATGGGGAGTGGTATTTCCATACCCGGGAAGGCACCGATGTGGGTCCTTACGCAAGCCGTTCGGAAGCGGAAGAAGAAGCGCTCAGGTTGAGTCGTCTGCATGCACATGCCTCTGCACGCAAATCCGATGGCGCATAGACCTAACAGACCCTCCTCGCCAGGAAACCACCTCAGGATCAACCGGCGCCAGTCAGCCAGAGATTAACAAACCCCTCGTTGCCTTCGGGAGATTCACTCCAGTTACCCCAGCGCTCCAGCCAACGGATGCTCCTGGGCTCGAGGCGGTGGTTGACGTGATCAATCAGTCGGGCCTCTAATTTCAGTTGACTCAGCAGTTCACAAAGAGCCTGGCTGGAATCGCCCGCCCGCACCAGGGCACGGGGCCAGAATTCAAGGACCAGAGCCAGGCGTGGCAGACTGCGGCGGATAAGATTCGACAGACCGCTGAGCACCTGATACTCCGCACCCTGGGTATCGATCTTGATCAAGTCAGCGCAGCATAGATGAGCCAGGACCGTGTCGCCGTGATGCAGTTGTACGGTGATGCTCTTTCGCCCTGACCGATTGTCATAGATCTGGTGATCGCCCCGGTTACTTTTATTCAGATACAAACGGGTAGTGCCCTGGTGATCGCCCAAGGCAGCCTGGTAGAGAGTTACACCATCTCGTGCAGAAGTCCGCGACGATGTCAGATCACCTTGCATGAGGTTTGCTTGCAGCAGCTGAAAGTTGTCGGGGTCAGGTTCGAATGCATAGATCTGGCCCTGGTTGCCGACCCGTTGGGTTGCGATGAGGGTGTAGTAGCCGATATTGGCACCTACATCGACAAACGTGTTGCCGCTCTTCAACCAGTCAAGTACCAATTGGGTCTCGAATTGTTCCCAACATCCCGTGTTTCGAATCGACCGGGACACTCCTGAATCAGTACCCTTGTGTATCTGCATTGCCAGGCCGGCCTTCATGGCAGGAATTCTGAGGCGATGCCAGTTGGTATCACCGGACTGCTGCGATGGAATCTCTGACGAGTTTTTTTCCAATCCTTCTGTTCCTTTGAGAGGCGGCTTTAGGGTAGTGTCTGCATGCAAATTTCCTACCCCGCGTGGCCGGGCCGTTCAGATTTCAGGAAGCACACAGTATGGCATGGATTCGAAATCGCCCCATCGGGCTGACCTATGTGGAACCTGAGAAGGTGTCACCCGGCTTTACCCTGTTCTGTTCGGTGCGAGGGCACCATGCCACCCTGCTAGACATCAACGGTCGAGTGGTGCATCAGTGGCATCATCCAGAGGGCATTCAGCATGTCAAATTCCTCGAGAATGGAAATCTTCTGATTCAGACCCTGCCACCGGAAGACGCCCAGGGTGCGGAAAAAATCGGTGGGTCGGCGGGAGCTCTGATAGAACTCTACTGGCAAAGTGAGGTCGTCTGGGAATATCGCGACGTATTCATGCACCACGACTATGTGCGGCTGGATAACGGCAATCATTTGTATCTTGCCTGGGAAAAGCTGCCCTTGGAAATCAACGACCGGGTGTGCGGTGGGCACAAAAGGGATGACGACCCCGCAGTGATGTGGGGCGATGTCGTAAAGGAAATCGATTCTGGAGGCAACCTGTTGCGTACCTGGCGTTCCTGGGAATTTCTCTCGCTCGAGGATGACCGTATCTGCCCGCTGGAAAGTCGCAAAGAATGGACCCACGCGAATTCGCTGGCGTTGACCGGTGAGGGGGAATGGCTCATCAGCTTCCGATTGACCGATACCGTAGCAACGGTCGATCCGCTGAGCGGCGAATTCACCTGGAAGTGGGGTCCTGGCATAACTTCTCATCAGCACACAGCAACCTGCCTCGAAAACGGCAACATTCTGCTTTTCGACAACGGGTGTCACCGGCGTGCAGCACCGGCTTTCTCCCGGGTATTGGAGGTTCAGCGTAAACCTGTCGACGACTCGTCGAACAGCGATGCCGGCGATATCGTGTGGAGCTATCACGATGAAACCCTGCTGGCATTCAACAGCTTCATGGTGAGTGGTGCAGAACGTTTGGAAAATGGCAATACCCTGATCACAGAAGGCGCGACGGGGCGTTTGTTTGAGGTAACTCCGGCGCATCAGGTCGTGTGGGAATATGTCAGCCCCTGGACTCTACCCAGCACCTTCGGGCCCACTCCCGCGGTGTTCCGGTCCTTCCGGATTCCTCCTGATCATCCGGGGCTTGGTCGCAGAAAGCTCGATGAGCGAAAATTCCAGACCCTCAATCAGGCCATTGCACAGGGGGTGGTACAGCGTGAACCCGAGTATGCCCTCTGATGGGGTCCTTGCGTGAGACGCTGACATCCCCGTGCCGCATTGTGCTGTGCTGGAGCGCTTATCTGAGTCTGGTCTCGCAATCTCTCGTGACTGGGGCATCTGAATTCCCACCCCCTGCCCCGGGAGACGATCTGATCGGGAAAAATTTTGAGATTACTTTGCTGTACGAAGATACCCTCGCCGCTCTGGCACAGGAATTTGATGCGGGGTATCAGGAACTCAAAGACGCCAATCCGGGTGTAGATGCCTGGTTACCTGGGGCCGGAACGAAACTGAAATTGCCGTTTCAGTATATTCTGCCTGAGGCAGAGCGCAGGGGTGTGATCATCAATCTCGCGGAATATCGACTCTACTATTTTCTGCCAGAACCCACACCGACTGACTCCTCGGGCAATCCCGCCGGTCCTTCATCCGGGGATGTCAGGGCTTTTTCCCGGATATATACCTTCCCTATCGGGTTGGGCCGCGAAGGTTTTGCAACGCCAGTGATGCAGACCAGAATCGTAACCCGGATCGAGAACCCCAGCTGGACCCCAACCGCATCGATCCGCAAGGAGCATCAGGATCAGGGCGACATACTGCCTGCTGTAGTGCCTGCTGGACCGGAAAATCCACTGGGAAAACTGGCCATTCAGCTGGCCGCTCCCGGGTATTTCATACATGGAACCAACAAGCCCTTCGGTGTGGGACAGCGTGTCAGCCACGGTTGTATTCGTCTGTACAACGAAGACATAGAGCGCCTGGTTGCACTGGCACCCAATGACACCCAGGTAAAGATTATTGATCAGCCTGTGAAATTGGGTTGGCTCCAGGGGCAGTTGTACCTGGAGGTGCACAGGCCTTTAGGGGAGCCCACGGAGGCTGACGGGCAACGCTCTCAGCTGGTACGGCGAATCGTCGCTGAAATTGCTGCGAGCCGCTGGCCTGAGCGACGTGTTGATTGGGCTCGAGTGGATCAGGTCATAGAAGGAAAGCGGGGCATACCGGAAAGAATCACCCTGGACCCATAGAGCCCAGGGCTTACGGCACAACCTGGGAAGTTCACTTCAGCTGTAAAGCACTGCGGCGCCTGCCACGGCGATGCAACCTGGGAGAAGCTTGCGCCAGGCGCTATTTCCGCGCGCAGCAGGTGGCGCTGATTCGTTCTGCTTTTTCGGAAGCTTCCTGGGCGGCCTCCAGTGCGCGCTGGGCTGCGGTCTCTGCACTCCGTGCAGTACTGGCTGCGCCGCTGGCATCAGATTGAGCCTGGCGGGCCAGTCTCAGTGCCTCATCTGCCGTATTCTGCACAGTGGTCAGTTTCGATTCCATCGCATCCAGGCGGTCGGTGGTGGCAGAGCTGGTCGCACAGCCTGTCAGCAGCAGCGCAGACGTCAATATCAGAATTCTTGTTACCATTTTTTCCTCATAGGTTCGGCTAGGGCGGTCGCAGGGTACCACATCGAGTCGCCTTGACAAGGCCTCGTGTCAGCACGGCTCCACGCTCCCGCTTGACAAGATCCAGGGTGTTCCCGAGCATGACGATCCTTCTAGAGACTGTGAGCTGCTGATATGTCAGAGCGTTTTCAACCCATGGATGAAGCCATCCAGACATTCATTGATCAGGAATATCTGTGTGGTGCGGTAGCGGCCGTATTGAAGGACGGGCAGGAAGTTCACCGGAAAACCTGGGGAATGAAGAGCCGGGAAACCGGCGAACCCATGGACGATACCACCCTGTTCCGGATCTATTCGAATACCAAACCCATTACATCTGTTGCCGCCATGACTCTGTATGAACAGAACCGCTTTGAGCTGGACGATCCACTCGAGCGGTATTTACCTGAGCTGGCGGATCTACAGGTACTGCAGAAAGACGCAACCTCGGTCACTGAAACAGAAGCTCTGGCGTCAAAACCCACGGTACGCCAGTTGATGAGCCACAGCGCAGGCTTTTCGTACGGTATTTTTCAGGAGTCTTTAGTGGATACTCTGTATTTGCAGCGCGCTGTTCTGAACCCGGCGCATACCCTGGAAGACATGGTTGCCACACTGGGAGAAATACCCCTGGCGCATCAGCCGGGCACACGTTTTCAATACAGTGTGAGCACAGATATTCTGGCTCGACTGATAGAAGTGTGGTCGGGTAAAAGCTTCCGTGATTATCTGTATCACGCCCTGTTCGAACCCCTTGGCATGGTGGATACGGATTTCCACGTGCCGCCGGATAAAGTTCGGCGTTTCGCCGGTGTCTATGCTCCGGTTGATGTGATGGATCCGCTGAAGCCGGGCCTGATACCGGCAGATGACAGCTTGATGGGTGGTTACCTCGAGCCCCGGCGGTTTGAATCCGGCGGCGGTGGTCTGGTGTCCAGCGTCGATGATTACCTTCGATTCATGCAGATGCTGATGGCCGATGGTCTTGTGCCTGGCGCAGATGGCGTTCGGTTGTTACGGCCGGAAACACTGGAGCTGATGCGCTCGAATCAACTGCCGGAGGGCAAAAAAATAGAGCTGCCGGGCTGGGTCATGCAGGACACCGTGTTCGGACTGGGGTTTGCCATCAAGCAATCTCCGGCATCCGGTGAACCAGAACAGGCCATCGGTGAATATCACTGGGGAGGGTTGGCTGGAACGCACACCTGGCTCGCCCCAAACGCAGGTATTGCCGGGCTGATTTTCACCCAGCGTCTACCGGGCTTCTGGGATCCCTTCAGTCACGAGTTCAAACGACTTACCTACCAGGCGATGTGCTGACACACCGGAGGCACCAGCGCCTGCTTGACGTCGGGTAGCGCAGGACTCCTACGGATTTTCGACATCGCAGACCTTTGCAAGAAGGGTGTATTCCTGGGTTGCCGGATCCCAGAAATAGCGATTCCGGCAATTTTGGGCGGCTTTCTCCGGCGCGCTGAATTGTTGTTTCAGCTTCGAATCTTCCTGCCACTCAGCGGACTGTCGGGAGGTGACCGGAGGACAATTCATCCGTTGCTTACACCGGTTTGGTTTGATCCGGGCTTCACTGAGGGTTGTGCAAACCGTACGCGGTGCACCCGCCATGCATTGGCAGCTACAGTCGGCGCTGGCTGCAGGAGTGAATAGGACATCGAGGAAAAACAACACAGGGATCATGAGAATCGCAGAGATCATGGGGAACGGCTCCAGTTGATGATGAACGAATACCCTTCATGCATTTTCCACTGGAGCATTTAGGGAAACTGTAGGTGAATTACCTCATCAACCAGAGGCAGTCTCTGAAAGCCGTTGCAGAAATGGGGTCAGGTTACATTTTTTCAAAAATGTAACCTGACCCCATTTCTGAAAATGTAACCTGACCCCATTTCTGTGTGACCCCATTTCTGTGTTCCCCATTTCTATGTTATGAAGCGCTACACTGTCGACTGTGTGCCTGATTCAAGCTCACAATCAAATTTACCCGCTCTCATGCATTACGGAGTAACTTGTATGCGTTGTGTCCTCTCGCTGTTGGTCCTGATTCTGAATCTGTGTGCCTTTGGGGCTGCCCTGTCGGAGACGGAGAAAAGCCTGGTTGCCGCCATCGATGCTCATGAACAAGAGGCCCGTGCCCTGTTGAAGAAAGTGGTGAATATCAACAGTGGGTCGATGAACTTCGCAGGTGTACGTGAGGTTGGCGACGTGTTTCGTCGAGCGTTTGCAGATCTGGGTTTTGCTGCGCGCTGGGTGGATGGTGAGGCCTGGGGGCGAGCTGGGCATCTGGTTGCCCGGCGCGGTCATCGAGGGCTGCATTTCCTCATGATCGGCCATCTGGATACGGTATTTGAACCGGAAAGTCCACTTCAGACGTACGAACCCAAGACCGGCACATGGATTGGTGGCCCGGGAATCAGCGATATGAAAGGTGGCGATGTTGTGATTCTGGAAGTCCTTCGAGCGTTACAGCAGGCGGGTGTGCTGGATGACATGACGGTGAGTGTGGTAATAATTGGTGACGAAGAATCTTCCGGTCGACCCCTGTCTCTGGCTCGAGCAGATCTGAAAGCCGCCGCCGATGCCGCTGACGTTGCCCTGGCGTTTGAGAATGGGGATGACGATCCTTCGACCGCGGTGATTGCGCGACGTGGTTATACCGGCTGGCGTCTCGAGGTTAAGGGTCGTCCTGCGCATTCCTCCCAGATCTTCAAACCCGACATCGGGTATGGCGCCATTTATGAAACCGCCCGCATTCTGAACGACTTTCGCCAGGAATTTGCCGGGGAGCGCTACCTCACTTTTAACCCGGGCATCGTTCTGGGTGGCACAAACGTCGCATACGATGCCGCTCATACTCGCGGTGACGCCTTCGGAAAACCGAACGTAATCGCTGAACATGCGGTGGTGAGTGGGGATCTCAGGACCTTGACTTCAGAACAGAACGAACGCGCCCGCAACGGAATGCAGAACATTGTGTTACAGCACCTGCCACACACCCAGTCGAGCATAAAATTCTCTGAAGGTTACCCACCCTTCGCGCCCACGGAGGGCAATAGGAAGCTGCTCAAGCTATACAGCCAGGTGAGCCAGGACCTTGGTTATGGGCCGGTCACCGCTGTAGATCCCGGTTCTGCCGGGGCAGCAGACATCTCTTTTACCGCGGGCCGGGTCGACATGGCCCTGGATGGTCTCGGGTTGCTGGGCAAGGGCGCTCATACTGTCGAGGAACAAGCCAATATGGCGTTATTGCCACAACAAACCAAACGCGCCGCACTGTTGATGTATCGCCTGACTCAGGCCAGCGATTAGGCTTAGCTAAGAATATCGGCAAGGTATGCCGGTTTTTACGACCAGAAGGAGCGTTGTGCAGGTTTACTTCTGTCTGCTGATCAGATTCATAGGTCAGCCAGGGCGGTCGGTCAGTTGTTTCACCATGCGATACCAGAAGTCATAAGCCTGGTAAAAAGACTTCACCAGCACGCGTTCGTCTTTGCCATGTGCTCGCGCATCGTTCGGGTCGCCGAACAGTGCCGACACACCATACACGGGAATCCCCGCATTTCTTACATACAGACCATCGGTGGCGCCGGTAGACATGGAAGGGATCAATTGAGCGCCGGGGAAGATCTCGGACACGAGTGCTTCCAGGGGGCTCAGCAATTCTGGAGTGAGGGGAGAAGCGGGACTTAAAGTAGGTTCAGACACCCGGGAAATGCGCACCTTGTCTCCCGCGAGCTGTTGCAGAATGTTCTGCACTTCGTCTGGACTCTGGCTGGGGAAAATACGGCAGTTCACGGTCGCTGTAGCACTGCGAGGCAGCGCGTTGTCAGCATGACCGGCCTCCAGACGCGTGGCCACGCAGGTCGTGTGCAGCAGCGCATTGTAATAGTTGGACTGTGCTGAGAGTCGGGCCGCGGCTTCGAGATCGGGTTCTGCTTCACCCATGGCCAGCATATCGGCGGCTTCCTGGCCCTGCCTGGTCGCAGCAGCGCGACGGAAGAAGGTGCGTGTGACATCGTCCAGCATCACAGGAAAGGTATAATGAGCGATGTTTTCCAACGCGTCGGCCAATTCATAAATGGCGTTGTCGGGGGCGGGTCGGGAGCTGTGGCCACCCGGGTTCTGGGTCGTCAGAGTAAATGTCAGATATACTTTTTCGCTCGCCTGAACACCGAAAACCTCGTAGTGGCCATTTCGAATTTCCCCACCACCGGCGTCTGTGTTCAGGGCATAGGCCGCATCAACAAGCTCATGGTGCTGATTCACCAGGTTTCTGATAGCGTTGCTGCTGGTTTCTTCGTCGGAGGTGAGGGCGACGATGATATCCCGTGCGGGTTGGAATCCTTCCCGTTTGTAGCGAATGAGGTTCGCGATGAGTATTGCCACGCCGGCCTTGTTGTCTTCACTACCCCTGGCATAGTAATAGCCGTCTTTCTCGACCAATTTGAAGGGGTCGGTAGACCAGGCCCGGGCCACGGCGGGCACAACATCCATGTGAGCCATCAGCAGAACAGGCTTGGGCGTGGATGAACTGCCACGCAGCCGTACCACGAGGCTGGTTTCACCATCAGACTGTGGTACAAGCGTAATGTCTTCGTTGGGGAAATCCTCTGCAAGCAGCCAGCGCTTCAGGTTACCTGCGATTATTGTGGTATTTCCACTCCCGGTTACCGAGGGAACTTCGATGACTTCCTTGTATATTGCATAGACCAGATCTTTGTCCGCCATTCCCCGGGTATCTGCAGCGGCCGTTCGGTTCAACCCTCCCATAGAATTGCCCGGAAGCATGATCACACAGACGAACCAGGAGACTGGAATTTTCCACGCAGCAGGGATTTTCATGTTTGTTCAGAGACTCCTTAGTTGTCCTGGAAATGAAATAACTCACCGCATCGCTTCCCAACAAAATTGGGAAGTGGGCAGGATTTTCTTAGGGTTCTATCGAGATGGGCGGCGACCAGTTCACAGGTAGCGATTTCGGTTCTGGTCTCCGAATTATACATCGTGTGCAGGAATCGCAGCGTTCTGTTCGAAATATCCAGTGCACGCGATCTCACGTGCAGAAGGTTGCCCGCCATCGCTTCGGACTGATACCGGATAGTCTGTTCCAGCGCAGCCATACCCATGTGGTTTTCGGACATGTAACCGGAAGTAATGCCGACGGCAGAAAAGAATTGCCAGGTCGCTGAATCGAATTTGGCGGTATACCACTGCACGTTCATATGGCCCATATGATCCAGTTCAGAGGGATAGACCACACCACGATAGGTTTCGATATCGGTGGGTGGGTCAGCTTTTGGATCGATCAATTCGGGAATCTCCCTGGTTGAGTTGAGCAGGTTTAGCCCAGGCAATATGAGCACAGCACGTCTCAGATGAGCGTGAGCATACAACATCTCAGGAAATTGCTCGATCTGTGCTCTCATCCCCGTACAGGCGGCCTGTCCGACGATGCAGAAATTCTCATCGAGGCTCAGGAATGCGTATACTGATCGGGTGCGTTTGGAGCTGTCCTGGCGAAGGCCGCACCCGCGTTGATTTCAGTTGAATGCACCTGACTCTGACTATGGATTATGTCGATACTTATTACCGTCGCACCCTTATAGATCCGGGTGAGCCATTCGACCCCCTTTCAACCACCCATCAGGCCGATGTCTGTGTCATAGGGGGAGGGATGGCTGGAATCAATACCGCTCTGGAGTTGGCTCGGCTCGGCCGTCAGGTGTGTGTGCTGGAAGCAAACCGAATCTCCTGGGGTGCATCCGGGCGTAACGGCGGGTTTGTGAGTCCGGGGTATTCCACGGGGCAGGAACACATTCGCCGGAAAGTCGGGCAGGATCGGGCTGATGCACTGTTCCGATTGTCGCTGGAAGGCATGCAACGAATTGTCGACAACATCAATGAGCTGAGAATCCCCGGCATCCAGTTGAGATATGGAGCGCTGAAAACTCTTCGTTACGATACTGCTTCCTCACGTTATGCACTTGAACAGCAAAGGGATCTGCTGCTGCAGAAGTTCAATTATCCTCTGAGGCTGGTGCAGCGGAATGAACTCCGGGAGAAGCTGAGATCAACGAAATATTTCGCAGGAGTACATGACAATAACGCCTTTCAGTTTCACCCTTTGAACTACAGCCTGGCCCTGGTGCAACACATTCGAGCGCTGGGTGGCTCGGTTTTCGAGCAGTCGCCTGCGGTCGGGGTAACACGCAGGGATGAGGGCTATTCTGTAGTGACCCCCGCCGGAAACGTACTGGCCAAGGATGTAGTGTATGCCACCGGGGGTTACACCGGCGTTCTGGAACCGAGGTTAAAACGCAGTTATCTCCCCATCGCCACCTATGTGTTGTTGTCGGAAAAACATCCTGAACTGCTGGCAAGCGCCATTCGCACCCGCGATGGCGTGGGTGACAGTCGTCGGGCAGGGGACTATTACCGTCTGGTAGAAGGCGGTGAACAATT
>Ga0114931_10011830_pt1 | contig 10270 bp, 13 predicted proteins | sample 2SBtaG_FD_89579 | JGI IMG/M metagenome (GOLD analysis project Ga0114931, IMG submission 89579) | Deep subsurface microbial communities from Kolumbo volcano to uncover new lineages of life (NeLLi) - 2SBTROV14_V59a metaG | ecosystem: Environmental > Aquatic > Marine > Volcanic | place: Kolumbo... | reverse complement strand
CGGCACCAAAACATCCCAGTCCACGTCACTTTGTCCACACACGCATGTGCTTCCTTAACTGGCTATAAGCGCATGATAAGTACAGAGATTACTACTGTATTTCTGTAGGCGGAGCAAATAGGGCAATGCACAGCTTAATCACAACATCTGTGTCGGTCGTATGGAGAAAAATGGTGGCAGGTAAGCTGAAATTTGCGCTGTAGCGGGACTGATATTACCCGATACAGATCGTTAAACTTGGCCGCATGCTTTCTTTTTTCCGTCGCAGACATAAAAACTTGCATACCAATCAGCTCTACCACGACGGGGCATACCAGGCCTTGGCTCCTGATGCGGTGTTACGTCATTGCAAAGGGGTTTATTCACAGCTACGCAAGGAGGTGGATTTTCCGCCTGAATTGATGGGTGGCTTTCTAGATGACGTACTGCTTGCGCTCGCGGGTTATATTCACGGGTTACCTGCTAGTCAGTATGTACAGGGTTCAGTGAACGCGGGTTTATTGTCGGTTTGTATCCGGACTGCGTTTCTAGCGCAGCGCCGTGCGCATGGTCTTGTGGTAGCGGCTCACATGCGTGCCGATGCGCGTGCTGCTGCAGAGCGAGGTTGGCGGTATGCGGCCCTACTGGCTGGTCTGTTGTTCCCATTGGGTATTTTGTCGCAGATGGGCGCGCAGTCACCAGATCGTCAATGGCGTTGGCGTCCGGAACACGGGCCGTTGTTTGACAGCCTGGTCAGGAGCGATCGCTTGGCCTATGTGCCGTACTGGTCTGCGCAAGAACGGGGTGGATGCAGCGAGGCCTCGGTGCGACTCTGGATAGCTGGTCAAATTATTCGGCCGGAACTGGTCACTTTCATTACGCTCGAAACATCTCAATACCTGGATGATTTGCTGGCGGTTCTGAGTGATCGGGCATCGGAGGAGGATTTGTTGTACTCGGTAGTGCGTAAAGCCTATGACGATGCCTTGAGGCAGGAATTGACGTCACGGGGCGAAAAATTGAGTGGTACAGCCATAGATGATATCCCATCACGAGCCGCATATTGTCTACAAGCCGCTTTATGTGACAAAGAAACCCGGCTAGATTTGATTCGAAAGGGACAGCCAGGTCTATTTGTCTGTTGGCCTGCCTTTGGTTCTGAGATACGGGCAACTGCGATTCGTCAGGACGTGATGGGTTTGCCTGACGATGATGGCCATCTACTGGAAGCGCTGGCAGCGGGTGGTGTTATCGAGCAGACCAAAAACGGTGGCTGGCAACACGAAATGGTGTTTCCCGCACGTACGAGCGGGTTGGTTGTCCCATGTCTGAAGGTGGCCGGGGGAGAAAGTATTAGTACTTCGAGTGAAATTTTTATTGAGGTTATTGAACCTGCAACAGTTGAGTCAGCTTCAGATCAGAAAATCGATTCTTCGGTACTTGCTAAAGAAGAGAGCATTCATACCCCACTTGACCATGGAGGGCAGGGGGTAGAACAACAGGCGGAACCAAAACCCGGGTTATCGGGATCAGGCGGCCTTGCAAAGGTAAAAGCGTATCCTACTACGCCGGTTAACCGATTGGTCCAGTTGTTGTCTCATGTAACCGGTGAACAGTCGGAGTACGGGTGGTGGGTTGAGCAGGGTCGTGCATTGCCGTGGCCTCAGGTATCGAATGATGTCGATATCGCAGCACAGGAATTACTTAAGTTGCTGCGGGAGAGTGGTGTTGCCTGTCGGTCGGTTGAGGGACCGCTTCCGCTAATCCATGAGTTGGTGCGAGAAGGTAAGCCAACATTGGCCATCGTTATAGAACGCCGTTTCTGGGAAAAACAGTTTCGTATGGTTAGTAGTGCTACGGAGGCATGCTAACCGTGGAGTATCGAGCGTTACGTCCTGCCTATGAACTCTATGCGGCAGTGGGTTGGTTGGCGTGTGGTATTTGGGTTTTGATGGTTTCAGGCGTGTCGGCAGTGGAAAGTCTGACGATAATCCTTGTGATGTTCGTGTTTTTCCTGTTTGTCTACCGTACGCTTGAGGCATTTGCTGTTTTGAAACAGAAGCGTGCATTACTAGGTCATGGAGTTGAGGTGGTTTCACCAGACTTTGTGATTACAAAGGCAAGACAGAATCCCGAGTGCCTATGGGTTGGACGTGGATTCGCCTGGACGCGTGAACATGCCCAGCGTCTTTACCAGCTGGAGTCACTGGATGAGAAAAGGCTCGTGCCGGAAGTTATTAGAATGATTTTTTCTGGCCGGCCGAAAAAAGGATCACCTTTGATCCATGGTGTTGGCGTTGAAGAAGAGGATATTTATATTCCATATTCTATTCTTGAGGGACATTCTTTCGTACCCGGGACGACTGGTGCACTGAAGACCCGTTTATTGTCTTTATTCGCACTGCAAGCAATTCTGCGTGATCCAAAGCGTTGTGTAATCATTGTCGATCCGAAGGGAGATGTGGAATTATTAAATCTGATACGTTGGGCCTGCCGTCATGCAGATCGAGAAGACGATTTTTGTTACTTTCACCCTGCGTTTCCTGAAAGCTCCGTTCGTCTTGATCTGATGAAGAACTGGACAACCACGACGGAGGGTGCATCAAGAGTGGCTGAAATGATGGGGGGGGATTCCAGTTCCGCGCCGTTCAAGGCGTTCGGATGGCAAGTTATTAATACGCTAATCCAGGCGATGCTTGAAGTAAACGAACGTCCCCAGCTAGCGAGATTGGGGCACTATGTTGAAAGTGGTCCTGATTCATTGCTGCATCGAGTCATCGAACGTTACATCTCGGTGTTGAAGATGGATCCAGACACGGAAATACATCGTTATATGGGCGATGCGAGGCGTGTTCGTGGTCGATCACCAACGACACCGTTGGAGACAGTCGCTGCCGTGCTTTACTACAAGCGCGAACTACAACCTAATCGGCCGAGTAGCGCAATCGATGCGCTGCTGACTATGTACGAACATGATTCAGCGCATTTTACCAAGATGATTGCCACTTTGCAGCCTATCATGGCAATGCTGACGTCGGATGCCTTGCGTGAGTTACTGTCCCCTAACTATGAATCAGATGATCCGCGTGAACTGCTGGACAGTGCGAGAATCATTCGACAGGGTCGAGTTTTTTATTGCGGTCTTCATTCTATGCCAGATCCGACAGTATCGTCTGCGATAGGCAGTCTGTTCCTCGCTGATATGGTGGCAGTGCTTGGTGAACGCTACATTCGAGAAGAGTTGACACCTGGGATTACAATGTTCCTTGACGAAGCTAACGAGATCGTTAATCCGTCGCTCGTAAGTATACTGAACAAAGGGCGTGGTGCTGGCATTTCGGTATTTTTCTTTACGCAATCAACGTCAGACTTTATTGCTAAATATGGTGACACGGCACGCGCAGCACAGCTGATTGCGAATGCGGGCAACGTAATTTTTGGCCGCATTCTCGATCCTGAAACGGTTAAGTACGCGGTCGATTATGTGGGAGAAACAGTCGTCGAAAATAAACTTGATAATTACGGGGTAAATCCGGTTGCGGATCAGCGAAATGTGACAAATTACCATGTGTCATATGGAATGAAGCGGCAGCGTGAGCGAGAACCGTTGGTTCGCCCAGAGGTCTTTCGATCAATACCCGATCTGGAATATGTGGCTGCATTCGCAGGAAGAAAAATTTATAAAGGGCGTATACCCGTTGTGAACTTGTGATGATGTTATGGGTGAGATACTAGATTTAAAAACGGCAAAGACGTTGGCACAGCCACCGGAGTGGTTGATAGAGCGCTATGTCCGTGAGAACCAGGGGGATGAACGTCTGGAAGTGTTTCACGGAGTGGTTTCAGTAAATCCGGTATTGCACGAGGTCACGTGCAGGCTTGCGGAGTATCTGACGCAAAAATTACCAGACCTGCATAATCCTACACGATGCCTGTTTAACCAATGTCTCTCAGTAGCTACCAATGAGTGGATATTTGGCGTCACCCAGACAGGGGATGAAGGACTTCGTCAAAGTTATTTTCTTCGCGGCCTGATGGCACCATTACCGGCGGTTCTTCGCCAATCGGTGACAGTGGAAGAAGATGATCGTATCGAATGGGATCCTATGCAGTATCCTTTGGCTAAATGGTGGAACGACCAGAAGAGGCCGATTAAGGTTGGACCTGTACGTGCGATGGCATACTGGCAACGTATCACCCCGATTGAATTCAGGACGATCGTATGTGCAAGATTTCTTTTCCAAGAGACTAAGGTATTCCGGTCCATGACACCGTACCTGGATTTTATCGTGGATCGGTGAGGCTCACCACAATTGCGCGAGAAGCCTCTGGCTTTAGCCATGGGTAGGGATAGCGCCCGGCGAAGCCGGTGGAGGCCGGGCTATATTATCTTTATGATTGATGGATAATACATTTCATGAATTACCGCTCCAATAACAACGTCGTGCTTTCCTGCCAGTACCACGTCATCTTTGTGCCCGAAGTATCGGCGCAAGGTGCTGGTCGGGGAGGTGGAACAGTGCCTCAAGGCGATTGCGCGAGAAGTGGCGGCGGAGATGGATGTGGAGATCATTGAGATGGAAACCGACCAGGATCATATCCATCTGCTAGTGAGTGTTGATCCGCAGTGGGGCATCAACCGTCTCGTGAAGGCGCTCAAGGGGCGCAGTTCGCGCCTACTGAGGACAGAGTTCCCGCACCTGCGCCGCAAGCTGCCGACGATGTGGAGCAACAGCTATTTCGTAATCACGGTTGGCGGTGCGCCGCTAGCCGCTGTCAAGCAATACATTGAGAACCAGCAGACCTCTGAGCGCCCTAAAGAGCGTGAGAAGTGGGCAAACTACCTTGGGGGTCTTGCATGACCGCCAAGAACATGATCAAGACGTTGAGCGTGCGGGTGAAGGACCGTCATGCCGTCGTGCTTGATCGCATGGCGATCGAGGCTAACCAGGTTTGGAACCTGGCGAATGAAATGAGCTTCGAGGCATGGCATGTGCCGGTTCCGGGCGTGGGATGGATCCAAGGCGCATGGCTTTCTGCCTTCGAGATCCAGAAGGCCATGGCAGGCATCAACAAAACACGCGGATGGATGATCGGCTCGGCCACGATCCAGGAAGTGATCGCGGTACACGCCAAGAGCAGGAACCAGGTCAAGAGAAGCAAACTGCGCTGGCGCGTGTCCATGGGTGTGAAGCGCAGCTTGGGCTGGGTTCCCTTCAAGTCACGCGCTGCGCGATTCGAAGGGGGCAAGGTGAGGTTCGCGGGTCATAGCTTTAGCGTATGGGATAGCTATGGACTTGATGCCTTCAAGTACCGCTCTGGCAACTTCGCGCAGGACGCGCGAGGCCGCTGGTATTTCAATGTCCAGGTCGAAGTGCCAATACAGTCTGTGCCTGAGGGCAAAACCGCCATCGGTATCGACCTTGGACTCAAGGACGTGGCCGTCTGCTCGGATGGCACGCGGCTGGAGGCGGTACAGCCTTATCAAGCGTTGGAGCAGAAGCTTGGGATTGCCCAGCGGGCAAACAAATCCAGGCACGTCAAGGCGATCCACACCAAGATCAAGAATCGGCGTAAGGATGCCCTCCATCAATTCAGCAGCAGACTGGTTCGCCAGCATGCTGCGATCTTTGTCGGCAACGTGAGCAGCTCAAAACTGGCGAAAACCCGTATGGCAAAGTCCGTGCTGGATGCCGGCTGGAGTATGCTCCGAACCCAACTCCGCTACAAGGCGATGGCGCACGGGGTGTGGTTCGAGGAGATCGACGAAGCCTATACCACCCAAGCCTGTTCGTGCTGCGGAGCGATCTCCGACAGCAGTCCGAAAGGTAGAGCAGGACTTGGAATAAGAGAGTGGGCCTGCATGGCGTGCGGTACACGCCATGACCGCGACATCAACGCGGCCAGAAACATTCTCGCGCTCGGGCATGAGCGTCTCGCAGGAGGAATCCCCCGGCTTTAGCCGTGGGGAGGATGTCAATAAAATGGATGAACGCTCACTCACCAGGAAAGTGATTGTTACAGCTTTGTTGGTATTGCTGGCCATTGTGGCGTTGATGCCATCCAATATCGCGAAAACCAGTGCAGCAAAGGAGCTAGTGGCCATTATTCAATCCCTTGGTTCGTCGGTCGCCGGTCAGATTGATAAGAAAGCATCGAATGCAGCAAAGTGGCTGTATGATCGGGTATGGCGAGCATACCCATCGGATGCAATGCATACGTCTTGGGGACGTGACCGAGCGGATGTGGTTTATTGGGTAGGATTTCTCGCGGTGGAACGTATCATGGCGGTGCTATATGTTGGGCTACTGGCCGCGCCACTGGTGGTTGGTGCAGCTATCGACGGGTTAGTTGCACGCGCATCGGAGAAAGCCGATATGGAATACATCAACAAGGTACGTTACGACCTCGGTTTTCATTTAGCACATGTGACACTTCTTTTGCCTCTGCTGCTTCTCGTTTTTCCTTTACCTGTACCGACCTGGGCATTCTTCGTCTGGTGGTTGTTGCTTGCTGTCGGAGTCAGGGTCATTTCGCATTATCTTCACCATCGGATTTAAGGTCCGGGATCCTGGCGTGGCTCCATTAGGCCGATCCTGAAGTGGCGCCATTAAGGCGATCCTGGAACGGCTTCATAGTGGTGATCATTACATAGGATCAACCCCGGATTGAATGCCACTCAACCGTCAGAATAATGGCGTCGAAGAGTGTGCAGATTCTGTGTCTCCGATGATGGCGCTGAACCCGCCCAGGAAGAGCAGCGGAAAAAACTATACAGGGTTTTCTCCAAAAGAGGCGGATTACCTGCCTTATTAACTCCGAAAGTCGTTGCTAACCTCACGCTTACCGTTGTGGTTCGGAGAGGTATCTGGCGTTGGTGTTTTCATTACCGTTAGTCGGTTTCGTTGCTACTGCAAGTGTTCAGCTTACGTCGACTGGGACGTGGTGCATTGTGTCACATCCTGACAGGAAACAAACGACTGAAAAAAGCACGCTAACTGTCCGCGACTACAGGCCTTTTAACTACATTGAACCAGTTGGGGGGCTGCGTGTTCGTGTGCCTGACGACCAGGGAAGAATACAGCGTGTTTTGTTTTTCCCCACGGATGTTTCCTCATTGAACTCGCGTCAGGAAAACGTTGTTCGCTCTGCGGTTGTAGGAAACCGTAGATATCAGGTTGAGGGCCATACAGACGAGGTAGGGTCTCGTGAATATAACCGTCGTCTCTCTGAAGCAAGGGCTAAAAGTGTCTCGACAGTTCTGAGACAAGCTGGAGCCGCAGCAGTTCAAGTCAAGGCATTCGGTGAAACACAACCAGTATGTCGTGAACATACTGAAGGATGTCACTCGCGAAATCGTCGTGTTGTCATTCGGGTTAGGGAGGAAAAGTAATGCGCGTAATCAAGACGATTACAGCAGTGATAACGATGACGCTTGCATCGTACAGTCATCTCGTGATGTCAGCAGATAGTAATTCGATGAGCGGTACGCCCGAGTCGATGCAAACAAAAGTGGCGAATTCGGCCGTTGATGCAGTCCAGAAAAAACTTCAAATAACATTCAAAAACGTTTCTCCGGAGTTTATGGGACCTGGTCCAATAAAAGGACTGTACGAGCTGCTGGTGGGGAACAAGATTATTTACTATGCACCAGAAAAGAATTGGTTACTGTTCGGCGCTTTTTATTCACCGGAAGGTGTTAATCAGACCCAACAGAGATTGTCCAGTTTGCTCTCCAGCCGGGTGGAGGCATTACCTCTGAAAGAGGCGATCACGATCGGTAATGGTGATACCGATGTGATTGAATTCTTAGACCCGGATTGTCCCTACTGTAGAAAGTGGGATCGATTTATATCAACTCGGCAGGATGTGAAAAGACACATATTTCTGGTGCCTCTGGATAGGTTACATCCAACGGCGCGCGGAAAAGCGGTGGATATTTTGTGTAGGTCAGATCCAGGTCAGGCATTGGAGGACTTCTATAAGGGTAAAGCAGGAACGGATAAGTTGATCCGTTGTCCGGGCGGCGAACATCGCCTGTCCATTCATGAGGACGCTGCGAAGAAGTTGGGGGTTTCGGGCACTCCAACACTCGTTATCGCCGGCCAGGTGATAACGGGATTTAACCCTGCTCGTATTTCAAAACTGTTAGACCAAAAAAGGAGTCTGAATAATGTTGAGTAAACTCATGACAAGAAAAGTGTTGCTGACCGCGCTGTTTATGTCATTGGTCACGACGGATGTGTTCGCAGTGAACTTCAATACTGCGGGTAATCTATACACAGGCATTGTGACTAATGTGCTGAATGGCGAGATCGGCTACGTAACCGCGATTGGTTTCGTTGCTATGGGCGTGTTCTTCCTGTTCCGGTCCGCAGGACTTGCCGTACTCTCGCTTGCGGCTGCCGTTGTATTCTGGAATGCGGAAGCCATCCTTAACGGAATCGGCATGATCGTCTGACCCATCTGGAAGGGCGGTGCGTTGCACTGCCCTTTTTTAATTTATTTCGTCTATGTTGAGTTAGACATCACTCGGCAGTGATAGGAGGTAATGACATTGGAGTATCGAGTTCCTGAGTACCTGCATAGACCTATACAGGTTTTATGGTTTGAGCAGGATGAATTGTTATCTATTGTCATGGGTTATGTCGTTGGTTTTATGGCAGGCGGATGGTGGTATCTCAGTGTAATAGGGGTACCTTATGCGTATATCAAGATTCGACGGATGCGAGAACGCGGCTTTCTGATCCACTTGCAGTATGCGCTGGGTCTACTGACTTTCAAAGGCTATCCTGGCGCCTTCCAGCATTATTATAGTGAATGATGAGTAACCATTAATGGAGCTTGAATACTATCTTTCAAAAACGTCGAATATCTTCAGTATCAATCGACTTCTGGTTGGCGTAACGATTGTTTTGGCTATCGTCACGGGTTTGATGGTCCACACTATGACGAAAGAGGTTGAGTCCAGAATGACGGTCGTAGTGCCTTTGACGGTTACCGGACCCATGGAAGTCGGTTATGACAAGGCGAGTGATAGTTATCTCCGCGCTATGGCACGCTATATCATAAATCTGGCGTTTACGTATACCTCAGACAGCGCGCGCGGCCAGTTCGAAGAGTTGTTAACCCTGTTTGCACCCGAGGTGCGTGAAGCTGAGCGTTCACGTTGGCTAGATATAGCGGAACGTATTGAGAAAGTGAAACGAATCTCCAGGACATTCTTTATAAAGTCTGCTGAGACATCATCAAAGAATATCCTGGTGATCAAAGGTTTTACTGCAAGAATGCTGGGGAACCACCTCGAAACGCGTCATGCTGTCATAGAACTAGAATATCGTATAAATCAGGGTCGATTTTGGTTGACGTCTATCGGAGAGCCAAAAGGTACACAAAAGGCAAAGGCGCAATCAGAGAACATAGAGCGTAACGGACCGGCTATTGAAGAGGATAATCCTGATACAAGTCAAGAGGAAAATGATTTGATTAAATCTGTGCAGGATACGATCCCAAAGGACATTCTTGAGGAGATGAAAAATGGTGAATAGCGTGGTGATGCTACTCATGGTGCTGTTAGCAGTATGTACTAGGACAGTTTTAGCTGACGTCTTTGTATCACCGGAGCATACAACGCAAATAGTGTTAAGTAACAGGGATGTCAACCGTGTTGTCTGTGAAGATGGGCGAATGGGTGAAGTTTTTGCCTCCGAAGAGAAAGGCGTAGTTGTAAAAACAACGGAACGCGATGCGTTTGTCAAATTACACTTAAAGCGTAACACAGAGACAGGTGCGGTAATTCGACCAACGGTTGATGTTGATCTACATATGGTATGTGCTGGTGAAGTCTACACGCTCATAGGGCGACTGAAGACGATACCGGCACAAACAATCCGTTTGCGCTCCAGCAGCGGTAATGCGAAGGCAAATATAAAGAGTATGCAGGGTATGCCGGAAGAAAGGCGGATCCAGTTGCTGATCAAACAGGCTTACAAGGATTCATTTCCACGAAGCTATGTTGTTAAAGAGCGTAATGAAGCGATTGGCACACTGGGCAGCGGCGAGGTCAAACTTCTACGAGATATACGGGTGGAAGGGGTTGGCCTGAAAATGAAAGTATACAAGTATACGGCAATGGGTTCTGTCACGCTTACCGAACCTGACTTTATTCGACCGGTGTTCGGCAAGCATATCGCTGCGGTGAGCATAGATAGTTCAAGGAAGACGTTGAATGGTGGTGAGTCTGTTCGTGTATTTGTTATTGAAAGAGCTGTCCAATGAGTACCACTAAGTT
>Ga0114931_10011829_pt1 | contig 10270 bp, 8 predicted proteins | sample 2SBtaG_FD_89579 | JGI IMG/M metagenome (GOLD analysis project Ga0114931, IMG submission 89579) | Deep subsurface microbial communities from Kolumbo volcano to uncover new lineages of life (NeLLi) - 2SBTROV14_V59a metaG | ecosystem: Environmental > Aquatic > Marine > Volcanic | place: Kolumbo... | reverse complement strand
TGTAATTTCTGGCCCATTCACAACAGGCAGTTGGAAAAACTGGGAGCGGCGGTTCACCTGACCGACCGGGGAATCGACAAGGGACAAATCGCCGCACAGGCCGCCATCGAACTGGACGACACGGATGATGAACAAACCCTTGCCGGTAAAACCCTGCTTTTGGGAGTTCAACTGATGATCGCCACCATCCAAAATTGGCGGCAGGGAACTCTGAATTTTTCCCGCCTCAAAAAACCTGGGGACCTATATCTAAGGAAGGAGTTTACACCGCTTGCCGTTTTGCGCGTCCGGCGGATGGTTGAATCGGGGGAATTGGCGCATCGGCTAAAACTGATTAAAGAAGGAGAAAACCGGATTTAATCGCGGACCAGGCGGACGCTGATGGTTGGATTGTTATAACTCTTCAAATCCGTTTTACTGTACCCTCCAACGAAAAAGAAATAACGGGCGGATTTCACACCCATCTCTTCACTCGACCAGAACCCATACCCGCCGCCGTTTTCAAAAGCTTCCGAAATCCCAACAAGAAATTTCTTGTTGTGGTCGTAGGCCAGTTGTTTTCCCCTGGCATCATAAATTGCCTGATATTCCTTGATGGTGGGCACCCGCCAATCAGAATATCCCCCATAATGTTCCGTGTTGATCTTCTCAGCCCAGGACATGGCCTCTTTCCAGTTAAAGGGTTGCCGTCTTTCGATAATCCTAAAATCACGCGTCATCCACATCAAGTTGGTTTTTGTATCCTTCGCGGTGCCATTCGTATACTTTATCCAACTCCCGATCTTTTGGCTGGTATCTTCCAGTTTCACATTTTTAGCCCAGATTGTGTAGGCTTCAAACATTCCAAAACTCAATATCATGGCCACCATGATATAAACCAATTGTTTCTTGACTTGAACCAGACCCTTGATTTTTGAGTCCAGATCCTTTGTTTCAGCTTCAAGTTCCGTCTTTTGCTCGGCGAATTTTCCATGTTCCACCAGTTGGGCTTTTAATTTGAGAGTTTTTTCATTTTCCTCAACTCCCGCCTGAATAGCCCGTATGAGGATATTAAAGTCCAACGGTTTTTTAACGAAACGAAATACCTCACTGGTGTTGACCACGTCTTCAATCAACTGCGAGTCGTATTTCCCGCTCATCAAAATTCTAGCCGTATCCGGCTCCATCGATTTTATTTTTTCCAAAAACTCCGTCCCCCGCATGGTGGACAAGTTGTTATCGCACACCACAACCGCCACAGGCTCATTTTCATCTATAATTTCCAATGCCTCATCAGGATCGGAGGCAAGTAGCAGGGTATAGTCTTCGGGAGCTAATAATTTTTTGGCCGTCGACAGGATTTTTTTGTCGGGGTCTATGACCAAAACTTTTTTTTCAACTTTTTTGTCATCAGAGGATGGCATCGGCGAATATTTTTTTAAGTTAAAAAACTGCAAACCCGAATCGGCAAAGACCGGAATTCACCCGTTTCAAACGATCCGGATTATCTCAAAATGATATCCCCTTTCGCCTTCCCTGTAAAGACATAAGTCCTTATAATTCAAATAGTAAAACTTATTTTCATTGAAAAACCGGCGGTTGGATCAAAAAATTCGGAGTGGTTTTCAGGCGGGACAAGAGGGTCCGGTTGTCAGGCTGTGTATTTTATTTAAAAGGTCATTGCGGGAATAATCGCCCTTTTGGAAAATGCAATCGACGTCCTCTTTAAGTTGTTTCCGTTCCTCACTCGAAAGTTCCTTCGCCGTGACAACGATGATGGGGATTTGTTGCCAATCCCTGTTTTGACTTATTTTGGAAAGCAAATCGAACCCGTTCAACTCGGGCAAAATCAAATCCAGAATAATCAATCCGGGAGTTTCGGATTCCAGCAAACTCATGGCCGTGTTTCCATCTACCGCTTCAAGCACTTCCAAACCGTCCCTTCTCAAAACCCGGCATAAAGCCCCCCTGTTGGTCCTGTCATCCTCTATAACGAGAACCGGGAGGGAAACCGGACCTGGCTTCCCCTGTCTGTTTATCACCTCCAGGAACCGGTCCCAGTCAACCGGTTTGGTCAATAAATCCGCCGCGCCCAAACCAATGGCTTTTTCCTTCTCATCCGCCCTCGTGAGCATAACGACGGGAATCCGGGCCAGACGCGGATCATCCTTTAAATTCGACAACACCGTCCAGCCGTCAATTTCAGGCATCATGACTTCCAGGGTGATGATGTCGGGCCGAACCTCGCGTGCCAAACGAAGGCCTTCCACCGCATTGAGAGCCGTATGGACGGTAAACCCTTCCATCTCCATAAACCGCCGGATGAGGTCGCATTCGGCGGAATCATCATCGATGACCAGAAGAATCTTTTTCTTCTTATCGGCAAGCAACGCGACATCCTACTGCCGGGGCTGAGAGGAAACAGTTTCCCTAAACTTCGCCTCCCCTGCATGAGAAGCCGTTTTTTCAGAAGGAGAATCTTCATTCGCTCCCGCCGTTGAATTATTTCCCGGCTCGGTGGCGTCGGCTGGCAGTCTGGCGGTGAACACCGTTCCCTTGCCCAGTTCGCTTTTGACGGTAATATCGCCTCCCAGCATCTGACACAGGCGTCGGCTGATAGCCAGACCAAGACCGGTTCCTCCATACTTTCGCGCCGAAGAGTTTTCAGCCTGAGTAAATTCCTTGAAAAGCAGAGGGATCATTTCCGGGCTGATTCCGATGCCTGTGTCGGAGACCGAAAACGTGATCCATTTCGTTTGATCTATGGTTTCGCAGTCCACCCTGAGAGAAACCGAGCCATCTTCGGTGAACTTGCAGGCATTGCTGAGCAAATTCATAAGCACCTGCCGGATCCTTCCCGAGTCGGAAAACATGAAGCCAATCTGCCCCTGACTGGTAACGGAAATGGTATTTCTATTCTTTCTGGCAATCGGGCGAATGGTGGCCATGACATCCTCGACCAAACTGAGGACCCTGAAATCTTCCAGATTGACGTCCATTTTTCCAACCTGAACTTTGGAATAATCCAGAATATCGTTGAACAAAACCAGCAAATGCCGCCCTGAAATTTCTATGGACTTGAGATCTTCAATGATATCCGGACGATTGAATTTTCGGGTTTCATATTGAAGAATTTCGCAATAGCCCAAAATCGCGTTCAATGGCGTCCGAAATTCATGGCTGATATTGGCGATGAAATTGCTTTTGACGCGCACCGCTCTTTCCGCCTCCTCCTTGGCGACGACCAGCGATTCCTCGGCCAGCCGCCGGTAGGCAATCTCCTGCTTGAGTTCGTGGGTTTGTTCTTCCAGAGAGTGCGTTCGCTTCTGGACGATTTCTTCCAGGTTATTATTCTGATCGGAAATCGATTTATGAAGCAAGGCGGCTTCGAGCGCATAAGACGTATTTTGTAAAATAATGGAAAGCGGGTACAAGACGGTTTCCTGCATGTCCTTATCCTCTTGCGCCAGAACCCCGACAAACATGCCCCTCACCTTGGACTTGGTCGCCAGCACATGCAGGATCAATGCGTTGCCATATCTTTTGGATTTGGCCACCACGGGCCAATTCTGGTTGACCGCCCAGGCAAAACTGCCATTGTCAATTTGTTCATCGATTTCTTTCTGGATTTCGGATTTTTTACTTTCGGGATTCACCTGGACAAGTTCAAAATCAGAGTCATCACTGACCAGGGAAAAAGACATGATCTTAAAGTCCAACAGCTGTTTCAAATACTCCCCGCACAGTTCCAGGATTCGGGCCGTGTAGCATTCCATGGTGGCATCGTGTTGAAGTTCCCCAAGAGAAGCCAGCAACCCCAAACCATACAGGTTTGAGCGGGCCAGTTTCTCGAGATATTCAATCCGGGCTTCCTTTTTTTCGTTAATACCCATACACCTTATACCTAGACAAATATCTCAGACAAATCGTTCACCTGGCAATCCACCTGTGTCGCAACGGATGACAACATACTGGCAGGCAACCCCAGCATCTCCCAGGCCTTGGAGTCCAGGGGAGGAACGTAACGCTCGCCACTGCTTCCCAACTCCAGGGTCTGAGCTACAATATCCGCCACATGGGTTATCGCGGCTTCCAAAGGAAAATTGAGGGAATCGGAAGGATTGTGATGGTAATGGACTCCCTCAATCATCTGTACGGGAAGATTCCATTTCCTTAATAACGCACCGCCAACTTCGGCATGATTCCATCCAAGGGTTTTGCTTTCCGCCTCATGCAAGAGCCCACCCTTTGCACTTATATGCAATACCCGGCTCATGCCTTCAGGGACGGTCAGGTACATGAGCAAACGCCCCAAATCATGGAGCAAACCAAGAACGTAAAATCTTTCAGGATTGGAGACTTTCAAATAAATACCTATCACACGCCCCGCCAGGCCTACGGAAATGCTGTGCCGCCAAAAGGACTTCATATTGATGGCATTCCCGGGAATGCCATCAAAATTGTTTACGATCGCTGTCGCCAAAGCCAGATCGCGTAACTGCGTCATTCCCACAATTGTGACCGCATGAGAGATGGTTTCCACTTTGGAGGAAAAGCCAAAAAAAGAGCTATTGACGATTTTGAGCAAGCGGGCGCAAAGGGCGGGGTCCCTGCTGATAATTTCTCCGATCTCGGAAAACGAGCATTCCGGATTCTCTACAGCATCGTTGATTTGATAGAAAATTTCAGGTAACGATCCCAGCTTATCAGAATTCTCCACCAGACTCTCGACATCCTGAGTCATAGCCATACGCTCTCCTTAGTAAGACTCCATTTTTCTCAAAATACACAACTCCATAAGTTCCGCCATCGCCGGGTGCCTGACGTCCACATAGCGAAACAACTCATCCACTTCCCCCCGCACGTTATCAGGAAGATTTTTCGCAATATTTTCAGCATGAGGGGCTGTAATTTCCTCTTCCGCAACACGCTCAATATCGACTTCCGGAATTCCCCAGGCCTTAAAAATGTGAATGTGCTTGCCAGTGATCTCCCGGCCCTGGGACAGAATCAACATCCCATTCTGATCCCTGACATCCGACGCAAGAATCTTTCCTTCCTGTAGATCTTTTATCTTTATCTTTGCCATGAGTCATCCTGTTCGAGACAACAACCCAACCCGAAAGCGTACACATTTCAGTCAATTAAATATCAACAAAATTAATAGCGTATGGCCTTTAATTGTAACCAGAAAACCAGAAAAACTATAATCATATTTACAGTTCGAGTGATAACTGACAAAATATACTCCTGATAAATCCCTACTTACGGAAACAATTTATTTTCCCGTAATCTGACCATGAACCCGCTCCCGCACTTCAACTTTTTCACTTTAATTTTCGCCCTGCTCTATTTCAGCGGTTGTTCGCAAATGCATTCCGTAACGATCGATCCGGCGTTGCCGGTCAGCCGGTCGGATATCGGTCAAAATAAACCCGTGGCTTTCAAAGTCATCGACTCCCGCCCCGGCAATCTCATCGCCAAATGGGAAGGAAGATTTAGCTTTCGAAGTTTTAAGATCGCTCCCGATGAGGACCTCGCCGACGTTTTGCACAGTAAAATTGAAAAGGGCCTGCAAATCACCGGATTTATTCCAAAGCGGTATTCCATACAGCAGACCCGGGCGTTAACGGTGGAGATCCTGCAACTCAAAAGCGCCTATAATGAAAAAGGCCCCCGGCTGGGCGTCAAGGTCCGTTCGGTTTTGCGGGCGCAGTGCAACAATAACAGCCGGGCTTATAAAAAGGATTACTCCAAGCGCATCACCCGGAATTCCATTTCTCCCTCATCTTTTCCCAACGAAACCCTGGTCAATGCCGCCATTTCGGGAGCCTTGAAAAAAATGTTTGCGGATCGCCTGCTACTGAAATGTTTAACGCAATAACCATTATTCCTTTTCCATCGGTTTCAGGGTTTCTTAGTAAGAGTTTCTTCCGAAATAATTCCTATCGGACTTTGAATCCACAGCTCTCGTTTAAACACGGGATAAAAGCCTGGAAAAAATCTTTAAAAGCACCCTCATCACTCAACCCAACAGCCACGCTAAAATTCTAAATACTTGAAGGTGCGCCCAAAATTTACTATTGTCTTTACAGGTATTAAACCCACTTGTGGGAATCAAGCAAATCCTCTCATCAATTCCGATCACAGGAGGAGAGCTATATATGGAGAAGGAAATAAACATAATCAGTAACAGTGGCGATGTCCTTTTCATGATGCTGGGCGCCGTCATGGTTTTTGCCATGCACGGGGGTTTTGCTTTTCTTGAAGTGGGGACGGTGCGCAGAAAAAATCAAGTGAACGCTTTGGTGAAAATCCTTTCAGATTTTGCCATATCGACAATTCTTTATTTCACCATCGGTTATGCAATCGCCTATGGGGTTTATTTTTACCAGTCGGCGCCCGATCTGGTGGGCGGCAACCAGGGCTACGAACTGGTGCATTTTTTCTTTCTGCTGACCTTTGCCGCGGCGATACCGGCCATCATCTCCGGCGGCATCGCCGAACGCGCCAAGTTCTGGACCCAGGCCCTGGCCGCTGGAATTTTCGTGGCCTTTGTCTACCCGTTGTTCGAGGGCATGGTCTGGGGGCAAATCAGTTTTCTGGGTCAGGATGGCTCCTGGCTGGCGGGAATTTCCGGAGGAATCCCGTTCCACGATTATGCGGGATCGGTGGTGGTGCATTCGGTCGGTGGCTGGATCGCGCTGACGGCGGTCATCATTTTGGGCCCCCGAATCGGCCGCTGGGATTCCAAGGGAAAGAGCAGGCCGCTTCCCATCAGCAGTGTTCCCTTTCTGGCACTGGGAAGCTGGATGCTTTGTATCGGATGGTTCGGCTTCAACGTGATGTCCGGCGCAACCATGAGCGGAATTTCCGGCCTGGTTGCCGTCAATTCCCTGTTCGCCATGGCGGGTGGAATTTTATTTGCTCTAGTCATATCAAAAAACGATCCCGGTTTTATCCACAACGGCGCCCTGGCGGGGCTGGTCGCTATTTGCGCCGGCTCGGATAAAGTGCACCCCATTGGCGCTTTTGTTGTCGGGGGCATTGCCGCTATTATCTTTGTGAAAGGGTTTACCTGGGAACAGGAAAAACTGAAACTCGACGATGTGCTGGGCGTTTGGCCCCTGCACGGCATTTCCGGAACCTGGGGCGGGATTGCCTGCGGCATTTTTGGTCAGGAAGCTCTAGGCGGCATGGGAGGCGTCAGCCTGATCGCCCAGACCGTGGGTTCCCTGGCCGCCATCGCCATTTCCCTGGGGTTTGGATTCGCCGTCTACAAAGTTTTGGATGCGGTTTTTGGAATCCGTCTCTCCAAAGAGGAAGAGATGAAAGGTTCCGACCTCACCATTCACAAACTGGAATCCAACCCTGAAGACATTTCAGCGCGGTTCATGTAACAAACTTTAAAAAAAGAGGAGGAGCCATGAAACGTCATTGGGTAGCCGCTCTTTGCCTCTATGGTCTGATAGCCGGTATCGCCCTGCCCGCGCAGGCTTTTGAAGACAGGATTGAGGGATATAAAAAAGCCATCGAGGCCGATCCGAACGATTATGCTCCCCATTTCGCACTGGGGCAGATCTACCAGACCCTGGGACTCTATGACGAGGCCATTGCCCAATTCAAGGAAACCCTGCGTCTCGAACCTCTTTTTTCGTCCGCATATCATGGCCTTGGCGGCAGTTATGGCGAGCTTGGGCGTTACAAGGAGTCCGAAGCGGCTTACCTGGAAGTGACCCGCCTCGACCCCAACTTCGCGGAAGGTCAATACGGGCTGGGTTGGGTGTACAGCAAGCGGGGCAAATGCAAACAGGCCGTCGATCCCTTAAGGATCGCCCTCCGCCTGCAACCGGAGCTGGCGGCGGCGCATTACACGCTGGGGCACTGTTATATCGCCCTCGGCAAGCCGGAAAAAGCTATCGGGCAATTCGAGGAAACCCTGGATTTAACCCCCCTTTATTTTGAGGCGCATGTTGGCCTGGGGAAAAGCTATATGGCCATGAAAAAATATGGCCGGGCCATCGCCGCTTTTCAAGACGCCCTGAAACTCAACCCCGGCTTTTATGAGGCATTCACGGGCATTGGGCAAGCCCGTATCCAATCCGGGCATTATAAGGAAGCCATCGCCCCATTAAAGTCCGCCATCCTGATAAACCCTAAGGACGACAAGGCTTATTTTGCTCTCGGAGAAGCCTACCAAAAGCTGAAAGATCATAAAAAAGCCCTCACGGCATTTCAACAGCTTGCCAAAATCAAATACCGCAACCCCGTCGCTCATTTCAAGCTGGGACAAGCCCACGTCAATCTCGGACAAACCTCCAAAGCGCTCAAAAGTTTCAAAGAGGCGGTCAAGTGGAACCCCGATTACGCCGCCGCCTATTTTAAAATCGCCTGGCTGTACGAAAAATTAAAGCAATATCCCAGGGCCCTTAAAAATTATTCAGAAGTGGTGCGTGTTCAACCCAATAACAGCCGGGCGTATTTTAATATGGCAAAAATACACGCGCAAATGAAGCGCTATAACCTGGCGGCGGACGCCTACAAACAGGTTCTGAAGATCAATCCAAAATACAAGTCGGCAAATAAAAGGTTGGGAGAAGTTTATCTTAAACTGAAATGGTACGAACCCGCGCGCGAGGCATTCAAAAAAGCGGTTGCCAGCAATCCAAAATCGGCGGAAACGCAATACGATCTCGGGTTCACCCTGATCGAACTGCAACAGTATCGGGAAGCCATCGCCCCGTTAACAGCCGCCGTCAAACTGAACCCCAACCATCCCGGAGTCTATCAGGAACTGGGTTTCGCCCGCCTGAGCCTGAAGCAATATAAGGAAGCCATCGAGCCGCTCAAGCGTGCCGTTCGATTCGACCCTGAAAACCCCTTGACCCGCCTGAGCCTGGGGATCGCCTACAGTGAACTTGAGCGCTACAAAGAAGCCCTGCCGCATCTGGAGAAATCCATCCAAATCGCCCCCAAAGTTTCCAGGGCGCAATATTTTCTGGGAATGGCTTATGCCCATTCAGGTAGATTTGAGGACGCCGTGGAACCGTTGCGGATCGCGATCGACCTCGCGCCCGGTTTCCTTGAAGGCTACAACCGGCTGGGAGCCGTGTTCGTGGAATTAAAACGATACGATGACGCCGTTAAAATATTCCAGGCGGGAACCAGACTGGACCCCGGTTATCTGAAGGGCTACGTTAATTTAGGCTCCATTCATACCTTGCTCAAAAACCATGAACAAGCCATTCTGGATTTCAAGGAAGTGATCCGCATCGACCCAAATCATGTCCAGGCCCACTATAACCTGGGTCTTATTTACGACCTGCTCGGGCGGTTCGATGAGTCGGTTGCGGAGTATAAAAAAGTCATAGCGATCGACCCCAAATTCACCCGCGCCTATGCAAGCCTGGGCTGGGCGTTTCTGGAAATGAACCGGCCCGGTGAAGCGATCCAACCCCTGAAAAAAGCCATTCAGTTGAACCCCGCCGACGCCAACGGCTATTTCAACCTGGGATGGGCTTTGGGAGAAATATACCATTTCAAGGAAGCGGCCCGTCAGTTCGAGGAGGCCATCCGTTTAAACCCCAACCACAGCGGCGCCCGGGAAAGACTGGCAATGGCCAGAAGGCGGCTGAACGGGGACAGGCCGGGAAGCGAAGGAAACCGTTCCAAAACACAACAACCGAACCGGCCGGTGATTATCATCACCCCCTAGGAATCGGGAGAAGATTGTCTCCCCGGCGAAATAACGATCCTTCCCCATCCACCGGCGGGAACTTCGAGACCGCGCCAGCAATCGCATAAACTCCATGAATTAAATGAATTAATCATCGGACTCCAGACGGAGTATCAAACGGGACATCCCATTGGTTTTGTGACATGGCATTGGTCTGGAAAGTGTCTGTCCCGTAACAGAAACAGATGTATCTTGTAAGCAAGAAACGCCGGCGGGAGGGACTTTTCTTCCAGGCTCCATTGAGATTTCGTTTCAATCCAGATCAATATTCAGAGCCTTCAAAACAAAGGGGTTTTCGCATATTGCGGAATCAATAAATAAGTTGACATAAAATAAACGATACCTTTATACTTCCCCCTCCACCCCGTAGCCAGTGGAAGAGCATCGGGAAAATAAACGTTTAAACCCGTGAAGACAATGATTTTAATATCCCTGTCTCACCCCGGAAATCTTTTATAATACTAAAAACGATTCTTATAAAAGAGCGATCCTTATGGAAACCAACGATACGGCAGTAGCAACGGATACCAGCCCCGAGGAAGAAGAAAAACCGAT
>Ga0114931_10011828_pt1 | contig 10270 bp, 8 predicted proteins | sample 2SBtaG_FD_89579 | JGI IMG/M metagenome (GOLD analysis project Ga0114931, IMG submission 89579) | Deep subsurface microbial communities from Kolumbo volcano to uncover new lineages of life (NeLLi) - 2SBTROV14_V59a metaG | ecosystem: Environmental > Aquatic > Marine > Volcanic | place: Kolumbo... | reverse complement strand
TTGCAGTCGGACCAGGCCGTGGTGGGGGCGGAGGTATTCGCGGTCGCCGTATTGGCCCTGGAGCATCAGGTCGATGGCCTGCTGGATCTCCTCGACGAGGAACGGTCGGCCCTGGACCTTGTTGAGTCCGCGTGCGTCGACGAGGTACTTGCCGCGTAGGATCAGCCGGAGTTGGCCGAGGTTCAGTTCCGGGACCAGGACGCGCTTGAAGCGTTTGAGCACGACCCCGAGGTTGGGGGGCATGGGGTTGAGGTGCCGCAGGTGAGCGCCGGAGACTTTCTTCCCGGCCTTGCGTGCGTTTTCCACGGCTGTGAAGATCGAGCCGTAGGTACCGCCCCAGCCCAGGACCAGCAACTCACCGGACGGACCGCCATAGGGTTCGATCGGCGGGACCTCTTCGGCGATACGCTGCACCTTCTGCTTGCGGACCTCCATCATGAGTTGGTGGTTTTCCGGCTCGTAGTTGACGTTGCCGGTGAGGTGCTGTTTTTCGAGCCCGCCGATGCGGTGTTCCAGTCCCGGTGTCCCGGGCAGTGCCCAAGGCCTGACGAGGTTTTCGTCGCGGCTGTAAGGCTGGAACGTCTCGGGGTCGCTTGGGTGTTGAATCTCGATCTTCTCGAAGCCGTTGTGGTCGGGGATGGGCCAGGGCTCCGAGCCGTTGCCCAGGTATCCGTCGGTCAGGAGGATGACCGGGACGCGGTGCTGCATGGCGATGCGAGAGGCCTCGATGGCGCTGTCGAAGCAGTCGCCGGGGGACTTCGCGGCGATGACGACGACGGGGCACTCGCCGTTTCGGCCGTACATCGCCTGGAGCAGGTCGGACTGCTCGGTCTTGGTCGGCAGCCCGGTGGCGGGCCCGCCGCGCTGGACGTTGACGACGACCAGGGGCATCTCGGTCATCACGGCCAGCCCGATGGCTTCGGACTTCAGCGCCAGGCCCGGGCCGGACGTCCCGGTGACGCCCAGTTGCCCGGCATAGGACGCCCCGATCGCGGCACAGACGGCGGCGATTTCGTCCTCGGCCTGGAAGGTCTTGACCCCGTAGTTGCGCATCCCGGCGAGGGCGTGAAGGACGTTGCTGGCCGGGGTGATCGGGTAGGAGCAGTAGCAGACGCTTTTGCCGGCGAGCTTGGCGGCGGTGACCAGGCCCATCGCGACGGCCTCGTTGCCGGTGATCTTGCGGTACTTGCCCGGGGCGATCTCGGCCTTGGAAACGTGGTAGCGGACCGGGAACAGCTCGGCGGTCTCGCCGAAGTAGAACCCGCTTTTCAATGACGCGATGTTGGCCGCGGCGACCTCGGGAAGATTCTTCTTCTTGCCGAAGTAGCTGTCGATCTGTTCGATCGTCGTGTCCAGAGGACGGTCATACAACCAGTAGACGATCCCCAGCGCGAACATATTCTTGCAGCGGTTGGCGTCCTTGGCGCCCAGGCCCGAATCCTTCAGCGCCTCGGTGTTCAGCCGGGAGATCGGGACTTTGAAGAGTTGAAACTTCCGGTTGTACGCCTCATCTTCCAGGGGATTAGACCCCTCGGGGTAGCCGGCTTTCTTGAGGTTCACCTTCCCGAACTCGGACTCGTTGACGATGACGATCCCGCCGGGCTCGACGTCGTCGATGTGGGCCTTGAAGGCCGCGGGGTTCATGGCGATCAGTGCGTTGACCTTGTCGCCTGGGGTGTAGATGCTCTCGCTGGAGAAGTTGATCTGATACCCGGACACGCCGGCGACCGTCCCGATCGGGGCGCGGATCTCCGCGGGGTAGTCCGGGAGGGTGGCGATATCGTTGCCGAGGACCGCCGAGGTTGAGGTGAACTGGGTCCCAGCCAGTTGCATCCCGTCGCCGGAGTCCCCGGCGAACCGGATGACCGCGGACTTGATCTCGCTGGTCGGTTTGGTGTTGCTGACTTTCGGTTGTGTCCCCGTGCCCATAAGCGACGGCTCCTGCCCCCGGCTCAAAACGAATTAACAATCACCTCATTGTAACCAAGACCTGTGCGGTCACCAAAGTTAGTTCGCTAAACTTTCGGCCCCGCTGCGGATTCTATCGCCCATCCGGGCCGGCTGCCCTGAACTTCCTGGCATTTTTCTCAAGTCTGCGTGATCCCCCGGGCGACCGCCATCCCGGCAAACACCATGGCGATCCCAATCCCATTCTGCGTAATCAGGTTGACCGCCGCCCAGGCGTAGTCGGACTGGCGGGTAAGCTCGGCGGTCTGGAAGGCGAAGGTGGAGAAGGTGGTCAAGGCCCCGACCCCCCCGCCCAGCAACGCGATCGTGGCCGGGGTCTCCAGTTCGAGCCTCAGGTCCGCCCGGGCCCAGATGAGCCCGAAGAGGAAACAGCCCAGCAGGTTGACCCCCAGGGTCCCCAGCTTCCACGGGCCGGTCGGGGCCAGGTTGATCGCGGCCGTGAGCGTGACCCGGATCACCGCACCGATCGCGCCGCCCAGACCGACCAGCAAGATCGTTCCCAATGCCCGCAAAACGCGGTCTCCCTTCAACCGGCGGATCGCCCGCAGGCTATCCTTTACGAAAAGAACGGCGATTGTACGCACGGATTCACCCGACCGCCACAGCCCTGCCGATACCCCCCATTGCGGCTAGAATCCCCCCCACCGAGTTCCGTACGGCATCACACATGACTCTGCACACGAAACGCAACCCACGCACCCGGCCCGGTCACCTCTGGCTGATGTCGGCGACCTGTCTGGTGTTCGTATTGGGCGTGTTGTCTGGATGCGATGACGAGTCGGTCCGGTTCTACCAGGCACCCAAGGGCCCGGCCTATGTCCCACCGGCACCGATCGGCCCGGCCGTGGGACAGGCCACCACTGAACAACCGATCACGTGGAACCTCCCGGACGATTGGCGGCCGATGCCCGGTGGGTCGGGGATGGCGCTGGCGTCCTTCACGGCGCCCGGCGAAGCAGGCCCCGCCAAGGTCACCGTCACCGTGTTGTCCGGCCAGGCCGGGGGCATCCTGGCCAACATCAACCGCTGGCGGGGCCAGGTCGGGCTGGGACCTGTTCATGCGATCGAAGAACAACCCATGACCGGCGTCCGGGTCGATCAATCCCCCGCCGGGCTGATCGACCTGACGTCAACGCAAGGCACCACCGCCGGGGTCGAACGGATGCTGGTCGTGCTGGTCCCACGCCAACAGGACAACCGCACCTGGTTCTTCAAGATGACCGGGCCCAACGACACCGTCGCCCGGCACAAACAGGCGTTCATCGGATTCGTCCAGTCGGTGAGTTTCCCCGAGACGCCTGATGAATAAACAGATCAAGAAAATCCTGGCGCCGGTGGCGTCGTTGCGGTTGACAGTCGTGCTGTTCGCGTTGGCGATGGTGCTGATCCTGGTCGGGACCGTCGCCCAGAAAGACATGGGCAACTGGGCGGTGGTGAATGAATACTTCCGGTCGCTGTGGCTGTGGATGCCGATCGGTTTGGGCGGGGTTCGGGTGCCGTTCGTCGGCGGGTACACGATCGGGGGGCTGATGATCGTCAACCTGCTGGCGGCCCACGCGGTGCGGTTCAAGCTTACCTGGAAGCGTGCGGGGATCATCCTCACTCACGCCGGGCTGATCCTCCTGATCCTCGGCGAAGTGCTCACCGGGCTGTTCGCGGTGGAGTGGCAGATCCAGTTGGATGAGGGCAAAAGCGCCAACTTCGCCGTGGATATCCGAGAAGTGGAGTTGGCGGTCGTGGACCCCTCGCCGGCGGACCATGACAACGTCGTGGTCGTGCCGCAGTCGATGCTCGAAGACCGCGCCCCGGGCCTGCCGATCAGTGACCCGCAACTGCCGTTTGAGGTGCAGGTGCTGCGCTGGATGCCCAACTCCGCGGTCACCGGGCTGGGTATGGCCGAACCGAGCCTTCGGGAGAACAACCCCGCGACCGACGGGTTGGGCAAGATGGTCATCGCCGTGCCCCAACCGCGGGCCTCCGGCGTCGAGGCCGGGCGGGTGGACTTCCCCGCGGCGTACATCCGGCTTAGCAGGGCCGGGCGGGACCTGGGTACCTGGCTGGTGACCCAGAACCTCGAACGGCTGGGCAGTGAAACCCGCCAGCCCGTCAGGGTCGGCGACAAGACCTACCTGATCGAGCTGCGCTTCCGACGGGATTACAAGCCTTACACCATCACACTGATCGACTTCAAGCACGACAAGTTCGTCGGGACCGAGACACCCAAAAACTTCTCCAGCGAGATACGCCTGGTCGACCCGACCGTCAACGAAGACCGTACCGTGCTGATCTACATGAACCACCCGCTGCGCCACCGTCCGCTGAACTCCCGCGGCGAGACGTTCTACCAGAGCGGGTACGTCGGCGAAACCACAACGATCTTACAGGTCGTGCGCAACCCAAGCTGGCTGATGCCCTACATCGCCTGCTCGCTGGTGGCGTTGGGCCTGATCGTCCACTTCGGCGCGATGTTGTGGAAGTTCGTCGGGAGGACACGCCGTTGAAAAAACTCACCCACCTCATCCCCGCCGCCGCCATCCTGCTGAGCCTGTCCTTGCTGGCGGGCCCCCTGCTGCCCGGGCACGACCGGGGTATGTACGACCTGGACACGCTGGCCCGTCTGCCGGTCTCCGCGGGGGGACGGACCAAGCCCCTGGACACGGTGGCACGCAACAGCCTGCTGATTATCAGCGACCGTCAGACCGCCACGATCGACGGAGAACGCAGGTCCGCGATCCGCTGGCTGATCGACGTGATGGCCCGGCCGAATGAAGCCGGGGCCTACCAGGTATTTCGGATCGACCACCCCGACGTCAAGAGCCTGCTGGGCAATCCCCCGGCAAACCAGAAACGATTCAGCTTCGACCGTATCTTCACCCACCGAGACACCCTGGAGCAACAGGCGGCCCTGGTCCAGACGATCAAAAAGAATCAGCGTACACCCTTCCAGAAGCGCCTGGGGGAGTTGTTCAACCATATCAATTTGTATATCCAACTGCGAGACTGGCACGAACCTTATGCCGTGCCCCCACTTAAGCCCGGCGAGCAGTGGCGGCCGCTGATCCAGGAGATACACGGCCCACACGACGGGCAGGTCGGTGAACAGGACACCGCCCACGCCCCGCCGGGACCGGCGGCGGCGAGCTTGGGCAACATCCTCCTGGCTTACCAGAACCAGGACCCCGATCGTTTCAACCGCGAGGTCAGGCAATATGCCTCGATGCTCGACCAACGGATGCCGGACACCACACGCAAGGCCCGGTTCGAGGTGTTCTTCAACCGACTGGCGCCGTTCTATCAGGGGACGGTGCTGTATGTGCTGGCGTTCCTGTTGATCTGTGGGTCGCTGCTGGCGGTCAATGCCCGCAGTGACTCGCTGGCCAAAGGATTGGGCCGCGCCGCGGTCTGGGTCATCGCTTTGACCTTCTGCCTGCACACCTTCGGGCTGGCCGCCCGGGTCTACATGCAGGGCTACGCACCGGTGACCAACCTCTACTCCTCGGCTGTGTTCATCGGATGGTTCTGCGTCGCCATGGGCTTGTTCCTGGAATGGCTCTTCAAAAACGGCCTGGGTGCGGCGCTGGCGGCGCTGATCGGGTTCATCACCCTCATCATCGCGCACAACCTCGCCGACGGCGACACCATGCAGATGATGCAGGCCGTGCTCGATTCCAACTTCTGGCTGTCCACCCACGTCATCGCTGTCACCATCGGATACGCCGCGACCTTCCTCGCGGGGTTCATAGGGATCAGCTATATCCTCATGGGCGTCTACACCCGCGCCCTGACCCCCGACCGCCAGAAAGCGCTGGGGAAGATGATGTACGGCGTGATCGCGTTCGCGCTGTTGTTCAGTTTCGTCGGCACGGTCCTGGGGGGTATCTGGGCCGACCAGAGCTGGGGGCGGTTCTGGGGCTGGGACCCCAAGGAAAACGGCGCGGTATTGATCGTGCTGATGAACGCCCTGATCCTCCACGCACGCTGGGGAGGGATGGTCAAGACCCGGGGTGTGGCGGTGCTCGCCGTCTTCGGGAACATTATCACCGCCTGGAGCTGGTTCGGGACCAACATGCTGGGCGTGGGCCTGCACAGCTACGGGTTTATGGACTCGGCTGTCCAATGGATGCTCGTCTTCGTCGCCATCCAGTTGGCGATCATGTCCGCGGGCCTGATCCCGGTATCACGCTGGCGAAGCTTTGCTCCTTGACCTTGATCTGCACAACTCCAATCCAACGCCGAGCCTGAGCGATGCGAAGGCTCGGATATCCGGGTTTTACCCTCCCATGCCGCCGTGCCTTCCTAAAGCCTTCTACCAACGCGACCCGGTCGCCCTCGCCCGGGCCCTGTTGGGCCAGCGCCTGGTCCGCACACTCGACCACCCCCACGGCACCCGGCTCGCCGGCCTCATCGTCGAGGTCGAGGCCTACCTCGGGGAACAGGACCGGGCCGCACACACCTTCGGCGGGCGACGCACACCACGCAACGAATCGATGTGGCGGGACGGCGGCCACGCCTACGTCTACTTCACCTACGGGATGCACCACTGTATGAACGTCGTCGCGTCCGTGGCCGACGACCCCGTCGCGGTGCTGATCCGCGCCCTGGAGCCGACCGAGGGGATCGACCTGATGTATAAACACCGCAAGGCCGCCCGCCGTGACACCGACCTGTGTTCGGGCCCGGCCAAGCTGTGCCAGGCCCTGGGAATCGATCGCCACCTCGACCGACACGACCTGTCACGGGGCCGCCCGCTGTTCATCGAACCGGCACGCAAGACAACCGTCCCGGCGTCCCGGATCACCGTAGCCCGGCGGGTCGGTGTAAGCTATGCCAAACAGTGGGCCGACAAGCCGCTGCGTTTTTATATCACCGACAACCCCCACGTCAGCAGACCCCGCACCCCGGAATAATATGGTGACCTGTTTCGCATGATCGACTGGACTCAAACCACACTGCCGCACACCGACATCGACGCGGGCCCCTGCGCTTGGCGCCTGCCGATGCTGGCCGGCCCGGAGTGTGACTATGTCAAAGCACACCGGTCGCTGATCGTGGTGGACCCGACGGACAGCGATGACCTCCTGAAGCAAGCCGGCCCGCACACGAAGGGCCTGCCGGTCTTGTTGGGGATCGCCGAGCCGGCGTTTGCCCGGCAGTTGCAAGGCTCGGTCATGCAACGTCTGAACCTGTTGGGGCGGGATACGATCGACGCGTTGGTCCTGCACGTCGACGACCCGGCGGAGATCAAGAGCGGGGGGATGCTTCAAACGATGTTCGCGCTGCGAGACAGCGGCGCGGTTGGCTGCCTGGGGCTTGCCCACCGGGACCCGAACGTCGCGGAATGGCTGGCTATCAATACCGCGATCCGGCTGCTGGGGGTGAGTTATTCATTAGGGGATCAGTCGGCCCGGTACCGGACGCTATCAAGAGCCGATGAGTACGGGATGTCCGCTTTCGCCCTTCATTGCCCGCATGACCCGCCGTCGACGAGATTCGCTTTGGCGGAGGCCGGGCGTGTTCTGCCGGTGATGGATCGACCGATCCCGACCGGGTTTACGCCCATGTCCGCCGACGAAGTGGACCTGGTATGGCAACGGTACGGGGCGGAGCACCCCCCGCCGCCGATGCTGGAACGTGGCAAGCCGCCGATGACCGAGACCTGAGCCCAAACCCTCGTTGAATCGTCCGCACGGCCAAAGCCAACTGACGATATGATCTCTGAACGCCGATGATAGTGGTCGAGTTCTAATCCGGCGTGTAAACTTAGGCAGGCAGAAGACCCACGACCCGGTACCCAACCCCATGACCGACCCGACACCTCCGCAAGACCCTCTTGAAGCATCCAGCCCCGTCACCAAGGCCGACAAGTCTCTGGAGCGCGAGATCGCCGATGAGCTCGGCGGCAAAAGTGTCGAGCAGTTGATGGCCGAGGACGAACAGACCCAAGGCCCCCCACCGCAGGCCGCCGCGCCCCCCACCGACGAGGCGGGCCACCCGGACCTGCGCCACGAGGTGCGTCGCGGCCGCATCGCGGCGATCCGCGGCGACGACGTCTTTGTCGAGCTGACCGGGGACACCGCCAAGATGCAAGGCGTCGTGCCTGTCGTGCAGTTCGACCGTGCCCCAAGGCTCGGCTCGATCATGGACTTCGTGGTCGACCACGTCGATGAAAAGCAGGGGCTGATCTTCCTTTCAAGAGAAGGCGCGATCAACCGGGCGACCTGGGAGCAGTTGCGGCGGGATGCCGTGGTCGAAGCCCGGGTCATCGCCAAGAACAAGGGCGGGCTGGAGCTTGAGATGCCCGGGGGGATCGCCGCGTTCATGCCCGCCAGCCAGATCGACCTGCACCACGTTGACGACCTGGAATCCTTCGTCGGCCAGAAACTGGAAGCCACCGTCCAGGAGATCGACCGCAAGAGCAAGAAGGTTATTCTCAGCCGCCGCCACCTGCTGCTCGACCGCCAGGCCAAGGGCAAGCAAAAACTGCTTGACGAACTGGAGGTCGGCCAGGTCCGCGAGGGCAAGGTCTCCAACATTGTGGACTTCGGCGCGTTCGTCGACCTCGGCGGGATCGACGGGCTGATCCACGTCTCGGACATGAGCTACACCCACGTCGATAAGCCCAAGGACGTACTCAAGCCCGGCCAGCCGGTCACCGTCAAGGTGCTCAAGATCGACCCCGCCCACGAACGGATCAGCCTCGGGCTCAAGCAGGTCCAGCCCGACCCCTGGGAGAACTTCCAGGACAAGATCAAGGTCGGCGACCAGATATCCGCCCGGGTGGTCCGCAACGCCAGCTTCGGCTCGTTCATCGAGATCGAGCCCGGCATCGAGGGCCTGCTGCCCGTCAGCGAGATAAGCTGGAAGCGCATCCACAAGCCCCACGAGGTCGTCAAGCAGGGCGACGTGCTGCGGCTGGCGGTGATCGGTGTCGATCTGGGTAAACGGCGGATCACACTGAGCCTCAAGCAGGCCCAGGGCGACCCCTGGGTCGGCGCCGAGCGAAAGTACGCCAAGGACAGCCTGGTAGAAGGCAAGGTGATCGGCACCACCGAGTTCGGGGCCTTTATCGAGCTGGAAACCGGCGTCGAGGGACTGGTCCACATCTCTGAGCTGGCAAGCAAACACGTCGCATCGGTGACGGACGTCCTGAACGTTGGGCAAGCCAAGCAGCTCCGCGTGCTGGATATCAGCGAGGAGGATCGCAAGGTCCGCCTGTCACTCAAGGCCGTCAACAAACCCACCGGTACCTCAGACAGCCACGGCAAGCCGGGCCATCCGCACCATGGCACTCAACAACCTCACAGGGCCACGCCCAAACCGCCCCGCAAAGACCTCAAGGGCGGCATGGACTCAAAAAGCCTCGGCCAGGGTCTGGGCAGCCTCAGCCTGGACGACCTCAAGTAACCCGCCGTTAGCTAACGGCTAACCGCTCATGGCTAACACAGGTGAACCCAGATCTTGGACGGCCGGTTAAGGTGGACCGGGCTCGGGAAGACCGAACCATGCACACGTTCTATCGACAACTGCCCAACCAACTGACGATGTTTCGGCTGGTACTGGCGGCGGCGTTCTTCGTGCTGCTGAACTGCTTCCGCTACGGGGCCCAGAGCCCGGCCTGGCTGCTGCCGATCGCGATCGTGGTCTTTATCCTCGCGGCGATCACCGATTCGCTGGACGGGTACCTGGCCCGAAGATGGCACGTCGAATCCAAGTTCGGCCGGATCATGGACCCGTTCTGTGACAAGGTGCTGGTGATCGGGGCGTTCGTCTACTTGGCCGGTCCCAGGTTTGTCATTCCCGGGGCGGTCGAGGTCGGCGACATCGACTTCTTCAGCATGGTCTCGGGGGTCTACCCCTGGATGGTCGCGGTGATCCTCGCCCGTGAATTGCTGGTCACCGCGATCCGTGGCGAACTGGAAGGCGAGGGCGTCAAGTTCGGGGCCAACACCTGGGGCAAGCTGAAGATGGTCCTCCAGTCGTTGGTCATCCCGATCGTGCTGGCGATCGTCTGGCTGGACCCGCGCAACGAGGCCTGGCGGTGGACCGGGTGGGTGCGCGATGTGCTGGTGTATCTGACGGTGATCGTCACGGTGCTAAGCGGCATCCCATACATCACCGGCGCGATGAGGGCGGCGCGGGAAAACGCATCGTAACACCTCCGCTCTCCCTGAACCCCCGGATCTGCCGGGGGGATAACGCCCAAGGAACCATCAATCCCCCGGCAAAGCCGGGGGCTGAGGGTAGATAATTCATACGGGATGATTCACGCCAAACGCTTCGACGCGACCGTCCCATCCTTGGT
>Ga0114931_10011827_pt1 | contig 10272 bp, 13 predicted proteins | sample 2SBtaG_FD_89579 | JGI IMG/M metagenome (GOLD analysis project Ga0114931, IMG submission 89579) | Deep subsurface microbial communities from Kolumbo volcano to uncover new lineages of life (NeLLi) - 2SBTROV14_V59a metaG | ecosystem: Environmental > Aquatic > Marine > Volcanic | place: Kolumbo... | reverse complement strand
TAGAGGAAGTGTTAAAGACGTTAGAATAATGGAGAAAACCAAAGTTAAAATAAAAAAGCTTCATCCAGAGGCAAAAACTCCAATCTATAAAACAGAAGAAGCAGCAGGATTTGATTTTTATTCTATACAAAAAATTTTATTGAAAGCAGGCTCAATTGAAAAAATACCTACAGGAATAGCATTAGAAATACCTCACAGCTTTTACTTAAGAGTGGAAGACAGAAGTGGTATAGCTACTAAAGGCATTCATAAAATTGGAGGCATAATAGATTCAGACTACCGAGGTGAAATCTTCATAATTCTCCATAATACAAGCAATCAAGATTACGAAATAGAAAAACACGAAAGAATAGCACAAGGCATAATAACACCAATAAGCCAAGCAGACTTTCAACAAACAGAAACACTTTCAGAAACACAAAGAGGCAACAGAGGTTTCGGTTCTACAGGAAAAAAATAATTAGTTATGTACTATCCTCTCAACTTTATCAACACACTCAGCTCTTTCTCTTTTGTTAGTTATCAATTCAGAAGCAACATCACTTACATTTCTTCTACTATCTACAACTTTTTGTAAAACTTTTTGCTCTAAACTAGAAAGACTAACAGAGTTTAATCTATAATCTTCAAATGCTTCATACGCAATAGGAGCAATTTCTTTAGTCATCTCACCCATTGCATCAGCATAATCTCTAATTTCTTTCTGTGCATGAGAATCCATCCTCAAACCTAAGAAATGAAACAAGTTGTGCAAATCAATTTTCCAATACCATTCAGTGTAATTACTAGAAGGTAATATAATTCTAGCTTGTTCTCTTGCAACTCCTTTATCCAGAAACTCAGTATAGGTTCTATATGATTCCCCTGTTAATTTATCCAAATGATTCAAAAATTCCTGGGCAGTCGCAGAATCCAAAGTTTCTCCACCACCTTGTTTATTCGATTTGGATTGTACTTTAACATCATCAATTTTTGGTCGGTAAAATTCATCAGGCATTACAGAATACCTCCCAGAATATTCATTCACATTTGCAGTCCTATGTCTAATCCATTGTCTAGCAACAAAAATAGGCATCTTACAATGCCATTTAGTCTCAACCATTTCAAAAGGAGTCGTATGTCTATGTCTCATCAAGTATCTAATTAACCCTCTATTTTCACTAACTTTCTTTGTGCCTTCGCCATAACTAACTCTCGCCGCCTGAGGAATTGCATGATCTGCGGTCTGCCCTTTAGGAACAAACCTCGGCATGGTATCTATTAAAGCAACAAAACCATGGTCTAAAATTTTAGCTTCAATTCTAGAGTTTCCACCCATTACATCAACCATTGGAACGTCAGCATCATAAGGAATCTTCTCAATATTTATACCACTCATACTAAATATTTCAACCCCTAATATTTAAATTAAACCTAACTAAATAATATATTCTCTAGAACAACAATTATTTATAACCAAAAGAAGTAAAAAATAAAATGTTTAAAAGAGGTCACGATTATCCAGGTTTATGGCTCTGCCTTGAAGGTGGGGAAGGCTCAGGCAAAGACACTCAGATAAAATTATTAAAAGAGTCTCTTCAAAATAAAGGTTATATAGTTAATGTTGGAAGAGAACCAGGACATACAATAGTTGGTAAGAAAATTAGAGAGATTCTACAAAATCCAGATATAAAAGAAATTGATGTGAAAACGGAAACGCTTCTTTACATCGCAGCAGGAATAGAGTTTTTTAAACAAAGTGTGAAACCTGTTCTAGAAAAAGGAGAAATATTCTTAGCTAACAGAGGAAGATGGTCAACAAAAGCTTACCAGAGTTACGGAAACGGAATAGATATGAAAGCAATAGATCACCTAATTGACTTCTCGACAGACGGCTCCCTTCCAGACTTAACCTATATAATAGATATAGAAGCAAGAAGAGGATTAGGAATGCTAACTAGTGGAGAATTTGAAGGCCATACAAAAGATAAAATAGAAGCAAGAGGTTTAGAATATCATGAAAGAGTTAACCAAGGATACCGAGAAATAGCAGAAGAAAATCGACAAAGCTGTAAGATAATACCTTATATACCTGGAAATAAAGAAAAAATGCAATCACAAATCAGAACATTAACACAAAACTTCATTTCACACTATAATTTAGAAGACAAACTAGCCAGAGCTTAAGCTTTATAAACAGATTCTTCTCATTTCTTCTATGCCGACATTGGGTAATGGTAGCCCGCCATATAGGAAGATATAAATAGTACATTCTATTAATAATTAAATGAATTTGTCTGAAAGAAACCGTAAAGTTGCAATCTCAAGATGGGAAAAAATACACTCAAAAGTCAGAATAAAAAATAATCTATCAAAAGAGAAAATTGCAATCAATGCATATTTATGTGGTGATGGAAATATTAAAATCAGAAAAAAAGGATTTTATTATGAAATAAGATTTTATATGGATGATTTGTCAGTTTCTAAAAGAATAGTAGATTTATTTAAAAAAGAATTTGAAATAACTCCAAAAATAAGAAAAATGAAATCAAAAGTTCCTAATGGAAGAGGATATTATAAAATCGAGATTTGTAATCGACCGGCATGTGAGAATCTTTTAGAAATAGGAAAATATGGAAGTTTAGATTGGGAGATTCCACAAAAACTGAATAAAGAACTAAAAAAAGAATGGGTAAAATGTTTTTTTGATTGTGAAGCACATGTTAACTTACACAGAAAACAAATTCAAGTAAAATCAATAAACTCAGAAGGATTGTCAAATGTAAAAAGTATTTTAGAAGACTTTGGGATATCTTCAAAGATATATGGACCGTATAAACAAAAAAAAGAGCAGCATAATGATTATTCTTTGTTAACTATTTTAAGAAAAGAAGGCATCCGAAAGTATGCTAAACTTATTGGATTTTACCATAGTCATAAAACAAAGTCTTTGAAAAGAATAATATAGACTAATTTTATAAAGGTTCTATTATGAAAAGTGTCCCATTACAATCCTAAATCTTTAAAAATCAATATTCTTTTATATTTATATGCCGAAGTTGGGTAGTGGTAGCCCGCTTCGTTGGAGGCGAAGTTTCCTTTGGATATGTAGGTTCGATTCCTACCTTCGGCGTTAGAGGATTGTGAGTAATCCCGTCATCGCGGTTTAATAGCCACAATGAAGACAAAAAATTTAATTATTTTTTAACCCTTTAATGGTTTTAGTGTGAATTTTTTTGTTTTTTGCTTGGCTTCTATTTAGAACTTTTCTTAAAATAAAATCATATTCATACAAAATTCTATTTCCTTTTATTAACGTAGCTCTAGCTAAAGTGTATCGGATATTCAGTTTTTTCTTTTTCTCAATATAGTTCTTAACCTTTTGATATTTATTATCTTCGACCTTCATTGCGATAGTGACATGGGGTTTGTATTCACCAATTCTCCCAAATATTCCTAAAATTTTTGAATAATCATATGAGACAAGTTTGCTGTAGTTTTTTATTTTTTTAATCAAGTCTTTCCTAAAATCAATCATTTCTTTGCTAGGCTTTATATTTATAAAAACTACTCTAGAGCTATCAAAGCAACCATATCCTTGAAGGTTAAATCTAATTAGAGGGTGCTTATTACAGATATCTATAAAATCACGAACAAGCCTCTTTTGGTTTTTGGTATAAAATGGGGCAACGATTGTGGCATGGGGGACTGGTCTTTTTCTTTTTACATATTTTAACCTGAACTTTCTATCTACTTCATAAACTAGTTTTTTTATTTCTGATTTTGCTCTGCCTTGAAATCTAAATTCTATTAAATAGTGAGTCATTTTAGATAATTTCCTAGTAAGTCTTTAGTGAAACTAGAAACTCTTAATTTGCTTCCTTGCTTGTACCAAGCAACATGTTTAATTTCTTTTCTTGGTCTAAGTTTTCCATAAGCTTCAACCAAGAAAACCTTAGCATGATTTCTTACACTTTTACCTTTATAATCTTGCCACTTTCTTCCATTATAACTAATCAGGAACTTTGTTTTTTTAGCTTTTAAACCTGTTTCTTCTCTAAGCTCACGTATTGCTGCGTGTTTTCTTGACTCTCCTTTGTTAGCCCCTCCACCGGGCAATGCATAGACTTTCCTCCTTCCAGCAACTAGGAGAATTCCTTTAGAAGATTTAACAATTGCAACACCTTTGCTTCTTATTCTAACCACTTTATTTATTCCTGTTTTCAAAATACCTTACTTTTTCGTTGATTAACTTCTTAATATTGATTAGTAAACAATAATTTAAATCAACTATCTTTTATAAAATTGACTAAACAATCGCTTAATTTAATCTTCTTCCCTATTATTCTAATCTTCCCAGTATTTATAAACAAAAACAGCAATCTTTATAATACTCGCAATAATTGTTTTAGTATATTTCGTAGCAAACCCAATAAATAATAACACAAACATGACAAACACACAAGTAACTTTAGAAACAACGGAAGGAAATATCGTCCTAGAATTATACACGGAACAAATGCCAATCACCGCAGGCAACTTCAAAACACTAGTCGAAAAAGGATTCTACAATGGAGTTATATTCCATAGAGTAATCGATGGCTTTATGTTACAAGGCGGAGACCCGACAGGAACAGGAACCGGAGGTCCAGGTTACACAATAAAAGATGAGTTCACAAACACAGAATTAGACAAAAACAACCGAGGAACAATCTCAATGGCAAACGCAGGCCCAAACACAGGCGGAAGCCAGTTCTTCATAAATTTAGTAGACAACAACTTCTTAGATGGAAAGCACCCTGTATTTGGAAAAGTAATCGAAGGAATGGATGTAGTCGACAAAATAGGTAAAACCCAAACAGACCCTAGCGACAGACCACTAAAAGAAATCAAAATAACTAAAGCAAAAATTAATTAATTTTATAAACGCTGTTTACTCTTAGAAAGGGAGGCAGAATGTTAACAAAACAACAAGAAAACAGAATAATCCGTGGAGGAATAATAACATTCTGGCTTGTGTTTTGGTTGCTCAATGTAGTAGACAAAACTATCGGAGGAAAAACAATTCTCTGGGCAGGCAAAGACAGACTCCCCAAATTCATAGAATACTTTGCGTCAATCGGAATAAACAACCCAACAGTATCATCGGTATCTCTAATAATAATTAGTTTCCTAGAAGCCTTAGCATTCTTATTTATGATACTCGCATTTTTCCAATTCATAGCAGGAAACAAAAGCAAGACAAGACTAATGTTCTTTTGGGGAATTTTCATATCGCTAGTTGTATTCAGCATTTTCACAATGGGAGACCAAGTATTCGGTGAACGCGATGAACTCCTTGAACACGCAATTTATTGGATAAGCCTGATAATATCCTGGTTCGTCTTCACACATTCAGAGAGCCAACTGCTGAAATTTGAAAAATCAAAAAAGAAAAAATAAAATAAAGTTTATAAAGAAAAGATAATTCAAGCGTATATGGTGAGAAAAATAATATTCGTAATTTTAGGGTTATTAATAATAATGCCGTTAGCTTCTGCAATTGACGCGCAAATATCAGTAGAAACAAATAGAATAAATTATGGAATAGTTATCAGAGTTATAGACCCTCAAACAGGAAACCTAATAGGTAGTGTTTATTCAAATACTGGTCCCTCTGGAACAGGTAATGCCACTTATTCAACTAGTAAAGGAGACTTAACTTATGATGTGTTACTTGTGAAACATGGCCAAATTACTCAAGAAAAAGAATTTGAAGCAATGCCAACAATAAAAAGTGCTTTATTAAGTTTCAGAGATATATCAACTAACAATTCTAACGAAGAAGAAACTAAAAGCATAGAATTAACTTCCAATATAACAAATGAAACTATTTCTAATGAAACCGAAATAAATAATAGTAAAACCCTAGAAGAAAACACAACAGAAAATACTACTGAAGAAACTCCAGAAAAAACTACAGGAATAACAGGAAAAGTAATTTCGAATGATAGTTCAAATTTCACAATTCCCAATGCTACTTATTACATTATTGGAATAGTTCTCATAGCTGGACTTCTTGGTTTTCTTTTAGTTAGAAGGTTTAGAAAAATGCCTGGAATGACAATAAAGAACACAAAACAAAAAGATAATGAACCAGAAGAAAGAGGAGACATAGATGATAAATTAAGAGATGCAGAGAAAAGAATAAAACAAGCTCAAGCAGAAATAAAAGAACTCAGAGAAGATGATGAAATAAAAAAGAGGCGACAAGATAAGATTCAAAGAGCTCAAGAAAAACTTAAGGAAGACCAAGAAAAACTCAAAGAGCTTAGAGATGATGATGACTAATCCTTAAGCTTTAAAAACAAACCTTATTTTCTATTTGTGCCCGGATTGAGCAATGGTAGCTCGCGTGGCTCGAAACAAAAACGACAACAACGAGATCCCACGTTTCCTTTGGATATCTCGGTTCAATTCCGAGTCCGGGCGTATATTTTATTTTTTAGAAGTAAAAAAAGAAATGTTTTACACTCTAGTAGATATTGTATCAAGTATATACTTGCTTCCCTAATTTTTCTTCCAGATTTCAACCGCTTTTTCAATCATAGCCTTACCTGTCTTGCCCCAAGGACAATAATCTAAAAATTCTTCTGGTTTGATAAATTTTCTAAGAAATATTAGATTTAATGCAGGATCTTTAGTTTGTTTTTTTATCTTAGTTATTTTAGCAGTATATCTTAATTGTTGGTGGCTAGATTTTAGTTTGCCGATAAAAACAGAATTTTGATAACCTATAGGAGTTATTTCGTTAATTTCCACATCTGCCTCTTCATCAACTTCCCTAATAAGAGTTTCTTCAAAAGACTTGTCTTTGGATTCAGGAGTGCCTCCAGGAATTCCCCACTTTTTCCCATTGGAAGAACTAACTATTAAAATTTCTCCAACTTCATTAAATAAAACACCATAAGCTTGGGTTACATTTTTTAATTTAGAAAAGTTTGTGCATTCAATCCATTCTATTTCTACATTTCTACCTTCGTATTTAAAAATTTCTTTTATTGACTCTTTGGTTTTCATGTTTGTTTTTAATCATGATAATTTATCAATTGTCTGTTCCCTACAATCCTTATTCCAACCACTTATTTCTCTTAACAAAATCTAATCTTCTCCACCAAGAGCCTAATCCTAAAGCCTTTCCTGCGTGAACTATTAGAAGACCAACCAAAATAACAATATAAATTATATGATCATCCAAGAAAGGATTATTCTTTGGAGGTAAAACAGCCAGCCACATTAAAAACAACAAAGCTATTCCAGACAAACTTCCAATTCTAACAAGAATTCCAAAAGTTAAAGCAACCCCAATACCTAATAACCCAACATAAAAAGCCAATCAACTAAAGCGCTTCCTGCTAAACTCTGAAAAAAGGGTGCAAAAAAACCGTTAGTGGCATGAGCCAAAAAACCAGTAGTTGGTGAACCACCATTAATCCAAGCATTCTCTAGATTTGTTGCAAAGCCTAATCCAAAAGTCTTATCAAAGAAAGCCCACAAAAATATCAAACCTATAAATATTCTAAGGACAGCCCAAACATATCTTCTTCTAGGATATTTCAGCCCAGATTTCTTCTTTGACCTCTTTTTCATATAAAAAAATAGTTAACACTGTTTATAAATCTCACGCTTTCCTAACTTTAACGCCCTTCTCAGTATCCTCAAGAACAAAACCCCTTTCCTTAATCATACCTCTTAAAACATCTGCATCAGCCCAATCTTTCCTTGCACGCGCTTCATCTCTTTTCCTAAGAAGCTTAACAACTTCCACAGGAACTCTGACATTCTTCTCAACCATATTCTTAACCCCCAATCCAAGAACTCTATCAAACTTTTCCAACAGCTTAATTCTCTTCTTAGAGTCAAAATCAAAATCTTCAAGAACTTTCCAAAAAACTTGAACAGCCAAAGTAACATTCAAATCATCATTAATAGCATTAAAAAACATCTTATCATATTTCTTTGTAAGGTCTTTTCCCTTATGTTTTTGTTTCTTCAAATCACTAACTCTCCCAACAATTCTTCCATAAGCAACTTTCGCAGAATCTAAATTATCTAAACTAAAGTTAAGTTGTTTTCTATAATGTGTAAGCAAACACAAATACCTATAAACCAAAGGAGAATAACCTAATTTCTCTAATTCCGAAACAGTATACAAACCACCTTTGCTCTTACTGACCTTCTTACCTTTGGAAACTAAAAATGCGCCATGCATCCAATAATTAACAAACTTCTTTCCTGTTGCTGCCTCGCTTTGTGCAATCTCATTAGTATGATGAATAGGTATGTGGTCTTCCCCTCCAGTATGTATATCGATAATTGCTTGTCCTTTTTTTGCAATTTTCGAGTCAGAGAATTTCCCGTTCTCTGAATCAAAATTATCTCCTAAATATTTCATACTCATTGCACTGCACTCTAAATGCCATCCAGGAAATCCAACACCCCAAGGTGAATTCCATTCCTGTTGTCTACTCACACCACCAGAACTAGAAAATTTCCATAAGGCAAAATCAGTTTTATTTTTTTTATCTCTAGCACTAGTCCTTTTTCCTTTCTGCAAACCTTTAATATTAAGTTTCGCAAGTTTCCCATAATCTTTAAATTTAGAACTATCAAAATAAATACCGTCAGGAGTTTTGTAAGTGTATCCTTTCTTTTCTAATTTTTTAATTAAATTTATTTGTTCTTTAATATTCTTAGTCGCCCAAGCAAACTTCCAAGGAAAAACAATATTAAGTTTTTTTAAATCATCTTTAAACTCTTTAAAGTAAAATTTTGCAATCTCTTCCGCACTCTTGCCTTCTTTCGCGGCGGCTTTCTCTATCTTATCTTCTCCAACATCTGCATCCGAAGTAAGATGACCAACATCAGTTACATTCATCACTTGTTTAACTTTCAAGCCATTATATTCCAAAGTTCTCCTAAGTAAATCAGAAAAAATATAAGTCCTCAAATTCCCTATGTGTTGATGCCAATAAACCGTCGGCCCACAACTATAAATTTCCACCTCGTCTTTTTTAATTGACTTAAAAACTTCCTTATTTCTAGTTAAAGTATTGTAAAGCTTTATCACCATCCCTAATTAAATCAAAGAGATGTTTTAAGAGTTTCTAATTCCTAAAGCACTAACTAATCTTTTGGGGTGTAATCTACTAAACCTAGAATCCGAAATATCTAACCCTTCAACAGATTCAACTTCTCTAATTTTATAGTCTTTACTTTCTAAATATCCAACAGTGTCTTGCTCCCAAATCTGACTTCTAGCCGGACTAAAAGGAAGGTGGGTAATAATTCTTTTATCTGGATAAATTATAGTATGGTAAGGTGCTCCTTCAACTATTTCATTAGAAACATCAAAATAAGGCCATTTTTTTACAAAATTTTCTGCCCATTCATTAACACCATTTCTTACATCTCTAGTATTTAATGAATCAAAAGAATCAACTTTTCTCCCAAAAGAATAAAGCCCTTTCTCAGATAAAGATCGTCCACAAGTCTCACGAGCAACTATAATTACTGGTTCTGTTTTTTTGAACCTTATTTCCAGATTTCCTGGTTTGTGATTTGCAACTACTCCTTCCATTTTCTCGTTCGGGGGGTTCCTCAATTGTCATCATTTTATTTTTAACCTATCAGTTAGAAAGTCATAAAATCAACCCTTTTTAAAAGTTTTGAAAAAACAAGATTTATCGACGATTAAAATATAAGTAAATACTCTACAACACAAATATATTTAACTATTAATTATTAAAATATTTAATGAGGAAGAATCTAAGGAAAATATCTGCTCTGTCAACAATGCTTTTTACAACACCCATATCTCAATCAAACAACTACAATCAATATCTCTCAGAAACAAAAAAAGAAATTATTAAAGAAGGAATATCTGAATATTTTCTGTTTTCTATTGCCGGACGGGAAACAATTAAAAATAAGTGGCACAAGAGGATGGAGTCCATTGAAGCTGATAATGTTCCGATGCGTACTATTTATCGTTTAAATGATAGCAGAGGCGATGAAAAAGTGTATAAGTATTATGAATTTCAAAATGAAAAGCAGCCCGGAGCTAAAGACGAAAACCAGTTGGGATCTTCGCCGCTTCCCGATGGTCTCTGGCAGGTATTTAAAAAAGACAGAACAGCTAAACTGACATATATGGCGAGAAGGAGAACGAAATACATTGCCACGGGCGATAAAGTAAAATTACTTTTAGGCGTCACACAAGATGTATTGGTTAAACGCGTAGTCAAAGATTAT
>Ga0114931_10011826_pt1 | contig 10272 bp, 10 predicted proteins | sample 2SBtaG_FD_89579 | JGI IMG/M metagenome (GOLD analysis project Ga0114931, IMG submission 89579) | Deep subsurface microbial communities from Kolumbo volcano to uncover new lineages of life (NeLLi) - 2SBTROV14_V59a metaG | ecosystem: Environmental > Aquatic > Marine > Volcanic | place: Kolumbo... | reverse complement strand
TACGGCGTTTTCCGGAAGAAACAGCCAATATCGGTGGCGGCTCCTGCGGCGTGTGAGTAGTTACTCACAGGGTATAACACGACCCACGCCGTCAGGCACCCGCGGGATCTGGAGCCCGCATCAGCTGCGGGGGGTATCGCTATGCGCCGTGGCCCCGCCGCGGGTCGTGGTCTGCCCATGGTCTGCAGGGGGGACCGGGTCGAACCCACCGGCATGGAAGGGATGGCAGCGCAGGAGCCTGCGCAGGGCCATCCAGGAACCCCGCATGGCCCCGTGGGTCTCGATGGCCTCCTGGGCATAGGCCGAGCAGGTGGGGTGGTAGCGGCAGTGATTGCCGAGCAGCGGGCTGATCAGGTACCGATAGCCGCCGATCAGGGTGAGGAGTATGCGCCTCATACCGTGCCCCCGCGACGCCAGCGGGTGCCCTGCGGGGTATCTTCCAGCAGGATGTGACGGGCCTCCAGCTGGTCCCGGATCTCGTCCGCTCGCCTGAAGTCCCGGGCCCTGCGGGCCGCCTCCCGCTCGGCGATGAGGACCTCGACCTCCGCCTCGCTGAGTGCCTCTTCCCCGCCAGGCGACCAGCGAAACCACCTGCCCGGTGTCTGGCGCAGCAGGCCCATCAGCTCCCCAGCACTCAACAGCGCCTGCTTGATCCCGGCGGCCTGCCCGGCGTCCCGGGTGGCATTCAGGCGGTTGGCCAGCTCGTGGAGGGAGGCCAGGGCCAGGGGCGTGTTGAGGTCGTCCTCCAGGGCGCGCACCACGGTCTCGGGGACCGCCTGGGGACTCGCCGCGACCTGCACCGGACTCAGATCCAGGGCCTGATAGAGCCGGTCCAGGCTCGCTCGGGCCTGGTGCAGGAGCTCTGTAGACCAGTCCAGCGGCTTGCGATAGTGGCCACTGAGCAGGGCATAGCGGATCACCTCACCGGGGAACCGTTCCAGGAGCTCGCGCACCGTGAAGAAGTTGCCCACGGACTTGGACATCTTCTCGCCCTTCACCGTGATATAGCCATTGTGGACCCAGTAACGCACGAAGCCACTGCCCGGGTGGGCGCAGGTCGCCTGGGCCAGCTCGTTCTCGTGATGGGGGAAGACCAGGTCCTGCCCCCCGCCGTGGATGTCGATGGTCGCCCCCAGATTGGTCTCGATCATGGCGGCGCACTCGGTGTGCCAGCCGGGACGGCCATAGCCCCAGGGGCTCTCCCACCGCGGCTGGCCCTCGGTGGAGGGCTTCCACAGCACGAAGTCGGCGGGGTCCCGCTTGAAGGGGGCCACCTCGACCCGGGCCCCGGCGATCATGTCCTGGCGCCGGCGATGGGACAGGCGCCCGTAGTCGGGCTTGGCGGCCACACTGAACAGCACATGGCCCTGCGCCTCATAGGCACAGCCATGTTTGATCAGCTCGGCGATCATCTCGATCATGGCCCCGATGTTCTCGGTCGCGCGCGGCTCCAGGGTGGGCGGCAGGGCGTTCAGCGCCGCCATGTCCTCGTGAAAGGCCCGGGTATAGCGCTCGGCCAGCACCCCGATGGGCTCGCCATTGTGCCGGGCCGCGGCATTGATCTTATCGTCCACATCGGTGATGTTGCGGGCATAGACGACCTCCGGGTACTCCCGGAGCAGCAGTCTGTACAGCATGTCGAAGACCACCACCGGCCGGGCGTTGCCGATATGGACATAGTTGTATACCGTGGGACCACAGACATACATGGTCACGCGCTGCGGATCGGAGGGGACGAACGCCTCCTCGCGCCGGTCGACTGTGTTGTAGAGCGTCAAGGGCATGGCTGCGGGCCTGCTCAGCGCGTCTTGTAGAGTACATCGGGATCGATCTCGGGTGCACTGAGCACCTCGACCCGATCCCCGCGCACGGCATTGTAGAAACAACTCGCGCGCCCCGTATGACAGGCCGGCCCGGTCTGATCGACCCGGAGCAGGAGCGTGTCGCCATCACAGTCCAAGCGCATCTCCACCAGTCTCTGGATCTGCCCGGAGCGCTCCCCCTTGCGCCACAGCCGCTGCCGGGAGCGCGAGAAATAGCACACCCGTCCGGTCGCGAGGGTCTCCTCGATGGCCTCGCGATTCATCCAGGCCATCATCAGGACCTCCCCGGTATCGTGCTGCTGGGCGATGGCCGGGAGCAGGCCGTCGGCATTGAAGGGCAGACCGGCCAACACCTCCGCCCACGGAAGACTCGCCCCCACGGGGGCCAGTTCGGTTTGCTTGATGACTGAATCAGACATGGAATAGCTATCATACCTCGGCCAAGAGAATCGCCTATGATAGCGTGTCCGCGCCCGGTGAGCCTAGGAGTCTGTCGGGCGCCGGGTCAGAAGATGGAAGCGCAGGCTCAGCAGGATCGCCGCCGTGGTGAGGCCGAACACCAGCCCGGCCCACAGGCCCTTCGGCCCCAGGGCCATGGCTATACCCAGGGTATAGGCCAGCGCGAGTCCAACGGCCCAATAGGAGAGCAGGTTGATCCCCATGGGGACCACGGTGTCCTTGAGGCCCCGCAGGGCACCCACCGCCCCCACCTGGACCCCGTCGGAGACCTGGAACAGGGCCGCCGTGAACAGCAGGCCCACGGCCACCGAGTGCACCTGGGGGTCACGGGTGTACATCCCGACGATCAGATCGGGGACCGCCAGCATGATCAGGGCAGAGACCGCCATGGCCCCCCCGCACAGGGCCATACCCACCAGACCGGAGCGGCGCGCGCCCCGCATATCCCGCGCCCCCGCGGCCTGCCCCACCCGGATCGTGGTCCCCATCGCGATCCCGAGCGGTACCATAAAGGCCAGGGCCGAATAGTTCAGGGCGATCTGGTGGGCGGCCACGGCCACCACACCCAGCGAGCCCATCAGCAGGGAGACCGCCGAGAACAGCCCCACCTCAACCGCGATGCTCACCGCCATGGGCACCCCCAGCCTGGCCAGTCGCCCGATCCAGACCATGGCGGGCGGCTCCATGCCCCACAGGGGCCCGAGGGCCCGGTATTGCGGCCGGGTGCTCACATAGATGGCGAGAAGCAGGGCATCCAGACACAGCACAATGGCGCTGGACCACCCCGCCCCCACCGCACCCATGGCCGGGGCGCCGAACCTGCCAAACATCAATATGTAGTTGCCCAGCGCATTGGTGGCCAGCGCGACGAGCTGGATATACATGATGGGCCGGGTATGGCCAATGCCCTCACTGAGGAAACGCAGGGCCAGATAGCCGCAGGTGGCCGGAATCCCCCAGGCGATGGCCTGGAGATAGCCGTCCGCGACGGGCACGATGGCCGGGTCCATGTCGAACCAGGGCATGACCCCACCGATCCCGTAGGTCAACGGGGTGGCGACGGCGGCGACCAGCACGGCGAGCCACAGCGACTGACGGAAGACCCGGGCGATCTCCCTGCGGCGCCCCGCCCCCTCGAGCTGGGCCACGGTGGGGGAGACGGCCATCATGATCCCCACGCACCCCAGGTACACCGGCAGCCACAGGCTGGAGCCGACCGCGACGGCGGCCAGGTCCATCGCGCCCAGACGCCCGGCCATGACCGTATCGGTAAACCCCATCCCCACCTGGGAGACCTGCCCGACCACCAACGGTCCGGCGAGCCGGCCCAGGGCGCGTGCCTCCCTCAGGGCCTCGAGGCCACGCGCTAGACCCCGGGCCGTACGCTCGGACATGCCATCGATATCGTTGGGAGGATCTGGGCTATCATAGGCGCCTGTGGTGGGTGGCAGGTACACCATTGCGTGACCATCCGGCACCCGGGATCGATCGGGGTGGCACCGGATCGCAGGCCGGCCGAATCAGACCAGAGAGACGTGCCCGATGAAATCCATACTGATCGTCAACGCCCGGATCGTCAACGAGGGCGCCGTCCGCGAGGGCGACCTCCTGATCCGCCAGGGCCGCATCGAGGAGATCGGCCCCGACCTCTCCCACCGGGACGCCGGCCTGCTCCTGGACGCCGGAGGAAGACTCCTGATGCCCGGCATGATCGACGATCAGGTCCACTTCCGGGAGCCCGGGCTGACCCACAAGGCGGATATCGGGACCGAGAGCCGCGCCGCGGTGGCCGGGGGCATCACCAGCTTCATGGACATGCCCAACACCCGGCCGCAGACGGTGACCCTGGACGCCCTGGAGGACAAATACCGGCTGGCGGCGACCCGCAGCAGCGCCAACTATGCCTTCTATCTGGGGGCCACCAACGACAACATCGACGAGATCCGCAGGCTCCCGCCCGGGATGGCGTGCGGGATCAAGGTCTTCATGGGGGCCTCGACGGGCAATATGCTGGTCGACGATCCGGCCACCCTGAGGGTCCTGTTCCGCGATGCACCGGCCCTGCTCGCGGCCCACTGTGAACATACCCCGACCATCCAGGAGAACGAGCGCCGCTTCCGGGAGCGCTACGGGGAGGACGTCCCCATGGCCTGCCATCCGCAGATCCGCAGCGCCGAGGCCTGCTACCGATCCTCCTCGCTGGCGGTGGAGCTGGCCCGGGAACTGGGTACCCGCCTGCACGTGCTTCACCTGACCACCGCCCGGGAGCTCGAGCTCTTCGATCGAGCTCCGGTGGAGGACAAACGGATCACCGCGGAGGCCTGCGTCCATCACCTGTACTTCGACGACCGGGACTACGCCGAGAAGGGCACCCTGATCAAATGCAACCCGGCCATCAAGACCTCGGAGGATCGCGAGGCCCTCATCGACGGGGTCGCCGGCGGACGGCTCGATGTGATCGGGACCGATCATGCGCCCCACACCCTCGAGGAGAAGGCCAATACCTACTTCAAGGCCCCGGCGGGCCTGCCCCTGGTGCAGTTCGCCCTCCCCGCCCTGTTCGAGCTCTACCACCAGGGCCGGTTGAGTGTGGAACAGATCGTCGACAGGACCAGCCATGCCGTGGCCCGCTGTTTCCGGATCCGGGAACGGGGCTTCATCCGCGAGGGCTACTGGGCCGATCTGGTCCTGCTCGATACCGACGCGCCGTTCACCGTGCGCCGTGAAGATGTGCTCTCCAAGTGCGGGTGGTCACCCTTCGAGGGCAGACGGCTGCGCACCGCCGTGGACACCACGCTGGTCTCGGGCCGGGTCGCCTATCGGCGCGGACAGCCGGTGGCCGGGGTCCGCGGCGAGCGTCTCGCCTTCGACCGCCAGCGCTGATCAGCGCTGGCTGAAGACCGAGTCGAGTCCACGGGTGACCGGCTTCATCAGAAACTCCATGATGGTCTTCTCACCGGTCCTGATGTCCGCCTCCACTGTCATCCCCGGCCAACGGGGCAGGTCCCTGTGGGCAGGATCTGCCACGCCGCGGCGACAGTCCCCCTGGTCCCCTATCCCGGGGGCCAGGCGAAGGCCCGCCCGGCCAGGACATGGATGTGCAGGTGATAGACCGACTGGCCCGCGGTAGGACCATTGTTCACCACCAGACGGAACTCGTCATAGCCCTGCTCACGGGCGACCTGTCCTGACTTCAGCAGCAGATGCCCGAGGAGCCCCTGGTCCGCCTCTGTGGCATGGGTCAGGCGCGCGAAAGGCCGCTTCGGCACAACCAATACATGGAGGGGTGCCTGCGGATTGACGTCCCGGAATGCCACACACAGCTCATCCTCATAGACGATATCCGCCGGAATCTCCCTGTTGATGATCTTCGAAAAGAGCGTCTCAGACATGTCCTCCCCCTGATCTAGCAGGCGGGCGCCATACCCGCAGCTGTTGAATGATATACCCGTCACCCGGGGAACCCCTGCGGGGAGCCCCGGGCAGCGCCTTTCCATGATCCCTGTGCAATAGACCGGACCCCAGAGCGGTCTATAATGGGCGGAAGTCGCATGCCCCTCGTGCCGAGTCAGCCCGGAGAAGCTACCCGTGAATCAAGACCAGCCTCCCTGTGACCGCTTCGAGGCCACCCTGCGCGAGGCCGTCGATGTCCCCGTGCCGCCCGATCTGAGGGCGAAGATCCTTGCCAGACAGGCCGCTGAGCGCAGCCCCAGGTGGTGGCAGCCGCCCTGGCCACGCCTCGGGGAAGGCTGGGTCACAGCCACCGCGGTGGCCTGCGGCCTGGTCCTGGTCCTGGTCCTGGTCACCGCACTCGGATTCTATGCCGCCGTGCTGCACGACCCCGAGGACGGGCTCAGAGAACAGATCCTGGCATATATGGAGCAGGACTGGCCACAACTTTCCCGACCGGGAGCCGTCCCCGATCACCGACTCGAGGGCATGTTCCACGAGATCGGTGCCCACTTGGCGGCCCCTCTGCAGCGAGTCACCTATTGCGAAATGACCAGGATCGGTCGCAGGCCCTGCGCCGTCCTGGTGGCCCGCGGACAGGCGGGTCCGGTGGCGACCCTGCTCATCAAGGACGCCCACGTCCCGGCCCGCATGGCCATCCATACACCGCACTTCGACGGCGTCATCCTGCCTGCCCCGCAGGGCTGCATTGCGGTACTGGGGCAGCCGGGCGAAGACCTTGAGGTGGTCGAGAATCGGGTGATGAAGGCGATCAGCTGGCTCTGAGGAGGGCACGCCCGCCGGGCGGCACAGATGGACCCTCGAGATCCTTCACGAAGGTGACCCGCATCACACTATTGGGACCTGTTGCGATATCCGTGCGCGGAGATGTCGGTCCGGGCGGCCCGCCCCGATCCACCCACACCCCCCCGATCTGCGGGCGCTTCTCTTGCAAATACATAGAGATACCCTCATTCCGAGACACCGATTCGGCAGGAATGAAACTTGCTTGGTTTCCTTCTATCGGCTATGGGCTATAATCGCCGCACAATAAGAAGCAGGTCCGTCAGGGAGCAGTAAGACGCCAAAACAACAAGGAACTTGGGGGTTTCGCTCATGCCGTTCACCTTATCGCAGAGGATCTCGCTCGGCCTCTTCGTAATCCTACAATTGGGCCTGTGCACCGTAGACGCAGCAACACTGACGGGCACCCTGACAGAGATCATACGCAGGCCCACTGAGATCAACCTGAGTTCCAAGGGGGCCCTGGACTGGGTGCACTGGGGCCTGAGCGGGGCCTCCGTCACGCGCAAGGTCGGGGTATCCGCACAGATAGGCAACGTGCTGTCTCTGCCCGGGACCAAACTCAAGACCGGCACCGATATCAAACCGACCTTCGTGTGGACCGACGGCGACGGACCGCGTTCGGCCTCCACCCAGAAATGCTTCCGCTACAAGGGCCAGGGTGGAGGATTCAGCCTCCCGACCCAGGCCGCCCAGCAGGCCCGGAGTCTGGGTGTCGTCATCGACGTGCGTCATGCCCGGGTCCGGATAACGGCCCGCCTCAGTGATGCGAGCGCTCCCAACTACGTAACCGTCCTTGACTCCCCCGAAAAGACCAAGACCTTTGCCATAGACCTGAGTTTCGCCTCCGGCTCGAGCAATGCCTCCCTGCTCGTGGAGGCCCGGATAGAGACCAACTATGGCGCATCCCATGGGGGCGTGGCCCTGGGAGCCGCCTACCTCTCGGGCGCTGACGCCACGGTCGTGGTCACGCCCGTGATCTCGCCGCCCGGCGGACAGTTCAATACCCCGCAGCAGGTCTCTCTCGCCACCACCACCTCCGGGGCCGCGATCCGCTACACCCTGGACGGCTCGAAGCCTGGAGGCACCTCCACCCTGTATACGGGCCCCTTTTCGGTCTCCACCAGCACCACCGTCAAGGCCTTCGCGACGCGCAACGGATTCGGGCCCAGTGCAGTGGCAAGCGCGGTGTTTACGATCTCGGCACCCACCAAGACCCTGTTCAGCGACAACTTCAACGATGGGAATGCCAAGGGCTGGACCACCGCCAGGGAGGCCACCGGGGTCGCCTATGGCTGGGCCGTGACCGGCGGTGAATACCGGCAGACCAAGCCGAATGAGTTCTTTGGCTACTGGAACAACGGCTTCGACGACATCTATCGCCTGGGTGCCTACGCGATACCGAAATTCGGTTCCACCCTGCGCGACTATCGCGCCGAGGTCACCCTGAGGCCCCAGTCGAAGTTTGGCCATGGCTGTGGTCTGATGTGGCGCTACCGGAACTCCAGTAACTATTATCGTCTGAGTTTCAGCCATGTATTGGGTTCGACCCTGTTGCAGAAAAAGGTCGCGGGCAAGTGGCATACCCTGGCCATGAACTCGAAGGGCCTGCCCGCCGACATACCGGTGAAGGTGGCTGTCGAGATGAAGGGGCCGATCATGCAGGTCTACGTGGACGGAGCCAAACACTTCGCCGCCTATGACACCAGTCTGAGTTCGGGCACCATCGGCCTGTACGCCCGCGAAAGGTGCGGCTTCGACAATGTCCGGATTGCAACCCTGAGCCCCGCGCCGAAGATCATGATCGCGAGCCCCGAAGAACACATGGTGGTGTCGCCCCGTTATGTGGATGCCAAGGCCGTGGTGATGAACCGTCCTGCGGGGGCGAGCGTCAAGTTCTTCCTGGACGGGAACCCCTGCAAGACCACCCGGCAACCCAAGCCGGGCCTCTACAAGGGGCGGTGCAGCGCACCCTCGCCAGGCGTGTACACCCTGGAGGCCCGGTTGTTTCGAAACGGGCAGCTCGTGGACAGCGACATCCACACCCATGTCGGTCTGGGGGGCAGGAGCTATGCCTCGGGCGCAGACAGTATCGTCTGGGGTCTGGCCGACAAGTACAGCTCCGACGGCAACTCGAGAGGCGGGTGGCGGGTGGCGCTGCACGGCATACAGTCCAACCTGATCGATATACTGAATGGCCCCACACCCCTTCGGGTACCCCATATGGTGTACAACACCGCCGTGGCCGGTGACGAATCCATACACCTCGATCAACGTGTCCCATCCATCATGGAGCAGCACCCGCAGGCCGGGACCTACCTGGAGCTCGTAGGAACCAACGACGCCGGCGGCACGATGCCCAGACCGTCCGGGCTCAATTGTGCGGGTGCCGCCTGCAACGGCACCTTCTATCAATACGTCCAATCGGTGGTCGACACCCTGTCCGGCGCCGGTAAGGCCGTGTTCATCGCCCTGCCGCCACCGCGCTTTGGAGCCAACGGGACCTCTGTCCCCTATACCCATCCGGATTCGGCCCTGTCCAATCGATTCATCAAGAAATATATTCAGGTGATTCGCTTTCAACTCACCAAACATAGATTGGGTCCGGACTTCTACGCCTTCTTTCTGGGCACTAAGAACCGCTTTCACCTCATGGCGGACAATCTTCACCCCAACTCCCTGGGTACGGTCGTTATGGCCTACCTGTGGCGTAACGCCATCACCGGCGATACCACCCTGCCATTCTTTGTGGAAGACCTCTGCGTCCGACTGTCACGGGGGGCGGCCTGTGAGAACCCCCTGAGTTACAAGCAGGATCTGATAGAAAAAGGCGACGTCCTCTACGCGGACAAGGCCTTTACCCTGAAGAATGCGCCGCCGGCCGCCCTGCGAGAGGGTCGCTGGATTCGCACCAGGGATGCCCACAAGGGCAAGGCGAACCCTGACCTTCTATCCTTTGACGTCGGCCAGCTCTCGACCCTTTACGTGGCCTTTGACGAGGGGGCGACCCAACGACCGTCTTGGCTCAAGGCATATGCGAAGACCGGGCTGGTTCTGAAGACCAGTAATCCCGCCGCCCGCACACTGCGCCTGTACCGCAAGAACAACGTGCAGGGCAAGGTTACCCTGGGCGGGGCCGCGTCCGGAAGCACGGGCGCGAAGGCCAACTACCTGGTCATCGTCGTCGCCAACTGAGGGATCACCCATGATCATGAACAAACGACTTTTCATACTGCTTGCTGTCACGCTGTCCGGACAGTTGATCCTGCCCGTCAGGCAGGCCGGCGCGGTGGACACAGAATCGGCCACGGCACTGGTAACGCATTATCTCGAGTTACTGGTGACAGGAGACACCCCTGCTATAGAACAGATGCTGGGAGGCCCCTTCCTCGCCCGGCAGTCAGCCCTGCTCCAGAACCCCGGGTATGGAGACGTCCTGGCGACGGTCTACGCCGGTTCGACCCACGAGGTCCTGTCGGTGACGCCGCTCGAGGAGGGCGGGATCGGCGTCCAGATACGTATCGTTCTGGCCGACGTGGAAGAAAGAGAGTACCTGATGATTGTGGGCGACGACGCCGTGACCGGCGAACCGAAGCTCGTCGAGGAGCTGGAGCCCTAGGAGTGTGTCGGATTTAGGCGATCGTAGCGAGCAAGGTGGGAGAAGGAGGCAAAATATTCACGATTTCGAGGCGCATAGTGGGACTACGCAACGACAAGATCGCCCGGAGCGATCTTG
>Ga0114931_10011825_pt1 | contig 10272 bp, 7 predicted proteins | sample 2SBtaG_FD_89579 | JGI IMG/M metagenome (GOLD analysis project Ga0114931, IMG submission 89579) | Deep subsurface microbial communities from Kolumbo volcano to uncover new lineages of life (NeLLi) - 2SBTROV14_V59a metaG | ecosystem: Environmental > Aquatic > Marine > Volcanic | place: Kolumbo... | reverse complement strand
TTTCAATACTTCCTGCTAGGGGCCACATCTCATGATCCCGAAGATAGAGATAGATGTCGCTAATTTCTCTCACACCAATCTGATTGATTCTCTGCTCATTATGTGGGACTGAATCCAACTCCTTAAGATCTACACGACGCTTCAAGTATCCCTTTAGTACCTTTCGGACGGTTCTATTCCTCGTGAAGAAGAGATTTCTTGTCAATAGTTCGAGGTCTTCATGATACTCTAGTGGTTCCTTTGGAGTGAAATGGAGGACACTTGAATTGACTCTTGGGGGAGGCATGAAGAACTTCGGGGGTACATTGAAAAGTTTCCTGACTGACCCATGTAGTGTAAATATAATTGGAAGACGACCATATTGCTTTGATCCTGGTTTTGCAACAATCCTATTCACCACCTCCTCCTGAAGCATAACAGTCATAGATTGTAGAGGATGGTGCAACGCACGTGTAACAATCTTTGTTCCCACAGAGTATGGGAGATTTGCTACAATTTTCACATCCTTTGGCCACTCAACTTTGAGTGCATCAGCAGTGATCAAATTGATGCTGTCTGAGAAAATAGAGTCAAGATGACTTGCAAGATGTTCATCGCACTCAATGACAGTTACATCTACCCCCCTGTCCAACAGTGCAGAGGTCAGGATACCAACCCCTCCACCAATCTCAAGGACGTGATCACCTTCCTTGAGATCAGCCTTGAGGACGATGTTCTGCACCGTTTGATAGTTGACGAGGAAGTGTTGCCCCCGCGATCCTCTCATAGAACTGTACCTCATCTGTAACTCACGTATGCTCTCTCGTGTGTATTGTGTCCAGTTGACCACTCTTAGTTAGATACCCTACCTCCGGTTATAGTGCTGTCGATAGTAATCAGAGGAGGGTTTCCAATATTTCCAGTGAAGCGAGTATAATGAATGAAGCACAGAAGTTCCAGTGGCAATCACCCTATGGTAATCTCTACTATTTGCACATATTCTGGTGATAGAAAGCTTCTTTACACCATCTACAATCACACAAATCATAAAAAATCACAAGAATCACAACACCCATAGATTTCCTATGGAAAATTCGATATCTTAAATATTTTAAGATTAAACATCTTGATTATCCAAATAATTGAATTTTCGAAAACCTTCACCAGAAATATAACTTTGAGTAAAATGGGCACCCCATCATTTCCTGTGGAGTGATTCTTAGTGATTATTTATTTTCGAAAATATTACATTTCTAATGATTTTTAAGAGGAATCAAGAATGATATTTGTGATTCAAATACCATTCCTACGGAAATTTACTTGTAAAGTCGTGGATCAAAGACTATTGCCACAATATTGTACCCATATTCCATCGTCACATCACTCTCAACAGATTCAATGAAGATCTCTTCAAGAGATCCACCTCTCATTCCTACTGCTTCTTTAACCTGGATCAGCAATTCTTCCTCTACCTCATGCACTGAAGACCTTTTGTGATTCTCAAACACAACATAATACTCAGATGATTTTCCAACTGCAATACCTGATGAGATCTTGACTCCCTTTCCACCACTTTCCTTGGCAAGGATTACACCAGTCTGACTTCCAAAAGGAATTGTAATTGGATCTGAGATGAAGCTTGATGAGAAAGGAATCACAGAAGAGTACTGTATGAGATTCAGTCCTGCAATACCACAAGACAGAAGGGCATTGTCAAATGCATTGAGCTCAGAAGTGTCACTCTGACCCTCTCCTTTTACAATCCAGAAATTTGAAGGGAATTTCAGACCCTTGGTTTCAGGGGTAAGATGTCCAAGGTTGAAGAATTTTTCGGGATCGCGTGTCACATTCACAGATGAGTAATTTGAGATGAGCTAATAAGAACAATAGTAGGTGCTCCACCAATTTCTTAATATCTACTAAATTCAAGCTCTTCTATTGACCGGAAAGACTCGCGAGGGTATAATGATCTCAGTACACTCCACACTTAATCTCTCTAAGCAGCTGAGCTACCAATTTCTCTCAATCTTCATGAGGTTATTAGGAGCATCTGGATTTCTTGTCGGACTTCTCGCTTCAGTGCAAAATATCAGTCAGACATTTCTTCAAGGAATATTCGGTAGACTTTCCGATTTGTATGGAAGAAAGAAATTTCTCTTTATTGGATTCACTTTCGCAGGAATCACCTTCATTGTTGCTGCTATGAGCAGATCTCCCCTCGAATTACTCACAATGACCTTCCTCAATGGAGTTGCCTTCTCCATTCTCTCGCCTTCATGGGAGGGATCTATTGGAGACAATACGGAGAAGATAACCCGTGGAAAAGTTATCGGGAAACTGAATAGTATTGCTACCTATTACGCAGCACTTATGATTTTCTTGATTGGTGTGTTCTCCCTCTCTCTCGATAATGACCAAGAGATTCTTGGATACAGGATAATCGTTGCTTTCTCTGGTCTGAATTTTCTAGTTGGAGCTTTCCTTTCTCTTAAGGTAAAAACACCTAAAATCACAGAAAAGTTGAGACGTATATCACTCTTTGAACCTCTTAAAGATAGAGTATTCCTGAAATTTCTTATCTTCATTCACCTCTGGTGGTTTACTATGAGTATTGCTTGGAGCTACTTCCCTATCTATTTCAGTGATATTCTCCAATTGAATATCTTTCAGGTAGGTCTAGTAAATACCGTCTTCTCTCTAACGATGGGAGTCGTCGCGAACCATTTCGGACCAATAATTGATAAGAAAGGTCCAAAATTTGCTCTTGTCGTCGGGTTTGGCACATTCTGGGTCTTCCCACTGATCCTCGCATTAACTCACAATTTCACCCTTGTGGTCCTAGCAAATATTACTGCGGGATTCAGCCTTGGTGTCGGTATACCTGCAATTCAGTCTTATATTATTGAGGTCGCAGGACAAGAGAGAACTGGACAATATAGTGGAACATACTACTTCATATGGGGACTAGTAACCTTTGTTGGCTCTCTAACTGGAGGGTATATTTTTGATATTCTTACCTTACAATTTGGGAGCTCAATTACCCTCACCTACCTCTTCTTTGGTGTTGCAGTACTACGTCTCTTAACAGGCATTCTCCTCGTCTTCATACACAACACTAGAAGGTTAAATAAATATGAATACTGACTTAAAAATATTAGTAATCTTCGAATTAATTAAGCTCAATTAGATATTTTACTCGAAAGATTAAAATCTTTACTAGATTTATTCAATCTAAGAATGAGCAGTGAAGATATTCCAAAACCATGGCTCGAAACACTTAAACCAGTGAGAAAAACGACCTTGGAGTACAAAGATATATCGACGTTTCAATTCGTCAAAATGCGTGCACAGTCATTTCCAAATGACTTGAGTATGATCTTTCCTAAAGGGAAAAGCATTACATATGCAGAACTTCTAGATAGTATTAAGAGAATAGCTGTCGTCTTCAAGGACATGGGTGTCCAGAAGGGTGACAAAGTTGCTCTGATGCTTCCAAACACCCCCCACTATGTCATATGCCACTACGCGATTATGGCAATTGGGGGAACTGTAGTGCAGACTAATCCGCTTTACACCCACCGAGAACTGACCCATATTATCAACGATTCTGGTGCAAAGGGGATTGTCTCAATAACCATGTTTCAGAGTAAGATCAATGACGTATTAAACAATGAAGACAACCCACTTGAGTGGGCAATTTTTGGAAATATAAAAGATTACCTTAAACCTTTGACTGCATTTCTTGGGACCATTCTCGGAAAACTTAGCGACCATCCAAAAATGAAACCTCTTCCAAAAAATTACTCCTTTATGACACTGTTGAAAAATGCAGATCCTAGCAAGTTCCAAGAGGATGAGGTAGATTTTGAGACTGGAACTGTACTCTTTCAGTACACAGGTGGAACAACTGGACTTTCGAAAGGTGCTATGCTCTCACCAAAGAATATTAGTTACAATGCCCAGCAAGCAAGAGAGTGTATTCATATGGTTCCAGATAGGAGCGGTAGCATTTTAACTGTGCTTCCCCTCTTCCACAGTTTCGGACTTACTGCATGTCTTGGACTCTCATTCCAATTAGGAGTTCCTATGGTTCTTGTACCAAAATTCTCTGCAGGAGAAGCATTATCACTTATCGAGAAGCATAAAATCACCTTCTTCCCTGGAGTTCCAACTATGATGATCGCACTCCTCAACCACGAGGATGCAAAGAAAAGGGATCTCTCATCATTAATTGCAGTTATTTCTGGTGGAGCTCCCCTCCCCGTAGAAGTCGCTAAACAATTCAAAGAGATAACTGGTGGAGATCTTGTTGAGGGATATGGTCTGTCGGAGACATCTCCTCTCGTCACCATTAACCCAATTGGAGTGCCAGAAGTTCCTCCAAAAATTGGTTCAATTGGGCTACCCGCTCCTGATACTTACATAAAGATTGTGGACACAGAAGATCCTACCAAAACAATGCCAATTGGTGAGGTCGGAGAGATTGCAGTAAATGGATACCAAGTAATGAGTGGATACTACAACAAACCACAAGTGAATAAACGTACAATCATCGATGGATGGTTCCTTACTGGTGATGTAGCATATATGGACGAGGATGGATTCACATTTATAGTAGACCGGAAGAAGGATATGGTCATCGTTTCTGGATATAATGTCTATCCCAGAGAAGTCGAGGAGGTTCTCTTTGAACATCCAAGTATACTGGAGGCAGCTGTTGCAGGAATGAAGCACCCTGTGAAAGGAGAGATTATTTCAGCATGGGTCGTCCTCCGTGAAGGAATGACTGCAACCGAGGATGAGATTATCAAATTCTGCAAAGAACGAATGGCCCCTTACAAAGCACCAAAGCAAGTGGTTTTCAGGGATGAGCTTCCAAAATCTATGATTGGAAAAGTTCTTCGAAGGAAACTAACTGAAGATACCAAAGAATAAATTTCCATCGGAAACTGATCATTAGTTAACATACATTTCATTACACTATTTCTCTAGCAATAAATGGAATACCAGAGTATATTATCTATGAAAGTACTTGGTTAACTAGAAGATAAAAGATAAACATACTAAAATTAATTTGTTTCTAGCCTGCGAGTTTACTTAATAGAAGACTAAAGTTATGAATAGACTAATGATTTACCTTATGATTTCTGCAAAATCAAACCTTCTACCTCAAAGAATCCATTTAATTTATTCTACAGCTAGACATCTAGTAGTTTTAGATTTAATCACATATTACTCTAGTTGATTTTGATAATTAGGAGACACGGTTGTGAATCTCAAAATCTAGAAATTATCACAGAAACTCGCGCGCATCACACGTCTATTATCCAGAATCTCATGGAATCGTTCAACGAAAATCACTAGAACATTAACCCTACTTGGAGAATAAAAAATATTTTATTCGAATACATTCGGTGGAGAACAGTGAGAAAGAGTCAATTTAAGTGGATAAAAGATGTATAGCTGACCTTACCTCCCAGCCCTTGTTATTCGTGTGAAGATTAAGTTCTTTTTTCTAGAAAAGTTAATATGAAACAAAGCACAGAATCCTAACGGCTAAGAGAAGCCGTAGGATGTCAATCTATCCCTATCTGGTTAATTGTAGATTCTAAAATTAATAATACTGTGTATTATCATTACTCTAATTCGCGTAAAATACGAAATTCGTACACCATATTTTCATCTTTGACCAAATTAGTTGCACATGCAATAAAGGGGCTAGGAGGGTATCAAACCTAAATTTCCTGTGGAAAATACTCGCAACTTTACAAATCTCTTTATTTTAAGACCTAGATATTCTCACATAAGTGAATGAGAGAACAATTCGTGTGCTAGAGGAGATAAATAAATCAAAAGAAGAGCTGATTGAACTCACAATTAAAATAACCGAGATTCCCTCACCTCCATTTGGAGAAGAAAAAAGGGGAGAGTACATACATAAAAAATTTGAACAACTTGGGTACAGAACAAGATTTGATGGATTAGGGAATGTCATAGCATATGCTGATCTAGAAGGAAAGGACCACCTTGTTGTGCTCTCTGCTCATCTTGATACTGTATTTCCTGAGGGTACTGATGTCACTGTTAGAAGAGAAGGAGATACGCTTTACGCACCTGGGGTATGTGATGATAGCCGAGGTTTGTCAGTGCTTCTTAAGATTGCCGAATTGTGTAATCTTGGACTTAATAATGAAGACGAAGTTGGGATAATTTTTGTAGCAACACTAGGGGAAGAAGGGCTAGGTGACCTTAGAGGAGTAAAATATCTATTCAATAATGAAGAGCATTATGAGATCAGAAAGCGATTACGTGCATTCATAACTTTGGATGGGATTGGGATAAGCACTGTTGTTAATAGTGGTCTTGGAAGCCGACGCTACAAAATAAAATTCTCTGGACCAGGAGGGCACTCCTTTGGAGCATTTGGGATGGTAAATCCCATCCATTCACTGGGAAAAGTTGCAGCTGCAATCTCAGAATGGAAAGTACCATCAACACCAAAATCTACATTTGCAATTAGTGGAGTATCTGGAGGTCGGTCAATTAATGCAATACCTGACTCTTGCTATATGCTTGTTGACACAAGATCAGAGGATGTTGCACAGCTCGATAAGATGATGGATGATCTTGAATCACTTTGCAAAAAATTCACAAGAATGGAATCAAAATCAGGCTATGGGAACCTTGAATACTCAATTGAGGTCATAGGTGACAGACCTCCTGGGAAGACTTTACATGAGAGTCCATTGGTCAAAGCTGTCGTTCGAGCAAATGAATCTCTCAAATATCCAGTCAAATTCTCAGCGAGCTCTACGGATGCAAACATTCCGATGAGCATAGGAATTCCAGCCGTGTGTGTTGCAAGCGTGCACAAGGCAGGAAGAGCACATTCTCTTGAAGAGTTTGTGAATGCAGGTGAAGAAAGTTTGGATGTAGTGAAGAGAAACTACCTTCTTCTTGAATATCTATTTGAGAATTTGAAATCTGAAATATCTTGACAGTATGGAAGATTGCTATTATTTTGTACTCTTAATATCTAATACACTGATGATTCTAAAAAGCAGGATACTTCTCATTTCTCTTTCCATAGGAATCCTCCACAGCCCAGACTAATATTTATAATCTTATCTTGTCATCTCTCACGATTCTAATACCATTGAAGTAAATTTAGTCATCAGGTTAAACTCTTCTATTGAGTATCATATCCATATCTGTAGATGAAAGTATTCCCATCCTCTTATCAAAACTCATACCATTATCAATGATAAGTGTGGCAGGAAATTGCATGCTCTCATAATTTCGTTCAATATTAAGGTAATCAAGATGGAAATCATCAAGGACTGAACCATTTGTAAAATCGAGGATTCGAATGTTATCATACATGTCGTTTGGGAGTGTATTCAGCTCATTCACTTGAAGTTCACAAAAATCACATCCACTATGGATGAGGATGATAATCTTTCTATTCTCTGAACCCTTCATAAGGAAGTTCTGCAATTGCGACTCATCGCTAATTTTAAGTTCATTCGGATAATTGAGTCCCTCAATTTCCTTCTTTGGAATGAAGAGATAGATTAACCCTAACAATATCATTGAGAGTATGAGCACTGATAACAATGGAAACAATATAAGGAGAATTCCTATGATTGTCCCATACACGAGTACCAGTTTAAAATCCTTGTAGGTATAGTAGTCACAGTTACAGAGGTACATTTGTTTATTCAGCTTGCAGAACCATGCAGGAAGAGAGATATTAAGTGTGATTGTGGTGAGATATGGAAATGCTATATAAAAAATGAATCTCACAGTTGATGTGTTTCCCAGAAGGAAATATACTCCTAACCATGCACTGAGTACTGATCCATAGAAAGCATATCTCCAAACGAGAAGATTTTTTGGTCCCACAGTAATATTGCGACAGTTCTCCTCCTCTTTTGAATTAATATAGTGCATGATGACTATAGCTGTGAGGAGAATAGCATCAGCCCCTAGTATGACAAAATCAGATAGTGTCAGAAAAGAAAGCTGATTCATATACTGACAAGAGGTTTCAATGATTAAGAAATCTTCCATTAAATAATAGATGATTTCTCATCGATCAATTAATTCCGTTAAAGGATGTCGTAACGCTTTAGGAATCTCTATTTAATATGATGAAATTTCTTCAATTCTTATGTATGATGATTATTGATTTAATGATGATTTTGTGAGGATATTTTTGTGATATTATATGATAGTTTTTGATGATTATAATTGATGGATTGTGATGATATTATTTGATGAATTAAGAAATTGTTTCTGATCATTATTGATATTATGTATATTTAATGTCTAATTGTTTAGTATATATGATGTATATTGATGATTTTATTATTGAAATAATCATCAATTATGATGATATTTAATGAATTATGATGATTTTTGATTTGTGTTATGTTCTTTTCTGATCGATTAGACGTCATAGATTGTATGCGGATTGTTTTCCTAGGATTCCAGATTTTTCATTTTGTTTAGTAATTTACGCTCCTGATTCTCATACTGCTTCATCTTAATGTTATCGCCTAGAACTTCGTAGTACTCCACAAACTTCCGTGCTATAATTATTCTCAGAATATCATCATTTTGAGAATATGCCAATTCATCAGCTCTATTAAGTAGAGGAATAACCTTTGTATAATTCTCCATACGGGCATAATTAATCGCAAGATCACTAAGTACCTGTGCTGTCAGCTTCTTATTACCGAACTTTGCTTCCATATAGGCTAAAAGGCTTTCCTGAATTTTTGCCGCTTCTTTGAAATTATTAAGACTCTCATAGCACTGGGCTACATTGACGAGACATTCACTAACTGAATCATAGTCGCCAAGCTCTGTAAAGATCATTCTACTCCTTTGAAAGTTGATAATTGACTCATCTAATGAACTGATCTCGTAATTGTATATACCCTTCAAGTAGTAGTACTTTCCTTTCTCCCTTTCCTCCAGTGAGAGTACATTAATGCTCTCTAAAATGTGCCCTAGATTGTGGATATCTCCTCTTTGCAGGTAGATAGATGCAAGTCTGAGAGCCATATAATTATAATATCACCTATATATTTAATCCCTTCACTTAACTTTCAAATTTACGGAATCACAATCCACCAACCATTATTTTATAAGATATCATTGGTTTATTTTACCTGATGACAAAACTATATGATATCTATGTCATGAAAAGTAGTGGTATTCCCTTATTTACTGGGTGTACTGGAACAAACTACTGTATGACTCATCTCGGTCAACACGAGCTGGTAAGTGGTTTTTTCGCTGCAATGCGGTCATTTGCTCGGGAAAGTTTCAAGGATGAGAATCTGAAGACAATGATCTTCTCTGAAATTCGTATTAACTTTCTCGAAGATATTGAGAATGAGCTTCTCCTAGCGTTCATCCATGATATCAATGCTGATGATACCCAGATTGCACAGGATCTATCTAAGGCCAAGGACCTATTTCTTCAGAAGTATGGAGTACATGTCAATGATAGTCTTGTGGATCAGCAGATTTTTGAAAATTTCAGGGAAGAACTCAGATCTGCAGGCATCATTGAAAACAATTTGAACAATATTATCAAGATGGTGAGAATCAATGACGAGAATGAGACTGAGGTGGAGAAGAAGAGACCAAACCTTTTCAGATGGATTCGATCAAAATTTAAGAAACGCAATGAATGATTCAAACAATTTCTAAAATTATTTTGTCTTAAAATAATTATATGGTTAATGTAAGTAATCGTGATACTCCATTCTTGTGAATTAATCAGATTTTATTATCCCAGAAATCGATTAAAAGAAAACCAAAACCTTCAAATTACAATTTAATATTTGAATCTAAATGAGATTTATCTATTTTCTCATCCCTCTTCTTCTTCTCTCTATTATTCCAGTTAAGGGAATTTCTATCAGCTCAACCCATGACAATAATGTAGAGTGGGATGGAATTTACCACAATTCAAGAGACCCCTTCTACCGGAACCCCGGATGGGGTACTGATCTTACGGGTGCAGTTCCCCTCGGACAGGATCTCACTCTCAGGATCAGGTCTTTCAAGGGTGACCTAACTGTTGCTAAGGTGAAGATGTGGGACAATGTAAGAGGATTAAATAATTACTACATCATGTCCGTGGGATCATCTGATGATATGTATGACTACTGGGAAGTGACGATTCCTTCCCCCTCAATTCCAACTGATTTCTACTATGCATTCCAAGTGATTGACGGAAGTGATATCGACTACTACAATGATGATGTCCTCTTC
>Ga0114931_10011824_pt1 | contig 10274 bp, 9 predicted proteins | sample 2SBtaG_FD_89579 | JGI IMG/M metagenome (GOLD analysis project Ga0114931, IMG submission 89579) | Deep subsurface microbial communities from Kolumbo volcano to uncover new lineages of life (NeLLi) - 2SBTROV14_V59a metaG | ecosystem: Environmental > Aquatic > Marine > Volcanic | place: Kolumbo... | reverse complement strand
TCGAGGCACGGCCCTTCGACGATGTCGCCGCCGAGCGGATTCGGACGATCCAGCACGACGACCGCGACACCGGTTTCGGCACACGCTTCGAGACAGTGCAAGAGCGTCCAAATGAACGTGTAGACGCGTGTGCCGACATCTTGAAGATCGACGATCAGGCAGTCGAGGCCGCCGAGCATCTCCGGACTTGGCTTGCGCCGCTCCGCGTAGAGGCTGTAGATTGGGATGCCCAACACCGGATCGATATCATGCGGCGTCTCGATCATATTATCCTGTTGTTGACCCCAGAATCCGTGCTGCGGTCCGAACAGCGCTTTCAGTTGCCGGGGAAACCGCTCAGCCAGGAGGTGATGGGCGTACTGAAACCTCATGTCGACGGATGCCTGGTTCATCAACAAACCAAAGCGCGCATGCTCCAAAATCGCGGGCGGGTCCGCCAGACAGCGTTCGAGGCCGACGGTGACGGCCACATGTTCGTTTTGCGGTTTTGGCATGGCTAGGACCAGCCTCCTCGGAAATTGCTCAGCCGTCCGTTAGCTCGCTAGCGGTCCGCCAGCCGCTTCTGGTAGGAAGGTTTTGCGACTTGGGATTCAAGTTGTTTCCGTAGTTTGGCGATTACGGCCTGGTGCCCGGGCGCCGCGGCAAGGTTGACGTTCTCCGCGGGGTCCTCGACGTGGTCATACAGCTCGGTCGCCTTGACGGCACCGGTTTTCTTATCCTTCCAGACGGTCAGCCGGTACCGGTCCGTCCGGATCGAGTAGCCCATGACGCGGCCACGAGGGTACTGGCTAAAGGCGGCTGGTGGACTCGGCGCATCCGGTTCGTCCAAGTACTTGGCGAAGCTGGCGCCCTCCAAGTGCCACGGCGTCTTGATGCCGGCCAACTCGCACAGCGTCGGATAGATGCCGACGAATTCAACCAGCGCTCGAGTCGTGCCGCCCGGCGCTTTTTGCCCGGGAGCACGAATAATCAGTGGCGCGTGCGTGTCCAACTCGAAATTCGTGTGCTTGCACCAGCTATCATGCTCGCCCAGTTTCCAGCCATGATCTCCCCACAAAACAACGATCGTGTTTTCCGTAAGTTCATTTTCGTCAAGCCCATCCAACAGCATACCGATATTCGCATCCGTGAAACTGACACAAGCATAGTAGGCCCGACGCAGGATCCGCGTCTGCTGCTCGGTGAGATCGCCTTTCTTTGGGATCCCTTCGTAAGCACGCAACTCACCCCAGTTGGTCAATGAAAACGGTGTGACGCCCTTCGGTGGAAACGGGTTTTCCGGCAAGCGGACTTTGTCGTACGGATACATCGCCCAGTACTTGGCGGGCGAGTTGAATGGTAGGTGAGGCTTGTGAAAACCGACGGCCAGGAAGAACGGTTCGTGTTTTTTCTTAAGTTCCCGCATCGTCGCGACACCGAGTTCGGCCAACGCGCCATCGAAGTACTCGTTGTCCGCGACCTCACCCCGTTCGTACGGCGCGCCATGTGCCTTGCGGCTCAGCGCCCTTCCCTTCAAACCTTGCCGGCGTCCTTCGGCCCGCTTGCGGGCGATCAGCTGAGTATTCTCCCGGCTAACATAGCCAGCGCCGTTGCGCGGCTTCCGCGCCGGCTCGCTCCAGGTCGGTGGATCGTCCAAACCACCGTGATAGATCTTGCCCATGCTGACACAGTAATAACCCTGGTTTTTGAAATTCTGACCGAGCGTCACCACATCCGGACAGAACTTCCGAAAATGCGTGGTCAAGTCATACACTTTCGTGGAATCGGGGCGCAGGCCAGTCATCAAACTGGTCCGTGACGGTGAGCAAACCGCTTGTTGGCAGTACGCGCGCAAAAACACCGTGCCGCGTGCGGCCAACCGATCGATGTTTGGACTCTTGATGTGCTTGACGCCGTAACACCCCAGCTCGGGGCGCAGGTCATCCGACGCGATGAACAGAATATTCGGACGATCGGCGGCGCGGCACGTGCCAAACAACCGTCCACAACCCAAGGCAGCCAAAAAAACGAGGATCCAGACATTGTGCGTTCTCATCATGGTGTGCTCCTTGAAACAACTTCCTGGCCCGGGTTTCCCATCTCTGTTTGCCGTGGACGACGACTGTTTTTGTTATACTGTCTGACGGTCCCGAGTGCCACCGGCAAGGACGATGCGAATAGCGAAACTGTATGGCTTATCGCGTCAACCTCGGAAACTCGGTAGGAGGGCAACAAGAAACGATGCTGACATCCCGCGCGATTGTCGGCCGTGCACTGGCCGGATCCACCACGCCGCGCCCGGCAACCGGTCCCCTGGCCGTGCATTATTGCGCGCGCTACGCGGGGATCTCGCTGCGGCGTTACACGACGGACGTGAACGCGATGGTTGCCAGTATCACACAGTATTACGAGGCCTTTCAACCTGACTCGATCTGGCTGTCGGCCGACACCTGGGTCACGGCAGAAGCGATGGGAGCGCGTGTCGGCTTTGCGAGCGACGAGCAACCGATGGGCGGCGTGGGCGCTCCGTGTGTGCGGACGGCAGCCGATATCGACTCCATCGCGGCCCCCGACCCGAGTACTCAAGGACGCTGTCCGCTGATGCTCGAGGCACTGCGTCAACTGGTACAGCGGTTTGGCCGAGATGTGTTTATCGTCGCCTGTTTCGATTAGTACCCGTTCTCACTCGCCTGCGCCCTGATGGGAATTGACCAACTCATGCTGAAGCTGATCGATGATCGTCCCATGGTCCAGGCGTTAATGACGCGCTGTGCCGAATACACGGCGGCATATGCCAACGCCCTTGCCGACGTGGGAGCCGCCATGCTCAGTGGCGGTGATTCGCCGGCCGGTCTGGTCGGTCCCGATCTCTACGGCGAGGTTGTCTGGCCGGCCGAACAGCAACTGATTCGGCGCCTGCGCGCGACCACCAAGGTCCCCATCTCGCTGCACATTTGTGGTGATGCCACGCCGATCCTGCCCGCCATGGCGACCAGCGGCGCCGACGTTTTGGAACTGGACCACGAAGTGGATATGACATCGGCCGCCACCGTTGTCGGGCCTGACGTGGCACTGTGGGGGAACCTCGATCCCGTGTCGGTCTTGGCACACGGTACGCCCGACTCGGTTCGGGCCGCGACACGCGCGCTATTAGCCGCGATCGATCGTGCCGGGCATCCACGGTTTGTCTTGAGTTCCGGGTGCACTCTAGCGGTCGAAACACCGGCGGAAAACGTGCACGCAATGCTCGACGCGGCGGCCCACTGGGGCAACGCCGAGACGGCCCGTGGTGGAGATGCCAAAACTTGGAAAAAGAGTAACCGTTCACACGGTTCGTAAGACATTTAACCGGCGGATCAACGCGGAAGAGAGTTTTGACGAAAGGGTGTTCACAAGTGACCAAGTCAGATTATGGAGTGCTCGTGCACGGCGCCGGCTGGGTATCCGCCCAGCACATCGGTGCATGGCGGCGTCATCCCCAAGCACGCGTTGTGGCCGTCTCGAGTCGTCGCCTGGAAAGTGCCCAACGGCGTATCGGCGAGGCGGGTTTGAAGGGCGCCGTAGCGTATGATGATTTCGCGGCCGCGTTGCGGCACCCAGGTGTCGATATTGTCTCCATTTGCACCCCCCAGCATGTGCATTGTGCCAACGTCATTACGGCCGCCAACGCCGGCAAACACCTTGTGATCGAGAAACCGCTGGGTAATTCACCGGACGAACTGCGGCGGATGCGTGCGGCCGTTCGGGCGGCCGGCGTGCGTAGCGTCGTCAGCTTTGTCTTGCGGTGGAATCCACTTTTTCAAATGCTAAAGCAAATGATCCAGGACGACGCGGTGGGCCGCCCGTACTATGTCGAGGCCGACTATTTGAGCCACAACGGTAGCTGGTGGTCCGGCTGGCACGATGCCCGCACGGTCGAACAAGGCGTCAGCGCGCTGCTGGTCGGCGGCTGTCACGCCGTCGACGCCGCGCGCTGGTTCGCCGCGCCCGGGCAATTCGAAGCCGCGCGCCCCGTTGAAGTATTCGCCATTTCCGGAGGCTATCGCAAAGGCACGACGCGCGAGTATAACCCGCTGATCAACACGTGGATCGAGAACGCTCCACCAATGGAATATGACGGGTTGGAGGTCGTGCTGATCAAATTCGACAATGGGGCAATCGCCAAAGTATCCGTGAACGCCGATTGCATCATGCCCTACCGGTTCCCGATTCGAGTGTTCGGCGACCGCGGCTCGGTCTTCGATAATCGTATTTGGTCACACAGATTTCCCCGCCAACGCGATTGGATTGAACTGCCGTCCATTCTCCCCGACTCGAGCGACGTGTCGCATCACCCGTTTCAGGCCGAAATCGACCACTTCGTGGAATGTTTGACGAAGGGTGTCGAATCACACTGCAATTTGGAAGATGCGATCCGCACCCATGACGTGGTTTTCGCCGCGCGGCAATGCTATCGCACCGGACGTCCCATCGCGCTCCCCTTGATCGAACCGTGAGATATTCGGAACGACAAGCAGACGCCGCCCCACACACGGGTCGAGATCGATTACGATGAGAGACCGTTATGAAATAGGAACCGCAACGTGAGCATGGGAACAAATAGAATCGATGCGTGCCGTGTGGTAGTCGTGCTGATTGGCGTTGTTGGCCTGGCGACACTGCGTTGCATGGCGGGTGACGCGCCCCAGTGGGGCCGGGCCTGGACGCGCAACATGGTATCGGACGAGACGCACCTGCCCGTTCAATTCGATCCTGGATCCGGCGACGGGATCAAGTGGTCCGCGGCGTTGGGCGGTCAGGCGTTTGGTTCGCCGGTCATCGCGAACGGCCACGTGTTGATCGGCGCGAACAACCAACAGCCACGTGATCCTCGCGTCACGGGAGATCACGGGGTTCTGTTGTGTCTCGACGAAGCCGACGGCAGTTTCCAGTGGCAGCTGATCGTGCCCCGATTACAGGGCGATAACTATCTGGACCAACCGCGGATCGCCATCTGCTCGCCACCGACCGTCGAGCAGGATCGCGTCTACGTCGTGACGAACCGTGCCGAAGTGGCGTGCCTCGATCTCAATGGCATGCGCGACGGCAATGACGGCCCGTACCGGGACGAAGGCCGGCACATGGTATTGCCGGGTAAGACGCCGATCGAACCGACGTCCAAGGACGCCGATATCCTTTGGCTCTTTGACATGCCGGCCGAGGTGGGCATCCACCCACACGACTCGGCACACAGCTCGATTCTGATCGACGGCCGGTATTTATACTTGAACACGGGCAATGGCGTCGACAACACGCACCGCGTTATCCGCTCCCCGAACGCGCCGAGTTTGATCGTTTTGGATAAAGCGACCGGTCGCCTGGTGGCGTCGGACGATGAGCGGATCGGTCCGCGGATTTTCCATTGCACCTGGTCGTCGCCGTCCATGGCCGTCGTCAAAGGGCAAAAACTGATCTTCTTCTGTGGCGGCGACGGCGTTTGCTATGCCTTTCGCGCGTTGCCCCAAGACCGAAGCAGCGTGCGTCCCACGGCACTCCAACGCGTTTGGCGATTCGATTGCGACCCGAACGGCCCAAAAGAGAACGTCCATCAGTACATTGGTAATCACCGGATTAGCCCCAGCAACATCATGGGCATGCCGGTCTTCCACCAAAACCGCATCTACGTGACCGGAGGCGGGGATTTCTGGTGGGGCAAGAACGAAGCATGGCTCAAATGCATCGATGCGACCGGCACCGGGGACGTGACCGGGAGCGCCCAGTTGTGGTCGGTTCCGCTGCAGCGCCATGCCTGCACGACGCCCGCCATTTACAACGGCCTGGTGTTCGTGGGCGACTGCCGTAGAACGGTGTACTGCATCGATGCCGACTCGGGCAAGATCCATTGGCAACAGGCCGTGAAAGGTGACGTTTGGGGATCGCCTCTGGCGGCGGACGGAAAAGTCTACGTGGGCACCTATCGCAGCGGTGAGTTTTGGGTTTTCGCCGCGGCAAGGAATAAGAAAGTGCTCGCGTCCACCCAGTTCGACACGGGCATCGCCGCGACACCGATGGCGGCCAACGGCGTCCTGTATGTCAACACGCTGACACGACTCTACGCGATCGGGCAATAGAATCGCGAGCGACACTTATCATGGAACGCGATCCCCTGACTGTCGGCTTGGACGATCATCATGATGTGCTACAGGTCGCCTTGCGAATGCTCGGCATCCACCGGACCGAGTTGCAACCGGTGGTATGGTCATGCCTCTATTTTTTCTTTTTGCTGGCCGGCTATTACGTGATTCGCCCGATCCGGGACGCGATGGGATTGACGGGCGGCCTGAAGGACCTCAAGGTTCTGTTCTTCATTACTCTGGCTATTATGATGGTCGCCAATCCAGTTTTTTCGGCGTTGGTAAGTCGCTTTCCACGACGCGTATTCGTACCGACAGTCTACATCTTCTTCATCACGAACTTGCTCTTGTTCTTCGTCCTTTTTTCTTCCTTCGGCGTGCCTGGCGACATCAACGTGGCGCGCGCCTTCTTTGTCTGGGTGAGCGTCTTCAATCTGTTTGCCGTTTCCGTGTTCTGGGGAATGATGGCTGACTTGTTCCGGTCCGATCAGGGCCAACGTCTGTTCGGACTCATCAGCGTCGGCGGCACGCTCGGCGCGATCGCCGGCTCGGCCAGCACGGTCGTGCTGGCGCGGCGGATTGGCGAAGTGAACCTGCTGCCACTCTCGTCGTTGCTGCTTGCGGCGGCTTGTTTGTGTGTTTTTCGGATTAACCGTCTGGTCGCACGACGCGCGACGGAACGCGCCAAATGCCGGCTTCAACCGTGGCGGCCGGCGGCGGACCATCGTATCGGCGGTGACTGGCTGGCCGGAATAACACACCTGTTCTCGTCCCCGTACCTGTTGGGCATCGCTCTATTCATCATGTTGCACGCCTTCAGCGGCACGCTGGCGTACTTCTTGCAAGGATCGATTATCGAGCAGGCGCTCACGACGCGTGACACGCGTGCCGCGTTCTTCGCGGGAATCGATTTGAACGTGAATATCCTGGCCATCGTGGTGCAGGTATTCCTGACCGGTCGTATCATTAATAAGCTGGGCGTGAGCGTGACACTCGCACTGCTGCCGGTCGTCGTGATGGTCGGGTTTGTTGGTCTTGGCTTGTGGCCGACGCTGGCGTCGCTCTATCTGTTCCAGGTGGTTCGACGCGCGGCGAACTTCGCACTGTCGCGCCCCGCGCGCGAAAGTCTGTTCACCGTCCTGCCACGTGAAGACAAATACAAAGCGAAGAATTTGATCGATACGGTCGCCTATCGTGGCGGCGATGCCGTGGGTGTGACATGGTACACGCTGCTAACCAGCCGGTGGTTGGCATTGGCCACCACGACCGTGCTCTGGCTGGCACTCCCCTTGATCGGACTCTGGACCCTGCTCAGCTTCTACCTCGGACGTCGACAGCGGCGCATGGCCGCGGCGGATGCCAAACCGGCGTGAGGAGTTAACCCGACTTCCAAATAGGACCGACCAATCGGTGCCCAGCTTCCCGACGTTTTGTCGCGCTGCCCCTTGCCATCGTATTACATATCTGCTAGTTGTATTACAGGAGGTGGAACGTGTCGGATTTGGTTCGGATCAGTATGTCGCTCGGCCAGGAGTTGCTTGGCCAGTTTGATCGGTTCGTCCAGGAGCAAGGGTATCCGACGCGATCGGAAGCGATCAAGGCGTTGATGCGCCGCGGGCTGGACGAACAGCGCTGGGCGCGCAACCAGTTCGTTGCTGGATCGATCACGCTGGTATATGACCATCATCGGCCGGGGATTGTGCGGAAGCTGATGGACGTCCAGCACGACTATGGTTCGGTGATTGTATCGACGCAACACATTCATCTGGATCACGACAATTGCCTTGAAATCGTCGTGGTGAAAGGCAAGGCGGCCCGGATTCGCGCGTTGGTAACGGACTTGAAGGCGGCAAAGGGTTTGAAGCACAGTTCGTTGGTGATGACATCGGCGGGCGAGAACTTGGCGTGAGGCACGGGCATGCACATTCCCGACGGTTATATCTCCGGACCGATCGCGATCACCAGTGGTGTGGCTGCGATCGTGGTGGTCGAGGTGAGTGCATGGCGGGCATCGCGGCACTTGGAAGAGCAGCCGCACATGGTACCGCTGCTGGCGACGACCGGGGCATTTGTATTTGCCGCACAGATGTTGAATTTCCCGATTGGTGTGGGAGTGAGCGGACATTTTCTGGGCGCGGCGGCGATTGCCGCGTTGTTGGGTCCGTGGAATGCGTGCATGGTGATGGCACTGGTTCTGACGATTCAATGTCTCGTCTTCAACGACGGGGGGCTCACGGCGCTCGGCGCGAATATCGTGAACATGGGGATCGTGGCAGGATTTGGCGGTTACGTGGCGATGCGCGGGATCCGGGCGATTAGTTTTCGAGGCCGGACCGGTTATCTCATCGCGGCGGGCATTGGCAGTTGGATGAGCGTGGTTCTGGCATCGGCGGTGTGTGCCCTGGAGCTGGCGGTATCGGGAACCAGCCCGTTGGCCGTGGTCATGCCGGCGATGGTCGGCACGCACGCCATCATCGGGGTGGGTGAAGCGTTGATCACAACAGCCGTCTTATCGGCCGTGCTGGCGTCGCGGCCCGACATTTTACCGTCATGGACCGGCGTGACGCGGTTGTCCGGCACACGGGCCGGGCGTCGGCGCATCTTGCTCGTGGTGGTTGGCGGCATGGCCACGGCGCTGTTTCTGGCGTTCGCGATCAGTCTATTCGCGTCGAGCGCCCCAGATGGACTCGAGAAAATCGCAACGGCGCAACGATTCGTGGCAAGGCCGGTGGGCGGCATCGCGTGGACGCACAGTCTATTCACGGACTATGCCGCGCCGGGGGTCAAGAACGAGCGTGTTTCCACGGGTTTGGCCGGTGTTTTCGGCACGGCGGTGATCTTCGTGGTTGGTTTCGGGGTCGTGAAGTTGCTGGTCCGGCCCGGCCGTGAGCGTGAGACCTAAGCCGTGGGACGAGGACTGCATGCCACCGTTGTCGATTTGGACTCCCCCGTGCACCGGCTCGACCCGCGCGTCAAAACGGTGATTGTCATCGCCTTCGTGGTAACCGTGGTTTCCACACCGCCCTACTATCTATCGGCTTATGTGGCCTATGCCGGCCTGTTAAGCTGGGCCGCGGCGCTCGCCCGGCTGCCGTTGCGTTATGTTATTCCGCGTGCCGCCGCGGTGCTGCCTTTCTCCGTGCTGGCCGCCCTGTGGCTGCCGTTTCTCGGCACCGGTGCGACGATCCGTCCATGCGAGGGCTGGATTGAGTTATCCATCCCTGGACTGTGGCTTCTTATCGGTGTCATAATGAAGTCGCTACTAGGCGCGGCGGCGTTGATCTGTTTGGCCGCGACGACGCCGTTCGCGGCGTTGCTTGACGGCCTGCGAAAGATGGGGGTCCCGGTCATTCTGGTCGATATTCTGACGCTGACGTATCGTTATCTGTTCGTGCTGGTCGAAGAGTCATCACGGCTGCGGCGTGCCGCCGCGGCGCGCGGCTATCGCGCGCGCTGGCTTGGCCAGGCATTATTGATTGGTCGTTTGATCGGCCAACTCTTCGTGCGCTCCTACGAACGTGCCGAACGCGTTCACCGGGCGATGTTGCTGCGCGGCTACCGCGGCCAGATGCCGGCCGCCGCGCCACGCCCGTTCGGCGTGCGCGACCTGGCGGCGCTTGGCGTCGTCATCGGCATACTGATCCTGGTTCGAGGAGTACTCCGATGACAACGCCCGATCGCCGCGCTGCGTTGGCCGTCGAAGCGGTCGATCTGCGTTATGCTTACCCCGACGGCACCACGGCGCTGGCCGGTATTTCGCTTTCGATCGAGCGTGGCGAAGCGCTCTGTTTGGCGGGCCCCAACGGCGCCGGCAAGAGCACGCTGTTGCTCGCATTGGCCGGATTGTTGCGTGCCGAGGGAACGCTCTCCGTCGAAGGCCAAACGCCGTCGACCAACCAGCAGCTCGGACTCGTCTTCCAAGATCCGGACGATCAACTGTTCTGTGCCGCGATTGCCGAGGATGTGGCATTTGGGCCGCGCAACCAGAAGCTGGCCGAAGCCGAAGTCGCGCGCCGCGTAACCGATTCACTCCAGCGCACCGGACTGGCAGGATACGAAAAACGAACCGCTCATCACTTGTCCGGCGGGGAAAAGAAACGCGCCGCGATCGCCGCCGTGCTCGCCTGCCAACCTGCCGTGCTCGCGCTGGACGAACCGTGGGCCAACCTCGACGCGCGTGGC
>Ga0114931_10011823_pt1 | contig 10274 bp, 1 predicted proteins | sample 2SBtaG_FD_89579 | JGI IMG/M metagenome (GOLD analysis project Ga0114931, IMG submission 89579) | Deep subsurface microbial communities from Kolumbo volcano to uncover new lineages of life (NeLLi) - 2SBTROV14_V59a metaG | ecosystem: Environmental > Aquatic > Marine > Volcanic | place: Kolumbo... | reverse complement strand
GCGAACACCCTTGCCCCGACGGTCGTTGGGGGCAGTTGTTTCCAATTGACCGCCTCCGACCCTAATTCCGGCTGCGTTACCAAAGACACCGTTTGCATTGCCGCAGCCCAAACGCCCGGGGTGGAAGCGGGTCCAAGTGTTGCTGTTCAATGCAATCCCAATATGGCATTGCTCGATGGAACGGGTTCAAGCACCGGCTTTAATGCGCAATGGACTACCTCCACAGGAAGTATTGTGCCTGGAACGGAAAATAGCCTTACCCCCGCCGTCACCCAACCGGGTTGGTATTTTTTGACCCTGACGGATTTTGGCAGCGGCTGTTCAAAAACCGACAGCGTCTTCGTTACCGCCGACACGATTCCGCCCATTTCCAATGCCGGAACGAACCAAATGCTCGACTGCAACGACGATTCTGTTGCTTTAAATGGCGGAGGGTCTTCCATCGGTCCCAATTTTAGGTATGATTGGACGGCTATCTCAAGCGGTGCGGTTTGTGGCGATACTTCCGCCATTAATACGCAAGCCTGTCAGGGTGGAAGCTACCAATTGATGGTAACGGACACTACCAATGGCTGCGTTGCTTTTGATTCCGTCTTGGTGATGCAAGACACCCTGAAACCCACTGCGGTGGTCGGGACCGCCCCGGAACTTACCTGCCTCCTAACTTCCGTAATCCTCGATGGCACCGCTTCCTCATTGGGCGATACCATCGCTTTCCAATGGAATACCCTTGACGGAAATATTACCGGCGGGGCCACAACCACACTTGCCCAAATTGATGCCGCAGGAACCTATACGCTGACGGTGACGAATACGAACAACGGCTGTTCTGCCATTTCAACCATTCAGGTTACCCAAAACACAACTCCACCCGAAAGTAATGCAGGAGAAGACGCCCAATTGTCTTGTTCGACTTCTGAATTGGAATTGAACGGACATGGGTCATCTGCCTTTGGACCGGTTTCTTTTGAATGGTTCGACGCTAATAATAATTCCGCCGGAAGCGATTCGACCTTATTGATTACCTCTCCCGGAAGTTATTCCTTGGTAGTAACGGATTCGACAAACGGCTGTACCGCCACGGATGTCGTCGAAGTGCTCGAAAGTACCGATGCACCTCCTTCGGAGGCAGGACAGGGAAGTGATTTTACCTGCAATGTGGATACCATCGTTCTCCAAGGTTCCACCGACCCCAACAATCCCAACCTGCAAATACAGTGGTCGGGGCCGGGACCTGTGGGTTGCATTGCCGCAGGCACTTCCACCACCCTCACGCCCACCGTTTTTTGTCCTGGAACCTATTCCATGTTAGTCTTTGACACCCTCAACGGATGCTCTTCCTTCGACACGGTTGTCATTGGTGAAAACATGACCTCTCCTGAAATTGCAATCGCAGAACCGGCTAGTTTGACTTGCGTCCAAAATAGCGTTCAATTGAGTGCCAACACCGATATTGCTGATTTTACTGCCGACTGGGTCAGTGTACCGGCTATGCTGCCAATTACCGGCGGCAATACGCTGACACCCGAAGTTACAGAACCCGGGAGCTATGTTCTCCAAATCACCAATACCGAAACAGGCTGTTTTGGCACTTCTTCCGTTTTGGTGGCCGCAGATACCATCCCACCGGTTGCGGATGCAGGGGCGGACGGAGAGGCCGATTGTCAAAACCCAATAGCCACCTTGGATGCTTCCGCCTCCTCCCTCGAAAACACAAGTCTCGAATGGATTCCGGTTCAGGGAAGCATCAACCCCGATTCGGTGAACAATACGATGGTTGAAGCTGAAACAGGCATTTATGAATTGCTTGTCACCAATATTGGAAACGGCTGTACCGCCCGCGACACGGCGGAGGTGGTCAATGTTTCGGTTTTGCCGGGGGTAGAAGCAGGAGATGATGTGGTTAAAAGCTGCGACCAAGATGCTGTTCAATTAGACGGGTCAGCTTCCGAAACGGGACCTTCCATTAGCTACCAATGGACGAATGAAAATGGAGAAATGATTGGAGGCGACACCACGGTAATCCTGGTTCAACAACCCGGTCTGTATTTCCTGACCGTTTTTGACAGCACAACAGCTTGCAGCGTCATCGACTCCGTAGCTGTTTCTTTGAATATAAACCTTGAAAATGCCAGCGCGGTTATTGATGCGGACCAATGTTCCGACCTAGCCACCTTGATTGGCAATTTGCCGGCTAACGCGACGGGAATGTGGACAAGTAGCACCGGCGCTTCCATTCAAAATCCAGATTCGAGTCTCACCGAAGCCAGTAACCTCATGCAAGGTGTCAATGAATTTATTTGGACGCTTTCCAGCGGTACCTGTGTCAATTTTAGCGCGGATACCCTACGACTCTTCGTCAATCAGACAGCTCCCCTGGCAAATAATGACCTGCGCTTGATTCCGCTTGGAAGCAATGATTCTTCCATCATCATCAATACGCAGGCTAATGACTTTCTCAACGGTGCCGAAGTAGTGTTTGACACCCTTTCAGCCCCCACGGTGGGAGTTGTTGAAATAGCAGACCAAAGCAAGGGTATTCTCCTTTACAAGCCCGTACCGGGTATTTCGGGGGATGTCAGGATTACTTATGAACTGTGTAACAGGACCTGCCCCGACCTCTGCGATGATGCGGTGGTCATTCTTACTTTTGAGGTGGACCCGAATGCGCCAAAACCCAAAGCCCCCAACGGAATCACCCCCAATGGGGATGGCTTGAATGATGCCTTCGTCTTTGATGAATTGCTAAACCCCGAATCATTCCCCGACAATGAAATCGTCATTTTCAATCGTTGGGGGGATGTTGTTTTCAGCGCCAAACCCTACCTGAACGATTGGAAAGGAACCAACAAAAGCGGCAAAGACCTTCCACAAGGAACTTATTATTACATCCTCCGCTTGAATTTAGCCCAGTCGAAAATTATTCGCGGGGATATTACTATTCTAAAATAAGGTGCGTTTTGGATGAGAAACCGTAACTCGAAGCTTCCGCTTCGAGTAGTTCCTGCCAATCCTGATTCTGACAGTTTTCGCATTTTGTCAGAATCAGGATTGGCAGGATTTATGGATTTTCTGGATTAGGGAGGTCGGAATCGCGGTTTAATGGATTTCGCTGATTTGGTATCTTCCAGTCTTTTTACTTCCCGTAATCCATGTAATCCTTTAATCTGTCAAATCCGCGATTCAGACAATTTGGGCGGGCAGATGCAGATTTTTTAGAATCTTAAAAACCTTGCCGGAATCTTATTTCCGGCAAGGTTTTTTGTTTGTAAAGGGTGTGTTTAAAAAATGAACAATTACATATTATAAAAAATCATTTTTTATTTATAACTTTGCTTTCGGTTTTTGAATTTCGTAAATTTGAATTTGACTTTTTCGCAATTTGAAAACAACGACGAACTATTGAGACTTTCATTCAAAGGCAGGTTATAGGCTTTCAACCCGCTTTCCTGCCATTCTTCCAAACCAATCGTCTCAAACTATTTGTTTGGAACCCTTTTTAGGGAATTCTTCGTCCCCTCCCGGATACCGATTCAAGCCCTTTTTTTTAAATGCCGGATAGCCAGGTGAGCTATCAGCCTGACGGCTAATTTGGGTATGATTATAAGCATTTGAATGCCAATTAGTTAGACTGATAATACGAGCATCAGTTTGCCAACTTACACATAAAACTGTCGTTCCAACAAAAAACCTAATCGTGCAGAAAAGCCGGATGGCACCGGCGAGAAAGTGGAGGTTAACAAATTATAATCCAATGAAAAAAACGAATCTTACCTTCGCGTACTTCAGGAAGTTTCTCTTTCTGACCGGCTTTTCTTTGTATTTCACAGGATTACAGATTGCCGGGGCACAATGTGACCCGGTTACAGCGATTGCGTTTACGGCCAGTTGTGACGGTTCAGCTACTTTAACCTTTGCAGCAGGCGCAGGCAACGCAGATTGGAATATTGACATAGACGAAAATGGGGTCCCGTTTGCCTTTATAACGAATGCAAGCACTACGATTATAAATATTGCGGGTGTTTCAGTTAGCGCTACTTATGACATTGCCATCACCTCCCTTTGTGGCGGTATGGCAACAGCAGCAGCAAACGCTACGATAATGTTGGCGCCCCCAATCGACTCAACCTATGTCGTTTCGGTTGACGCCATCATTCCGCCGTCTTGTACGGGGCTAGCAGATGGATCCATTACTTTTACCATCAATGACCCAACGGATGTTGCTTGCACTTCGGCCTATACCTATTCCGGCACTGCCGGTGGGGTTGCTTATGGACCGGTTGCTGCCGGTATGGTTACTGTAAAGGGCGTTTCAGCAGGCGGCACTACTATTACGTCTTTCATAACTGCCCCCGCGACTTGCGGTATCTGTACCGTTCAAAATCCTGCCTTTCCCAACCTTTTGGTTCCCAACGGCACAGACGATGCTGCGACCTTCGATGTGCTTGAATCATTTGGAGCAAATATGATGGTAATCCAAGATGCCGTAAACGTTGCGAATACGACCTTCAACCTTGCGGGTGTCAACTGTGTCATTGACTTACTTTACAACTTGACGGACATCACGGATGATGCTTGTGGTGGGGGAACACCCAATCTTTCCATCACCAACACCACGGCAGGGAAGGCGGTTCTCGCTACCGGACCGGATGCTTTGGGAGACTATCAATTCGAGTTGGGAGATTTAGGACCTGGCATCTACACGATTAGTGTTGCCTACACGGATAACGGGGGTAATACGACGACTCAAACTTTTGATGTAACCATCAAAGACGCAACAGGACCGATTCTGAACACGGGCGGTGGCGCTACTTTGACGCTTCCCATTTGTGCAACAACTATTGCCCTTCCTGACTTTGCGGGAAATGCGACGGATTGTAGTGGCATAAATTCTGTTACACAAGTCCCTGTGTCAGGTACTTTGGTAGGTGCCGGCACAACCTCCGTGACCGTAACGGCTATGGACGGCGCAACCCCTGCCAACACGACTACCCAAATCTTCAATGTGACGGTCGTCCCAAGCACGAATGCCCCGCCGGAACTCATCACTCCCGGTAATTTGGCCGTTCAGATAGCAGATTGTCAAACGACGGTGGTTGTCAACTACGATGTACAAGCTACGGATGATTGTATTAATCCGATTACGCCGACCCTCGTCAGTGGACCTGCTTCGGGCAGCACTTTGGCAGCCGGCAATCATGTAGTGACCTGGACGGTAACTGACGGTGTAAACGCACCGGTTCAAAAGTCTTTCACTATCCGGGTTGACGCAGATGTGGATGCCCCGCCGGTAGTGGATTTGACGGGAAATTCTCAAATCTCGATTCCACCTTGCGAGACTACGGTTACGGTGAATTATAATCTCAATGTCAGTGACGATTGTGACAACCCGGTGAATATTTCACTCGCGAATGTTAGCTGGCCGGGGGCAAATCCAATTGACTCGGCTTCGGTCGTCGTGCTTGCGCCAAATGAAATCAGTTTTTCGATAGAGGTGGCTGTTTCGGATTTTGACAAGCAACTTCGTGCCACCTACACCGACGGGGCGGGGAATGCGAGTTCAGATGACATTTTTGTAACAATTTTAGTTCCACCACCACCGGCGGGTTTGGCTTGTAATGATTTGATAAATGTTGGCGTTCACCAAAGCGGTTGCAGAACCTTAATCACCCCCGACATGGTATTGGAAGGGGGCGACGGCGGTTGTTTAGATGCTTTCATCGTCACCATTTTGGATGATAACAGCACCGTGGATGACAACTATCTCGATGGTGCCGGAACCTTCATTTACACGGTAACGAGTCCGAACGGTTTCAGTTGTTGGGGGCAAATCAGGGGAGAAGACAAGCTGTCTCCGGTGATTAATTGCCTCGATGCAACCATTAATTGCATTGACGATGCCGTGCCGCCTTTGGTGCCATTTCCTACGGCAACCGACAATTGCGACCCGAACCCAACGATTCAATTGGTCAGTGAGACCTTCACCGATAATATTTGCGCAGCAGGAGGAACCGGCACGGCGACTATTGTCCGAAAATATGTCGCTTCCGATGCCTCCGGCAATACTTCGACCGAATGTACACAGACCATTACCATTAACCGGACGACCCCGGTTTTTCCGCCCGATGTCACTTTGGATTGTGCCACCAACCCCAATGTGGATGATTTGAACCTCGCCGGCAATCTTGCTAACGTTCAGGGCGTTTCGGCGGATTGTAAATTTCAATACAACCATTCGGACCTGATTTTGCCAAGTTGTGGAACGACTTTCAAAGTCATTCGAACTTGGACGGTTTTGGATTGGTGTACTTCGGCAATTCTAAGCGATAAACAGATAATTTCCGTTGCAGACAACCTTCCTCCGGACATCATTCCGCCGCCTGTTATCGCGGTGAGTGCGAATATTCCCGGCACTGCCGAACAGAATTGCAGCTCGCAAGGCTTCATTCCACCGGCGACAATTTCCGACAATTGCAGCGATTGGACGGTGCGGATTTTTACCCCGGCAGGGGAAGTTATTTATGCAAATGGAGTGGATGGCAAAAACGGCGGCAATATTCCACCGCCGGGTTTAGGATTTGGCGTGCATGCCATCACCTATTCGGCAACAGATGCTTGTGGCAATGTTAGCACAAAAACCGCAAGCCTTTCCGTCATAGATGACGTTGCCCCCACGGTGATTTGCGATGCACACACGCAGGTAGCTTTGGACGAAAATGGTTTCGCAGAAGTCGCTGCCGAAGTTTTCGATGACGGCAGTTTTGACAACTGCTGCATCGATAGCTTTTTAGTCCGAAGAATGGACGAAAATTGCGGTCTTGCCGCCAATTCCCTTTTCGGAGAATCGGTCACTTTCTGCTGCGCGGATGTGCTTCAACCTTCCGTGACGGTGGTTTTTCGAGTCAAAGATTGTGAAGGGAATACGAACGATTGCATGGCGACGGTATTCGTGGAAGATAAATTCCCCCCGGTTGCGACCGACTGTCCGGCAGACCTTACGATTGACTGCGATTTTTATGTTGAAAATTTAGAAACGGGTCTCGCCCTCAGTAATTTCAACCTGCTGAACCAATTTGGAAACGCTGCTTTCGACGACAATTGCCAGGTCGTTTTCAATCAGGTTTCCGTGGATGTGAATATCAACTCCTGCAAAGAAGGCACCATAAAAAGGACCTGGATTGTCTCCGACCCTGCTAATAACGCGCAGGCTACCTGCATGCAAACGATTTTTGTGCAGCATGTTTCGGATTGGGTCGTCGAATTCCCCGACGACACTTTATTGAGCTGCGGAGTGGACCCAAATTCGATTTTCGATTTTATCGGTGAGCCAATTATTTTCAATGAAACCTGTGAACTGATTGCTGTTTCCTACGAAGATGCGCTTTTTAATGTGGTCGAAAATGCCTGTTTCAAATTAGTTCGCCAATGGACGGTCATAAATTGGTGCAATGTGGGTTTTGAAATTCAGGATGAAACGGTAGAAAGTTCAGAAGCCGCTATTGCGCATTGGCTGAATGGTTGCGACCCTTCGGACGAAATTCCCACCTGCCTGATTCCCTTTCGGGCGGAAGCGGACTTGCAGGGCGACGGCGACCACACCCCTGAAGCGGGTGATAGTATCAACAACGACCAACGCACCTTTCAAGACGGCTTGAATATTGGCAACTTTGACGCTTCTAAACCCTTGAAAGGGGCGCAACCCGACGGCTTCATCACCTACCAACAAGTCATCAAAGTAATTGATGATGTGAAGCCCATTTTTGCGGAAGGATGCAATATCCCCGATGTTTGTATTGAAGATAATACCTGCGGGGCGACTATCAACCTGCCCGTCCCGGCGATTGACGATTGCGTAGGGCAGGAAAATGTGAGTTTCAAGGTGGAAAGCGATTTGGGGAATGGCTTCGGTCCGTTCTCCAATGTTGCGCCCGGTACTTATCAGGTTCGCTACACCGCCACGGATAACTGCGGCAATTCCAACTCCTGCGAAACGACTTTTTCCGTTGCCGATTGCAAAAAACCGACCCCTCTTTGCATCGGCAGTTTGGTTGTTGACTTGATGGAAGTTGGGCAGGATAATGACGCCAATCCAAATGCCGGAATGGTAGATGTTTGGGCTTCGGATTTTGACGCCGGAAGTTTCGACAATTGCCCGGGCGACCTCCAATTTTCCTTCTCGGAAGATGTCAGCGATGTCCACCTGACCTTCAATTGTTTTAATATCGGAATCCAAACGGTCACCCTGTGGGTGACGGATGCTGCCGGAAATAAAGATTTTTGCGAAGTGAACATTGACGTGCAGGACAATCAGGGGGCTTGCATGGGGAATCCACTTATTGCGGGCGCTGTCGCAACTGAAGAAGGGGCGGCAATCGAAGAAGTTTCCGTCAATTTGAATGGAAACGGACAGGCGTCTTACCTGACCGCCCAAGATGGTTCGTTCCATTTCGAGAACCTGCCGCCCGGCCAAGATTTTACCATCACGCCGCAAAAAGATGACGACTACTCAAACGGTCTGACCACCTTCGATTTGGTACTCATCAGCAAACACATTTTGGGAACCCTGCCACTCGATTCTCCCTACAAAATCATCGCGGCAGATGTCAATCATTCCAACTCCGTTTCGACCCTCGATTTAGTCGAATTGCGGCGGCTGGTTTTGCAAATTTCTTCTGAATTTTCAAATAATACATCCTGGCGTTTCGTGGATGCCAATTTTGTTTTCCCCAATCCGGCGGACCCCTTTGCAACGCCTTTCCCGGAGGTAATCAATTTCAATAATTTGACGCAAGACGAGTTGGAAGCTAATTTCGTCGCCGTGAAAATCGGAGATGTCAACGGAAGCGCAGTTTCCAACTCAAACTTCCTGGCCGCAGATGACCGGCAGGGTCTAGGAACGCTTAAGCTGTGGGTTGATGATATGCAATTGAAAGCGGGGCAAGAGGTGCAAGTAGATTTCCATGCGGAAAATTTTTCTCTGGCGGGCTTTCAGTTTAGTTTGGATTTTGAGGAAAATCAACTCGAATTTTTGGAATTGGTGGAAGGGCTTGCACAAAAAGACAACTTTGGTTTTACTTTCGTAAATGAAGGGGCCATTACGGCAAGTTGGAATGGCAATGAAACCCAAAATGAAGAAAATGAGCTTTTGTTCGGTTTGAAATTCAGAGCAAAAACCAACAGCAAGTTGAGTGATTTGCTCGCGGTCAATTCGCGAATAATTAAAGCCGAAGCCTATGACAAAGACCTCCGTTCAATGGATGTGCAGCTCGATTTTAATGTGCCGGAGGGCGAATTTGAATTATTTCAAAACACGCCAAACCCCTTCCAAACCAATACCCTGATTGCTTTCAAACTGCCCGAAGCCGCCGCCGGAACGCTTTCGATTTTGGACGTTTCAGGGCGCATTTTGAAGGTGGTGAAAGGGCAATTTTCCAAAGGTTTCAACGAAATACAAATTGAAAGGAAAGACTTGACCGGAAAGGGCGTTTTTTATTATCAATTACAAATGGACACTTTTTCGGCTACCAAAAAGATGATTGTGTTGGATTGAACTTTTTGTCAGAATCAGGATTTGCAGGATTCTGACAACCTACCGCACTTTGAAATCATATTTTATTGTACCGCACTGCTTGTCAATGCTCGATTTGGCAAACCTCCATTTTTTGGCGTTGGCGATGGCCAGGCTTTTCAGGCGGCTGTCGGTCGTCGTTGAACCGCTTTGGGTGTATTTAACTTCAACGACCCTGCCGTCGCTGTTGACACAAACGCGCAGCACAACCACGCCGGTTTTTTGAGAATTATCGCGGACGTTTGGCGATTTTACAAGGCCCCGATTCCCGAGGCCGCCGCCTACCCGTCCGGTACCGGTGCTGATGCCTTCCAATTTGGAAGCATCGGGGTCGCCGCCGGGGTCGCCTTGATTGCCGGCTTTGCCGGTGTTTCCTTTTCCGCTTCCTTTCCCACCGCCGAACAGGTCACCGTATTTCTTTTTGGCTTCGTTGAATTTCTGCTCTTCTTCGGCTTTTTTCCGGGCTGCTTCTGCTTGGCGTTTTCTTTCGGCTTCCTGCCTCTTTTTTCGGTCGGCTTCCGCCTTTTCTTTTTGGCGTCGTTCTTCCCATTTTTTCTTAGCCTCTGCTTCTTTTTTCTTTTTTAGTGCGATAGCTGCCGGGTCTTCAGTCTTGACCACTTCTTTTTTTGGTTTTGCCTTTGGTTGGGTTCGTTTCGGTTTTTTTTCTTTTTTCTGTGGAGTTGCCTTTTCTTTGGGTTGGGCATCT
>Ga0114931_10011822_pt1 | contig 10275 bp, 12 predicted proteins | sample 2SBtaG_FD_89579 | JGI IMG/M metagenome (GOLD analysis project Ga0114931, IMG submission 89579) | Deep subsurface microbial communities from Kolumbo volcano to uncover new lineages of life (NeLLi) - 2SBTROV14_V59a metaG | ecosystem: Environmental > Aquatic > Marine > Volcanic | place: Kolumbo... | reverse complement strand
CCATGAAAATTATAGGTATTGTATATTGGCACTCCAGGCCTGAGAGTGCTAAAATATAACGTATATGAGGCCTTGTTTATGAGAGGATTTTTATTATGAACAAAGGGTTACCAATGCAATTAGCAACGCCGCTTGGCAGTCTGCAAGCCTACTTGCAGTCAGTAAGCAGTGTCCCTATTTTATCGGCTGAGGATGAACGTGCCCTGGCGATTCGGTTGCGTGAGCACGATGACCTTGAGGCTGCCAGCCAGTTGGTCACTTCCAATCTGCGCTTCGTTGTACACATAGCACGCGGTTATAGTGGATATGGCCTGGCGATGGCAGACCTGATACAGGAAGGCAACATCGGCCTGATGAAAGCAGTCAAACGCTTTGACCCGTCTGTCGGTGTACGGCTGGTGTCGTTTGCTGTTCACTGGATCAAGGCTGAAATACATGAATTTATACTGCGCAACTGGCGTATAGTAAAAGTGGCGACAACCAAGTCGCAACGCAAACTGTTTTTCAATCTACGCAAGTCAAAAAAGCGCCTTGGCTGGTTCAGCTATGAGGAAGTCAATGCAGTCGCCAATGACCTTGGAGTAAAACCGGAAACTGTTCTGGAAATGGAATCCCGGCTAAGTGGCTACGATGCTTCATTTGATGGCTACGATGACGATGATGACAGTGATTCACCAAAAGTCGCCCCTGCGGCCTATCTTCAGGATCAACACCTGGACCCCGCTCGTCAGGTAGAGAATACACAATGGAATCACCAGAACAATGACCAATTACATACAGCATTGGCAACTCTGGATGACCGCAGCAGGGACATTCTTCAGCAGCGCTGGTTAAGCGAAGACAAGACAACATTGCAAGAGTTGGCCGAAAAATACCAGGTCTCGGCAGAACGCATTCGTCAGCTTGAAAAGAATTCCATGAAGAAACTTAAAACGGCCATGGAAACCTGAACCTGAAATAATTTACATTTCATTAAAACGGCCTCAATGAGGCCGTTTTTTATGCGTGAATCAAACCTTGCACTGCCGGGATATAATGGTCAACCAGAAGGAATGCAAACAGCGCCATTAAGTAAAAGATTGAATAACCAAATGTTCTCATCGGCAATGTATCACTGGTTGCTCTGAACAGGGCGATAGCGTAATAAAGAAACACGCCGCCAAGCGCCAGCGCACCCCCCAGATAAAACACCCCGCTCATGCGAAATACAAACGGCAACACACTCACTGCCAGCAAGATGATTGTGTATAAAAGAATATGCAGACGTGTAAACTCAATGCCATGTGTGACTGGCAACATGGGAATTTCCACCTTGGCGTATTCATCGCGACGATGAATGGCCAGCGCCCAGAAATGCGGTGGTGTCCAGGCAAAGATAATCAGAAACAATAACAAGGCGTGTGGATCGACATGGCCAGTGACTGCAATCCAGCCAAGCACTGGCGGGGCTGCGCCAGCTGCACCACCAATAACAATGTTCTGCGGCGTCGCCCGTTTCAGGTACATGGTATAAATCACGGCATAACCGATAAGTGACGCAAAGGTCAGTATGGCTGTGATCGTATTGATGAATATGACCAGGATCATCATTGCCAGCGTACCGATCGCCAGAGCAAACACCAGCGCCTGACGGTTGGTCAAGGTGCCGGAAGGTAGCGGCCGCGAACGTGTGCGTGACATGGCGGCATCCGCGACCTGATCAACGATATGATTAATAGCTGCTGCCGATGATGCCGCAAGACCAATCCCCAGTGTACCGAATACAAGGACGTGCCAGGGCGGTAACCATGACTGCCAGGACAACGCATCAGGTTGTGTCGCCAGAAACATGCCAATGACTGCCGTAAACACAATGAGGGCAACCACCTTGGGCTTGCCCAAGGCCAGATATTCATGCCAAATACCAGCAGGTGTCACTTCAGTGTTTACGTGTACCTGCATAATCAGGCCTTTACCGTATCCGGGTTCGGCACCAGTTTATGCAACATGGCTACCAGTGATAACAACAACAATGCCGCAACACTATTATGTGCGACCGCTACTGGCAAGGGCAGTGACAACACTACATTGGCAATACCAAGTGATATCTGGGTAATCAGGACCAGCAATACAACAAACCCCGCTCTTCGCATAGACTCCATTCCTCTGGCCAATACTGTGTACAAAGCCAGACTGCCAAGATAAAGCAACGTGACCACAGCGCCTATTCTATGGGCCACATGAATAGCCACGCGGGCATCATTACCAAGTACACCACCTTCGTAGTCAATGCCTAATCCACGCCACAGAATAAAGGCTTCCCTGAAATCCATTGGTGGCCACCAGCGTGTCTGACACGTTGGGAAATCCGGACAGGCCAGGGCAGCATAATTGGCGCTGGTCCAGCCACCTAAAGCGATCTGGCACACCAGTATAATGAGTCCCGTTATCACCCATGGCCGTAACGATTTCACTGCGTTATCTTGCGCTGACTTGAAATAATGGTTCGATCGCAGGGTCAACCACCACAATAATGTCATTGTTGCCAGTCCACCGAGCAAATGACCCATGACGACGACGGGTTTAAGTAACAGGGTTACGGTCCACATGCCAAGCAATGCCTGAAATATCACCAGGAGCACCAGGAACAATGGCAGTTTCACCGCTTGCCCGGACTCATGTCGGCGTTGCCAGGCGAGCACTGCGATGAAAAAAATAATCAGTCCCAGTGTGCCGGCAAAATAGCGATGGACCATTTCTTTCCACGCCTTGCCGGATTCAAAAGACCGCTGTGGAAAATCCTGCTGAGCTTGCTCCAGATTCTGTTCCACCTGGGGCACCGTTAACTGGTTATAACATCCGGGCCAGTCCGGACAGCCCAAACCAGCATTGGACAAGCGCGTATAAGCACCAAGTACAACAACACATAATGCCAACGCAGTTGCAAAGAGGGTTAATCGTTGAAAAAGTTTGATTTGCATATCACACCTGTTAAACAGTTATATATTTACTCTGCAAAAAAACAGGGAGTCCTAACCAATTTGTGAAATTTTTAACAGCTTCTTCATGTCTTTTATAATGCCTTTAGGTTCAGCATCAACCGGATAGCTCATCATCAGATTACCCAGCGGGTCGACAAGATATAGCCTGTTTGCGTCCAGCGCAGGTGCCTTGTTTTTCAATTCAAACTGTGAAACCACTTCAGCAACAACCTTGCTGTCACCGGTTACCGTCAACATGCCCGTATATTTTTTCAATACCGGTTCAAGAGTATCAACGTGTTCATTGTCAGCAAGCAACAGCAATCGCTGAATACGGGTCATGTTATCACCCTGTGCCCAGCGTAACTGGCGCATTTTATAAATACTGTGTTTACACAGGTCACCGCAGCCTGAATCACTGATATAAACCAATGTCCACTTGCCTTGTAACTGATCAATAGTAAAAACGCTACCGTCCAGTTGTTGCAAAACAATATTTTTCAACGGCCGTGCGGGCATAATCAGCTCACCATTGTTAGTTGTCCCCGTGGGACGCAGCCCATTAACATTGAAAAGAATGACAGCAACGATAACCGGCAAAATAAATACCACCATGAGCCAGATAAATTCTTTGTTGGCGCGTTTTTTTTGATCAGGATTCACAGCAGATCATTCCTCATTGTCAGACTCTAACAAGTTTATATTGATGGGTTTGATATTAACGACCAGATATATAATCACAAGTGCCGCTGCAAGCGCGAACCATTGTACTGCATAACTGGTGTGTCTCTCCGGACTCATGGACACTGCCTTCCATTGCCGGGCAAACCCATGCGCATCATTCTCGTCCTGCAACACAATAAAAGGCAGCACAGGGTAATGCAGCATGTGGGCAAAGTCTTCCGGGTTAACCTGTTGTACTACTTTTGGCCAACCAATGGAGTAAGCAACATCATAATCAAGTTCAAACACTGAATCACTCGCAATGCCTGCTGTTCCGTGTATTGACACTTCTTCGTCCGGTGTCGGGATCCCGGGTAAATGCTCACGGTCCCTGCCCATGGGTATCCAGCCACGGTTGACCAGGACAGCCACCTTACTGCCTGTAATAAACAGTGGTGTGAATACCTGATAGCCGACACGACCTTCGTGCACCCGGTTGTCCAGCAGGAACTGATGGTCATGGTCAAACACACCCCCGGCTATCACCTTGCGATACTGGAGCCGCACGGCGTCCTTCAGACTGTCATTAATCATTAACGCTGGTTTTTGCATACGTTCATGATATTCGGCCAGAATGGTTCGTTTTTCATCCGCGCGGTCAAGCTGCCACAACCCAAGATTCACCAGAATCGGTAACAGGATGAGTGTTGCCAGTGTCGGCACCATTTTTGGTGTAAACAGTCGATTACCCAGCCTGAATCCTGTCGTTTTGATACCGGACATAGCGTATTATCAGAGGTTCCTTAACCTTGACTATTATGACTTAGCCAATGCCATTTCCATACAATATCATCACTTTATTATTACTGGTTGCCATAGTCATCAGTCTGTTCACCGGCCTGATCTTCATGATTAAAGACAAGGGCAAATCCCGACGCACCCTGAATGCATTGATCCTGCGTATTGTCCTGACCGTGTGTTTGTTTGCATTACTGATCGTGGGCATTATGTCTGGAGTTATACAGCCTCATGGCGTGAACGGCTAACCAAGGGACCTTTGATTAAGCCCTGAAACGGCACTTGCTGTATTAAGACAACGCTCAAAATACTCATTAAATAAAAAAGGCGCTGCACGGCAGCGCCTTTCCTTGTTGATATCATTAAATCTACAGAATGTAGACGAAAATAAACAAGCCGAACCAGACCACATCAACAAAGTGCCAATACCAGGCGGCTGCCTCGAAACCAAAATGATGTTCCGGTTTGAAGTGTCCCTTGATGGAACGAAACAGCATCACGCTTAACATGATGGCACCAATCGTCACGTGAAAACCGTGAAATCCGGTCAACATGAAAAAGGTGGTTCCATAGATGCCCGAACTCAGTTTCAGATTCAGCTCACTATAGGCATGTATGTATTCATTAGCCTGTAGATATACAAACAGGAAACCTAAAACGACCGTGACAAACAGCCAGAAAATCAACTGACCACGATGATTGGCCTTCAGTGCGTGATGGGCGATGGTGACTGTGACGCCGCTGGACACCAGGATGATCGTGTTCCACAAGGGCACATCCCATGCACCGATAACCGCTTTCGGCACATCATAGGCTGATGTGTCGGGCATCTGTAATAATGGCCACACAGCATCGAAATCAGGCCACAGCATTTGACCTGTCATGGCATTGTTACCTTCTCCGCCCAACCACGGCACAGCAAACTGGCGGGCATAATAAAGCGCACCAAAAAAGGCGGCAAAAAACATAACTTCGGAGAAGATGAACCAGGCCATGCCCCAGCGGAAAGAACGGTCAACCTGGTCGTTATATTGACCACCTTCACTTTCTCTGACCACCGTGCCAAACCAGCCAAACAGCATGAAAATCACAATCGCTGCACCGGCGATCATGAAACCTGGTGTCCCTCCATGCAGGTAAAAAGCAAAACCTGCCAATAATGAAGTTAATCCTATCGAGCCAACCAGTGGCCAATGGCTGGGTTGTGGTAAATAGTATCCGGCATGCGTTTCGCTCATCAATCTTTCCTCTTGTTCAAATTTTATAAATAATAATACAATTATCTGAAATTCTATTTAACCAATGATACTTTTGTTTTATCGACCTTCTTGTTTGTATCAAAAAATGTGTAAGACAATGTCACCGTTTTAATTCTCGTTGGCAGTTTAGGATCGACGATGAAACGTAAGGGCATATCACGTCCTTCCCCGGGGCCAAATGTCTGTTGAGTAAAACAGAAGCACTCGATCTTGTTAAAATACCTGGCTGCCTGCGCCGGTGCGAGACTTGGAATCGCCTGACCGATTATGGTTCTGTCAGAAGAATTTCTGGCATAATAGGCCGCATTATTGATGGCTCCCGGGTGCACTTTCATTTTTTTCTGCTTCGGTTTGAATATCCACGGCAACCCCTCGTTAACGCTGGCGATAAATTCGACTGTCACCCACCGCTTGTTGTCAACCGCCTCGGCCTGCGCCTGCTCAACTCCAATACGACCGGTCTTGCCATTGAGCCCGGTCACATGACAGACAAGGTTATAGATCGGCACCAACGCGAAACCGAACCCGAACATGGCCAGCACGATGACAAACGATCGGATAACAGTGCGACGGTTGGCCCGTTGCGCCTTTGTGTCATTCATGACTAACGCCCTGCGAACAGAAAAGCCGCTACGTAAAAAGCCAACGCAATCATGACAAGACTGGCCACCAGCCAGAAGTTGGACTTATGGGGCGGCTTATCATTGTCATGCGCCATCGTTGCCACTCTGAATCTACTTACTTGACTTCAGGTGGTGTAGCAAACGTATGGTAAGGTGCCGGTGAAGCGACCGTCCATTCCAGACCGTCCGCAGCTTCCCACACCTGGTCTGTTGCCTTCTCGCCGCCCTTGATGCATTTAATAATCAGCACCAGGAATAACAGTTGTGAGAATCCAAAGACAAACGCACCATAAGATGACCACATGTTAAAATCAGCAAACTGTAAATTGTAATCAGGAATTCGGCGTGGCATACCAGCTAACCCTGCGAAATGCATCGGGAAGAAGGTGACGTTGAAAGAAATAACTGTCAACCAGAAATGCCACTTTCCGAGTGTTTCGCTGTACATATTGCCGGTCCATTTTGGTAACCAGTAATAGACACCACCGATAATGCCGAACAAGGCGCCGGATACCAGTACATAATGGAAATGTGCAACCACAAAATAGGTATCGTGGTACTGGAAGTCGGCGGGAACAACACCGAGCATCAGACCGGTGAAGCCGCCGATCGTGAACAGGAACACAAAGGCCAGTGCCCACAACATCGGGGTTTCAAAGGTCAATGAACCCTTCCACATGGTCGCAGCCCAGTTGAAAACCTTGACCGCCGTTGGTACCGCGATGATGACCGTCGCATACATGAAATACAGCTCACCTGCTGCCGGCATGCCCACGGTAAACATGTGATGCGCCCAGACAATGAATGACAGGAACGCAATCGCGGCCACTGCGTAAACCATGGAGGCATAACCAAACAGTTTCTTGCGGGCAAAGGTCGGGATAATCTGGGAGACCACACCGAAGGCCGGCAGGATCATGATATACACCTCAGGGTGACCGAAGAACCAGAACACATGCTGGAACAATACCGGATCACCGCCACCGGCAGCGTCAAAGAATGAGGTGCCGAAGTTACGGTCCGTCAACATCATGGTGACTGCACCTGCCAGAACCGGCATCACTGCAATCAAAAGAAAGGCAGTAATTAACCAGGTCCAGACGAACAGTGGCATTTTCATCAAGGTCATGCCGGGTGCCCGCATGTTCAGGATGGTGGCAATCACATTGATGGAACCCATGATGGACGAGAAACCAAGCAAGTGCACCGAGAAGATGAAGAAATCCGTACTCGGTGGACCGTACTTGGTCGACAACGGCGCATAGAACGTCCAGCCGAAGTTGGGGCCGCCGCCATCCATGAATAATGTGCTAACCAGCATAAGGCCGGCAAAGGGCAGGATCCAGAAACTCCAGTTGTTCATGCGTGGCAACGCCATGTCCGGCGCGCCGATCATCAACGGGATCTGCCAGTTGGCCAGACCAACAAAGGCCGGCATGATGGCGCCGAACACCATGATTAAACCATGCAGCGTTGTCATCTGGTTAAAAAAGTTTGGCTCGACAAACTGCAACCCCGGCTGAAACAATTCGGTGCGAATCACCAGTGCCATGACACCGCCGATCATCAGCATGGTAAAAGCAAACCACAAGTACAGCGTGCCAATATCTTTATGATTGGTGGTAAACAGCCAACGCGTAATACCCGTTGGATGATGATCGTGGTGTGAATCTTCGTGGGACATAACAGTACTCATTTCTTGATCTCCGCAATAGCTGAAGGTTGAACCACATCGCCGGTGTTGTTACCCCAGGCGTTGCGCTCGTAAGTGATGATGGCAGCCAGATCGACATTACTCAGTTGCTTGCCAAAAGCTACCATGGCAGGGTTTTTCTTACTGCCATGGACAACAATGTCCAGATGACTGGCCACCGGTCCCGTGGCAATGGCGCTGCCCTTAAGTGCAGGGAACACATTCGGGATACCTTCGCCATTGACCATATGACAGGAAGCACAGGTCGAGTTATAAAGTTTTTCGCCACGCGCCATCAACTCACCCATGGCCCAGACTTTACCACTGGCCTCCTCATCAGCAGCTGCCCTGGCCCTTGCTTTTTGTTCATTGACCCACTTTTTGTAATCGGCCTCTTCCTTGGCCACCACCACGATAGGCATAAACCCATGGTCCTTGCCGCAAAGCTCAGCGCACTGGCCACGATAGGTGCCGGGTTCTTCGACATTGGCCCAGTATTCATTGATATAACCCGGGATGGCGTCGCGTTTCATACCGAACGCCGGCACCCACCATGAGTGGATCACATCATTGGCTGTAATCAGAAAACGGACCTTCTTTTTAACAGGAATAACCAGCGGGTTATCAACATTCAGCAGATAGTTTTCAACTTCTTTCGGATCCTTGCCGGAATGAAGCTGTCGAACTTCATTGCTCTTCGCATCCAGCGCACTGAAAAAGCTGATGCCATCTTCGTCCATGTATTCGTAGTGCCACTTCCATTGGTGACCGGTTATTTTGATGGACATATCGACATCTGAATCGGTGTCCTCAATGGCGAGCAGGGTTTTGGTTGCCGGGATGGCGATAAGCACCAGGATGATAAACGGTATCGTGGTCCACACGATTTCAACTTTGGTGCTCTCATGGAACTGGGCCGCCACCGCGCCTCTGGATTTGCGATGAAACATGATGGAATAGATCATGACAGCAAAAACAATAATGCCGACGACTGTCACGAGCCAGAAAATGAGCATATGCAGGTCATAGACCTGGTGGCTGATCTCGGTCACGCCTTGCGTCATATTGTATTTCTGTTCGGCACTGGCTGATGTCACAAATAGCAGTGAACTCGCCAGCGCAAACAGCACTTTTCTGAAAATACTAACTGACATGCTGTTACTCTCCGTTTCTAAAGGTCAAAAATTAAAAATCTGTTTTACAAATGATGCCGTAATCGCCACATCACTCTATAAATTCTTCTACACCCGGAATTGTCAGGGTTGGCCGACTTGATATTTGCTTGTTGCTACTGATCCCTGAATCTATATTGGCCACTTCGTATAACAAAGGATGGAATCGCCAGCGTGTGTGCGCTGGCATGCTACCCCATGACCCAAAATGGTTCAATATAAGAATCTAATTAAATAACACTATATAAGCAATTACTTATATATAAATATGAATGAGTCTGATTATATACACGTATTGTTAACATGGGTATATAACTTATTCACAATGCTCATAATTCCGAGTAGTTAGCTCAGGTTCTTACGTGATCATGCGGGTGTCGAGATAAGTGGCTACCCGCATTGGCTGCATTACCTTTATATAGGGGACGTCACCCACGAGCGGCGCCCGTAGCCAGATGCTGAGTGCTTCCACATTAGCATCGGCGTCAGCAAAGTCTGGCTCTATACGATTGGCAACCCAGCCTATCAGCGAAAGTCCCGATTGCTCGATAGCGGTCTGGGTAAGAAGCGCATGGTTCAGACAACCCAAACGGATACCGACCACCAGGGTGATGCCGGAGTCCATCATCGCTACGATATCGGCCATGGTCTGATGATCATTAACAGGCACTTGCCAGCCTCCGACGCCCTCCACCACCACACAATCCGCACCACTGATCAGCGTCTTGTATGTGTTAATGATCCGCACAGGATCGATAGTGATCCCGGCGCGCCCGGCGGCGATATGGGGGGCCATGGGCGCTTTGAACGCGTATGGATTGACCGTTGAGTAAGGATGATCAGCTGTCATCTGCTCCATTAATACGAGCGCATCCTCATTGCGCAGCCCATCGTCCGTTTGATGACAACCACAGGCCACTGGCTTCATAGCGGCCGTGGTGAGCCCCCGTTTACCTAATGCGTGCAGTAATCCGGCAGCGATTGCCGTTTTGCCAACCCCGGTATCTGTACCAGTAACAAAAATACCACTGCTCATAATGAACTAACCCCGGTGTCAGTTCCTGACATAAAAAAGCCATTGCCCATTATGAGCGGTCTCGTTTTTTT
>Ga0114931_10011821_pt1 | contig 10276 bp, 6 predicted proteins | sample 2SBtaG_FD_89579 | JGI IMG/M metagenome (GOLD analysis project Ga0114931, IMG submission 89579) | Deep subsurface microbial communities from Kolumbo volcano to uncover new lineages of life (NeLLi) - 2SBTROV14_V59a metaG | ecosystem: Environmental > Aquatic > Marine > Volcanic | place: Kolumbo... | reverse complement strand
TCATGGTGTCGCAGGCCGCTACGGGTCGGCTTCTTGGAATCAGAAGTAAAGAGGTTCAACTGCTGGACCGTCGACGAGACGTTGGTCACGTCCATTACCAACCGATCGAAGCGAGACCAATCTGATATCGGCGGTTGGCACTCGAACGCCGGCCACCGCGGCATGCCAGGCTTCCACCGCGGCGTGAAGAACTCCATCGCCGCGCGGCCGGATGTGGCCAGCCGTTCGACCCGATTAAGTTCCTTCCCTGCCCCCAAGGACTCCCGTCCTTCGTCGTGCCAGACGGTGATATCCGTGTTCGACTCGAAGTCAAATAATAAAGTAGCCGCCGGCAGTTGCACGCGGGCAACGCACCAGACGCCCATGGCAATCGCAAGTTGATATTTCATGTCAAAAACTCCTGGACACACGTTCTCTTAGTCTTTGTGTGGACGTGGCCGGTCGGTCATTTCTTAGCGATTCACGGGCCCTCTAAGGACCGGACAAAACCACGTTCGTCTGCGAACTTCAGGAGCCATTCCGACTCCAGAAGACACTCATTCGTAACAGTGGTTCGCGGCGTAATCTCCTATGGGCGTATCGACATGGCTATCCCACTCTTGCAGAAGGCATAGCTCCGGCCGACCATCACCATTGACATCATCGACGAGCTCGTTTCTCGTGGCAACGCTGCGATAGCCGTGTGGCATATTCAGCTGAGCGTCCACAACAGGTTGCCGGCACCAGAGTTCTTTTCCGGTATGGTCGTAAACGACCACGTTGTCACCGATACGCGCAACGATCTCAATAGTCCCATTTCCGTCAAGGTCAGCAGTTCTCACTTGATTGATGGAACCGCGTTCCTTCTCGGAATGCCATCGAACTTGTTCCAGGTTCCAGCTCAAGGGCCGGCTGCGGGGAAACGGGTAGTTGTAGGTCCCGCAACCCACAAGGGAGAACGTCCTTGAAATCCCCGAGAGAGAAACACTAATGACCACTAATCTCCACGAATGAAGATGATTAGTGTTGATTAGCGCACATTAGTGTTCCCTTCCTATTTCTTGATTCTGTAACACTCTAGTTCGACTGTTTGAGATCCTGGGTCAACGTAACGCCTTTCGATGTGTGGCGTTTTTCTAGAGTCCTCATCCACCACGAAGCACACGAAGCGGGAAGCACCATTCTCCTTGGCAGCCGTGTTTTCAGGTCCATTTTTCTTTGTCCTCTTCGTGGCCTTCGTGATCTTCACGGTGCAACAGAATTCTCTGATGCGGAACGCAGATCCGCCGCTTACGGCTTGCATGTCGCCGCCAAACGCGACCAATCCAGCGCTACCGTGCTCGTGCCGACATGAAACGTGGTCACGTCGCCCAATCGATCGAGTTTCACTTGCTTGACCGGCTGGCCTGCGGGGGCCCAGGTCAAGGCGACCACGTCGCGCCATCGGTTGGCGCCGCGTCTAAGACGGACGGTGAACATGGTTTGATCTTTTTCGCCGTGGCGGCCTTCCATTGCGAGCGGGGCTGCATCGATTTGCACGGCGTCACCGGTCAGTGGCTCCAGCCGCAGGACAGCCCGCTTGTCTTCGAACAAGAACGCCTGTCCGTCACGCCGGCACGACTGCCGTTCGGGATGGAATCGCAATTCCAGCGATTTGGATTCCTGTAACTGAATATCGTCAGCGACAATCAGGACATCAGGTTTTACGAACAGGAGGTGCCGCTGAAATCGTTCGAGGCCGAGGTCCGCGGGATAGGCGGCGGCTGCATCGCCGACAATGTAGTCCAGCGCGGGGGTTGACTGCGCTCGCAAAATCCGTGGCCGTGCCTTGACGGCCAACGGCTCCGCGCCCTGGAACCACTGTTCACCTTCACCCAGCTGTCCCCGCCCGTCGACCAGCAACGTATTGTGTTGATTCGTCCATTTGGAACGATAACCGTCATCGCGGATGAGCCATTGGCCGGCGCCGAAGATCACAAAATGATTGGCGTCCGGATGGACGTGACCGCCGCCCGGATCGTAGGAGAATTCCTGGACCGCCTTGTGTCCTAGAAACGGTCCGCACTTCATAACGACCAGCGATTCGTCGCCCGACCAGTCGGACCGGGCGCTGACGATGTCCAGGTCGTCGAAGTGATGGAGCGTTGGCAACGCGTCAGGTGGCGTGGCGGTGACGCTCGGATCGTACCAGACGAGGTTTAACCAAGGAGCGCCGGGCGATGTCACGTCGGCAGCATCGGTTTCCTGGGCTAACCACTGCGCTTGCGGATCGCGGTACTCCCGCGCCAATCCGCGCAGCAGGTAGTCGGGGCCGTACCAGTGCCCACGCGGACAATCAGCGATATCGACGATCGAGTTGGATCGCGACCACGCGCGGCGCGGCAGGCTGAGGTACAGCGGATAGCGGGCCGTGTTTCGCCACCACTCGTGCTGATACAGGTCTACGCCCAAGAGCGTGCGCGCAACATGCATGAACTTGAGCAGATATTCGACGCCGTATTCCCAATAGCCCACGCCTTCGTGGCTGGCCCCGTCGTCGCCCAAAGCGTCCGACGGCCGGCGGAATTTGCTTAACGCAAAGCCAATCCACAACGCTGCATCCGGCACCTCATCGTATACGGCCAGCCCGGCCACCGCCAAGCCGCACGCGTCGACCCACATGTGGTTCTGCAGGTATGATCTCCCCCACCATGTCTTGCGCGTCACAGCGGCTTCGAACATGGCCGTGCCGCGGCGCAGAATCGTTTTGCGGATCGTCTGCCGAGCCGTTTCGTCTAAATCCGCATAACACCAATCGTAGACGATGCCGAGTCCAAACAGTTGATGCCCGGCCGCCAGGTCCATGCCATCGATGCGGCCCAGTCCCCATGTTTTGTAGCCACACGAAGCCAATGCCCACGCCTGGGCGCCCTCCAGATACTTGCGCTCACTGGAAATCAGGTACGCCATTGCCATCACCGGCATGGCGTTACCCACCTCGCGCTGCCAAAGCTGTTCCTCGCCACTCCAGCCATCATCATCACGGTAAACCGGTGGGCGGCGTTTGACCAGCTTATCGGCCAGCTCGCGCAACTCCCGCCACAGCGCCGCATGCGTGTCGGTAACGGCTGATCGTAATTCGCCGATCCGCGCCGCGTTTAGATACAACCGCGGATGCACGCCGTGGACCTGTTCGAGTTGTTTGGGGATGGGCGTCAGGCGAAACTGCTCGAAGATGCTTAACCGCTCGATCGACTCCAGTCGTATCTCGTCCAACAAGGCATCGATCTCGGCCGGCTTACTCGTTCCCTTCTCCAACGCCAGCCAGACGGTACGGGCATCGCGCGGCGCCTTGAATTCGACTTGCATCAGCTGCCATTGGCCGCGGCGAGTCACATCGTAGGGGGTCGTATGAACCTGGCCCAGAGAACTGTGTGGCACGGCGCCGACGAACTCACACTTGAGGTACGGCGCCGGTGTGTCCGGCCCCAACTTGTCGACGCGAAGCTGGGCCGTCAATCGGTACAGACGCTCCGGCTGAATCGACCAGGGCGCGCTCATGGCATAATTCCAACCGCTTTCGATACATCCATGCACGTGCAGACAACCGGCGCTTTCCGCCGACGCGCCACCTTCTGTGCGCGACACGTCGATCGATTTCGCGCGTGGCCGCCAAGTGTCCACACCCCGTTCGAAGTCGCAAGCCAGTCGCGTATCTTCCGCTGCCAACAGCGAACACGGAATGCAAACAGTGCACAACAAAGCCGCTCGACACAATGCGACGGTGTCATTCCGATCCATGATATCTTCATCCTGATGCGGGAGGCTGGCGTCTCTAGTCTCGGCCCTTCAGTCGCAGCTGCCGCGGCGGCGGGCGGCCAAAATGCTACGTACGTCACGGGCCATCCATTCTATCAGATAAAGAGCCAGGTATGATAAGGCGTCGGAGATTCCGTTGCGTTTCAGCCGCGCACTCCCGGGCCGGTTCACGCACGAAAGACGCAACCCCGTTTGGGTAGCGGTGCTATTTGTCGACCTACCCAGGGTGGGGCACCTCCGGAAGACCTCCGGTGACCAACCCTTATGGTTACCCATGTAGTGCGAAGGGGATCCCGAGATTCTGGACGGTAGCGTTGGGCTGTGATGGGGTCGCCGCGTTGCGGCTGAAGTAGCTATACTCATGAATGGTTGCCCACAATTGAGTGGAAACCAAAGCGCTCGTCGCGGCATGGGCCGTGAACGGTTACAGAGTCAGCCCGGATGATTCACGAAGACATGCTGGTGTGTCAGCGCTCGCCCACAGGGTTATCGATATGGGCCAGGGCGGTACTTGAGTCGGCAGAATAAATGACCGTGCTACCACCAACCACTTGGCAAACCGAAGTTGGACCCGGCGCAGCTAAACGAGGCCTACTTCACGCGTCTGCACGACCGCGTGCGGGCCGCGCAGAACCACGGGCTGTACCCTTCGGTCATGTTGTTCGAAGGTTGGGGCTTACCGTTTTCGCCGAACGCCTGGGAGAACCACCCATTTCATCCGGCCAACAATATCAACGGAGTCAATGGCGATCTGAACGGCGATGGTATGGGGGTGGAAATCCACACGGGCCGGAGCCCAAGAATCACCGAATTGCAGAGAGCCTACGTGCGCAAAGTGATTGACACGGTCAACTCCTTCGACAACGTTTTGTATGAGATCTCCAACGAGAACTATCCACCGTCGACCGGGTGGCAGTACCCGATGATTCGCTTCATCAAAGAATACGAAAAGAGCCTGCCGAAACAGCATCCGGTGGGCATGACCTTCCAGTACAAAGGGGGCAGCAACAAGACGCTGTTCGACAGTCCCGCCGACTGGATTTCACCCAATCCCGAAGGTGGCTATCGCGACGACCCGCCCGCGGCCGATGGCAGGAAGGTAGTGGTTAGCGATACCGATCACCTCTGGGGCATTGGCGGCAGCGCCACTTGGGTCTGGAAGAGTTTCTTGCGCGGCCTGAACCCGATCTTCATGGACCCGTATGATGGCGCCGTGTTGAGTCATGGATTCGATGACAAGCAATGTAATCCGATCCGCGAGGCAATGGGCCAAGTGTTGGACTGGTCCCGTCGCGTGGACCTGGCCGCTATGACCCCACGCGGTGAACTGGCCTCGTCCAAATACTGCCTGGCCAATCCGGGCGTCGAGTACCTGGTGTATCAACCGCAAGACAAGGCAATCGTTCTGCAGTTGCCCGCGGGAACGTGGCAGATCGAGTGGTTCGATCCGAGTAAGGGCGCGGTTGTGCAAACGAAACAAGCGACTTTCGGTGAGGGGAAACAGGATTTCCGCGCGCCCTCACTGGCCCAGCGGTTCTGTTTGTCAGGTCGTCACGCTGAGCCCGTCCATGGACCACTCAGAATTGGATGAAGCAGCAGCGGCATGTTACTTCGATTGCAGGCGGATTTCGGCGGATGCCATGCCCGCGGATCTTGCCCGCAGCACCAGATCGCCCCCGGCTCCGCGCTTCGTTTTCACCACCGCGAGCGCAAGACCATTGAACAGACGGACGTTCGAGGACTGGAAGGAATCCAGGCAAGTGGCGTCGCCGTTGCCGACGGCGACGATGGATCCCGGTCCCGTAAGTTCGAAATGAACGCGGTTGTTTGCGTTGGGCACTTGGACGCCCGTAGCATCCGCCAGCGAGACCGTGACGAACGACAGGTCTTGCCCATCGGCCTTCAGCTCGGTGCGATCCGCCCGCAGCCGGACGGCAACCGGTCCTCCCGTCGTCTGTTCCACATCTTCGGCCCACGGCTTACCACTCTTGTAGGCCACGACCTTCAGCGTGCCCGGCTTGTAGACGACGTCATCCCAACGTAATCGATACTCATATTTGCCTTTCTCTTTGCGCCCCAGCGATTTCCCGTTCAGGAAGAGTTCTGCCTCATCGCCCGACGTGTAGACATGCACCGGTGTGACCTGGCCGACGCGCTCCGGCCAGTTCCAATGCGGCAGGATGTGTGCCATCGGTAGCTCCGGCCGCCACCGCGATTGATAGAGGAAGTAGCGGTCCTTCGGAAAGCCGCATAGATCGACAATGCCGAAGTAGGAGCTGCGGGACGGAACGTTGCCGCCCAGTTTCTGGAGTTGCTCAGCCATCCGTTTCCTTTCAGCAGGATCGGAGAAGTTGAGCAGGTTGGTCTTGTCGTTATTATACGGAGTCGGCTCCCCGATATAGTCAAATCCCGTCCACACGAACTCACCGAACACCCACGGATTTCGATCTTGTGCTTCGAATTCGATATCGGGACGGTACGCCCACGGCGGGGCGTAAAGGTCATAGCTGCTCACCTGGAAGTGCCCGCCGCACCCCTGGCTCTTGTCGTCAGAGACGGGAAAGAAGTACTCGCCGCGCGAACTGATACAAGATGCTGTTTCGCTGCCGAAGAGCGGCAATGTGGGATTCTGTTTGCGGAATTCTTGATAGAGATGCGGTTTGTAGTTGTAGCCGAACACGTCGACCGTCTTCTGGAAACCATTCGTGCCCGCCCGCGCATTGTTGCAGCCCGCCGTTACCGGCCGAGTTGTATCCTCGGAGCGGACAATTTCCGCGAGCTGGCGGGCGATTTCATGTCCCGCCGTGCTGCCCTGCTCCCGGACCTCGTTGCCGATGCTCCACATGACGACGCACGGATGATTGCGGTCACGGCGCACCATCGCCCGGAGGTCCTTTTCATGCCACGTCGGGAAGAAGCGACTGTAATCGTTCGGCGTCTTTCCGGCCCTCCAGCAGTCGAACGCCTCCACCATCACCAACATCCCCATGCGATCGCACAGGTCGAGCAGCTCAGGGGCGGGTGGATTGTGCGACGTGCGAATGGCATTGCAGCCCATCGACTGGAGGATCTCGATCTGGCGCTCCAGTGCCCGAATATTGATGGCTGTGCCCAAGGGGCCAAGATCGTGGTGTTGGCAAACACCGTTCATTTTCAGCACGTGCCCGTTCAGCAGAAAACCCTTGTCGGCGGTGAACTTGATCGAGCGGACGCCGAACACCGTTGCATACGTGTCAACTTCGCTGCCGCTGACCACGACCGACGTCCTGACGCGGTAAAGGTGTGGATGGTCCAGGTCCCACAGCTCCGGGTTGGCCAACGTGATTGAACAGTTTGTGCCAGAGCCGCTGGCCAGCACCTTGCTGGAGCCCTCGCGCATGATTCTATGTTGGATTTTCACGCCGGACGCAGGGCCTTTGATCCGTGTTTCGATGTGGACGGTCGCGGCGTCGGCGGATACGTTTGGCGTGGTAACAAATGTGCCCCAGTGGGCCACATGAACCGGTGCGGTCTTGACCAGCCGGACGTTTCGATAGATCCCACCGCCTGGATACCAGCGCGAGGAATTCGGTTTGTTGTCCAGCCGCACGGCGATGACATTCTCCTGACCAACCCGAAGGTGGTCGGTCAGTTCAAGCTGGAACGACGAATAACCGTATGGCCAGCCGCCGATATATTGGCCGTTGAGCCAAACACTGGAGTCGCTCATGGCGCCGTCGAACTCGATGAAAATACGCTGGCCCCTGTCCGTCTCGGGCGAGTCGAAATGCTTGCGATACCAGCCGATGCCCGCCCAAGGCAGCTTGCCGGTGCGGTTCGGCAGCTCGGCGCGGAACGGTCCCTCGATACCCCAGTCATGCGGCAGATTCAGCAGTCGCCAGCCCGTATCATCCGCAGCCGGTTTCTCCAGTCCGGCCGGCTCCTGTTGCATGGAGCCATCCGGCAACGCACCAAACCGCGCAAACCTCCAACCATGATTGAACGAGAGAACTTCGCGTCCCTCCGCGTAGGTGCCCGGCAAAACCATGGCGGCCAGAATCGACAAACAGAGCGCTCTCATATTTCGTCATCTTTCTCGACAAGGGGCAAAAAGGGAAAGTGAATGGCGTTGTCATTCTGCTACAGAACAACTTACTCAACCTTACCAAGTACTGGCAAGCACCCCACGCATCCTTATCCGCACCGCGTTATTTCTTCTGCCCGACCCTGATATACTCAATTTCATCAATCGACCGGCAAATCCCCTTTTTTTGTGGCAGCCCGTGCCACGGGAAGGTCTCCGAATCGGCCCATATCGGTTTTATCAACCTTGCAAGGAACACCACCATGAGAAACGCACTCCTGCTCCTGTTGTGCTGCATCGCGCCGCCGGTTCGGGCCGCCGCGCCGTCTCCGCTGCAATTCAAGCGTGTTGTCATTGACGAAAAACCGCCGCGGAATCCCTGGATCAAGATCGTGGGCGACCTCAATGGCGACGGTAAACCCGACATTATCATCGGTGGCTCGAAAGGTCCGCTGGTCTGGTACCGCAATCCCGACTGGCACAAGTTCGCCATCGCCACCGGCGGCTACGATACGGTCGCCGGTGCGGCGGTGGACGTGGACGCCAACGGCGACCTCGACATCGCCTTGGGGGGCGTGGTCTGGTTCGAGAACCCCGGTTTCAAAGGTGACTCGTCCAACCGCCCGTGGTCCGCACACGACGTGGAGAAGCGGCGCGGGCATGACCTCCTGGCCGCCGACCTGGATAGCGACGGCAAGGTCGATTTCGTCATGTGTGACCAGAGCAGCTTCGGCTCGAAATCCGGGCACAATATTTTTCTCTATAAACAGGTCACGCCAACCAGATGGACGATGCGGGCGCTTCGCTGCGGCGAGGGCGAAGGGGTTCGGGTCGCCGACGTCAACGGCGACCACCGGCCGGATACCGTCATTGGCGGGAGCTGGTTTGAGAACAGCGGTGATCTGCTCAACAGACCGTGGACCGAGCACATGTTTACGACGCAGTGGAATTACCCGCACACGAAGGTTGCGGTTGGCGATCTGAATGGCGATCACCGGCTCGCACGACATTGTTGCGGCCGATATCGACGGCGACGGTCGCCCCGACCTGCTGGGTGCGAATCACGGCGGCCCTTTCCAACCGGTGGAACTTTGGCTGAATCAGGGGATCCTGTGACGTATCCAAGCTACGCATGCAAGTTCGAGTTTCCAGAGCGTCCGAACAAATACGTTCCCGCGGGCAAAATGCCCCCCATGACCCTCTGTTGGTACGAAGGCAGCGCGGTTAAGCATTTCGTGGTACCGGCCGATCTCACCGAAAAAGATGTCAAGCATTTCAACGAGATCTTCGTCGGGACCAAGGGGTACATGGGCACTAGCGGCCGAGGCGAGAGTGTCCGCCTGATCCCTGAATCGAAGATGAAGACCTTTAAGAAGCCACCGCAAGTCCTGAAGCGTTCGCCGGGACACTCTCAAGACTGGATCCGAGCCTGCCAAGGCGGTGACCCGGCATGTTCCAACTTCAGCATTGCCGGACCATACGCGGAGTGGATGCTATTGGGGGCCATCAGCTGGCGTTTTCCAAATGAGAAGCTCATGGGGGATGGCAAGAACCTGCGCTTCACCAACAACGAGAAAGCCAACGAGTTTATCAAACCTCGGTTTCGCAAGGGCTGGGAACGCAAAGACATTTCGGTCTGAAAACGCGGCTGATCAGCCGGTGCTCCGCGGTTCCGCCGCGGTTACACGTAGAACTTGCACAACCACGGTATAGAAAAGAGACAACAATGAGACGATTGACTCTGTTCGCACTGTGCTGGCTGCTGATGGCGATTTCCGCTGCCGCCGAAGAGGTCGTTACGGTGGCGCGTTGGCAACCACACGATTTCACGTTTCGCATGAACCGGGAGCTCGATAATCCGTTCACGGTGGTCCTGACGGCGGAAGCGAACGGTCCGGGCGGCGTCGTTCTCCGCGTTCCGGGGTTCTACGATGGCAATGGCACGTGGAAAGTGCGTCTTTCGCCGACCGTCGAGGGCGACTGGTCTATTGTGACTCGGTCATCCTTACCGGCGCTGGACAACCACGCGACGGCGTTCCGCTGCCAGCGTAATCCTTCGTCGATGGTCCACGGCGGCCTGTTTGTCGACGTCACGCATCCGCGGCACTTCGTCTACGAGGACGGCACGCGTTTCTACCTGCTCGGCTACGAGTGCGATTGGCTTTGGGCTCTGGATCTCGGCAAGTCAGATCTCACCGCCACCGATGCGTTTCTCGACAAGCTCGTCGCCAATGGGTTCAACTACATTATCCTCAATACCTATGCCCATGATACGGGTTAGCGCAAGGGTCGGACGGGTGAAGATGACTTCGGCCCACCGCCGATGTACGCCTGGCAAGGTAGCAACACAGCGCCCGATCACAGTCGCTTCAATCTAGCTTACTGGCAGCACTACGACCGGGTCATTGATGCGATGTGTCGGCGTGGCATCATCGC
>Ga0114931_10011820_pt1 | contig 10276 bp, 8 predicted proteins | sample 2SBtaG_FD_89579 | JGI IMG/M metagenome (GOLD analysis project Ga0114931, IMG submission 89579) | Deep subsurface microbial communities from Kolumbo volcano to uncover new lineages of life (NeLLi) - 2SBTROV14_V59a metaG | ecosystem: Environmental > Aquatic > Marine > Volcanic | place: Kolumbo... | reverse complement strand
TGTTTTTTCAGCCGCCAGAAAAGCGACCAGAATATAATCCATATTACTACGGTGATTCATGATGAATACCACTGTGGCAGTATTGTCAATGTCGCCCAATCGCTGTTCGTCGCTGAAACTGACCCGTACGCGATAGAGCAAGCGTGCAATTTTCTTGGCCAGCCAATATCCGAAACGAAAATAGACAAATGCATTGAATGACGGCACAATCTCCCGGCAGTAGCGCTCAACACGCTCCTGAACAACATCACGTGGTGTGTCGTTCTGCCTGGCGTGCATTTGAATGGCTTCCTGTAGCTTGGGGTCATGAACCAGGCGATCGATAAGCACATGGCGTTTGGTCAGTTGGAACGGTCGGATTTCAATATCCAGCCGTGTATTGATCTCATCGATGATACGATTAACGCGACGTTGCAAATACCAGCGGATGCTTGGCACAAGAATACGGTCGAGCAACGTCACTGCCGCCAGTACAACCAGTAGAACCACTAACCAAATGGGTAGAGTCATACTTTACCCTTGTGCTTATAACGAAGATTTAAAGCGATTAGCTCAGTCTAGAATGGGCAAATCACCGTGTTGCAGTTGATGTACGATAGTGCGCTGGCGGGCGGACAGGATATAGTCCGAAAGTATCTCCGCTGTTTCTTTCAATAAAAAGCGACTGACAAAGTCATCATCTTCATTGTTGTCTTTGGTTTTCTTTTTGACTTTCTCATCGGGATCCAGGCCGATGGCCAGTTTGAACTCACGATCGGATACTTTTTGTTCTTTTTCAAGTTCATCTTTTTCCTTCTTTCGCCTGCTTTCCAATAGTGATACGCTGATACGGTTCAACGCTTCCAGATGTTTCTTGGATTGTTTTTGTAACAGTTGGAATCGCGGATCGTTGTGCGATCGTTCCAGGTACCTGTTTTTAACCTTGTGAAGTAAATCTTCCCGTAAATGGTCCATGGTGTATTTCGCCGGCCGGATGTGTGCCCAGGGCAGGGCATTGTCCAAGCCGCGTTCACCGTGTTTGTGGCTGTCCACGCTGGTGGGAAATACAATATCAGGAACGACGCCTCTAAATTGGGTGCTGTCCCCGTTAACACGAAAAAATTGCGCGCTGGTAATTTTCAATTGGTCCAATGGGCTGTAGGAAGGGTCGACGCGATGATCCAGAGGGATTAATGTCTGCACGGTGCCTTTGCCAAAGGTTGGCTCACCAACAATAATGCCGCGCCTGTAGTCCTGAATGGCTCCGGCAAAAATTTCCGAGGCCGATGCGCTGTAGCGGTCCACTAAAACCACCAGGGGGCCATCGTAAAAGCTATCCGGGCTGGGGTCTTCGTTGATTTTGATTTCGCCAGAGGCTTGTTTAATCTGCACGACAGGACCGGACTTGATGAATATTCCGGTCAGGTCGGTGGCTTCGTACAGGGAGCCGCCGCCGTTACCGCGCAGATCGATAATTAATCCGTCAATGTGTTTGACCATCAGGTTGGCCAGTAAGGCTTTGACATCACGGGTGGTGCTGCGAAAATTTTTCTCGCCCCTGGCGCGACCTTCAAAATCCATGTAAAAAGTAGGTACATCGATAACGCCGATACGTAATGATTTGCCGCCTTTATTTACCTTTAAGATTGAGCTTTTTGCCGCTTGTTCTTCGAGCCGGATTTTATTTCGCACCAGCGTAATGATCTTAAACGGGCCTTCCGGTCCGGTTCCTTTGGTCAACAGCTGCAGGCGAACAATGGAGTCTTTCGGGCCGCGGATATAATCGACTACGTCGGACAAGCGGGATCCGACCACATCAACGATTTTGCCCCGTTTGCCCTGGCCGACTCCGACGATTTTGTCTTCCGGTTTCAATTGACCGCTTAAATCAGCCGGTCCGCCTTTGATGGTTTTCTGCACCACGGTGTATTCGTTATCCGAACGCAGTTGCGCACCGATGCCTTCCAGCGAAAGGCTCATGTTGATCTTGAAATTTTCCGACGTGCGTGGTGAGAAATACGCTGTATGCGGTTCGATGGATTGGGTAAATGCATTGATAAATATCTGATAGACGTCGTCGTTTTTCCACTGCTGGACATTGCGAATCATGCGTTCGTAGCGTTTGCGCAGAGTCGAATTAATCTCCTTGTTTTTTTTGCCCGCCAGTTTCAATGACAGAATGTCGTTTTTTACCCGCTTGCTCCAAATACCGTCAAGTGCTTTCATGTCCTTAGGCCAGGGTTTTCCTTCCCGGTCAAATACATATTCTTCGTCAATATTGAAATTGTATTTATGTTTTAGGCGTTTAATGGCATAGGTGACACGGTCGTTGAGCCGTTTCTCATAGCGGTAAAACATTTCAAATGCCGGGCGTAAATCCGAGCGTATAAGTGCGTCGTCTATTTTGGTTTTATATTCGGAGAACTCATCCACATCGCTTCGTAAAAACACATTGTGGTTGGGGTCAAGGCTGTCAATATAGCGTTTCCAAATTTTCTTGGACAAAGCGTCGTCCAGCACCACCTTTTTATAATGGTTGTTTTCGATATAACCGGTAATGATCTGAGTGGCAACACGATGTTTGTCACTGTAGTGGATAGGGGCACTGGCCCATGACAGTGTTGCATGTAATAAAAAGATGGTGATCAAGCTAATTCGTAACATATAAAGACTCTATCGGGAAGTGGCGACCAAATAATTATCCCTATCGTCGTATAAAAAACGACGACACGCTGTTAAAATAATACACTAAATAACCGTGCCGGTTCCGCCGTTTTTAAATCGCGAAATCCAGATATAAAATGTATTAAAAATCAGATGATTACATTTAATACGGATCAATGCAACCCTGAGGTTCGGGAAGTCCTGCTATCCTTGAGCCCTGCCTGGAAGGACCTCCCGGAAATAAATCATACAAGTATTTGTTGCTGGCTTTGTCCGCTCCGAGTTTCTCGGTAATATGCTTTTTGAGCAGTTTCACCATCGGCGCGATGCCGTAGTTAAAGTAAAATGCACGCAGAAAATGAATGACTTCCCAGTGTTCCGGGGTCATTGTAATACCTTGTTTTATCGCGATAAATTCAGCCAGTTTTTCATTCCAATCAGCCAGATTGACCAAATTTCCGCTGGCGTGAACCTCAATCCGTCGACCCTCGAATGCCAATGATTCCGGTTCGGCATGACGCTGTTTGAAAGCGGCGTCATGCTCCAACTCAGCGTCTAACAGCGGTAGAGGAATGCCGGCGATCCGTGTGCCCTGGATGAGCACGTGTCTGGGGAACAGGTCACCCAAATAGTCCTGTCCGGCTTTTTCCTTACCGTATTTTTCCAGTAGCGCATTCTTCAACAATTTGAGAACCGTGGAGATATTGAATTCCTGGTAGTATTCCCTCATTAAATGAATGACTTCCCAGTGCTTGGCGTTAAGTGTCAAGCCTTCTCGCGCGGCCAAGGCTTCTGCAACGGGTTCTGACCATTGCTGCAAATCGTCAAGTCTGCCATCGGCACGTAAAGCGATTGTTTTTCCATTCACAGTCATGCTTAACATGATAATCCCCTTTCAATTCACGCTTAAATCATAAACAGCGACGCGTGGCTTGGTTTAATTCCATGATCTAAGTAGTTAGAATTATTGAATTTATATGGAATACCGTGGTTGCCAACACGGTATTTCAGGATTCACCGCAAGTAAATACTAAGCTGAAACATTCAAAAAAATCTACCGAAGCCCTCCCAATTTACCTGACTCATCCGTTTTGCGGTGCTCCGACCTCGGTTCGATGACCGATTGCAGTAGCCAGTCATTCCATACGAAATTAGTTTAGTTTATTAAAATCAGCCTGTTATCATCGCATTGGCGCTCGTAGCAACAGTACGTCGCATTCCGCACCGTTTACAATGGCTCCCGCGCTGGATCCCAGCAAGCGTGCCAGGCCATGGCGGCCGTGACTGCCCACGATAATAAGATCACTATTAAGCTCTTTGGCGACACGTAAGACCTGTGCCTTAACCGATCCGAATTCAATATGCTGGTGCTGGTTTGGCAAGCTAAATTTTTCCGCCAATTCGTGCATTGCCTGTTTCGCGTGTTCGATGACCGGGCTTTCCAGGTCGGTGACCCCCGGATAACCGTATGCGGGAATGGGCTCAATGACATGAATCAAGCTGAGTTTTGCGCCGTAAGTTTCACAAATTTCGGTGACTTTTGGCACGATTTTTTCGCTGATTTCGGTAAGATCGGTGGCGAATAAAATATGGTTATAAACACTCATGTTTAGTCTCCTAATCTCATTCCAGTATAACACCTGCAATGCCAAATGATTGAATCATCGTAACGTGGATTGCCGGATTGCTTAAGGCGTGGTTTTGGGTAGGCGGGAATCCGCCCAAATACCTTTTTTGGTGATTTTCGCCACCAAGGGGCTGGTTGCATACAGCGTGCTGTAGCTGTAAAAACTGGTATCCAATGCCTGCCGGTCATATTTTACCATGCCTTCCGATAACAACGTGGCGCTTAAATCCTTGTTGTCGATATGCAGTCTTGCATAATACACGTCGTCATCGCCGCGATGGTACGTCAATTTCTGCCGGGTATTTTCGATTTTTGCGCTTAAAAATGCTTTTGATTCATTAAAAAAATATTCACCAACAGACGGGGCTTTAACTGCTAGTAGGTGAAAGCGGCGTTTGGCCTTACCGTTATCGAATTCAAAACTGTCCCCGCTGAGTACTTTGGTGACCGTGCCTGCCATGTCATGTTCTTGCCGGTTGATTAAACACTTGTTAAAGTCCTGTAACATGAATGTTTTGTATTTTACGCTGTTTCGATATGCGCGGTTTGCCAGGGTTCGCATTTGAAAGTCAAGTACCACGGCGGAATCACCCAGTAACAATTGCATATCGTTGAATATTGCTTGTTTGGGTTTACCGCTCACCATATACGCATCAACGGTGCGCATATAAAAGAGCGCAACCATGCATGTACTGAGCGTTCGTTCCGGATAGGATTGGTTTTGTTCAGCGATGCATTTTTTATACTGCGATTTGGGTTTTTCGATAAATTCCAGGGGCCCGATCAGTGACAATCCCGGATCCATGACAAAACTGAATCGTGTGCGGTCATCGGACAGGAATTTGCTACGTAAGGCGCGCAAAACGTCACGGGGGTTTTTGTTAGCGGAATTTGACCACACCTGAAATGCCTGTGCCACGGCATAGCACTTACCTTGTTGCGCCAGTCCATAACCGGTGCCCTTTATCGCGCAACTCGATAGTGCCGCGAATATACATAAGGCGATAGTGATTTGTCCCATAGTTCGGCTTTCAACGTGAATATGGCTTATCATATAGTGAATAGGTTTGCAGGCAAACGGTTTAATCGACTAAAAGACCTTCTTTCAGCCGAAATTCGTTGATCAAGTGGCGAACACGTCCGCTATCCGGGACGGGTTTTTTTCCAGGATCTGTCTCAGGTGTTGATGCTTCCGGTACCCGTTTGCCATGATTACGTGCCGCGTGCGTGATACCGGGTTCACCATGGTGCGTGGATGTACTGTATAGATATCTACCAAAGCATTCATCCGCTCCAGCCCGTCAGTGTGTTGGCGACATGCAGGGCAATTCACCGTGGTTAAGAAAGGGTATTTATCAGGGGGATGATTCATTTGGGTGCGTGATCGTTGCATACGGCATGCTTACAGTGCTTTGAGGCAACATATTTGTCTCGCTATAAACAGCAGGGTCATCGTAGTCAGCGTTTGCGCGTAAATTGATTTGCAGAGTTGGTTTTGTTACCCTTCAAATTCGTCAAGCCGATACGACTGATTTTTGTGGGATGCCACATTTCATATTTCTGATTATTACCGCCCTATCATTTCCCATTTTGGTCGATGCAAATGTTAACCAAGTTTTGACGTTCAATACAAAAGCCTCAACGGCGGGTTTTGTTACGCCGGTTTGGAGCGAATTAGACCCTAATGGCAAGGTTCGCCTTCAGATCGCCACGGGCCGATCCTTTGAACATCCGGCCCGGGAGCTGGTTTTGCATGACCCAAAGAAGGTTTATCGGAGCGGATTTTTAATCGGTTATGATGGCGCGCGCTTGCTTGATGATAAGCATCAATGGTTAGTCAAGGAGGTTGATTTTCAGGTACCACATCGCGAACGTCAAACAGCATGGATGTTGAATTCGATCGGGCTCCCGTTGTTTGTGCTGCTGTTGTTTCCTATCCTTCGATTTATCCGCCAAACAACGATATACCAGGCTATGATTTGCGCACAGATTCCTTCGCATATTGCACTTATTATTTCTTATTGTTTCCGGCTTATTGTTTCCGGTTCCTATTGGGTATTCGGTTGGTGGTTGGGCCGGTGCAATCGAACCGTTGACGACTACAGCGGGATACACCGGCGGCAATTTTATCCGCATACCTTACGGTCGAATTGCCTGGTTGATTTTTCTGGTGGTTTCCTTTTGTTATACGATCGGTGGGTTGGTGCGTCTGGGCGTGGCGGGTGGTATGGTGCTCCTATGGCCGATTCTGTTTGCATTGTACCGGTCGTTTTGCGGCGATCGCCATGGCTCTGGGTTCGGCTTGCGGCCTGGCCGCCTGCTTTTTGGTTGGTTTTTATGTTGCCGCGCTTTCATCGTGTCTCGTATCCCTGCTGGTCTGTGTATTGGGGCTGATGCGCGAGAATGCCAACATTGATTGGCAACGGTTATAAATTTTGGACAAAACACATGATTATTGATTATTCCATTTTCAAAAGCCTGGTTACCGGAGCATTGCCGGTGATTTTTTTGGCGCCGGTTATATTGGGTTTGCTCATCATGGACTGGATACGAGGAACCTTATGGTGATTCCATTCGACGAAAATTCTGTCAAGTTTGATCGAAATATTCCAGATGTTTATGGGGATGCTCATCCCAAGGCGTTGTTAAAGGCTATTCAGGAAGATGGTGACCATTTAAAGAAACTGGCGTCTCAGCATATTATTTCTTCGGATCAGTTTGATCGCGATGTGTTGTTGCAGCTGTTCAGGCTTGCCGCTAAATACGAGAGCAATCCCGACCGTTACAGCACGCCTTTGCAGGGTAAAATTCTTATCAGCGCATTCTATGAGCCAAGTACGCGCACGCGTCTGTCGTTTGAAAGCGCATGGCATAGACTCGGCGGCGATATAATGTCCATAACCGATCGTTCCACAACGGGTATCGCGAAAGGTGAGTCGTTGGCGGATGTGGGCGAAATGTTCAATAACTATGGCGATTGTGTTGTGCTGCGCGATACCAATGAAAGTTCGGTTAGGGAAATGACGCAGAGTTTGCGTATTCCTATTATCAATGCCGGCAACGGTCTTGATGAACATCCGACGCAGGCGCTGGCCGATTTGTATACGATTTTTAAGTGGCGTCCGAATCTGTTGAGCGAAAGCCCGAAAATACGACAATCGGTAAAAATTGGTATCGTGGGGCTTCCCAATAAAATGCGCACCGTACGCAGCTTATTAAAAATGTTGTCTATTTTTCCGCAAATCTGTGAGGAAGTCGTCATTATTCATGACAATCAGGATGGTGATATCTTTTCCGAAGGACAGCGGCAACAACTGGATGATGCCGGTTTAAACGTGCGTTTGAGCATGGAACTCGATTCAAACCTGGCCAGCCTGGACGTGGTATATATTAACGCGATCGCCTGGGTGGGCGATAGTTTTGAATCGTACGGAAAACGCTTTTCGCTGGATAAATCATCACCTTTAAAAAAAGGCGCCATTATCATGCATCCGCTTGCTCGCGGTGATGAACTGTCCAGCGATCTCGATGATTCCACGCACAATTGGTACTTTTCACAAGCTCGTGGTGCTGTTTTCCTGCGGATGGCGCTGCTTACCTGCATGTGTGAACGTACCGAACGCGTCATGGATGTGATTTGATCATTTCGTCGCGCATTTCAGTAACCGATTTCCCGACGACCGGTACCCAGTACCGTTTAGGGTCAATCATAGGAGTTTAATATGTGTGGTATTGCCGGTGTCTTTCACCGCAACCCCCAGCAACCCGTGGATTCCCAACTGTTGGTCAATATGGCGGCCATCCAGTACCATCGGGGACCGGACAATTTCGGTGTTGCCAATCCGGCCGGACTCGGCATGGGTATGAGCCATGCGCGGCTGACCATTATCGACCTCAATGAAGAGCGTGGGCGTCAGCCGCGGGCGTCTCAAGACAAACAGGTTTGGCTGGTACACAATGGAGAGTTTTACGATTTTCAGCGTATTCGCGCCAACTTGGTGGCCACGGGCGCCCGTTTTGCCAGCAAGAGTGATTCGGAGATTATTCTGCATCTTTACCCGCGTTATGGGCTGGAAAAAACACTGGAACAGCTGCGCGGTGAATTTGCTTTTGCCTTGTTTGACAAGCGGCAGGATTGCCTTTACTTGGTTCGTGATCGATTCGGTATTAAACCCTTGTACTGGACCCAAACGCCGGACGGTATTGTCTACGGTTCCGAATTGAAGGTTTTGTTTGCGCATCCCGGTGTATCCCGCACACTTTCGGCACTGGGTACCTACCATCAATTGATTCAAGTGATGGTCCCGGGTACCACGGCTTTCGATGGAATCCACCAGGTTCCGCCCGGTCACTTGATTAAGTTTCAACGGCGACAGGGTGAGTTGGTCGTTACCGAGCAAAAATACTGGGATATTGATTTTCCCGTTGCCGGCGATTACGTGGATAAGCTTGATGAAAATCACTATATCGAAGGGGTGCGTGAACAACTTCTACAGGCCGTTCAGTATCGCCTACAGGCGGATGTGCCGGTTGGCTGCTATCTTTCAGGCGGTATTGACTCCTGCGCGATTTTAGGTCTTTCGGCCGCTGTACGCCAGGATCCAGTCAAAGCGTTTACCATTGGATTTGACAGCAGTGACTATGATGAGACCCCTATTGCCCGCGAAATGGCCGACATGACCGGAGCCGATCAACTGGTTTTGTCGTTGCGTGCCGACGATTTATATGACAACTTCGCACGCACCCTGTGGCATACGGAACGAACCATTTATAACACCCTGGCGGTCTCCAAATTGCTGATGAGTGAGGCTGTTAAGCAGAATCATTATAAAGTCGTACTGACCGGTGAGGGCTCGGACGAGTTGTTCGCCGGATATCCTGCTTTTCGCAAGGATATGTTTCTTTACGGCTTGAATGATTTACCTGCCAGTCAGCGTAGCCAGTGGCAAGCCAGTCTGGAGGACAGCAATAAATTGTTTCGCGGCGCCATGTTGCCACGGGAGGACTTTAACTCACCAGCCATGAACGCGGTGGTCGGTTTTACACCCACGTGCCTGCAAAACTGGCTGCACTGCCACTCGTTTGCCGTGCAGTTATTGAATCCGGATTGGCGCGGGCAATTAAACGGCTATGATGCCAGTGAAGCGATTGCCGAAACATTTGATCGCGGACAGTTGGAGGCACGCCACCCGCTGGACAAAGCCCAATATGTATGGATAAAAACCATGCTTGAAGGTCAGATTTTAACCTGGGGTGGTGACCGTGTTGATATGGCCAACTCCATGGAAGCTCGACCGGCATTTCTGGATCACCATTTGGCGAAATTTGCGACTACGGTACCACCGCAACTAAGAATTAAAGGTGCAACTGAAAAATATGTGTTACGTGAAGCCATGAAAGGCTTGCTGCCGGAAACACTTTATAAACGGCAAAAATTCGCTTTTATGGCGCCGCCGGCGCATACCGACCAAAAAAAATGGCAAAAGATGATGGCGTTAATGGATGCGTTTGTCAGTAAGGAGAAAGTTGCCGATGCGGGTTTGCTGGATTACGACGCTATCCAAACCATGATAAACAGCCACGAAGACCCGGGCATGGATCATGAGACCAAGGTGCAACTGGATGCAGTCATTAATCATGTTATGGGTGTCCAATTGCTGCACCAGCATTTTGTGGCCCAGGATGTTCCGCAGCTGGCGGCGCGCAGGGCGCAGGCATTGGGTTGGAAGGCGGTGGGGTAAGTGTCATTTTATCCTGTCATGGTGAAAAACCGCCGCTGACCTTTTTTACAAGTCCTTAGCGTTCAACGCCACCCTTGCCGGTGGCTGCAACAAAGGTCAGGTACTCGGCCGCTGAGGATCGAACGATGGCGGTCTCTTTTTTTCCAGCTTTTTGAAGTTGTTTGTTGATTGTTTATATCATTCTTCATTCAACGCCTCCCCAGTTTTGATACATGTCCCGGGACCAGCGTTGGTATTTCATCAATTCCCAGTTGATCGCTTCGGA
>Ga0114931_10011819_pt1 | contig 10276 bp, 8 predicted proteins | sample 2SBtaG_FD_89579 | JGI IMG/M metagenome (GOLD analysis project Ga0114931, IMG submission 89579) | Deep subsurface microbial communities from Kolumbo volcano to uncover new lineages of life (NeLLi) - 2SBTROV14_V59a metaG | ecosystem: Environmental > Aquatic > Marine > Volcanic | place: Kolumbo... | reverse complement strand
ACGATGCGCCCGAGCGTCGCGAGGATTCAGTTGCAAGGCCGCGCGATAATGCGATTTCGCCGCGTCGAGGCGGCCCAGTTCAACCAACACATTGGCCAGATTGTTGTGTGCTTGGGCGTCGTGAGAATTGATCTTCAGCACCCTGCGATACTGCTCCGCGGCCCCGGCGAAATCGCCGCTCATCACCAGCGCGTTGGCCAGTCCGCGATGAGCCCGTTCGTCATATAATGGCCGGTCCGTGGCCAGGCGATAATGTTTGGCCGCTTGCCGGGCGTGGCCGCTGCTCAGCAACAGATCCCCCATCGCCAAGCGGGCTTTCGCATAGCCGGGGTCGAGCGCCAAGGCCTTTTGCAGTTCAGTCGTCGCGGGCCGCGGGCGACCTTCGCGCTGCATGGCAATCGCCAGCGAAAGGTGGATTTCGGCCATGTCGTCTCGCAGCTTCAGTGCCGCGCGATATTGCTTCTCGGCGTCGGCAAAGCGGCCCTCGGCGGCAAGCCGGTTGCCCAGGCCGACGCGTGCCATCCAGCTATGTTCGTTCACCTCCAGTGCTCGGGTGAACAGCGTCTTGCTATCACGCCAATAGGCCGTTTGCTGAAAACTAAGGATGCCCAAAAAGATCAACATCGCGACGGAGCCCAGCTTGACGCCCGCGGAAGGTCGCCGCGCGATGCCCCACGCCAACGCAAGCGATGGTCCGAGCAACGCAAGGTACGCGTAACGATCGGCGACCGTGGAAAACGACTGAAAGCTAAACGGCACCAGCCCCAGCACCGGTACCAGCCCCGCGACGAACAGCCCCGCGGCCGAAAGCCCGACGCGGCGAGGCCGCCACAGCACGATGCCCGCCAGCAATACACCGAGAATCAGCCAGGCGAAATAAATCGCCTCGGAGGCCAGTGCGACGGCCGGCGTGCGGCCGTAGTCCGGGCCAAGCCGCAGTGGAACGAACAACTTGGTTAGGTAAAACGCCAAGGCGTCGACCGCCACGCTCGCCCGTGACCCAAGGGAAAGATCGCCGCCGACCGACGAGCCCGCCTGTTCGGCGCGCGTGATCCATGCCGCCACGGCGGCAATCACGACCCACGGCCCGATGGGCGGCATCCACCGCCGCCAGCTTCGGCCGAACCAGACCGCTTCGATGACGATCAACATCAGCGGCACGGAAACGGCCGCCGGTTTGGCCAACAGCGCCAGCACCAAGGCCGACGTTCCGGCGACATAATGAATTCTCGCGCGGCGGTTCGAGGTCGACGCCCGCTCGCCCACGGAGCCTTGCGGCCGGGGTTCGCGAAAATCGAGATACTGCCAGATCGCCGTCAGCGCCAGCGCCGCGCACAACAGCCCTTTGGTTTCGGTCACCCAGGCCACCGACTCGACGTGTAGCGGATGTAGCGCGAAGAGCAGCGCGGCGAACATCGCGGCGACGTCGTCTCTTACGAGTCGCCCGACCACCCGCCAAACGAGCACGACACAAAGGATGTGCAGCGCCAGGTTGCCGGCGTGAAAGACGCTTGCCCGGCGAGTCCGCGGCGCGCCGCCGGGAAGGCTCTCGTCGAGATAGGCCTCGGCGGAAAAAAACGTGTAGGTCAAAGGCACGTAGAGCCCGGCGTACGGCTGCCGCCAAAAATGGAGCACCTTGACCCAGCCCGGCGGTTTGACAAACGGATTTTCCGCAACGTTCAATCCGTCGTCCCAATCGAGAAACTCGAAGCTTGCCACGCGGCCAAAACAGACCAGCGTCGCGGTGCCCAGCAGCGCGATCATCATCAGCAGGCGACCTTTCGCTGCCGCACGCCTTGCCGGCGGTTGGCGGGGGATGTCCATGGGCGTGGGCGCTCGCCGCGGGGTTTGCTGTAGGAAAGTTGCACGACGCCGTCGTCAGAACGGTCCTGGGAAAGGCTCGGCCGACCAGCGCGCCGCTGCGAAACCCTGGTCGGTTGGCCTCGAGTCAACCATCAAGTTTAACCTCCGTCGCCAGGTTTTCGTTGTGGCTTTCGGCCGGAAAGCCCGGCATGCGGCGAAGCTGGAATCGACTTGATAGCCGGCCCGTGGCTGACGTAGACTGGCGCGGTTGTTCCATGTTCGTCCATCAAAGCCGTTCGTCCATCAAGCCTGGGCCAGTCCGCCCTCGGAGTCGCGAGCCATTCCCGTTGCCACGAAGACCGATGTCGCGTTTCAGAAATGTATCGCACCGAGTTGCGGGGCGACCTACGGCGTGGACGAAGCGCGCGTGGCATGCGACGTTTGCGGCAACTTGCTCGATGTGGTCTACGATTGGGACCGGCTCGACGTCCCCGAGACACTTCGCTTTTTCGAGCAAAAATGGAGCCGCCGTTGGGATCCGCTCTGCTTCAGCGGCATTTGGCGATTCATCGATCTGCTTCCCTTTGCCCCGCGCGAGGCGGTGGTCACCATCGGCGAAGGCCAAACGCTGCTGTTACCCTCGCCCCGCGTGGCCGAGTTCGTTGGCTTGAGCGGCGGGCAACTGCACTTGCAGTTCGAAGGGATGAACCCATCGGGCAGCTTCAAAGACAACGGCATGTCGGCCGCCTTTACACATGCCCGGTCGATCGGGGCCAAACGCGCCGCCTGTGCCTCGACGGGCAACACCAGCGCTTCGCTGGCGCTGTACTGTGCCGCCACCGGACTAATGCGGGCCATCATCTTCGTCGGCTCGGGCAAGATCTCCTACGGCAAGTTGTCCCAGGCGCTCGACCACGGCGCGCTGACCGTACAGATCGCCGGCGATTTTGACGATGCCATGCAGCGCGTCAAAGAGGTCACCAGCCAATTGGGCATCTATCTGGTCAACAGCGTCAATCCGTTTCGCCTCGAAGGCCAGAAGACGATCATGTACCGCGTGCTCGAAGCGCTGCGGTGGGAGGTGCCCGACTGGATCGTCGTTCCCGGCGGAAATCTGGGCAACTCGAGCGCCTTCGGCAAAGCGTTCGCTGAACTTCGGCAACTCGGTCTGATCGATCGCCTGCCGCGATTGGCGGTCATCAATGCGGCCGGAGCTTCGACGCTTTATGAGCTGTACGAGCGCCGCGGTTTGCGCTGGAACGGCGGGGCGGTCGACGACGAATTGATCCAGCAGTACTATGACCAGCTCGACGCGGAGCATCGCCGTGCCTCGACCATCGCCAGTGCGATCGAGATCAACCGACCGGTGAACCTCAAGAAATGTCTGCGGGCGTTGGACGTTTGCGACGGGGTCGTTCGCCAAGTGACCGATCAACAGATCCTCGACGCCAAAGCGCAAGTCGGCGCCGGCGGTTTGGGCTGCGAACCGGCCAGCGCCGCGAGCGTCGCGGGGATCAAGCAGCTTCGCCAGGAAGGCGTCATCGGCGCAGGCGACCGGGTCGTGGCGATCCTGACCGGTCATCAACTCAAGGATCCCACCGCCACGATCGCCTATCACACGACCGACCAAGACACCTTCGACGAAGTGCTCGGCAGCCGCGGCGTCAAGCGCGCGTCGTTCGCCAACCGGGCCATCGCCGTAGCCAACGATTTGGACGAAATCATCAAGGCGATTCAACTCTATAGCTGATTTTTTTCTCCGCTGTCGCGGACCGGCACTACGCGGGCACACATCGAACGCCCCGATAAGCCGGCCCCCTTGGACAATATTACGCCGCCGTGCTCGACCGCCGGGAAAGCCGCACCCGCCGCAGCGAGCGATCCGACACGCGAGCCATTCAGACCCTCTTTGGAAACGAGCCGCAGATGCCCCCGATTCGTGTCGCCATCAACGGAGCCGCCGGGCGGATGGGCGCGCGCCTCGTGGCGCTGATCCAAGACGACCCGCAACTCGAACTTGCCGCCGCGCTCGACCGCCCGGCCCATCTCCGCCAGGGCGAAGATGCCGGCACCTTGGCCGGAGTGGGTCCGATCGGTATTCCGCTCGGCAGCCAGTTGCCCCCGCGGGTCGACGTCGTGATCGATTTTTCCACTCCCGCCGGAGCAATGCGGGCACTCGAGGCGTGCCTTGAGCGTGGGTTGCCGCTCGTCATGGCCACGACCGGGCTCGAAGCCGACGACTGCCGGCGCGTGGAAGAGGCCGCGGGGAAAATTCCGCTGCTTTGGGCGCCTAACATGAGCTTGGCCGTCAACTTGCTGATGAAGCTTTCCGCCGTGGCCGCCGGCGCGCTGAAATCGCATCCCTCCGGCGTGGATGTCGAGATCATCGAGCGGCATCATCGCTTCAAGGAAGACGCCCCCAGCGGAACCGCCTTGAAGTTCGGCCAGATCATCGCCGCCGAGATGGGCCAAACCAAACATCAACACGGCCGCGCGGGCCGACCGGGCGTTCGACCTCGCGACGAGATCGGCTACCATGCCGTGCGCGTGGGCGACAACCCCGGCGAACACACGATCATTTTCGGGCTGCTCGGCGAGTCGATCGAGTTGGTGGTTCGCGCCACCAGCCGCGATGCCTACGCGCAAGGCGCGCTGTCCGCCGCCAAGTTTCTCGTGGGCCGGCCGGCGGGGCGCTACGGAATCAATGATGTATTGGGCTTGTGATGGCCAAATGCGACGAAGGCTATCTTTGCCAGGTGTGCCACCGCGAGGTGGAAGACATCACCCAGAGCGATCTTTACCTCCGCTACGTGGTCGGCATGCTCGACCCCGAATTGCTGCACACCACGCCCGAACGCCACATCCGTTGCAACCCGGTGCTGGCGCAGTTCATCGTCGATGACCGTTTCCCGCCGGTGGTCGTCGAGGGCGATTTCGACAAGCGCCGTTTGGACGCGGCAAACGCCCGGCAGCGGGAAACGCTCATCACGAGAGGTTGGCGTCGCTTAAGCGAACTGGCGCGGATGAACGAGGTTTCGCTGCTCGATTATCCGCTTCCCGAGATCCGCGCCCGCATGCAACGCGAAGCGTAATCCACCGCGAGATCGCGTTTCAGGCCATGCTGTTTCCGCTTTGTGGCGTTTCCGTGCTTGGCTGCCGGAAGACATCGCCCGGCAGATACGGGGCATGCGCGTTCAGCCACGGGTCTTGGCCGCCAGCAACAGGGCCCCGGGCAACACGACGTCTTCGCCCAGCGTGGCCGGCAGCAACCGGTAGGAGTCGATCAGCGGCGGAAAAACATATCGGCGGACCTGCGCGCGCAGCGGATCGAGGCACAATGCCTCGCCCAAGAGCGAGACCCCGCCGCCGATCACCACCACCTCGGGCGAGACCAGCGTAATCGCCTGCGCAATGCCCCAGCCCAACGTTCGCCAGGCGTCGAAGAGCACATGCCGGGCAAAGCGGTTTCCCTCGGCGGCGGCCTCGCCGATCGTTTTGGTCGTCAGCCGCTCGGGATGACCTTGGCAACGAGCCATTAGATCGTCGACATCCGGCCGATTCAGCCCGCAATCGCAATCCGCCGAAAGCGGCGGTTCACCGTGCCGCGGCTCGCGGACACCAGGCACGAGTTCCTCTTCCGTGCCAGCCGCAATAAGCCGCTGCCGGGTCGCGGCGGCGATCCCCCAGCCCGAGGCTTTTGCCTCGACGGTATCATGCGGGCCTTCGGCCTCGGGGCCGGGGCGAAGATGTCCGATTTCCGCGGCCGCCTGTCCGGCACCGTGAAAGATCTCGCCGCCGATGATCAAGCCGCCGCCGATGCCGGTTCCAATCGTAATGTAAAGCAGCGGATTGCGGCCGTCATCCGCACCGAAGTGTGCTTCGGCCAGACCCGCCGTGTCCGCGTCGTTGGCGATGGTGGCCGGCAGGGCCAGTTCGCGGGCACACCAATCAGCGAGCGGAAAATCACGCCAACCGTCGATATGATGGCTTGTGATCACACGCCCGGCGGCCGTATCAACCGGTCCGCCGAAGCCGATACCGACGGCCGAGATGCGGTGCGCCGCGAGCAGCGGTCGCGCTCGCTGTTCAATGCCCGAGAGAATGCCCGACGCGCCCTGTTTCGGATCGACCGTGAACCGCGTATGTTCGACGAACTTCGATCCGCCGCCACGGCCGACGGCCAGTTGGATCTTGGTCCCGCCGATCTCGATGCCCAGCAGCATGGAGTTTTCCCCCGTTGACGGATCGTTCTCGGGGCCGGACTGTGAACTCTTTTCGAAGTGGCGGGCAAAGCCGGCGGAAAATGAGTGGCGTTTTCAGGCCGGTGCCTTCTCGGCGGCGTAACGCCCCACGCGGTTGATGCGGGCAAACACGTCGTTGAGCACGAAGTGGAACAGGGCCAGGTGAATGCTTTCCACCATGCCCATGTCGTCGAGCGGCACGTGCAGCCCGGCCTGCGCCATCGTGCGCAGCTTGCCGCCGTTGAAGCCGGTCAGGCCAAACGTCTTCAACCCATGCCGATTGGCCCAGTCGACGGCGGCCAGCACATTGCCGCTATTACCCGATCCGCTGATGGCCACGACCACGTCGCCCGGCGTGCCGTAATTCATCAACTGCTGAACGAAGATTTGGTCATAGGCCAGGTCGTTACCCACGGCCATGATCCAGCCCAGATTGTCGGTCAGGCTCATGACCTTGAGCCGCTTTTTCGCTTCGTCGGCCAGGTCGCACTCGCGCAGCGTGCTTTTGCCCAGGTCTTCGCTCATGTGCGTGGCGGTGGTTCCCGAACCGCCGTTGCCGAAGATGTAGACGAACTTCTCCTGTTCCCACGCTCCGTAGATCAGATCGGCCATCCGCCGCATTTCGGCCCGGTCGACGCGGTCCAATTCGACGTGCAGGCGCAGGAGGTATTCGTCGACGTTGAGTGTGGCACCTAGCATCTCGTTCATGGCTCCTTGGGGCGCATCGTCAGCAAAGAAATTCAATCTAACAGGCCCGCCCGGCTCGGGCCAGACGGCGGCGTGGATCGAGTGCACTGTGCCAAGGTCGCACAAGGCAGACACGAGGGGATTTGTTGTTCCTCGCTTATGGCGGGCTCGGTGATTCTCTGGCGTGTGCTTCGCGGCGACCCTGTAGAACATTGATTTGGGCGATCAGCACCAGGCCGATTATGAAGAAGATCAGCACGCTGACAATCGCCAGCTGCGCGCTTTGGGTCACGTAAATCACCACGCCGAACAGGCCCGTGCCCATCCAGCTCGTCGCCTTGCCGGAAAAGTTGAAGAAGCCGAAAAACTCGGCCGAGTGGGCTTCTGGCGTCATGATTCCCATGATCGCTCGGGAGACGGCCTGCGTGCCGCCCATGACCATGGCCAGAACCGCCCCCATGATCCAAAATTCGAGCTTCGTCGTCACGAAATAGGCCGCCAGCACCAGGGCGATCCAAATCAGCAGGCAGATGACCAGCGTTCGTTTGCGTCCCAGATGGTCCGCCGCATAGCCCACGACCAGTGCCCCGGGCAAGGCGAGCATCTGGATCATCAAGATCAAAGCAATCAGATCGGAAAGTCCGAAGCCCAGTTCCTCGCTGGCGAAGTTTCCCGCCTGGCTGATCACGGTCTGCACGCCGTCGTTCAAGAACAGGAATCCGACAAGAAAAATGAACAAGATGTGATACCTGCGCACGCTGATGAGCGTCTGCCCCACCTTGTGGATGGCACTGGCAATGGCCCTCGCCGGGCGCTCGCGCTTCTCGGGCGGAAGGCCGCGGTCGCGGAGTATGACGATCGTGGGAATGCTGAACAGGCCCCACCACAGGCCCAGAATCAACAGTCCCCATTGCAAACGCCGCGGCGAGACGGCGTCGTAGGTCGTTACCCTGCCGCGCTGCCAGCCGAACGACACGGCGCCGTCCGCAGGCAGCCGCAGTCGCGGTTTCGCGCCGGGCTTGCTGCGGCGCTGGTCTTGCGCAAGACCGCGTTTTTCCAGTTCGGCGACCGTCCACTTGCGATAAGTGTCGCGGTCGAGCACCCAGAGATAGCCGTCTTCGACCGCGGAGCCGCGCGTGCCGAAGTCGAACCGCAGGACCACGCGGCCGTCGGCCGAAAGAACCTCGATGCCTTGAACCGCCGCTTCGGCCGGGCTTTTCGCATCGCCGGTCACGCGCACACGCAGCGGTTGCCGATCCTCGACCTCGGTGACTTGCTCCACGACGCGTGACTGACCGACCGCGGTTGTGATGCGGCCGGCCGGCTTCCTGTTGATGAACACCCGCATCGGTCCACGCTCCGACGCCGGATCGCCCAGCGCGACGCGCACCGTATAACGCCCCGCCGGTACGTCCACGGCAAATTCCGCATCGGGCGTGGACGCGAAGTCCATCGTAAGCTTGTTGCCGTCGGGAAGCCCGATCCACGCGCCTTTGAGCAACACGCCGATGGCCAGCACCAAGGGCAACGAACCGCCCAGGTAGCCCAGCGCATAGCCATAACCCGAAACGCGATTGATCGTTTCCTCGTTGGTGATCTCCGGCAGAAAGCCGTTGTAAAACGTCAGCGAGAGCTCGAAACAGAGTGACATGAAGAAGATCAGGCCGACGGCCAGCCATGCCCGCTCATAGGGCACCACGAACAGCGAGGCAGAGGCCAACGAACCGGCCAACGCCGTGGCCGCCAGCCACCACCGCTTGCTCGCGCCCGCGTCGGCCAGCGCGCCGACGATCGGTGACAGCACGGCCGCCAGCAGCATCGATCCCGAGATGGTCCAGGCATACACGGCCGGCCCGGCGCGGCCGGGCACGAGCACGCTCTTGATGTACATCATGACCACGGTAATCAACAGCGTGGAATAGGCGCTGCTGGACCAATCGTACATGACCCAGGCAAAGACCTCCCGGCGACTTCCCGGCGGCCGGGGAACCGTTGATTCGGCAATCGTCATGCGATTCGGGCATACGCTCCTGAAGAAGTCGAGCATGCGAGACGGAGATTATCGACCAGCGTCCCCCGCGCCACAAGACGAACCTCGTGGAATCGCCGCCCGGAGTAGGGAAATTCTGACCATGCGAACCTGCGCGCGGCATGGATGTCTCAAGCTAGCTCGGCATCGGATGCGCCGCTCGCATTTCGATCATGAACCTCCACGATCATCTTGACTCGTGGCTCCGAAGCGTCTTCTCCGACCGTCTCGATGAGCCGGCACGCTACATGCCGCGAGGCCTTTTGCTCGTATTCCCGTTCCCATTCGCGATACGCTTCTTCCTCTTTGTCCTCAATCCACGGGTAGCGATTGGGCGGTCTGCGACACCCACAGCGCCACGGTTTGGGCGTCAACCGGGCGCGAAAGCATTCCTGTTTCTCCGTGAGTTTCCGATAAAGCTCATCGCTTCCCAAGCCTCTTAACAGGTCAGCCACGTCGGGTGACGTGGGCTGGTACAAGCGATCCGTAAATAGAAGCCGAAGTCCCGCGAAAGTACGATAGATTCGAAAGGAATGCTCGGGATGGCGCGTGGCCCAATCCTTGACTTGCCGCCACGTGGCCGCGCGGCCTGCTTGCAGCCTTTGGCTTCGCCGCTTCGTCGAGAAAGCGAGCAGGATCGCATCCATCAAGCCGTGAGATTGAACCGCCGGAAAATCAACGTCGGCAAAGCAGACAAACGCGGCATTCAGAACGAGCGCTCCGTATCGATTCCTCGTAATCACCGCGATCTCATCCCCGTCATGCGTGACGGAATCGATCAACTCTTCTCTCAGAGGACGCTCGAGGTACTCGTACGAGTCCGGCCGCTTGCCGCTGGTCAACCGGGCGAAGATTCTTCTTGCGCTTTCGGACGCGCTTTTCTTAGCCGCCGCAAGGCTCTCGAAGGACCATCCCAAGCCCCGAAAGGCGTGCTTCTTTCCTTCTCGATCCGTGCTGGAATAAGTCTCTTTTGCCCAGTATCGCGGAATCCGCATCACTCGATTCCCTTGAAGGTTGACCGCGAAGCGGCAAAGCGCAAGCCAAGCATCGCCCCGACACGCGACCCCAGGCTGTGGACCAAAACCTAGAGCCCGCACCCTACGGGCCAGGGCAATCGCATCTAATTATGCGGGGGTTCCGGTGAGAATGGCATGAAGGGTTTCGTTATTCCATCCTGCGCGGAGTCGTTTGCCGCGGAGGGTCTTGCCGTCGATGGCCACGGTCTTGCCTTTCAGGTCGAGCTGTAGACTGGCGATCCAACTGGCCAGGCAACTGTAGAACTCGCCGGTGTCCAACAGCGAGAACTCACGGCCAAACGTGTCGTGCGACGGGATGCCATGCTCCAGACACAGAAAGGTGCGGAACCAATCGAGCTTCTCGTTGCCAAACCGCTCCACGTCGGTCCACGAGCCCGCGCCGCAAATCGCCGCGCACACAGGGCGATCGCCACCAGGTCGCTCAACCGATGCCGCTTGGTCCGCTCCACCCGCGGATCGGTCAGGGTCTCGAAGTATGT
>Ga0114931_10011818_pt1 | contig 10278 bp, 10 predicted proteins | sample 2SBtaG_FD_89579 | JGI IMG/M metagenome (GOLD analysis project Ga0114931, IMG submission 89579) | Deep subsurface microbial communities from Kolumbo volcano to uncover new lineages of life (NeLLi) - 2SBTROV14_V59a metaG | ecosystem: Environmental > Aquatic > Marine > Volcanic | place: Kolumbo... | reverse complement strand
TGGCAGATATATTATGTTTCAGGTTCTCGCCCCAGGTGGCGGATGGGATTTGGAAATCGTGGATATGGTCGAAAACCATAAGATAATTCCCTTTCTAAAAACCAAATCTAACGAGACTATTGGAATTTTTTCGCCGGATTTCAGATGGGTGAGTTATATATCCAATGAAACCGGGCAGAAACAGCTTTATGTAAAGCCGTTCCGGGGCGGCAGCGGAAAGTGGCAGATTTCCATTGATGGCGCTTTGGGGGGCTCCTGGGCAAGAGATGGCCGCAGCATGTATTACGTTTCTCCGGACAGAAAGTTATATACGGTTCGAATTCAAATACGCGATTCCAATATTTCGGTGGATAAGCCCGTCCTGCTTTTTAGTTTCAGTGAAAACAACATCACCAATATTTTTGATATATCCAATGACGGGCAATATTTTTTGGCTGAACTGGCAAAGGTCAAAGCAAAAATACCGCCAATCACCTACGTCCAGAACTGGCCGGAGCTTATCCAGCCCGAAACCAAAGAGGATTAGTGTGAAGAGGATATAAGCAACGTGGCAACTTAGCCTATTCAGTCTCCGGAAATGGGACGTTTGTCTGTTTGGCGGAAAAGTGTGAAAGATGGTTTTGGAGATTCTCATAACGCGAGCAGACTGCCAAAATCAGTGTCTGCGGAAATTAATATTCGATTTTGGGCAGTGGCTAAATTAAATATTTCCAAATCAGTCGCGCCCGGCTGACCAAAGTCGCGGACGTGTCGGGCATCATATCCCAATTGGTTTAGTTTGGTGGAAATTAAAGGTGACAGGGCATTGTCGACAAGAAATTTCATGCGGTTTTCAGTATGGGTAACTGGCGTTCACGCACTGTTTGAGCCGCATACAATAAAGCTTCCTGAATATCTTCAGACTGAAGATCGGGATAATCTTCTAAAATTTCCTCTTCTGTCATACGATTGGCAACCATCCCCACCACCGTGGCAACCGGCATTCGCAACCCGCGGATAAAAGGAACGCCTCCCATTTGTTTCTGGTTTGCTGTGATTCCGGTAAATTTCATTTGGAACTCCTGGTTTTTGAAAAGCAATACAAGTTTTCGGGAAAAATCAAGCCGGGATTTTCGAATAATCCTGCGTGCGGGCGGCAATAAATTGGGGATGGCCGTCAGCTCGCAGCCGGGATTGCCAGTAAGCCCTCCGACCAGAAACGATGCTCCCGGCAGCAATAACACCATTAATTCCCACCCCGCCGTGCCGAATTGACCAATGAGATAAAAAGAAAGGTTCCCAGGCCGAACAGCACCCGGCTCACCCGCCCAATGAACAGCGGTTTCAGTTTCGCTACGGATTTTTGGGGTTGCATAGTTGCTTCATGTATGAACAACCGATATAATTTGCTGCGATGGAGCACAGCGAAAAAGCGGCCAGGTGAAGCGCCTTGTTAAGCATTCTTTTTTAGATCAGATAAGATTGTGTTCACCACTCTTTTCAATTCCGGCATATGTATCCTGCATACTTCATATATAGCTTCAGCATCAATATCAAAATAGTGATGCGTTATTATATCGCGCATGCCTTTTACGCCTTTCCAATCCACGTCCTTATATTGAGACAAGAAAGATTTACCTGCAATTTTGTCTATATTCTTGACACTTTCTCCTATTGCTATGAGCTGCATACAGATCGAATCCAACTTTTCCACCCCTGCAGGAGTATTTGTAAAGTCGCCAACAAATTTGATAGCAGAAAAACGATACAGAACTCTATCTATTGCATTTGATATCTGATAAAGAATATCAACAAGCAATTCTTTATCATACATATACAGCCTCTTTTTCTATATGTTTTTTCAAATAATGGTTCATTCCGTCGCGCTTCCTGATAAGATCAACACGCTTACCCAAAAGCTGCTCTAATTCTTCTTTAATATGCACCATCTTGAATATATCCGGAGTCTCCAACTCAATCACGATATCAATATCGCTTCTTCCTGTTGCTTTCCCCTTTGCGTATGAACCAAATACACCGATACGGCTTATACCATACCGTCTTCCCTCTTTTTCTTTATATTTTCTCAGGACTTGCAGTATTTCTGAGCTGTTCATCTTTCTGTTCATCCTTTTCAATTATGTTGTCGCCAACATAATATTAACTTAATTCCGCCGAATTAAGCACTACTTTTTATTGTCAATTAAATTTCTTAAAACATTGGCAAAACATTAGCATTTTCGCAGCATAGTTCCGCATAATAATTTCACAATAATCATTAAGTGAAATTTGTTTATTTTGCTAAATGCATTGAAGAAGAGCTGCTTGTCCTTAACCGATGGTGGAGGCAGATAAAACCTGCTGGCAGTAAAAATGAAAAAGGAATTCAACAAACTATTATTTCCTTTCTGGACAAAACAAATTACAAAAAAAAATAGAAAAAACAAAAGTTTTTGCTGGTTGCTTGTGACTGGTCTCTGGTCGCTGGTTTCTGGTTTCTGGTGGCTTGGGTTATCTTGTGGTTTGAATTGCATCACACGGAGCCGCCAAGCCGCCAGGATTTCTTTTGCCTTTGGCTGATGATGTTTTTTACCATGCCGGTTTTTCTTTGTGGCCTGGAGTCTTAGTGTGATTCAGAAACATTCTAAATTAGTGAAATCAGAGTAATCTGTGGTTTTCTTTGCCTGGATTCCCAATAAAAGCCCTCGGGAATGACAAGACCGTGGCGCGTCTCCGGTGGCGTTTTACACAAAAAAACGGAGGCGCATAACCGCCCGCCTCCGCCCGCTTCAATTGCGCAAACCGCCTACTTCTGAATTTCCTCACCTTCCGGCGATTGGAGAAAAAATACGCTCATTTGAATATTTCAAAGTTTGTTTGACTAACCGGAAAAATTTGGCGAACTTCGATACGTTTTCTCAGAACCAGACCTGTTTTTGGCTCTCTTTTGAGGAAAAGTTCATGTTTTTAGATCATTTTTTGATGATAGTTCCTGAAACTGAAACTATAATCAATAATAATTTGCGGATTAAAGGAAGATTACACCCATGTATCCGATCTTGTTCAAAATAGGACCGTTTGCGCTTCATACCTTTAGTGTACTGCACGGCCTGGCGTTTGTTGCTGGCGCATGGTGGGCCTACCGGGAAGCGAAACGCCTCGGCATAGACCCTCAGCGAATCCTTGATTTATCTGTTCTTATATTCGTTTGGTCATTGGTTGGGGCCAGGATTTTCTCCATCTTATTCGATGGCAGCCTGCAATGGTATTTGCAGCATCCTTTCGATGTTTTTGCGGTATGGAAGGGGGGACTAACTTTCTACGGCGGGTTCCTGTTCAGCATTCCGGCCGGTATCTGGTACCTGAAAAAATACAAACTTGATTTCTGGCTGACGGCGGACATGATTGCTCCCGGATTGGCTCTGGGTGGAGCTATCGGACGCCTGGGATGCTTTGCTTCCGGAGACAGTTTCGGCAAACCGACGACCCTTCCTGGGCGGTAACCTTTTCCGATCCTCACGGGCTGGCGCCTACCGGCGTTTCACTCCACCCGACGCAGCTTTACTCAGTGATCACGAACCTGCTGGTATTTGCTACATTGCTCTGGTGGCGGAAACGGCAAAAAACCGATGGGTCTCTGTTCCTGGTTTATCTGTTGTTGTACGCCGTAACCCGGTCGTTCGTGGAGATATTCCGGAATGATCCCCGCGGTGTTTACCTGGGCGGTGTCCTGTCCACTTCACAAATTATCAGTATTCTTATTGCGATTGCCGCCGTAGTTTTAATCTTTTTACGCAGAAAAGATTTTTTGAAACAACCTGAAGCGCTCAAATAGACGTGGAAAACTGTTGCAAAAGAGAGCGCGTGTTCCGCTCCCCGTTTCACGATTGGTACCGCTAAACCATTCGTTTTCAAATTCCCTTTAATTCAACAGACGGACCACTCGTTCCCTATTAGTCGCTCGGTCGTGGCGCCGTCATCCCCTTGGGAAAATGACACGGAAGCCGTCGTGAACCCAAATATGTCACCTCGACTGAAGTCCGGCCAGTCAAAGGCCCGGCCCTAGACTGGCAGCTGCCGGACGGAATGGAGAGGTCTCATTGTTGACTTCAATCATGATTTCAAGTCAAAATGTTAAATATGTTCTTTTAATTTGCTGCAAATCTTTAAATTAACGTAAAATTTAAGCGGCTTAGCCGGACACTTATGATTTCAATTTGCAAATGACAAAGCGTTTGGAAGTTATTTGTTGTTTGTTAAATGAACTCTACCATTAATTGGCTATAAATCCTTAACTTATCGTAAAAATGAATTGTTTTGAGCGGACAGCTATGAATTTACGCCATAAATTAATTCCTTAAACGGATCCGGCTCGTCTGACAGGATGTTGAAAAAAAGAAGAATTATCCTGCCGGGATCGAAAACGAGGGATCGGGCGCTGTATTTTTCAATAAAATGAGGTCATCTTCGGCCATGAATGTTCTGTCCTTGCCGGCAATATTATCGCTGACCATCAATTTTTCGGTAGGGCTCACCGTATTGATGGACCGGCCGAAATCCATAGCGCATCGTCTCTTCTTCGGGTTTATCTTCGCACTCGCCGTCTGGAATCTGGGAGAGATTCTGATGATTAACGCGGGAACACTGGCAATGGCCCAAATTGGCGCGCAACTTGTGTCATTGGGGTTTTTCCTCGCGCCGGCATTTTTTCTGTTGATCACTTTTCATTTTCCTTCCGAGCTGGACCCACATCCCGCCCGTTGGCCGCACGGGTTTATCATTCCGGCGGTGCCGCTGTTTTTGCTGGTAACATCCTACCCCGAACCTATGATGAAAATTTTGCAGATGCCTTCCCTGGGAGGCATCTATTTCCATTCACTGCCATCTCTGCGCGATAAGGCCTTCGACACAATCGTCATCGTAAATCTTATCTACCTCGTGTGGGGAGTGCGGAATCTTCTGCTGAACCGCCGGAAGTCCAGTTCCCGGCATAAGCGCGCTCAGGCCATCTTGCTTATCATCGGGTTTTTGACGGTTGAACTGCTGGCCGCCGGCATCAACTTGCTGGGGTCTTTTTTCCTGCCGCACCGCAGTTTTTTCTTCCTTACCACTGGATTATCTATTATTATCAGTGGATTTTTCGCGCTCACTATTTTGCGTTATCAATTAGTGAACCTGAACCGGATACTTCGGCGGGGCCTGGTCTATTCGGTGCTCTCCACTCTTATCCTGGGCGTTTATTATGTGCTTATCCGGCACGCTGTCCTGACCCTGAGCGCCGCTTTCGGTATTCACTCCGGGTTCCTTGATGGCCTGTTCATTTTGTTACTGGTGATTTTTATCCGGCCGATTGAAGACAACATTAGCCGATTGATGGAACGGGTGGTTTTCACCCGGAGGATTCAATTGCGGCAGCAAATCAGGGAGTTCAACCGGGGCTTGCTTCATTATTCGGATTTTGAAAGCTTTTTACATCGTTTAGAAGCGTTTTTAAGGTCGTTTTCCGGGTCGGAGCAGGTAGGGATTTTTCTGCGGGAAACAGATAGCGGCTACATGTTTTTGTATAGCGATGGGAGTAAAGCGCGGATTGAATTTCCGCCGGAAAGCCCGGTTTTCCAAAGCTTCTCCAGCAACGAAGCACGCATTGAACTTGAGGAATTATCGATAGCGGCGCCGCATGATGCAATGGTAGAATCCCTGGCGGCAATGGATTACATCTATTTTTTGCCGATTCACATGGATGGCAGACTGATGGGCATCCTGGCATTAGGCCCCAAAAAGAACGGGTTAAAATACACCATAGATGAGTTGGAATTTTTAGGTTCTCTTGCCGGAGACGTGAGCATTGCTCTGTCGCGGAATCTGGCCCTGGAAGAGGCCCGGGCGACCGAGGCAAAGCTTCTTCAGGCAGAAAAGCTGGCCGCAATGGGCCGGATGGTCGCCGGTGTTGCCCACGAAATTCGGAATCCACTCAACGTGATTTCGTCAGCGGCACAAACTCTTCAGCAAAAGCAAGTGGCGCAAGAAGAGCGCCGGGAGCTGCTGCAATACATTGTTGAAGAGACCGATAATCTCAATAATCTTCTCACGGATTTTTTGAAGCTGGCCAGGCCGCGTCAGCCCCAATCTCAACGGGGAAAGGCTGAAGAATTGCTCTCTTCGGTCGCCACCGCAGTGGCGGAACGCGCCGAAAAAAACCGGGTTCGGATCATCACTTCAAAAGTGGATTTTGAGATCGAGACAGATTTTAGTATCCTCAGGCAGGTACTTCTGAATCTGGTCATCAACGCCGTCGAGGCGATGCCTGACGGCGGCACATTAGCTCTGAATGCGGATCTGGTCGCCGGCTGGTTGAAAATCCGGGTGAAGGACAGCGGCAGTGGCATTGACCAAAGCACCCAGGACCGACTTTATGAGCCATTCTTTACAACCAAAGAAAATGGCACCGGTTTAGGCCTTTCTATTTCTTACACGCTGGTTGAAACTCTCGGGGGAAGCTTACGTTTCCGAACCGGAAAAGGTGGTACAACGTTTACCGTACGAATCCCTGTATAATCTGGAGGGAATATGACAAAAAATCAGGGTATTTTAGTAGTCGACGACGATGCGAAAACTCGTCATATCCTGGAACTCAATCTACGGAATAAATACCGGGTTTTTTTAGCAGGAAGCGGACGGGAGGCGTTAACCGTTTTAAAAAGTGAGCCGGTACATTTAATTCTATCGGATTTACGGATGCCGGACATTGACGGAATGTCTCTGTTAAAAACCGTGCGAACCGCCGATCCGGAAATCCCATTCATTATAATGACAGCATACGGCACGGTGGGAAACGCGGTAGCCGCCTTGAAACAGGGCGCCGACGATTATATTCTAAAACCGGTTAAAATTGATGAAATTGAGCTGATGATCGGGAAAGCCCTGTCTCACGCGGATTTGCAGCGTGAAAACCGGCGGCTCAGGGAAGCTTTACGCCGGTCCGGCGGTACTCAGGAATTCATAACCGCCAACCTCCGTATGCAGGCGATTCTCAAAAAAGTTGAACAGGTGGCGCCATCTCTGGCTACTGTGCTGATCACCGGAGAGAGCGGCACGGGAAAAGAATTGATTGCGCAGGCGGTCCATCGGTTGAGTCCGCGCGCTGCTAAACCATGTGTTCACATCAACTGTGCCGCCATTCCGCACGATTTGCTGGAAAGTGAGCTTTTTGGCCACGAAAAAGGATCGTTCACCGGCGCGATATCGCAAAAACACGGAAAATTAGAGGACGCCGACGGCGGGACGCTTCACCTGGATGAAATCGGCGAATTGCCGGTACCGCTCCAGGTTAAGCTGCTGCGGGTTCTGGAAACCGGCCAGTTCAGCCGGGTAAGCGGTAACAAAACCCTTCAGGCGGATTTCCGAATTATTGCTTCGACAAACCGCAACCTGAAGGACGCGATACGCGACGGGACATTCCGGGCGGATTTGTTTTACCGGCTGAATGTGGTTTCAATAGAACTACCTCCCTTACGGGAAAGGAAGGATGATATTCCGGTACTCGTTCGCCATTTTCTCTTCAAACACGCATCACGTATGCACAAATCCGTTCAAAAAGTAGAACCGGCGGCCCTGGATTTGCTCTGCCGTTACGACTGGCCGGGAAATGTGCGGGAGTTGGAGAATGTTGTTTTGCAAGCGTTGGTATTGACCGATGAAACGATGATTCGGGCCCGACATTTGCCCCAGGATATTCGCGCGAATGCGGCCCGGCTGACGACCGGTGAAATACCCGGGAACAAGCAGGAATTGTTAGCCGCGCGCGCCAGGGCTTGTGCGGCCATCGAGCGCCGTTTTCTGGAAACGGCTCTTGCAAAATATAAGGGAAATATTTCCCTCACGGCCAAAGAAACCGGATTCAGCCGCCGCAACCTGCAGATAATGATGCGCAAGTGCGGACTTCAACCGATGTGAAAGCCGGACTGCCCATCAATTCGGGAAGAAAGAGGATGGGTTCAAGCGCGCTGTTTATGACTAAACTCCTTAAATTAATGTCCGGTCGTGATCAAGCCCGGTGTGAATTTCGATTTCCAGCCGCGAAACATTGTTTCGCATCCATTGAAGAGCCCTCTCTAAAAAAGCCTCTTTGGGAGTTTTTTGTTGTTTTGTCCTGATCAATCGTGATTAATAATTCTTGTTTTTATTGAAGTTAGGTGTTCTGAAACAAATTAGATATGACCCGGTTTTGGCCTTTTGGAGTGGACTCATTAACCCTCTTAAACCAAAGCCGGGCTCGGTATGGTGCCTCAACAGCGCGAAGTATAATTACGCAGCAATGAAATCCCACGCCTTGAATTTTGCTGGAATAATTTTCATATATGATTAATTAACAATAAGTTACGATGCGGATACCAGGGCCTGGCACGGCTCTTGTAATAAAAACAATTAGAAAATGGAAATCAGGAACGGGCAAAACAGAGAGCCCGTATTTCAGGATGAAACGAAACGTTTAATTTATTTTTGTGGGAGGTGATTCTGATGAAGTGGAAAGGTTGGACAAACGGCATTCTCGGTTCGTGGTTGTTTATTACGGCTTTCCTTGCTCTTAATGCCAAGGGAAATATGTGGAACGACTTAATTGTAGGTGTTATCGTGGCGATTGCAGCGTTTACCATGCTCAACGAAAAGCCCTGGCATGGCTGGACTGCCGGAATTTTTGGCCTATGGCTGATTGTCGCGTCCTTTATTCCTGGTTTGTTGAGTGGCCCCGGGTTACTGTGGAATAATATCATCGTCGGCGGCGTCATCGCGTTTGCCGGATTCGCTTCGTTGAGTTCTGACTCTGGCCGGGCAACGAAATGATATACACCACAAGATGGCCCATTGAGCCTCTTAAGACGCAGAGAGCCTCAAGATGTGAGGCTCTCCGTTTTTAATCAGGATAAATGTGGTACGGAAAATGTTTCAAATGGCCCTACTTTTGAGTTTTTTAAATTGGTTACGCAAACGGGGAGATACAAATTACAGCGCTCGAAATTTTAAAAACATTTCCCTTGTGTGGGACTTTGAATACGGTCTGAGTTCGACAGATTTCAGAGGCCATACGGGGATAACTTTTATGATTTAGTCAGGAGGTTTTAAATGAATTCTTTAATTTGGATTTTATTGTTCGGATTTGGTTTCTGGTGGTTGTACCGAATGTCCCAAAAAGGAAACAGCGGCAGTCACGAAATGAGCGGTGGCGGCGGATGCTGTGGCGGCGGTCATCAACACCAGGAAAGCCACGATCATAGCCCACATAGCAGCGAACATTCTGGTTCGGGATCCAAAAAAACAGGGGAGATAAGTGAAATGATTGTCGATCCGGTTTGCAATATGGCCATCGAAAAAGCCGGCGCCGGCTATAGTGTGGATTATGATGGAAAAAAGTTCTACTTTTGTTCGCAAAAGTGCTACGAAGAGTTCAAAACAGATCCGGAAAAGCATCTGTTGAAAGAGCCGTTATCCAACTGAAATGATTTAAGCTCATTTCGAGAAGATTTATTTCCAGGATTAAAGGAATTATAAACCGTTATAACGGGTGATCGTTTGGTTAAGATATTATTAACCCACGACTTCCCCAAAGGATGGCTATGCCAAAGTCGTGGGTTACTTGCATACATTTCTCACTTGGTGATGATGTTTGTTAATTATTTGTTAATATTAAAGTTATATTCCGGCTTGTTCTGTGCAAATCCGGGTAATCAGTGGTTATAAGTCTCCCGCCAATCCGCCCAGTGTAAGTTGAGTTACGGCATTTTAAGGCCCGGTTGAGCACCTTTGATCACGGCCTTCTCTGTAAAATTATGGTTGCATTTAATTCGGGGCGTGCATACAATTGTAGCTGAATTGGATAATAAGCGCCGGTTGGTACACAATTGGTAGTAAGGAATAAATGGTTAAATTTCCGGAAAATTATTGGGCGGTTATTCTGGGCGGTTCCAGCGGATTCGGACTGGCCACCGCCAAAAAACTCAGCCGACACGGGATGAATCTTTGCATTGTGCACCGGGACCGCAAGGGCGCGATGAAGCGCATCGAGCCGGAATTTGACGCCCTGCGGCAGACGGGGGTGCAAGTGCTGACGTTTAACGTGAACGCCCTGGCGCCGGAGGGCATCGAAGAGACGCTGCAGGGCCTGCAGACGGCCCTGGGCAGCGACGGCCGGGTGCGGATGCTGATGCATTCCATCGCCTACGGCAACCTCAAGCTGTTAGCGCCGGAACCGGCGGACAGCCACGACCGTCACCGAAAGCTGTTGCAGGAGCTGAGCGCCAAACT
>Ga0114931_10011817_pt1 | contig 10278 bp, 5 predicted proteins | sample 2SBtaG_FD_89579 | JGI IMG/M metagenome (GOLD analysis project Ga0114931, IMG submission 89579) | Deep subsurface microbial communities from Kolumbo volcano to uncover new lineages of life (NeLLi) - 2SBTROV14_V59a metaG | ecosystem: Environmental > Aquatic > Marine > Volcanic | place: Kolumbo... | reverse complement strand
TGGAGGATAGGGGACTCGAACCCCTGACCTTCTGGCTGCCAGCCAGACGCTCTCCCAACTGAGCTAATCCCCCGTTATTTCTTCGTCGCCATGTTCGGTATGGTGTGTGAATTATGTCGAGTGGGTCAACTTAGCATTGCTCCTTGAACCTGTCAAGCAAGGGTTATTCTTCTTTTTCTGGACATGGTTTCGCGAAGGCGATCTTGGTTTGTGTTCCCTTTTCCGCTATTGCTTTAAGAAAAACCGGGTGTCGATCGGTTATGAAACCGTTCTAGGCAGGCACTCTTTTAATAGGCAATCTACTGCTCCTTGCAGAAATGGTCTTCTGCAATTTGCTTGACCGCTTTCAGGTCGAGTTTTCCCGTCCCCAGAACCGGTACCTCTTCAACCTCGATAAAACTGTCTGCCGAAGGAAGCCAGAGGTTAGGAAGACCCCGCTGCGAGAGTTCTTTGAGGATTTCTGCCACAGGTTTAGAAAGGGGTCGGTTGATGACGACGATTCGTTCACCCTTGGTTTCGTGAGGCACCGCCGTGACAGCGAGAAGTGCAGGGGCATCTTCGTCGTCGTTGGAATGGTTCGCGACTTCCAGAAGTGCTTCTTCGATCTTCAAATGCGGAACCATTTCACCCCCGATTTTCGAGAAGCGACTTTGACGACCGGTGATCTCGATGAATCCTTCTGCATCGATCTTTGCGAAGTCGCCGGTGTTGTACCACCCGTCTTGAATGACCTCAGCGGTTTTTTCCGGCATGTTCAGATATCCCTTCATCACGTTGGGGCCTTTCATCAACAGCAAACCCTCTTTCTCGATACCAAGATCTTCCCGCGTCTCTGGGTTGACGACTTTCGCCACCACACCGGGAAATGGCCTGCCAACCGTTCCGAGTTTGTACCCCGATTGCTCTTTGGAGCCAGAACGATGGTCGGGAACATTTGCAGCACCTACCGGCGAGAGTTCCGTCGTGCCGTAGCCTTCGGTGGGCATGACGCCAAACTTTTCCTGGAACGCATGAGCGAGTTGGATGGGGAGTTTTTCCGCCCCGACGATGGTCAGGTCCATCTCTGCCAACTCTTCCTCTTTGCAGCGTTTGATGTAAGTCCGCATGAAAGTTGGCGTTGTCATCGTAATCGTCGCACCATATTTTTTGCAGAGTTTTCCAATCTGCCGTGCATCGAGCGGGTTAAAATGGTAAACCGCTTCGGGATCGAAGACCAAAGGCAACCACAATGTCCCGGTGAATCCAAACGAATGAAAAAAGGGAAGCACGCCGAGCAAAACGTCTTTGTCGGTCAAGTGGAACGCCTGATCGACTCCTGACATATTTGACATCACGTTGTGATGTGTCAGCATGACACCTTTCGGTACGCCGGTCGAACCGGACGTGAAAATTATTGTGAAAAGGTTATCGGGATTGATCGTGGTCAGTTTTAGCATTCGCTCCAGCAGCCAGGTGGGTAGCAGATAAGTTTGCAAGGCTGCGGTGATTTTTTGAAGCGTGCCGATTTGCTCCTTGAGGTCTTCGAGATAGAGGAATTTCGCGTTGAGTTGGTATGGTTTTTTTTCGAGGAATCTGCGGCTGGTGAGAACGTACTTGATGTGGCATTGTTCGATGCAGAAATCGAGGACGTCTTCGGTCATAGTATAATTTAAGTTGACGGTGACTTTCCCCAATAGCGACAGGCTGGTATTGGCGATCACGCCTCCGGCAGAGGGGGGGAGCAGGATTCCCACCATTTCCTGAGAGTCGTCGATACCGTTTTTCTGTAGAAGCTTGCGAAACAACAATGTTGCTGTGAGGAGTTTTCCGCCGGTGAGTTCTGCACCGGAGGAATCGGCGATTTTTCTGCGAAAGAGTTTGCTTTTGCATTTTCTCAAAAACCGACGTTGCGGTATTTGTTCCCGATTTATTTCACGCTCCATCGTTTCCGCTCCAAGCTCCTCGACCGCAAGACGTACTCGATTCACATCGTCTGGCTTGTCGATCGGTTTGCCGTACGAGATCGACACGGGATAAGGCCAGCGGCGAGGGACTTTCCAAAAAAGTTTCCCGCCAAAAAAACTGAAAACGCTACCCCACAACCCCCCCAGGAAAACCGGAATCACCGGGGTGTTGGTTCCTTGAACGATTCTCAGCAAACCACGCTGGAAAGGTTGCAATTGACCCGTCCTTGTAACCTCACCTTCAGCAAAAATACAGACCAATTCTCCATTTTTCACGGCTTCTCGGGCAGCTTCCAAAGATCGCAAGAGAGCTTTCGGGCCACCATCCCCCTTGATAGGGATGACGTGAAATATTTTCGTAATCCAACGGACCTTCCAGTTGTTGACGTAATCGGAATATCCAATAAGACGTATGGGACGGGCGGACGAGAGCAACATCAGGATGCCATCGATCCAGGAAACGTGATTCGCCACGAGAAGTGCCCCACCCTTTTTGGGCAGGTTTTCGCGATGGTGAATTTTGATGCGATAGACGAAGAAACAAAAAAAACGGGTGAGAACTCGAATGATTTTCTCGGGCATAACCCACGTCAACACGACGCCGACGGTCAGGACAGCAAAAAGTCCAAATAAAAGCGGGGATTGAAGGAAGTCGTCGAACATCGCTTTTCGTGAAAAAAATTTCGAGCAGTAACGAAATTGTATGTCTCCCCCTCATCAGACGGAATGGTGACAGAGATATCACGAAAAATCTGAAAAAGTTGCAAGAGCGGTCGTTTTCCAACAGATGTCACCCTCGTCAACTTATTGGCACATTCGCGGACACTATGTCAGACATAATACTTGACTGGTTCGTCAATATCGATTTTGGGAACCCGAACCGAATTCTGAATCTGGTGGAGAATTCGCCACTTGTAGCCGAACGAGGTGTTTCCCGGTTTTTCGAAGAAACAATACTTCGACCATTTTTCCAAATCCGAATTCGGAAACTGGGGAAGTAATGTCATGGAATCCTCCAGACTGGTGTCTCTGAGGAGACTGACATGATTGACCAAACAGAGCGATGTTGAAGCTTTCACTTCTTGAGTTCCGAAATTTCCCCAGAGACCCAAAACGGTTCCTGCAACGGCGAGACTCATTACGAAATTCTTCATGTTTTTTCTCCCGAGATTGACGGTTAAGATGCCTTTCCATCATGAGAGTGCCATTGAAGAATCTCAGCGGACATTTTTCGGAAGAAATCTTAGAAACAGTCAAAATTGAATTCCTTGGTGGAAATGGTTGCATCGCGGGACATCGATTCGGACGGCTGTTGACAAGAGAGGCTTGACTATCACCACTGCAAATTTCATACTTGATGTCAGTATCCGAGGGGCTTCAGGGTGCATTAGAAAAATACTGCATGGAACGATTTGTTTAGAATTCCTCCATAAAAAAGAGGATTCCAATTTCTCTTCAGAGCAAAGCGACCCGCTATTCCAAGTCTCAAATGAATGAATTCCAGGACGAATTGGTTTGGCAAAATCTAATCGCGGGAATCCGAACAGGAAACGATGAAGCATGCCGGGAATTCTGGGAAAAGTACGGGCCGATGATCGAACGCCTGGCAGATCGTAATCTGGCAACGATGATACGTCGACGTGAAGGGCCAGACGATGTGGTTCAGTCGGCTTGTCGAACGTTTTTTCGTCGCGCTCAGGACGGGGAATTTCAACTTCCCAATTCGAATGCTCTCTGGTCTCTGCTTTGCACAATCACACTCAATAAAATTCGTCAGAAAGGAAGATTTCACAATCGCAAAAAACGCGGAATGACGCGAGAGCAGACAATGGAGACATCTTCTGGATCTGGGGTGAGTCAACTTGCCGGAAAAGATTTCGAAGGCATCGAGGCGGTCGCGTTTTCTGATGAGCTGGAACATGTACTTTCGCGTTTGGAAGAGGAAGAACGGCAAGTCGTCGATTTGAAGTTGCAGGAATTCACGAACGACGAGATCGCGGAAAAAATCCATCGTTCGGAGAGATCGGTGCGGCGCATCCTAAAACGCTTACAGGTATCTTTCCAAAAAATGCTGACTGAGAATTGATTCTCGAAAGAAAAAGAGACTGATCGATGAGTGATAGCATTTCCAACAGGCTTTCTCTTACCGATATCGACGAAAGCTTGATACGCAACTTCGAAACCGACTGGATGAAGGGAAATGCTGCCCAACTCGATCGATATCTACCAGAGAAAAGCGATGCGAGATATCTTGCCACACTGGAGGAGCTGATTCACATCGAACTCGAGTTTCGCTGGAAAAGTTCGCAAGGCAGAACCGAAAAGGCAAAGCACTCGCCCGCAGCGATCGAGAGCTACTTGCAAAAATTCAGCATTCTCGATCATCCGAAGATCATCGAGCGATTGGCCTATCAGGAATTTCTCGTCAGACATCGATTCGGAGATAAACCAGGTATCGAGGAATACTGTCGAAGGTTTCCTGGGGTCGTTTCTCCCAATTCGGATTGGGAAACACCCACCGTCCAACATGAAGAGCCGACGACCGAAACGCCCGCGCAAGGCGACTTGATGGATCGCTACGAACTTGTGGTCGAAGAAGGCCGCGGAGGATTCGGCGCAGTCTGGAGGGCGCATGACCCGAAACTGAATCGCGAGATCGCCATTAAAAAGCTTAATGACAGACTTGTCAAAGACGAGAGGTTTCGCCAGAGGTTTGAAAATGAAGCCCGCATCACTGCGAGGCTGGAACACCCGGGAATTGTGCCGATTTATGACATCGGAAAACTGGATGGAGCCAGTCCTTTCTACACGATGAAACTCGTGCAGGGAGAAACTTTGGATGATGCGATTTTGAAGTATCATCAGGAATTCAAGTCGGGTGACAGACAATCGGTTGAACAATTGCGGTTACTCAACGTGTTTCTGTCGGTCACAAGAGCAATGGAGTATGCACATTCCTGCGGGGTGATTCACCGTGACCTTAAACCGCAAAACATCATTCTTGGAAAATACGGTGAGACAATTATTCTGGATTGGGGGCTTGCCAAGATTCTCGATGACGACTCAGAGGATCAGGAAGTAAGCCAGACGACTGAGGAAAGCGAGAATCCCTACTTCACACAACCAGGAACGGTACAAGGAACACCAGCCTACATGTCACCGGAACAAGCATCCGGTTTGACGGATGAAGTCGATCAGTTCTCGGACATCTATATGCTTGGTATTGTGCTTTACAATATATTAACCGGTCGAGTTCCTTTCCCAGCCGACTCTTCAGCGGAATGTTTGGAACTGGTGAAGCAAGGAAATTTTTCGAAACCTCATTGTATTGAAGAGAACGTCTCGCCAGCCTTGGAGGCGATCTGCGTGAAAGCGATGCAGACTCGCAAAGAAGATCGTTATGGTTCTGTGACAGCTCTGCGAAAAGATGTGGAGAGATTTCTTGCCGACGACCCTTTGGAAGCATGGCAGGAACCACTCATCTATCGCCTTGGTCGATGGACTCGCCGTCACCGGACGATGTTTGTCGCATCGATGGTTGGGTTGATCGTAATTGGAATCTCCAGCGTTGCAGGATGGATTCAATACGAACGTCACCACCAAAACGAGATGCAGCAGATGCTGGAACAATCTGAGTTGGAGAATCGACAACTCGCTGAGTTGCGAACCGCTGCAGAAGCGAGTAAACAGACCGCTATCGACGAAATCTATAACGGACGATATCGGGCTGCACTGAAGTTTCTCGAACGTGGAGAAGAGGTCATTGCCAAGGAACAGAAACTTTCAAATCTGCGAAATGAAATTGCTCGAAATCGATTGAAAACCCAAAAATTGATTTCCTTTCAACAACATGCCGAGAAAGCAGAACAATTTGCATATCTGGAGATGGATCGCGAAGCCGTCGAAGAATGTTTGATTGCTCTCAACGAATTGAATGTCTTCGAAAATTTGGAATGGTGGAACAGACTTCCCAAAGAAGATTTGTCGCCGGAAACACTCGACCGCTTGAGAGAAGACGTCTATCACCAGCTTGTACTTCTCACTGCGATCCGCATGAAACTTTCTGTGTCGAACATTCAACATGCCTGGCAACTATTGTTTCCTCCCAAATTGGAACAAATGGAGGACTTCAGGCTCATTCTTAACTCGGCGAACATGGTTCGACGGTTTCGTCCTGCCGATTCCGTTCGGATCATGGAAGAATTTTGTATGAATCGCTTGGGACTGCGAAAGAAACTCCCCGACGTTTCCCAACTCGATCCCCAAAACGCATCCGATAGCTATGTGATGGGTGTCGTGTTATTTTTCATAGGGGCTTTTGCTGACGACCCAATGACCAAGTTATTCTTGCAAGGTGTGATTCAAGTTGAAGATCCGCTGACAAAATCGCGGGAAATGCTCGCAAATGCATCTCGCCTGAATCCCCAGCACTTTCAAACGCATTTCTTTCTGGGATGGTGTGAAGAGTATGCAGGAAGAATGTCCGATGCGGAGAAAGCTTACGGCCATTGCATCGCCTTAAGACCTAGGAAGATCATGCCGTACATCAACCGTGCTCGAATTTATATGCGACAAGCAATTCCACTTTTCACTTCGAATAAAAAACGATCCTCAGATCTTCTTCGTTTATGTTTGAGAGATTTGGAACAAGCAGCGGAACTCGATCCCTACAATTCCGATTTACACTTTAGTCGTGGACAAATTCTTGCGATGTTGGAGTTTTCCAGGACGGATGATTCCGATCCTAAAATCGAAGAGAGAAATCGTCCTTATAATGAGTTGGCTCTGGATTCATTTTTCCGCGCTTTGGATTTTCAGAGACCCCTGGACACGATCGGATCGGACCGATTGAAATATCTGGCGAATGACCAGATTTCCTCGGTGTATCAATTCCTGAATCAATTGCAAAGAAATCGATCGATTCAAAAACATCGTTTGAATCTATTATTAGTGGAACTCGACCTTACGCTCAATCGTCGTTCCGACGCTCAAACGATTTTCGATACAAAAATCGAAGGCCGATCCAGCGACCTCAAGGAAACCTATTTACGGGGATTATTGAACTATCAGCAAAAAAAATTCGAGAAGGCCATGATTGAGTTCGATGCCGTTCTTGCCGTGCAAGCCGATCATTTCAACGCGCTCTTGAATAAGGGTCACTCGTTGGAAGCGATGGAAAAATTCGACTCTGCTATCGAGACTTTTCGCAAAGCTGAAGAGCACAGTCTCACATCCTGGCGAAAAGCTGAAGCATTATTGGGTGAAGCACGCTGTTTTTTGAAAAAATCTCGACTCGAGGAAGCTGTGAATGCTATTCGTTCTGCTCTAATCCAGGACCCCAAGCTTCATCTTAGGAGATTGAAGTCTGTATTCGAAGAATACGGTCGCAACGAAGAATTCCGGGAACTCGTCGACGCAAACACAAAAATCGCACCGATCAAACAAACCCAAAATCCCTCGCAAAACATCATTCGTCCGGCACTGTTAAGCGGTGGATTCGAGCTTGGGCTTTCTCGCCATTGGGGTCTGGGTCAGTTCCAACAGGGAAAACCAATCTGGTGGAACAGCAACGGTTGTCGATCCACAGCAACTGTCGTTTCAACCGAGGCCCACTCCGGGAAGAAAAGCCTACTCATCGAGAACTTCACCAAAGCGTCACCCCGGGTCTACGGAACGACGCAGCAGGCGATTCCCATTACAGCCAAGGCACGCTATCGAGTATCTCTTTGGGCGAAAACGAGAAATCTGGAGAAACTCGGATTTCGAGTTGTTGTTAACGATGCCTGGGACGTGATCCCAATAAACTTACCAGCCGGTAGTTACGAATGGACAAAGTTTGAAGGAGAGTTCTCGATTCCCACCGATATCGCCCAAGTGAGATTGGTTTCGTTAGGAGTCGGCCAGGTCTGGATTGACGATATCACGATCGAGATGATCGATCCTCCGGAACGGATTCCTAAAAAAAATAACATGAAGAATGACTGTTCTGACCGGGTTGTCGCTCATCGACAACATCATCTCGGTTCAATAACGGGATGATTTCTCAAGGAACACAATGAACTTCGTTTGTGTTTCATCGACCATGAATTCCGAGTTCATAAGACGTGGGAGATCGGCATGTTGTATCGTAGAACGTTTTTCAACCCAAGATTGCTAATTTGAGAATTGAATTTCATAAGATAATGATCTCATAGTTAATTCGAAACAAAAATCTTCATGCTTGCCTGCTGATTGGTTTTCAGGTTCCAACGCTGAGAATTTTTCCCTTGTTTGACGTGGCTTATTTGAATTGAAGCTGTGTTGGGACTGCTGCGACCTTCGTTGACAGCTTTGATTGTCAGGGTTGTCGCTCCTTTGGGCAAATTGAGAGTCAGCACGGTTCCAGCCTTTGTGAGTGGGACTCGGCGATAGAAAGTCCGGTTAAAGTAGACATCGACAATATCTCCGTCTTCGCTTCCATGATCCCAAAGTTTCATTGTGATTCCATTTTGCGTGACGACAACGTCTGACAGTCCATGCCGAGGTCGGTTCCAAATTTTATTGAACTCGGCAGACAATTTGTTGGCCAATCGACCTGCTCGGTTCGCTTTTTCAGTTCGCTCACTGATCCACTTCTGAAACAATCTGGCCCACCTTCGCATTCCTTTCGTATAACTCTGTGCTTTGGGAAAAGCATCACAATCGAATGACTGAAGTGTTGCAATCCCCGTTTGCATCGTCTGAATTTTCCTCTTGTAGCCCAAGATAATTCGAAGGTGCAATTCTCGGATGTAAACCTGCTTGTAATAGGATGCCAGTTTTTTCAGCAAGAGTTTTTCAGTCGCCTTGTCATATTTCCGTACAGAAATCTTATTCTTACACTCTTGCTCTTTACCATTTGCAATACTTTTCGCTTTTAGTTTCTTCTCCTTTTGAAAAGCAAGGTTGCGTGAATTCAGAGTATCGAGTCCCGCAATCTTCTTAGCAGAGGATAGCGTTTTTTCTTTAGCGCGAACAGCGGAATCGTAGTTGGTCTGTTTTAGTTTCAAATCTGCTTCGAAGCTTGCCAGTTCGGTTTTCAGTCTGAGAAAATGATTTTCCCATTCAGAGATTTCCCGATTGCGTCTGACGATAGCGGAGATGCGCCTACTTGCCTGTTTAATCTCATCGCGTGTCGTTCTAAGAAACGATCCTGCTTTTTCAAGCTCTCTCTTCAGCACGGCTTCTCTCGCCTGCAATAGGGAGATTTTACTTTCAAGACCTGTACGCCGTACGAGATCAATGCGGTTCTTGGAAAGTTCTGCAACATCTTTGCGATCGCTCTCGTCTGGGTAGAGAAGCACAGTCAATTGTTTGATCTTCAATTCCGTTTTCGTTTGCAAGGCTTTGCCTTTTACGATCCGTTTCTGAATTTTCTGAATCTGTGTTTGAATCGACGCGATCCGGCTGCGACTGGTCACTTTGCCGCTATCCAATGTCTCGTTGAGGTCTGCAACTTCCTTGGCCAAAACCGCCAGTTGAGTATTAACTCGATCCAATGTTTGTTTCTCGATGACCAGGTCACGTCGTTTCTTTTTTTCAGATGCCGTTTGATTTTTTATCAGAAACTCGGCAGCCTCAATGGATGCTTCCAGTGCAGCGGTTGATGGTAATTTCTGGAGTTCGAGTCGGTTCTTCTGAATCAATGAAAGAGAAATTCGCCGATGGTCAGCCAGTGCCGAGTCGGCAGCGTTTCGTGCTACCTCAGCGTTTTTGCGGATCGCAAGCTTCGCCTGCAAGTTTGCCTTCGCGGTATTCAAATCACCCAGGGATTTGGGTTTCACGGGATTTCGACTCAGATTATCCTGAGAATTCCGTACTGCATTTTTGGCGGCATTGAGATCCTTAAGAACTGAGCAGAATGAACCTGAGTCGGCTGTCGCGGTCGATAGTAGAGAGATTACGATCGCTCCAAAAACCGGTAAAAGACGATTTGAAGAAATGTTTGCAGAAAATTGATTAGAATCTAGCAGTGAAGCGAGTCGAGTATTTCGTTGAGTATTCATTGTTCTCACCTTCAGTTGGTTTTTCTTTCCGAAAGAAGAGTGCCTTTCTTTTCAAAGACCGGTCAAAATTCTGAAGAAAACAGAAAATACAGCAAAAAAAATCACAACTTCTGCAACTAGGCTAGGCAACTGGGATTCACCAGGAATCGGGCGTTCAAAAAAGAGGGGGACTGCTCTTGAGGAGAAAGTACATTGACGAAATTTCACTGACTTAAAAAATTTCACTGACTTAAAAACAGTGCCGGGTTCATGCGAGAGGCAGTCACATTGGTGGCGCAGCAGAGATATTCTAAAGCGAGATGCTGAGAAGC